>FWPU01000227.1_pt1 | contig 178233 bp, 157 predicted proteins | sample 2228361 | NCBI WGS metagenome assembly FWPU01 (sample SAMEA103939777, study PRJEB20133) | metagenome | reverse complement strand
CGGAGCTATATATAATCCAAATAGCTGCGTAGCATTATCACATTTTCAACAGAATCTGCTCATACCATTTTCTCAATATTCCATACAAAGGCGTGAATGCCTTGCTCTTCTGCTTCTTTATCTATTGCTTTTATTTTCTCAAGCAACGGCTCTACCATATCGTCATTTACAACTGTAATTATAACTGCATTCTGACTGGGCCAGATGTGCGTGCCAAGATGTGGTTCACCTTTAACACTTCCTTGTCCGTGTACATTAAGGAATTTTGTATAGCCACGAATTCCAAGCCCTTCAAGTGCTTCGTTTACTTCTTCAGTTATTCCGTGATTATAAACTATCAATACTGCTTTCATAAAATTTCTCCTTAATCAATTTCTTTCTTTTTCTTTTTAAATCTTGTTTCGAACACTGAATAAAGCACAGGTACTAAAACAAGAGTGATGAGTGTTGAGAAAAACAATCCGCCAATAGTTGAAATACCCAGCGGTCGCCAAACTTCAGAACCATCGCCGGCACTTACTGCAAGTGGAATTAATCCGAGTAATGTTGTAAATGTTGTCATCAATACCGGACGTAATCTGTTTCTTCCGGAAAAGATTATTGCTTCTTTTAATTCATATCCTCTTGCGCGTGTAATGTTTGTGAAATCAACCAGCACTATTGCATTCTTAACAACTATTCCTACAAGAATTACACTTCCGAGAAATGCAATAACACTGAAGGTTGTACCTGTTACAAACAATCCGATAAACACACCTGAGAATGCAAATGGAACGGAGAACATTATAATGAATGGATCAATCAGTGATTCAAATTGAGCAGCCATAACCATATAAACCAGAATAATGCTTAGAGCAAGAAGCAATAACAAATCCTGAAATGCTTCGGTCTGTTGTTCTATTTGTCCGGCAAACTCAATAGTTGTATTTGGCGGAAGCTCAATTTTTGAAACATAATTTTTAATATCGTTAGCAATTTCACCAAGTGATCTTCCGCTTACATCGGATAGTACACCAATTACTCTTTCCTGTTCCTTTCTTTTGATTGTTGGTGGAGAATATTCCTGAACGATTGTTCCAACATCTTTAAGTCTTACAGTTGTTCCTAAAAGTGTTTTAATCGGAAGATTTTCAATTTCAGAAATACTTGATTTTTTATCCGGTGGTAAACTGATAAAAATATCATACTCATCACCAAGCTCACGATATTTACTTGCAACTATTCCGAAATAGTTATTTCGTAATGTGTTACCTACAATAGCTGTATTTAATCCGTTAAGAGCGAGTTTTTCCCTGTCGAATATTATCTGTAATTCAGGTCTAGGATCACCAATATCAATTCGTACATCACGAGTTCCATCTAATTTAATCATATAATCTTTGAGTTCGTTTGCAATCTTATATGATTCTTCCAAATCAGGACCAATGATGTCAACTTCAATTGGAGCACCTGTTGCACCAGTTAAAAAAGCGCCTGCTCCAGCCGTATTAACACTAAAACTTTTTATACCAACAAACTGGCTTAGTCTTTCACGAAGTTCGTCTGCCATTTCAAAAACAGTTCTTTGTCGATCTTTTAATTTACTTGTTCGTATCTGAAATCCGGCAATGTTTGACCCTTCATTTTGTCCGAAAAGGATTGATGAGAAACCGGCGTCGTTTACACCTGCGCGAACTGAAACGAATTCAACCTCAGGAAAATCTTTTTTAATTATTTCTTCAACTTTCTTTACATATTCAAGAGTTTCCTCCAATCTTTTGCCGGGCTCTATTTCAAGAAAAATCTGAAACTGAGACGAATCAGATTTTGGAATAAATTCTGTACCGAGCATTGGAATTAATGCTATGGATGCGATAAATATTCCCAGCGCAATAAAGATTACAGATTTCTTATGACTCAATGCCCACTCGAGTGTAGCTTTATAAAAATTATCAATTGAAGTGAAAATATTTTCTAGTGAGCTATCAATCTTTTTCAGTAATGGATTTTTAATTTCCTTTGCTTCCTTTCTGGACTTCAAAAGTTTTGAAGCCATCATTGGAATAAGAGTTAATGCTGCAAGCAAAGAAACAAGAATCATAACTGTAACAAGAAATCCAAGCTGATTAAATAAAATTCCTGCAATACCTGATATGAAAACAAGCGGAAAGAACACAGCCACAATTGTGAATGTCGCTGCTGCAACAGCCAAACCAACTTCAGCTGAACCAAACACAGCAGCTTCGCGTGGTCGTGCGCCCTGTTCCACGTGTCTCGATATATTTTCAAGCACAACTATCGCATCGTCAACCACAAGTCCCACTGCAATTGATAGTGATGAAAGCGAAATAATGTTAATTGTATTACCGGTAAAGTAAAGATAAATAAATGCACCAATGAGTGATACAGGAAGAACAAGAACAATAATTATTGTAGCACGCCATTGTCGCAAGAAAATCAGAATAACGAAAACAACAAATACTCCACCGAGCAAAACTGCTTCACTAAGATTTGCAACTGATTGAATTATAAATTCAGATGAATCCTGTATAATATCAATTTTAACATCTGAAGGAAGATTCTTCTTCAATTGTTCCAATTTTGCCTTAACGTCCTTAACAACCTGAACAGTATTAGCTCCGGATTGTTTCTGAACAATTATCTGAAGACCTTTTCCTCCATTCAGTCTTACATTGATAGTTCTTTCTTTCAAACTATCAGTAACATCAGCAACATCTCTTAAGTAAACAAGTTTTCCGTTCTGCTGCGATATGACAAGATTTTTAATTTCATTAGCGCTTGTAAATTCAGCAGGCACACGCAGATTATATTCCATGTCTCCCATTTTTATAGAACCGGAAGGCAGGTTTACATTTTCTGCCTGCAGAACCTGTGCGATCTGTGAAGCGGAAATATTGTATGCTTCTAATTTGCTTTCATCAAGATGAATCAAAATTTGTCTGATTGGTCCGCCAAATGCCTGAACAGTTCCTACACCGGGCACTCGTTTTAACGGATCGAGGATTTCATTTTCTACTAACTTATTAAGTCCGATATAGCTTTCTTCTGCCTGAACAGCAATGAACATAATCGGGAAAATGTTAGTGCTGAATTTGAAGATAATAGGATTCTCAGCATCATCAGGCAAAAGTCTTTTTGTAAATTCAAGTGCCGAACGAATGTCATTCGAAGCTTCATCTAAGTTTGTCCCAAATTCAAATTCAAGCTGAACAACAGAAATATTATCAATAGAAACTGAACGGATTTTTTTAAGATTAGTTATTGAACTCAATCCGCTTTCAATTTTTTTAGATATGTTCAGCTCAACATCCTGTGCACTTGCGCCAGGATACTGAGTGAGAACACTGATTACAGGTGGTTCAATTTCAGGAAATAAATCAATTGGTAATCTTTGGAAAGAGACAAAGCCAATAATAACAATTGCAATAAACAACATTATTGTTGTTATGGGTCTGCGGACTGATACTTCAGGTAAATTCATCGTGTGCTCTCCTTATTCTGCTTTCTTCTTGATATCAACTTTACTTCCATCTTTTAACAAACCTTGTCCACGTGTAACGAGTAAATCTCCTTCATTTAATCCTGATGTAATCTCAACAAGTGAATCGAATTCTTTACCAATTGTAAGTTCAACTCTTTTTGCAATGTTATCTTTTACGATAAATCCGTAATAAGCATTGGAGCCAAGTTGTTTTAATGCTGCAGAACGATTAACAATTATCCCTTCAGTTTTTCCGGTTAGAATTTTTGCACGCACATACATTCCTGGTTTAAGTTTTTCATTAGAATTGGGAATTTTAACTTCAACCTCGAATGTTCTGCTTGCAGGATTAATTGCCGGATTTATTCTGCTAATCGTTCCGGTGAAAGTTTCATCAGGGAAAATATCTGCCTGAATCTGTACTGATTGATTCAGTTTTACATCTTTCAGATTATTTACACTTACATTAAGAATGAGCTTTAAAGGATTGATTTGCATCATCGAAATTATTGTTGGTGCTCCAACTCCACCCGGAGCCAAAAGAAAAACTTCACCTTCATTTAATCTCTTTGCAGTTACAACTCCGCTGAATGGTGCTCTGAATTGAGTATTACTTAGAAGCAATTGATAAGTTTTCTCAGCAGTTTCATACGCAGCTTTAACCTGATCAAACTGTGATTGCGAAATTGAACCTGTTTCATAAAGTGGCTTTAGTCTATCATAATTATCTTTAGCAACCTGATACTGAATTTTTGCCTGTGCAAGTTGAGTATCATCCATTTCGAACAGTAAATCACCTTCTTTAACTCTCGAGCCGGCATCAACATAAATCTTCTGAACTCTTGCAGTTGTTTGTGCTGCAAGGTTTGCTTCTTTCCAGGCAAGAAGATTTCCTACCAATTCAATTTCACGATCTATCAATGATTTCTTAACAAGCGTAACCTCTACTGGTATTATTTCATCTGCTTTGCTTTGGTTGTTATTTTCTTTTTTACCACAACTTGCAACAATTACAACTGTAAGTAAGATTAACAAAATTGATTTTGCTTTATTCATTTTAATATTCTCCTAAAAAATTCTTATTTAATTCTTCCGAGTACTGTTTCAAGATCAGCTTCGGCAACTTTGAAATCATAAATTGCCTGAAGCCGGTTTAATTTTGCCTGACGAAGTGCAAGTTCCGCATCATTTACTTCGAGTTGAGTTCCAACATTGTTCTCCAATCTTCGTTTAGCAATTTCATAGCCTTCCTGTGCAGTTTTCACAGTTTTATTCTGTCCTTCTATTCTTTTAATTGCCTGCTGAACTCTGTAAAGAACACTTAGTGCCTGAGTTTTTATTGCTTCAGTCAGATTTCTTTTTTGTTCAATTGCCTGATTCAAACCGATCTCTGCCTGACTAACTCTTGATTGGGTTTTAAATCCATTGAAAACCGGAATCTGTAATTGTAAACCAAGAACAAAAGTTTTTACCCATCTGTAATCCGAGAATTTAAAATCATTTGCCTGAGTTTGATATTGATAATTACCAAAGCCGGCAAGTGAAGGGAAATAAGCTGCCTGCTCAAGCGAAACATTTCTGTCATTTAACTGAACCTGCTTCTCCAGTATTGCAAGCTGAGGATTATTTTGTAGTAATTCTTCAATAATTTCCTGTTCAGATGGAAGTTTGTAACTTTGATCAAAATCCATATAACCAACAATATCAATATCCTGATTTGCATCAAGCCCAATCGCAACTTTCAAAGCTTCTAATGATAATTTGTAATTATTTTCCATTTGAAGAACAACCGGTTTTAAATTTTCAACCTGAACTTCTGCTCTCAACACATCGTAGTCGGATAATGTTCCTGCTGCATTTAATCTTTTTATATTTTCAAAATTTTCTTCTGCATTCTTAAGACTTTGCTGCATAACATCTTTTGTTTCTCTTGTAAGAATCACAGCAAGAAAAGATTTTTTAACATCGCCAACTATTTTACTCTTAACTGAGTTATAGTTTTTCTCTGCAATCTCCAATGCATCAGATGCTAACCCTATTCCTTCATAAAGAGGTAATGCAAAAAGCGGGAGTGATAACTGAGCAGTTGCTGAGTACGAATTATCTGAGCCGATTTCAAGTGTTGGTCCAAATGGCGATCCGGGCGGAAGAAAAATTACCGGTTTGTCAATAAATCTCTGATACTGACCGCTCAAATCGAGTTTGGGAAAAAGACCACTTCGTGCCTCACGAAGTTTCTGTTCGGATTTTTCCACTTCCATTTTTGCGATTTTAAGCTCTGAATTTTTTTCGAGAGCCAGATTAATTGCTTCATCCATTGATAAAGTTAATTTGCTTTGCTGAGCAAATACAGAAATGGAAAAGACACATAATAATGCGAGAATGTTCTTCAATTTTATCCTCCGATTATATTAAACTTTTAATCCTTCAAAAATCAGTTTGAGAGCAAAGATCATATCATCAAATGCTTTGGTGAAATCAATTCTTCTGTTGATTGAAAAAGATGCAAAATAAAATTCACGATGTCTTAATGCTTCAGAAATAGTCAGGATAAGTTCGGCAATCCTTTTGGTATCACATTTTTTTATTTCTTTTTTCTTAATACCATCATCAAGCACTTTTTTGAACATTTCAATCTCTTTTTTATGAATTATTTGAATTTGTTCGAACATTTTACTTTTCATTTCAAAAAGTACGCTTGTTGAGATTTCGTGCATCTTTATTGTTTCAGCAACATATTCAAACTTTGCTCTTTCATAGTTAATAATTTTATTAAAGGTAGAGTCATTGCTTTTCAGTGCTTCTTCAATCAGTAAACAGAAATTATCTCGTTCACGGTTCATCACATCCTCAATCAAAGCATCTTTATTTGTGTAATAATAATAAAGCGATGACTTTTTCATCCCCAATGCCTGAGCAATATCATCAAGAGTAGTTTTAGCAAAACCATTTTTTGCCAGAAGCTCTCTTGCTGTTTTGAGAATCAGTTCTTTTTTGGTATCTGTTGTATTCATAGCTATCAAACTTTTTAATTGAATGTTTGAAAAATAGAAACATTCAAAATGTATTCAATAGTTCAACTTCTGTGTATTATTGTTTTGTGATAATTATCACCAAAAGATCCCAGCTCATTAATCCTTCTTAAAAAGCTTAGGGAATGCAGGATTGTCTTAAATGTTTTCATTGTTTTGACAACTGCTTATTTTTGAACAAAAATTTTGAGGATTAAATTCATTATTGACACATATACACAGTAATAATGAGTCAAGGTCCGACAAGAATCTGATCATAACTTTTTTCCTGAATTTAGTTATAACTATTGTTCAGGTAATTGGCGGATTAGTATCAGGAAGCTTGTCTTTGATTTCAGATGCGATGCATAACTTCAGTGATGCTGTCGCAATCATCATCACCTTTATTGCACTGAGATTAAGTAACAAGCCCCAAACACCCAAATACACTTTTGGATTAAAGCGTGCGGAAATTATTGCGGCTGTGATAAATGCCAGTACTCTTATTATTATAAGTTTCTTCTTAATTAAAGAAGCAATTGAAAGGCTAAGCAATCCGACTGAAATAACCGGCAATGTGATGCTGGCAGTGGCATTCATAGGATTTATTCCGAATGTAATCGGCGCATTGCTTCTTAAGAAAGGTTCAGAGAAAAACATAAATATCAGAGCCGCATATTTTCATTTAGTTAGCGATGCAGTCTCTAGTATTGCAATTATTATCGGGGCAATTTTTATAATCGCTTATAAAGTTTATTGGGTTGATCCGATACTGACAATTCTGATTGCTCTCTATATTTTGGTTGAAGCATATAAGATTCTGAGACAATCGGTTGATATCTTGATGATGTCAAACATTGAAGAAATTGATCTTGAGGAGATAAAAAAAATAGTAGAGAAGATTCCCGGTGTTAGAAACATTCACCATATTCATATCTGGAAACTGAATGACAATGAAACTCATTTTGAAGCTCACATTGAGGTTGAAGATATGACTGTGAGCAAAACTTCTGAAATTCAGAAAAAAGTATCAGCTGAACTTCACACGAGATATGAAATAAATCATACTACTCTTCAGTTTGAATGTGAGCTTTGCGAAAAGTTTGATTTGTTAGCCCGTCATTAAAAAACGACAAGTAGATAAAAGTATTATAATCGGGGCAGATATTGAGAGACATTGCGCGGTGTAACAAAATATTTAAATAATAATCCCAACATACATTTATTCACTTTATATCTTCATAAAGAAAATTGTTTTTACAAATTAAGAGGAGAAAAATTTTTCAATAGAATTTCAACATTTTAACCAATTTGCTAATAATAGAATAAAAAGAAAACGAATGGGAAAGAAAATCTTAGTACTTTGTACTGGAAATTCCTGCCGAAGCCAGATGGCGGAAGGATTCTTAAAGTCATTTGATCCGGAGTTGGAGGTTTATTCTGCAGGAACAAAACCAGCAGATAGAGTAAATCCATTTGCAATTAAAGCAATGCAGGAAATCGGCATTGATATCAGCAATGGATTAGCAGAAAATGTTGATAAATATTTATCTCAGTCTTTTGATTATGTGATTACAGTTTGTGATAATGCAAAAGAAACATGCCCGGTATTTATGGGTGAAGTTAAACATCGTTTGCACATCGGTTTTCAAGATCCGGCAGAAGCTATTGGTACGGAAGAAGAAGTAATGCCTGTTTATCGCAGAGTAAGAGATGAAATAAAAAAAGATTTTTATGAATTTTATCTCAGAGAACTAAAAAAACAGAAATAACATATCACAAGAATTATATATTATTCAAACAAGTAAAATTTTTATTGAGGATGAAAATGGAATGGCTAAATAATTTTGAGCTTGCAAAAGAAGAAGCAGCAAAATCAAAAAAACTTATCCTGCTTCAATTTGAAATGGATAACTGTGGCGGTTGTAAAAAAATGGAAGCCACAACCTATAAAGATCAAAAAGTAATTTATGAGTTGAACGAATTTTTTGTATTACTAAAACTTGATTTGCTAAAAGAAAGAGAAATACGAAAATCACTTGGGGCTTACTGGACTCCTGCTTTTTACTTTCTTGATCAGAATGGAAATTCATATTACCATTTTAATGGTTATCTGCCTGCAAACGAATTCAGAGCAATGCTGAAACTTGGAATTGCTGAAACAATTATGCCTCGTGGCAGATATGATGATATTATCAATATCATTGACAAAGACCTTGATGAGTTGAAGAATACATCTTTTTATCCAAAACTTCTGGTTGCAAGAGAGACAGCACGCTACATCAAAATAAAGGATAACTCACAGTTAAGAAGAACATTAAAAGAATTACAAACTACTCATCCTCACTCAACGGAAGCTAAAATGTATTTCTGGGATGAATAAATTACTTTCTGGAAAGTAAAATGATTTCAATTAAAGATTGGGTTCTGGGTACAGAAAATGTCAGACACCAAAAGCAAAGTTGAGAGAGTTGGTTGCTGAAAGAGGTATTGATGCAGTAGTTGGAAAAGCGATGGATATTCAGGGGTCGATGAATTATTTAATAATTCCAAAGGACGAGCAATTGCTTAAATGGATTATAGAAGATTGATTCAAATTATTAAATAGAGGAAATGCTAAAATGTATTCTGATATAACCGGAGTTATTCTCGCGGGCGGTAAAAGCACAAGAATGGGTGTAAATAAATCTTTTTTACAAGTTGGTGATAAGAAAATTATAGAACGAATATCTGACCTGATGAAATTAATCTTTGAAAAAGTAATTCTTATTACCAATACACCTGATGATTATAAATTCCTTAATCTTCCTCTGTTTGAAGATGTTTATAAGTGGAAAGGACCTCTTGCAGGAATTCATTCAGCTTTAGTTCATTCAGGAACAGAAAAAATATTTGTCATTTCCTGCGATGTTCCTTTTATGTCAAAAGAAATGATAGAGTACATCGTTGATTATAAAACAGATTATCCGGTTACAATTTGTAAAGTTAATGAACACATTCAGCAACTAGTTGGAAAATATTCAAAATCAGTGCTCTCTGAAATTGAAAAAATCCTTTCAGATGATTTATCTGTTGAGAATGTATCTTTACGGAAAAAAAGAAGTGTTAGTGTGCTCCAACTTTTGGAAAAAGTTGGTGCAGAAATTATTAATGCTGAATCTCTTGATTTTTATTCAGAGCAATTATTTGTTAACATAAACACACCACAGGATTATGAATTTGTCATTGATATATTAAAGAAGCAGTCATATTTTGAATAAAAAAACCATTAAGAATAAAAAGAACTATAATTATCACAGGTGTAAACATAGCTTATGAAAGTTAGACTTGAATTGCAATATTTTGAAGACTGTCCGAACCATAAAAAAATGAGAGATAATCTTTATGAAGCTATAATAGGTTTGGAACATAAAATTGAATTAACAGAGATATTAGTGGATAGTGAAGAAACCGCCAGGAAAGTTTCTTTTCGCGGCTCACCAACTGTTTTGATTAATGGTGAAGATATTGAAGGAATTCCCGTACCTGAAAGTCCCACACTTGCTTGCAGATTTTATCCGGAAGGAATCCCCTCTGCAAAAGAGCTTCGGAATGTTATTCTCAATAAACTAAAGGACGACTAATCCCAGAGAGGTTGAATTTGATTAAATATCAAACCGGCAATCAATTACATTCCGAAACTCCAAAGGAAAAATTTTATTATTCTTTTGAAAATTTTTTCAATTATTTGAGCTATTCATAATAATTAATTTTACAGCCGCAACCATCCCACTTTCTGTCATAAAAATCCAGTCTTTCTTTAAGAAGATTTTCCGCATCATCAAGAGAGTTCATTTTTCTGAGAAGAATTTCATTCTTATCTGACATTTCCTGAAAGTAAATTTCATCATTGTACTTGAGAATCCTTATAAAGTCTGAAAGGCAAGTATCAACTTCTTTGATTACAGTTGAACAAACGAGAAAAATTTCAAGTTCCTCTCTGTTCAGTACAATGTAGGGCATCGATTTAGCCTGTGCCAATATTTCTGAAACTGACATTTTCTCAACTCCTGAAAAATTTCACTTAGTTTGATGATTTGAGTAAACAGAGGTTTCGTTGGTAATTATTGAGAATTGAAAACTGCAACAGGGCAGTTACAATTATTTAGAATTCTTTCTACCCGCGGACCAATATAAAGCGATTCACCGATTGGTCTGACATCAGTTCCTACAATTACTAAATCAATATTAAATTCAAGAGCTTTATTCAAGATAGTATTCTCAACATCAGCACTGAATTCCACATAAACATTTACATTTAACCCGAGCGATTCACCAAGTTTTTTCAATTCCAACAGACTTTGCATTGCAAAACTTTTCTGCCTTTCTCTTACATTCCCTTCCACATCGAGGTTATAATCATCTCTTTTAGTTTCAATTACTGTTAAGATAATCACTTCTTCATCTTTACTTTTTATCAGAGAAAATGCTAATTCTGCAGCTCGTTTTGAAGCCAAACTGGCATTTGATGGAACCAGAATTCTCCTTGGTTGCCAATTTTCTTTAAATGAAGATGCCTGTATAACAAGACTACGACAGGGGGATAATCTTAGTAATTCATCAACTAAGGGATTAAATATTTTCAATGATTGAGGAGTTCTTTCCGTTGCCCCAATAACAATTAAATCATATGATTTTTTTGCTTCTTCGAGTATTGAATTAAGAGGATTATCCGATACGACTACTTTTTTATTGAGGTTGGAATCAGAAAAAAGGCCGGATAAATTTTCAATAAAGTTTAAGGATTCACTTTTTTGTTTTTCATCGGTAACGGTTAATATGGTAACAGAAATATCTTTCTTAAGGGCAATTCGTTGAATGATTTTTGCCTCAATCATCTTTTTTTCGTAATCGGGTCTTCTTCTTACAGGTAATAGAACCCTGTTAATAGATTTAATAAGTAAATCTTTAGTGATTTCTTCATGATGAAGTCTTTTCAATTCTGATTCTTTGGGAATAACTTTTTCCAGTGTAAATTTAAGCATAACGGGTGAGATGATTGAGGTAAGAACTGCCATAAGAATTATAACAGAAAAAATTTCGGGAGAGATTACATTAAAGGACAATCCTATTGTGGCAATAATAATCTGAATAGCTCCTCGGGCATTTAATCCGGCTCCAAAACTCAATGCAGTCCAATGATCTGCTTTTGCTAATAATCGTGCACCAGCATAAGCACCAAATATCTTACTGATAGTTGCAACTAATATCAGAATAAGTGCAAGTAATGCCAGCTCAGTATCAAACAAAGCTTTAATATCTACCTTCAATCCTGCCGAGGCAAAAAATATTGGAGCAAAAACTCCGAATGTTACACTTTCAATTCTGACTATTGCTTCCTTTGGTACACTTGAAATCTGAGAGAACACAATGCCAATGATGAATGCGCCAAATACAGCTTCCAGATGTATTGCCTGTGCAATTGAAGAATATAAAAAAATGAAGCTGAAAATTAATGTTATGCTTTTGTATCTGCTTTGAACTTTATCCTGAATATATTGGAGAAGTGTTTTAACAAGAACTCTTCCGATTAAAAAACCGAAAACTGCAAATGCCAAAACTTTTACAATAGCAAAAGCAGAATCACTTAATGTAACTGTACCAAGCTGAATTAAACCCAGAACGAATGAAAGTATAATCCATGCGACGGCATCGTCAATCATTCCGGCTGCAATTGTAATTTGCCCGATGTCTCTTCTTAGCAGATTTAAGTCAATTAATACTTTTGCAATAACCGGAATAGCAGACACAGACATTGCGGTTGCAATGAACAAAGAAAAAATAAATCTTTCTGAAGGATTTACTAAAAACTTATCCGGAATAATATAGCTTATTAGATAGCCACCAATTAAAGGAATAATTAACCCACCAAGTGCTGTCGAAGTTGCACTTTTTGCATGATGTTTAATCAATCCTAAATCAATTTCATATCCTGTAATGAAAAGTAACATCAGCGCACCAATCAGTGAAATAACATCTAACATTAATGAAGGATACTTGTATAAATTTACAAATGGAGAGAATACTTCGATATTGCCAAGTAAAGAAGGACCAAGCAGAACGCCTGCCAGGATTTCTCCGATAACTGCAGGTTGCTTTAATTTTAGAGCAATTTCACCAAGCACTCTTGCAGTTACCAGAAGCAAAAAAAGTTGTATTAGTATTTTTATTAAATCCTGATGCAAATCGTTTGAGATTATATTATAATATTCAAAAATAAAGTAATAATATTTGAAATTCATTTGGTTATACCTGAAAAATCTGAAGCCGTGAAATTTTATTTACTATAATTTAATTCGGAATCAAATTATGTTTTGTTTGTTTTGAATATATTGCATTTAAAATCACTTTAAATCAATTAAGGAATATGGATAAGAAAAATCTGGTTATAAATTTAAACCCTGATTTTCAGCATGAACTTATAGAGTTACCCTGGGATCAACCATTAAATGAGTGGAATAACAACCAGGCAGATTTTCTGGATGTCAGAAAAGGAATTTCAAAACACACGGTCAGGTTTGTCAGAACAAAAAGTTTTTCCATTGCAATCAAACAAACTAATCCGATTAGTGCCTATTTTGAAAACGAGTCATTGATAAAACTTTTGAAGATTGGAATTCACGCCCTGCGTCCTGTTGGTTATGTATTTTATAAAAAGAATTTATTTATGAGAGACTCAGATCCTGATAATGTTCTGGCTTTTCTGATTACCTTGCTTGAAGAGAAATCTATACCTCATTCAATACTTTTCGGCTGGGATTTCACTGATAATAACAGAAAACTGATTTATGAAGCTTCCGCAGAACTGATTGCTAATCTTCATTATAACAATATTCATTGGGGAGATGCATCCTTATCTAACATTCTTGTTAAATTCATAAAACTGAAAGAGGAAAATGGCAAGGTTTCCACAGAATTGAAGGCATTTCTTGCAGACGCTGAAACGCTGAATTTCCTGAAAAAAATTTCTGACATTCAGAAGCAGGATGATCTGAATAAATTTATCAGCTCAATTGAGGAAGCTAATAAAATACTAACAGGAAAAAAGGATTCAGAAAAAATTGAAGAAGATAAAAAGTTCTTTCTGAAAAGTTATTCCGACCAACTGTCATTGCTTACTAAAACCGAGCAGTTCGAACAATTAACAGGATTAACCGTTAAGAAACATTTTTATAAAATTTCAGATCAGTATTCACTTGATTCGATAACAAAACAGATTGAAGAACACAAGTGGTACCTTAGTGAAAAAGCCGGAAAAGAAGTTGATATGCAAACAGCAGCCAGAGATTGGATTACCAATATTTATGAACCGATAATCAGCGAATTCAATTCTCTGAAACTTTTCGATTTATTTCCTAAAACCAACTCGTTAAAACTTTATGTAGATATAATGGCACATAAATATTATTTAAGTCTTGAGCAAAGGAAAGATGTAGGAATATCGTATGCAATAAGAAGTTATTGTGAAAAGCATTCCAATAAGGAACAATCATCAATAACCAGAATCGTAGATAATCTTATTAAACGACTGGCAAAGATTTTTCCTCAAAGATATAACCTGTAATTCATAAACGAAGTGTGTTTGATAGCACTAATAAGGCGTTTCTTTGTTTCTATAGTAAAAACACTTTAGGTAATTTTGAGCAGTCAAAAAAATTTTTTTACTAAACGAATACAGGAGAAAAAAATGACAACAATAGTTGATATCTGGGCAAGAGAAATTCTTGATTCAAGAGGTAATCCTACCATAGAAGTTGAAGTTGCGCTGGAAAGCGGAGTAATCGGAAGAGCTGCAATTCCAAGTGGTGCTTCAACCGGTGAACATGAAGCAGTTGAACTTCGTGATGGTGATAAGAACAGATATAATGGTAAAGGTGTTCTTAAAGCAGTTGAAAATGTAAATGAAAAAATTGCAGAAGAACTAGTTGACTTTGATGCTACTGATCAGGTGGCAATTGATAATCTCCTGATTACTCTTGATGGAACAGAAAACAAATCAAATCTTGGTGCTAATGCTATGCTTGGGGTTTCACTTGCCTGCGCAAAAGCATCTGCTGAGTTTTTTGGACTTCCGCTTTATAAATATATCGGAGGCGTAAATGCAAAAACACTTCCTGTTCCTATGATGAATATTCTGAACGGTGGTAAACACGCTGATAACAATGTTGATTTTCAGGAATTTATGATAATGCCTGTGGGCGCTCCAAATTTTGCAGAAGCTTTAAGAATGGGAGCTGAGACTTTCCACGCATTAAAATCAGTTCTTAAATCTAAAGGTTATAACACTGCAGTTGGCGATGAAGGTGGTTTTGCCCCAAATCTTAGATCGAATGAAGAAGCAATTGAAGTTATTCTTGAAGCAATTGATAAAACCGGATATAAAGTCGGCGACGAAATAGCTATTGCGCTTGACCCCGCAGCAAGCGAATTCTTTATCAAAGAAAAAAAAGCTTATCATTTATTCAAATCAGCTCCTGATAAAATTATTCCAATCGAAAAAATGGTTGATTACTGGGCTGACTGGGTAAATAAATATCCTATTGTTTCATTGGAAGATGGAATGGCAGAGGATGATTGGGATGGCTGGAAACTTCTAACTGACAAAATAGGTAGCAAAATTCAACTTGTTGGTGATGATATTTTTGTAACCAATACAGACAGACTTGCCAAAGGAATTGAACTTGGGGTCGCTAACTCAATTCTTATAAAAGTCAATCAGATCGGAACTCTTACTGAAACACTTGATGCTATAGAACTTGCAAAAATAAATGGCTACACTTCTGTAATAAGCCACAGAAGCGGCGAAACAGAAGATACAACAATTGCTGACATTGCAGTTGCTACAAATGCAGGCCAAATAAAAACAGGTTCTGCATCGAGAACTGATCGTATTGCAAAATACAATCAGCTTCTGAGAATTGAAGAAGAACTTGACACAACAGCAGTCTTTCCCGGATTATCGGCATTAAATTATAACGGTTAATTTCAATATGCCCGGCTGAATAAAGTCGGGCATTTTTGTCTCTAAACTAAAACTCAGGGTGTATTTATGGATAAAAAAAAGATACAATTCTGTAAAGAATTAATTAAGAAACATAAAATTGAATTCATTGATCTTAAAGCGAATGATTTAACTGGCAGACTTCATCACATTACCTTACCTTATTATGATAACATTTTAGAAAAACTTCTGAATGAAGGCGTGGGATTTGATGGTTCGAGTTATGGCTTTAAAAAAGTTGAAAACAGCGATATGATTCTTATTCCTGATCTTGATACTGCAAAGCTTGATCCATTTCGGGAAGCCCCTACATTGAGTTTCTATTCACATATTGTTCTCGCAGACGGAAAGAAAACACCTTTTAGTCAGGATGGAAGACACTTAGCCAAAAAAGCTGAAAGTCTTTTGAAAGAAATCACCGGCGCTGATAAATCCTGGTGGGGTCCAGAGTTTGAATTTTATATTTTCTCCAAAGTTGAATACGATACAAGAACAGCATCTTCTTACTACAGAGTCGAGCATGCTGAGGAGTTCTATAAAAAAGCTTATCACGCAGCAAATCCATTCGATGAATATGATGATTTCAGAGATGAAGCCTGTAAGTTGCTGAAAGCACAGGGCATTAATGTAAAATATCATCATCACGAAGTTGGTGAAAGGGGGCAACAGGAAATAGAAACATATTTCTCAGATTTGTTAACAACTGCAGATAACATAATTACAACAAAATACATTCTATTCAACTTCGCAAAGCAAAAAGGGCTTTACATTACTTTTATGCCAAAACCAATGTATCAGCAAGCCGGCAATGGAATGCATTTGCATTTCTATATAACTAAAGAAGGAAAGAACCTTTTCTATAAAAAAGGTGAATATGGTAATATGAATGAATTGGGAAGATATTTCATTGGCGGAATGCTCAAACATGCTTCTGCGCTTTCTGCTTTCACCAATCCTAGTACAAATTCTTACAAACGGCTTGTTCCCGGATTTGAAGCACCTGTTGCATTAACCTACGGAATGGGAAATCGGGCGGGCGCAATAAGAATACCAAGATATGTTACTAATCCGCAGGAAACACGATTTGAATATCGTCCGCCGGATGCAACTGCTAATCCGTATCTTTGTCTTGTAGCAATGCTATTGGCTGGTATTGATGGAGTAGTGAATAAAATTGATCCGATTAAGGAGGGTTTTGGTCCTTATGACAAGAATTTTCTTGAAGGTGATGATGTACATAAAATTCATTTTCTTCCAAGAAATCTTGCTGAAGCACTTGATGCTCTCGAAGCAGACAATGAGTTTCTAAAGAGAGGAAACATTTTTACTGATGAATTATTACAACAATGGGTCAAAGTAAAAAATGAAGAAATTCATTCAATAGGTACAATGCCTCATCCATTCGAATATAAGATGTATTTCAATTTATAAGAAATAATTGGAGTCTGTTGGTTTACAGTAATTTTATCAGTTTGAACTTACCTTCTGTAAGGGGGATTAATATTTATTTAAACTTGTAATATAGGTTTAGTGACTCATAGCTCAGAACAGCTAATTTCTAATGATAGTTCGGGGTCGCTATACTTATACTTATTTCAAATAATGGATTCTAATCGAATAATTCATTCGGATCTAATTCTAAAAATTCCTGCCATTTGAAAGTGTCATCTGAAATAAGTAAAGTTTTTGAATTTTTATATTTTTTGTCAAATGATAATAAACCCGTATGAATTCTGGCTTTACCAATTTTTACCTCAATCGCAACAAGTTTTTTCCCGCTCTTAAATACGAAATCAACTTCCTTGTTTCCTTCACGCCAATAATATAACTGCTTATTTTCAACTCTTGAATGATTTAACAAATGTGCTCCAATTGACTGCTCTATTTTTCTACCCCAACGAACTAAGTCATTTTGTATATCATTAAAGTTTGTTTCTTCATAGACAGAACTTAAAGCCGTATTATAAGCCATCCACTTTGGTGTTGAGGATCTTGTCTGAATTCTGGAACCGGAATACTTTTGTAAACCACTTATAAACCAAACCTGGTTTAATAAGTTTTGATAATGAGCTAATGTTGTTGTATTGCCTGCATCAGTAAGTTGTCCTAAAAGTTTATTGTAGGAAAGAATTTCGCCATTATAAAAACAAGCAATTTCAAATAAGTTTTTTAGCAAGGCAGGCTTTTGGATTGTTGTAAGCTGTAAAATATCCTTTGATATGGTTGTTTCGATAATTGATTGCCGGATATAGTCTTTCCATCTCATTTCGTCTCCAATTAATTCCGCAGCACCCGGATAACCACCAAAGAAAACATATTCTTCTGGGGTAAATCCAAAAGCTTCATTCATTTCTCTATAGCACCAATGTGGGATTTTTATCATTTCGAATCTTCCCGTAAGTGACTCAGTTAAGCCTTTGTCAATTAACAGTGTAGATGAACCGAGTAAAAGAACACGAATGTTAATATTATTTCGTCTGTCTTTGTCCCATTCTTTTTTAACAAATTCACTCCAGTGTGTCAACTTCTGAATTTCATCAATAATTAAAAGGTATGCTTTAGCTTTACTATGCCGTAATTGTAAACGCGCAGTCTCCCATTGTTGACTAATCCAGACCGCATTAGATGTAGGAATTGAATCCGCAGAAACAAATAAATAAGGTATCTTTATTCTTTTTGTAAGCTGAGTAGCTAATGTAGTTTTTCCGGATTGTCTGGGTCCGGTTAAAACCTGTATTAAGTTCTTTTTACCAAGAATCCTTGATTCAAGAATTATTATCTGTTTTCTTTCAAACATAGTTTTACTCAATTGACTGAGTAAAATTACTCAATGCATTGAGTAAAAATCAAACAGTTTGAGTTACTATTTGAATCCATTCTAGAAACTAGAATTGTTAACATTGGTTTAATCGTTGGATGAAAATCAGACTGAAAATGCCATTGTAACAGTTGCTTATCATAGCTTCTTCAGTAGAAGTAGAAAGGATTTTAATCATCTTCCAGCGTCTTTTTATATGTCTCAAATGTTTTATCATCAAAACAAACGAATATCACTTTTTCAATGGAGCTATCTTTTCCCGGGAAGTCACTCACGGTTTTAACTGCAATCCGTGTTGCTCGTTCAAGTGGGAAAGCATAAACTCCTGTTGAAATAGCCGGGAAAGCAATTGTTTTAATTTTATTTTCTACTGCGAGTTTAAGTGAGGACCTGTAACAACTTGCAAGAAGATTTTCTTCATTCTGATTTCCTCCTCTCCAAACAGGACCGACTGTATGAATTATAAACTTTGCAGGCAATTTAAATCCGGGTGTTATCTTAGCTTGTCCGGTTTCACATCCACCGAGTTTTCTGTTATACTCAAGTAACTCAGGACCAGCAGCTCTGTGAATTGCGCCATCAACACCTCCTCCACCAAGAAGTGAATTATTTGCGGCATTCACGATTGCATCAACTGCTAATTTTGTGATATCACCTTTATACAATTCAATTTTTGCTTTCATTTTATTCTTTGATAAAAATTATTAAATATTTCCTGAGATTTTTAAGTTAGCACTCAAAATTTCTGATAATAAAATTATGAAATCAATAGGAGAAGATAAATTGAAACAACTTCGTTACTTTCTGCTTCACTCTTTTATTATTCTTTTTTTAATCAGTTGCAGCAGCACAAAGCTATCAACACAAAGTGATAGTAAACTTTATCTCTGGCTAACATCTCAACCTGATTTAACCGTGAAAAAACTGGAACCGAGTGAAAATTTTTCAGAGATATATGAAATATTTATTGAACAGCCAATCGATCACTTTAATCCAAACAGTCCTAAGTTCAAACAGCAGCTATTTCTTTCACATAAAGATGAATACCTTCCGATGGTCGCGGAGCTTGATGGTTATTCAGTCAATAACAGGCAGAATGAATTAAGCCGGCTTTTGGAATGTAATCAGATAATCGTAGAACACAGATACTTTGGTGAATCTGTTCCCGAGCCATTTGATTGGAAATATCTTGATATCAGACAGGCAGCCGCAGATCATCACAGAATTATTCAGAAGCTCAAAGAATTTTATAAAGATAAATGGATTACAACAGGTATAAGTAAAGGTGGTTCAACTGTTATATTTCATAAAAGATTTTATCCCAATGATGTTGATGCAACAGTTGCCTATGTTGCGCCGGTAAATCGCTCTACTGAAGATCAGAGAGTTTATGAATGGCTGAAAAATGTATCTACTCCGGAATGCAGAGATAAAGTTCAGGAATTTCAGAAACTGATATTAAGAAAAAGAGATATCTTTTATCCTATGTTTTTGCAGAATGCAGAAAAAGAAAATCTGAGTTATAACATTGTAGGAAGTGAGAAAGCATTTGAATATTCTGTATTGGAATATTCATTCGCTTACTGGCAATGGAGTGATGGTGATTGCAGTAAAATTCCTGATTCAACTTTTAGCAATGAAGAAATTTTCGAACACTTTAAGGCCAACAGTGGTGTTGATTACTTTTCTGATAAAGATATTACTTCTATTTATCCTTTCTTCTATCAGTGTTATACTGAATATGGATATTATGCTTATGAAACGGAACCATTAAAAGAATATCTGAAATATGCTGATGGCAAAACGCCCTTTTTCATTCCGGATAATCTTCAGTTAACATTTAATCCCGAGCCGATGAAAGATATCTCCGAATGGGTAGAAAACGAAGGGAACAATTTTATTTTCATTTATGGCGGTAATGATCCCTGGACTTCAACAGGTGTTTGTCTTACCGGCAAGACTAATTCTCTGAAAATGGTTCTTCCAAACGGTTCTCACCGAACAAGAATAAGAAATTTTCCACAATCGGACAGAGATTTAATTTACAGTAAACTTGAGGAGTGGCTTGATATCCGTATTAATCGATGATCCTTCTGATTTTATTATTTATCAAAAGGAGCGAACAAAATAATTAATTTTTGTTCGCTCTTAATTTTTATAAAAACTTAAGGTCACTCACTTCAGTTGAAAATATTTTCCAGGAATTGCCATCAAGCTTTAAAGTATGAATCCCATATGTACGGTTATTCTTAAAATCAGGTCCTTTTATTTTGGTCGTCAACTGAATGAACTCAACTTTAGCTTCTTTATCTTTTTGCTCAATCAATATTATCTTCTCAATTTTATAGTTTAAGTCATAAGTCTCGAAAATCTTTTTAACAAGATTCTCAGTTGTTTTAAATGAAGGACTTTCCGGGTGAATTGTTGACATCACGCCATCAAAATTTTCTTCATTCATAAATTTTGCATTTGCTTCAATTGCATATTCGGGGATGGAATAGTTATTATCAACTGAACAGGCAAAAAAAGTAAATATAAGTACAAATAATATTAAGATTAATTTTTTCAATTCAATTCCTTTCATTCATTAAATGTTCATTTCTTTTTTTACTTCTGAAAATTTTTCAATTGCAAAATCAAGATCTTCTTTTGAATGTGCTGCTGAAATCTGAACTCTTATTCTTGCAGTGCCTTTTGGAACAACAGGATAAAAGAATCCAATTACATAAACTCCTTTTTCCAGCATTCTTGCTGCCATCTGTTGAGCAAGAACAGCATCGCCAAGCATAATAGGAACAATCGGATGAATACCTTCTTTAATATTGAATCCGGCAGCTTTAATTTTCTCTCTGAAGTATCTTGTATTCTCTTCAAGCTTGTCACGCAAATGAGTTGTAGAAGAAAGCATATCAAGCACCTTAATTGAAGCTGCAACAATTGAAGGTGCAACTGTGTTGGAAAAAAGATATGGTCTCGAGCGCTGTCTGAGTAAATCAACTATTTCTTTTCTTGCTGATGTATAACCACCACTCGCACCACCCAAAGCTTTGCCCAGAGTTCCGGTAATAATATCAACTCTTCCCATTACATCGTTGTATTCGTGTGTGCCTTTGCCATGCTTTCCCATAAAACCAACTGCGTGACTGTCATCTACCATAACCATTGCACCATACTTATCAGCAAGGTTACAAATATCCTTCAAAGGAGCTATAAACCCATCCATCGAAAAAACACCATCAGTTGCAATTAAAATGTTTTTTGCATTGTTTGCTTTTGCCTCCTTTAATTTTTCTTCAAGGTCATTCATATCACAATTTTTATAACGATATCTCTGAGCTTTGCATAATCTGATTCCGTCAATAATGCTTGCGTGATTCAGTTCATCACTCACCACAGCATCTTCTTCACCAAGTAATGTTTCAAACAATCCACCGTTTGCATCGAAACAAGAGGTATATAGTATTGTATCTTCCTGACCTAAAAATTCTGAAATTTTTCTTTCAAGTTCTTTATGAATTTCCTGTGTACCACAGATAAACCGGACTGAAGATAAACCAAATCCCCATCTATCAAGACTTTCTTTTGCAGCTTGAATCAGTTCCTGATTATCGGCTAAACCAAGATAATTATTTGCACACATATTCAGAACACTCTGAGTGTGCATTACTTCGATGTGAGCCCTCTGTGGTGAAGTAATAATTCTTTCTTTTTTATAAAGACCATCTCTCTCGATACTCTCGAGAATATTTCTGTAATATGTTTTTGTTTCAGGAGTCATTTATTCCTCACTATGAATATTTATTCTGAGATATTTTATGCTTTGGGACCAATCATTTTTTCCGGACGGACAATTTCATCGAATTTCTCAGGTGTGAGTAATCCTAATTCAACTGCTGCTTGTTTGAGTGTTTTGTTCTCAGCATGAGCTTTCTTTGCAACTTTAGCTGCATTATCATAACCAATTACGGGATTTAATGCTGTTACTAACATAAGAGAATTTTCAACATGCTTTTTAATATTTGCTACATTTGCTTCGATACCAATAACACAATGATCTGTAAAGCTTTCACAAGCATCCGAAAGTAATCTGATTGAGTTGAGTACATTAAAGATAATAACTGGTTTAAATACATTTAATTCAAAATTACCGCTTGCACCACCAAAATTTACTGCCACATCATTCCCGAATACCTGTGCACAAACCATCGTCATAGCTTCGCTTTGTGTTGGATTAACTTTGCCCGGCATTATAGAACTTCCGGGTTCATTCTCCGGAAGATGAAGTTCACCTAAACCACAGCGTGGACCTGAACCAAGCCATCTTATATCATTTGCAATTTTCATCAAAGAAGCTGCTAATGTTTTAAGCACACCGTGAAACTCGACTAATGCATCGTGAGTTGCGAGTGCTTCAAATTTATTTCTTGCAGTCACAAAAGGCAGGTTAGTTATTTCTGCGATTTTTTTTGCTGAGAGTTCAGCGAACTTTGGATGTGTGTTCAGTCCTGTTCCAACTGCAGTTCCACCTAAAGCAAGTTCGTATAATCTTGGCAATGCAGCTTCAATTCTTTCTAATCCATTTGTCAGCATCTGAACATATCCGCTGAATTCCTGACCGAGTGTCAGAGGAACAGCATCCATAAGATGTGTTCTTCCGATTTTTATAATATCCTTGAATTCTTCTGATTTTTTCTGAAGCGCATCGCGAAGTTTTGTTACCATTGGAATAAGGCGGTGATGAATCTGTTCGACTGCAGCAATGTGCATTGCAGTCGGGAATGTATCGTTAGAAGATTGTGCTTTATTAACATCATCATTCGGATGAATTGGTTTTTTACTGCCGAGTTCACCGCCAGCAATTTCAATTGCACGGTTTGCAATTACTTCATTAGCATTCATATTAGTTTGAGTTCCGCTTCCGGTTTGCCATACAACAAGCGGAAAATGTTCATCAAGTTTTCCTTCAATTACCTCATCAGCAGCTTTGATAATCAAATCAGCTTTTTCGGCAGGAAGAGTTCCCAGTTCCTTGTTCGTCATTGCTGCAGCTTTTTTCAGAATTCCGAGTGCGCGGATTAATTCTCTTGGAAATCTGTCACCACCAATTTTAAAGTTCATTAATGATCTGGCTGTTTGCGCACCGTAATATTTATCAGATGGAACCTGGATTTCACCCATTGTGTCCTTTTCAATGCGGTAATTCATTTTAGTTCTCCCTTGAATGATTAAAAAAAATATTGAAAATCCTTTAGTCAAAATTAAATAAAATCATTGTAGGATTTTATTATTCAGAGGTGAATAATTGTCAGGATGGTTAAAGGTTCTCTTCTGATGAAGTAAAATATGATTTTCTATTTTATTGGGAGTGTAATAATAAAGCGGGTTTGTGCTTCTTGATCAGAAACAAATAACACTTTCCCATTAAGATATTTTTCTACAAACAGTTTAACACTGTAAGTTCCAATCCCTCTTCCAAAATTTGCTTTGGTCGAAAAAGAGCGCTGGAAAATCTGAAGCTGAACTGTTTCAGGTATTACTCCTTCATTCCAGACTATAAATCTGATTTCGTCATCATTAAACTCTGAATATAGTTTCACATACTGCTTTTCTGAGATAGCTTCTAAAGCATTCTTGATGAGATTACTTAATGATCTGATTAGCAATGCTATGTCAGTTTTTATCTTGATATTTTCATTCAGATACTTCACTTCAAAGAATTTCTGCTTAGTAAGTTCATGATTTTTATAAAGGGCTTCAACGCGCGAAAGTATTTCGTTTACAGTAATTGTTGACACATTAATTTTCAATAAACCATTCTCAGCATAAGTTAAATCTCTTTGTGCCTGTATTTCATCAATTAACTGATCAGATGAGTATTGGAGCATCCTGATAAAATCATCAAACTCATCAGAATTTTTTATTTGAGGTAAAACCTCGGCAATGCCTTTAATAGCAGATGCGGTATTGAGAACATCGTGAAAGAACACTCTTTCAAGAACCAGCTTTCTTTTTTCGCTTTGGATGTCTTCAACAGCAAATAATATAAAGCTATGCCCTTCAAGGATTATTTTAGAAGTATGGACTCTGAAATCAAGGGAAATTTCTTTATCAGCATTTTGAGCGGTTATTCTGCATTCAGAAACTGAATATTGGTCGGTCTGATTGGTTTTTTTAATTGACTGAGCTGCGCCGCACTCTTTACAAAAAACAGAAGTACCACAGCCTGCTTCCATTTCTTTTGAATGAATACAATTTATGGCTTCTCCTAATCTTTTGCCTAATGCTTCTGTTCCATTTGCGCCAAAAAAATAATTAAGTGCTTTGGAATTATATGCTACAATTTGTCTGTGTTCGTTAAGTAAGAGAGCAATGTGTGGAAATGTTTCAAGAATTTTTTGAAGGCAGGAAATATTAACGAACTGAGTTCTCAATTGCTCAATTTTTTCGATTGATACTCTTTCAGGTGAGTCGAAATATGTTTTCAAAGTTGGTCCTGACATAGTAAATACAAGTGAGTATTATTTCATTTATATAATTATCGTATAAAAAATTAAGATGTTTAGTTAAATCCTTAATACAGGATACACATTCAATTTTTTATCCCAATAAGGAGAATTCTTATAGAAGAAATTCAATCTTTCATAAGGATTATTCCGAAAGCTTTCATCATTTTTTAATTTTTCTTCGAATTCCTTCTTCAGGGTTGGGTCTTTTAATAACATTTCCTCTGCGATTTTTTCCATTACATAATTTTCAAAATATTCTTTCTGTTCAAAAATCTGATTCATAAAACCCCACTGCACAAACGAATCTTCGCATTCAGGTTCCAGAAGATGTGCAATTATTTTTATTGTTCTTTGATTCGTCGGGATGATAAAACTTCCCGCAGGAATTTTCATTTCTTCTTTATACTTTTCTACATCAAACGAAATTCTCTGTCTTCCTTCATATGAAGTACCTGAAAGCTTTACATTGTTAAAACGGTATCTTTCAACCATAAGTGTAGTATCAAAATCCGATTTAAAAAATTTAATTCCATGGAAAGTCATTCTGTCAACTAAAGACGCCCACTCGGCAGGTATAATATAATAATCTGGTATTTGAACGGAATCTGTAGCAATGACATCGCGATAATATTTTACTTTAAATGCCTTTGGTGTTTCAGTATATACAATTTTTTGTGCTCCGGAAATATTGGAAATTTCTTTTTTATACTCATATCCTTTGAACATTACTTCATCAAATTTTTCCGAAAGATTAAATTTTATCGGTAAAAAATTTTTGTTATGATAAAAATCGATAACTGAATTTTTATCAGCACTCTGATTTAATTCAACCAACTGACCTGCATTATTTTTTATGAATTCAAATGTTGATTCAAGGACTGCTTTTGTTGCAAATACTCTTTCCTTGTAAGGTTTAATCATATGAGTTTCCACCAACAGAGATGGACGATTTCTTAATGCAAAATATCCGGTTGATAATCTTGGAGAAGAAGCCCAATCCGTAATCCCTGAATCAAGTCCTGCTGTCCAGTTCTTTAATGATACATAAGGGAAAATTAAAAATCCTTTTCTGGTAACTTCATTTTCGAGATAAGGTACAAAGTTATTTGAAAGCCAGTCAGCGATAGATTTATCTATATTTGCAAATCTTTCAACCTGATAGGTTACACTATACTGATAATCTGCACCATCAGTAGTATGAGTATCAATAATAAAATCAGGAATCCATGTAGAAACCAGAATGATCATTGCTTGCATTTCGGGAGAATCTGCTTTCATCCAATCGCGGTTAAGATTATAATTCTGCGCTGTTGTTCTCCACCCCATTTCTTCGGGTCCGTTTTGATTAATTCTGTTGTATCTGCTTTTTCTTTCGTGACCATCAACATTAAATATCGGAACTACAAGCAAATTAATACTATCAAGCAGATATTCTTTTTCTTTTGTTATCAGAATTTCGCGCAACAGTATCATACAAGCATCTTTACCTTCAATCTCTCCGGAATGAATTCCGTTAATAATAAGCACTGTAGCTTTTTCAAGGGGCTTTTTACCTTCTGCTATTCTTTGCTCAATTATTAACTTGTCTTCTTTTGTAACAAGAAGACAATTTAAATCTCTTCCTTGTGGTGAGCGACCGAATCCAAATAAATCAGCATAATCCGAAGTTTCATCCAAACGGCGGAAATAATTCATGGTTTCATTGTAGTCAGAGGTTGATATGAAACCAGAACTCTCAAATAAAGTTATCCAGTTTGTCTGAGCATATAATGCAGCAGAAAACAGAAACGAGAATAAAGCAGATTTAATATTCATAGTTATTCCTTATTCTTTTTGATGACTTTAATATTTTCCATAAGTTCGCTGCGAAAAAACATAAAGGTTAAAATGAAAACTTTTTGTAAAATCTTTCTTCTTTTAACGGTAATGTCACAATTAATATTTCCGCAAAGTGAATTAGAAAAAGATTTTGATATTCTTAAATATAAGCTTGAAGTTGATTTGTTTAATAATTATTCACAACCATTTTCACATTCATTCAGTGGAAATGTTCTGGTTGAATTAAAAGCTTTGGCTGATCTGAATGAATTGAAATTAAATGCTTCCTCATTTTCAATTATGATTGATAAAATAGAAGGGGAGGAAATTTCCTATGAACATAAGAGCGATACTTTATTTGTTAACTTCGGAAAAATAATTAAAAGAAACTCAGTAACTAAAATTAAAATTTTCTATTCGCATAATGATGTTGTTGATGGTGCCTTTTTTGTTAAAGACGGAATGTTGTTTACTAATAATGCTCCGCAAGGTGCAAGAAAATGGTTCCCATGTTTCGATCATCCATCAGATAAAGCATTATTTGAATTAAGAGCAAAAACTCCTGCCGATGTTCTTCTTGGTTCAAACGGATTGCTTGCAGATTCAGTTAAATTCTCTGATACAATTTATTATAACTGGAGAACAATTTATCCGGTTGCTACTTATCTTATCACCATCAGCTCTAAGAAGAATTATAAAATTGATGAAATAAGCTGGAAGAGTTCAAAAGGAAGTGTTATTCCGGTCAGGTTCTATTGGAACGAGGGTGAAAATCTCTCAGCAATGAATCACATCAAATCAATAACACCTGATATGATGCAATATTTTTCTGAACTTTTATGTGATTATCCTTTTGAAAAAAATGGATATGCAACATTAAATGAACTTTTCATTTTTGGAGGGATGGAAAATCAGACACTGATTAGTTTATGTAACAATTGTTGGGATGAGGAACTTATTGCTCACGAACTTTCACACCAGTGGTTTGGAAATTTAATTACACCAAAAACCTGGGCAGATGTATGGCTAAATGAAGGTTTTGCAACTTTTGCAGAAGGATTATGGATCGAAAACAGATACGGAGAGAAAGCTTATAAAGAATATATGAATATTCAGGCAGAGAGGTTTTTTCAGGCAGAAAATAAATTCCCGGTTTTTAATACCGGATGGAGAGGAAAAATTCCTGACATAAATACTTTATACAATGGAGAAATTATTTATGCAAAAGCTTCATCAATATTACATATGCTAAGATATGTTTTGGGCGATTCAACATTTTTCCGTGCATTAAAATCATACACAAATGATAAATCGTTACAATATGGTAACATTTCAACTGAAGAATTTATATCGAAATTCATGCAGTATACTGGCAGAGATATTGGCTGGTTTTTCAATCAGTGGCTTGCAGGAACATATTATCCGGTCTATAAAAATTATTATTCAATTACACACGAAAATTCTCAATATTATGTTGACTTAGTATTTACACAAGAGAATAAGGAAAATATTTTTTACAAAATGCCTTTCGAGATAAAAATACTTTTCGAGGATGGAAGTTCCTTGGAAGAGAGTGTGTTTGTTGAAATGAATAATCAAAATTTTCAGTTCATCTATGAGAAGAAACCGCTTAAAATTTATTTTGATCCGGAAGACAGAATATTACTTAAAGAAATTTTTGTTGAAGAAATAGAAAATTTATTAATTGATAATTAGCAGTATTGCAAGTCACTTTGTTTTGTATAGTAAATAAAATCAAATAAAATATATTTGAAGTGAAAATAATTTTAATTATCACGATAATAAATTATTAAAAACCAACTCTGTGGGAAAAAATGCAAATACCTGTTCTTGATAGAAGCAATTACCTCAAAGGACTATTTATAACTGCAAGATTAGACAAACAACTCAATCAAACTGAAAAAGAGATTCTGAAAAAAATTTCTGACAAGCTTGGTTTTGCAAATGATTTTTTTGAAGAAACAATCCGAGGCCTACTCGCAAATAAATATCTTACTGAAGAACCAGTAAAATTTTCTGACAAAAAAATTGCTGAATCTTTTATTAACGATGCAATAATACTTGCCTGTGCGGACGGAAATATTACTGACTCAGAAACAAACTGGCTAATAAAGACTGCTGAACTCAATGATATTAGCAGTGAGGAAGTAAAAAATAAAATTAAAATGTTTATTGAAAAACCTTCGCTTATCAAATCAACTGATTTTGCTCTGATGTCAATTATCTGACTCAGGATTCTGAAAAATTAATGAATGTAATTTTGTAAAAGGGCATAGCCCGACCGGGAAATTATATCGTTATCAAAGATTTTTCCATTCAGTAGAAAAGACTAATGTTATTTATCAGAACTTTCTGATAATTATTGCTCTCTTTCTTTGTCCTTTAGAATTGCATCTCTAATTTTGAATAAAGATTTATAGAATTTTCTACACAATTTTTTCTGAAGGAACTTCTTATGAAAAAAATGAAAGCCCTGGTAAAAAAGTATTCTGAACCTGGAATCTGGATGGATGAAGTTCCGGTTCCGGAATTTGGTCCCAATGATGTACTGATTAAAATTCATAAAACTTCTATTTGCGGAACAGATATTCATATCTACAACTGGGATGAATGGGCACAAAAAACAATTCCGGTTCCAATGGTTGTTGGACACGAATATGTTGGTACAGTAGAAGCATTTGGAGATAATGTTCACGATGTTCAGGTTGGAGAGTTAGTTAGTGGTGAGGGTCATCTTGTTTGTGGTCAGTGCAGGCATTGCCGTGCGGGCAGAGGACATCTTTGTCCATACACAAAAGGCGTTGGTGTCAATCGTCCGGGATGCTTTGCAGAATATCTTGTTATTCCTGTTACCAACATCTGGCATTGCGATCCGAAAATTCCCAAAGATGTTTTATCCATTTTTGATCCGCTTGGAAATGCAGTTCATACTGCTCTTTCATTCGATTTACTAGGTGAGGATGTTTTAATTACAGGCGCCGGACCCATTGGAATTATGGCTGCAGCAATTGCAAAACACTCGGGAGCGCGAAACATTGTTATAACTGATTTAAACCCATATCGCCTTGAACTGGCAAAAAAAGTTGGAGTTACCAGAGTTGTTGATGTTTCAAAAGAAAAACTTTCTGATGTAATACACGAGCTTGGAATGGTTGGTGGATTCGATGTTGGACTTGAAATGAGCGGTAGCCCTAAGGCATTTAATGATATGATTGATGCAATGTATACAGGTGGAAAAATTGCTCTGTTGGGAATACTTCCTTCAAATGCTGCCATTGACTGGACAAAGGTAATCTTTAAGGGTATCACTATCCGAGGAATTTACGGAAGAATGATGTTTGAAACCTGGTACAAAATGCAGGCAATGATTCAAAGTGGTCTGGATGTTACACCGGTTATAACTCATAAATTTAATGTTGATGATTATAAAGAAGGATTTGAAATAATGAAATCCGGCAATTCAGGTAAAGTCATACTTGATTGGATTTGATACTACATTATGAACTTTGATGGAATTACTTCGCTGTTTTTTGCCTGTATCGAGTGGATATTACTGCTTAATCTGCTGATCTTTTCGAAGAAAGACAGGACTAATACAATTGCTCTCACTATGATTGCACTTCTCGCAGCATATCAGACTTTGGAGTTCCTGATGTGCAATCTTGGATTAACAAAACCGCTTTTCCCTTACATTGCTTTTGTAATAATTAGTTACCTGCCACCGTTAAATCTTTTTTTAGTATTTACTCTTACTAACCATTACCAAACTGGCAGAAAAATTATTTTCATATTTCTACCAGCTGTCTTTTTTACTTTTTATTATCTGTTTTCTGTTACTCATTTTGAGGTCGTCAAATGCACAGTTCTTTATGCTTCATATCATTATCCTTTGGGAGATTTGTATGGATTTTTCTACTACTTGCCGATTCTTGTTTCACTGCTTATTCTAATAAAATCTCTTTCGAAAACTGATAACAAAAAAATGAAAATGATTTTCAGAGTACTTATTTATTCAACAATTTTTATAAGCTTACCCGTTGTAGCAGGATTCATTCTGATGTTTGCAGGTTCATATACTCTTATTTCTTCAATGGAAAGTATTATGTGTAAATTTGCTTTTGTATATGCACTTAGTCTTAGCTTTTTAATATTATTCAATTCTCCGTTCAAAGATGAAAGAAACTATTTTAAATATCTATCTGGTTATAAACAGTGGAATAGTTAAAGAATTCCGGGCTGTTGCTTACGATGAAGAAGGAAGCGATGAAGAAAAAATTCGGTTTCTGAAATTACGGGCAAAAGAAGATTATGAGCATTCAATTCACTTTGATGCCCCGACAGATAAAAACGGAAACTTTATGCCATATAACAAATTCTATAAACTTGAAAAAAAAGGATTGCAGTTTCAGCTTTTCGAAGAAATATTTGAAGCATTTAATGTTCCGGATAAACCATTAGTTTGTGTGACGCCCGTTGTTGACGGAGAGATTTACTCACAATAAAATTTAAATTGGACTTCAAATGAAAAAATTATTTTTTATCCCGATAATCATACTGGTTTCAATAACATTAACAGGTGCTAAATTGTTTATTAGCGATAAATCTAAATCTGGTCTACTTGAATCACAATTATCAATAACTGAAAAACAAAAAATTACCGACAAATACTATTCTGATAAAAAATTAGGTGTCAATATTGAAAACGGAAGAACTTTCTTACGCTTGTTTACACCTAATGCAGAAAAGGTTTCTTTAATAATTTATGATAGAGCAGATGAGGATAATGGAAAAGTATATGAAATGATTCGTGATGATAATGCAGTCTGGGAAACTTCGCTTGATGGAGAACATTTCGGTAAATTTTATAATTTCATTGTTAAACATAAAAATCAGGAACCAGTAGTTTGTCTGGACCCTTATGCAAAAGCAGTAGCAAGTTACAACTCATATTTTACTCCCCGTAAAGGAATAATTATAAAGGAAAATAATTACGATTGGGAAGGCGATGAATGGATAAGGAATGACTGGCGTGATTTGATAATTTATGAAATGCACATCCGGGATATGACAGAGCATCCTTCGAGCGGTGTTTCTGAAAGAGGTACTTACAAAGGATTAGTAGAAAAAGGAAAAGCTGGTGGGATTTCTTACATAAAAAAACTTGGTGTTAATGCAGTAGAACTGCTGCCATCACAGGAATTTGCTAACATTGAAATACCTTATAAGAAAGAACTCAAAGGCAAATTGAACACCTGGAATCCATACGAAAGAAATCATTGGGGTTATATGACAGCGGCATTCTTTGCCCCGGAGTCCTACTATTCAGAAAATACGAGAGAAATAAGATGGAATAGCTGGAGCGGAACAGATGCAAAAGCAGTTACTGATTTTAAGGACATGGTTAAAGCATTTCACAAAGAAGGCATTGCTGTGATAATGGATGTTGTTTATAACCATCTTTCCGAATATGAATTCGGAAATCTTAAAGAGATTGATAGAGAATACTATTTCAGATTAAATGAACAAGGCGACTTTATTGCTGAAAGTGGTTGCGGTAATGATCTCAGAACAGAAGCTCCAATGCTAAGAAAATTGATTGTCGAAAGTGTTCTATTCTGGATGAAAGAATATCACATCGATGGTTTTAGATTTGATTTAGGAAAATTACTTGATTGGGAGACAATAGAAACAATTATTTATGAAGCAAAAAAGATAAATCCGGATGTTGTTTTTGTATGTGAACCCTGGGGTGGTGGGTACGATCCTGCCGGATTTTCACTTCGTGGCTGGGGCGCCTGGAATGATCAGATTAGAAACGGTATTAAAGGTGAGAATCCTTTTGATGGTTTGGGCTGGATCTTTGGAAAATGGTATGGCAATAATAATCCGCAAAGAATTAAAAGTTATGTTAACGGCACAGTAGTTAAGGATACTTTTGGACTATTTCAAAGACCTGAGCACTCAGTAAACTATCTCGAATCTCACGATGGCTATACGCTTGGTGATTTTATTCGTTTAGGAACCCGCTATGCAAAAAGAGATGAAATTATAAAGGATGTGGATAAGTTTGTAAAATTAACACCAGATCAAATGAAATTAAATAAACTTGCCGCATTATTCTTATTCACCTCGAGAGGAATAATAATGATTCATAGCGGACAGGAGTTTGCCAGAACTAAAATTATTCCCCCCAATATAGAAATTCCTGATCCACATAGAGGAATGATTGATCATAATAGCTACGAAAAAGATAACGAGACTAATTACATCAATTATAATCACGCTGGTATCAACAAAGAGCTTTTTAACTATTATTCCGGACTTATTGAACTCAGAAAGAAATTTTCTGCTTTCAGAAGAGCCGGATATGAAGATGTTATGTTTCACGATGTAAAGGAAAATCCTTTTGCAATTTGTTATGAATTAAAACACAACGATGAACATTTCTTCGTGATTATGAATGCTAGTCCGGAAGTTGTTCAGAAGTTTCAATTACCAAAGGGTGAATGGCTTGTTTTAGTTGATCCTTCTGCGGCTGGTACCAAACCAATAAAGCTTGTTAAGAATAAAATTGAAGTTGAACCTTCTTCGGGATATGTTTTGAAGAAAAAGTAAATGGAATTATCAATCGGGGAATATTTATCTCAGAATTCTTAAACTTTTATAGTTTAAATCCGTCAGAGAATTGTGAAAAATTTAGAAAAGTCTTTTCGAAAGTTCGAATAACCGGACAAAAAAAATCCTATAGTTATACAGATTTATTCCTTCAGTCGGGATGACAAATATTTATTTTAGAAGTCTCAATTTTTTTTCAATCCCTTAATCTGATTGTAAAAATTAATCGCAAGTGGGTTTTTCGGATTAAGCTGTAAACTTCTTTCAATTGAAGTTAAAGCAAGCTCAATGTTTCCATTCAGATAATACGCTCCTGCAAGATTGTACCATAGCTGATAGTCTGCTTCACCGTATTGAACTGCTTTTTGAAGATAGGGAAGAGCAGTCTGAGCATCATTTAATTTAAGATAAACTTGTCCCAACCATTTATTTGAGAAAAAGTCAGATTTAATCTTATCAAGTTTCTTCAAATAGGGAATTGCTCTTTCAATATATCCTTTATCAATCAGGTAAGCTGCTAAAGTTCTGTATGGAACATCATAATATGGCCTTTCAGCAATTATTACATCCATTTCACGAATAAATTTATCAATATCGTTTCTGTTCAGATAATACTCAGCAAGTTTGCTGTGTGCTGTTTCCCATTTCAGTTGTTTGTTAAAAATTGCGGAGGCAATTGTATCAACAATAGTGCTCATTTTATAGTTGAGCATTTTATAATTAGTTGTTCCTTTTGGAACGAAAGGATATTGACCTGTTAAAACTATAATTGAAAAATTAGCAAGAGTTGAATCCAGTGCCGTGAAAGGAAAATTTGCTTTAAGAATACTATCTGCTTTTTCTTCGGATAAATCTGCCCGATTCCCCTTAGGCAACAAATTTCTGCTTTTCATTTCAGTGTAAAAACTCTCGGCAATCAGTCTGTATCCTTCAATATTGGGATGCAGGTGATCTACGGTTAGATTATATCCAACTAAGTTAAAAGGACTTTGTGATTGAAAAACTGAATCTATATCAACAACCGGAACATTAAACTTTTTACCTAAATCTGAAATGACATCATTTATTTTCTGAGGTGCACGGAATCTTAATGCATCATATTCCTTTGCAAGAAAGAAAAGTTTTTTTGCTTCTTCAACATTACCTTTTTGCAATTTTGAATTTGCCTTATCGAACACTTCTTCTGCCGGTGGATATTTTTCTGTTTTTACTGATACAAAAGGTTTCTGATCGCGAAGATTGCAAGTAAGCTTTCCTAAAATTACAGGTACATTATTTTTTCTAATCACATTAAGCATATCATTCAGATTTCCTTCAAATTGTTTTATCCCTGCGTAATATTCATCCGAGTCGTATTCAATTAATGAATTGCCAATCATTTGTGACATTAGTGTTTCATTACTCGCTTCTTCAGTTTTCCCTGTGCTGTTAAATATTCCATAAACCGAACTTATAATATCTCTAAGCAATTGAGTTGTTTTGAAGTTATAAAGCCATAAATAAAGATTGACCAGCGTTCTCGAACTTCCTATTGAAACAGTGGAGCCGACACCAAGTGCACCGTAATATTCGTTGTGTCCAGCATAAATCAGGATTAAATCAGGTTTTTGTTCAAGAACTGCGGGAAGGAAATCACGAAGAGTATAAGAGTTGATTGCAGAAATTCCGAGATTAATTACTTCAATAGTATTTTCAGGATATAACAGTTCAAGTTTTCTCTTCAACTGTCGTGGAAAAGAGGCGTTCGGCACATAAGGCCAGCCGGCAGTTGAGCTTCCACCGAAAACAAATACTCTGAATGCGTTGGCTTTCTTTTCTTTATCAAATCCATCCGGTAACGCTGAAGGAACAGAACGAGTTCCGTAAAAGTATTTATAGGGAATTTCGGGATTAAGAAAAAGTTTATCAGCGTGATAATCAGTTACAACTTTGAAAACAGTAAAATCGTATCCGTAATTAAAAATTCGTAAACCAGCTTCAAGTAAAACAAAAAACATTACAGGAATAAAAATTAAAACAAGATAAAACCATTTTGGTGGCTTTTTATTTTCGTTTAATGATTTAGTCGGTTGATTTATTTCTGCTTTTTTATTTTTCATAGAGTTTTGGGAGTTAATAGTATTATAATTTGTCACATTTAAGGCAAATAAACTCAGTGTGACAGAAAAATCTGTCATCCTGAGTGGCAGTGCCATCGAAGGATGACCTTTACTTATAATGCGTTCAGTCACACTTCGATAAACTCAGTGTGACAAGCTTCGACCTGCCTCGACTTGCGCCAAGCAAGGCGGGTAAACTCAGCGTGACACGCTTCGATGGCACTGCCACTAAGACTGACACAATTGAAATATTTTAGAAGTTTCTACTAATAATTTATTCTTTACTTTTCTTTTTCGATAATTCAACCAGTAAATCAAAGTCCCTTTTAATCAATGCTTCTTTCTTTTTTCTGCTCCAGCCTTTGATTTGTTTTTCAAATCTGATTGCCTCATTTATATCGGAGAATCTTTCAGTAAATACTAACTCTACCGGTAACCTTGAGCTGGTATATCCTTTTATCATTCCGGAATTATGTTCTGATATTCTTCTTTCAATATTATTTGTTACTCCAGTGTAATAACTACTATCCGAGCACTTAACAATATAAACAAAGTAATCTTTCATTTTATAGTAATTACTCATTTCAATAAAGTTAATGTTACACTTCGATGAACTCAGTGTGACAGGAAAATATTTCATTCTGATCCGTTAGCCAACGGATGTCTGTCATCCTGAGCTTGTCGAAGGATGACCTATACTTGCAATGCGTTCAGTCACGCTTCGATGAACTCAGCGTGACAAGCTTCGACCTGCCTCGACTTGCGTCAGGCAAAGCGGGTAAACTCAGTGTGACACGCTTCAACCTGCCTCGACTTGCGCCAAGCAAGGCGGGTGAACTAAGCGTGACACCATTCAATCTGACGATTAGCACCTTACTCAAATTATTTCCTTTAAGTCACGAGCCAAAATTAGTAAATTAGCTCAAATAATTTTGCAGATTAAACTCAGATGAAAATAAAACTTCTTTTTGTTGCGGTTCTTGTAGTTCTTATCCAGTCAGAATCATACAATCAGGCATTTAATCAACCTTATGTTGCAAGGGTTGGTTCAAAAGTAATAAGTGATTCGGAGTTTCTTGAAAGATATGAATTCACACCAGGTTTCAGGCGACATATCAAGCAAAAGGATGACTCAAACAAACTTGAATTTCTTTTCACACTTATTGCCGAAAAGCTTTTCGCACTCGAAGCTAAGAATCTTCGGCTTGATACAACAGAAGTAATTCGGTTTTCGAAAAAAGCTTTTGAAAAAATGTTTGTTCGGGATAAACTCTTTCAGGAAGAAGTGAGAAACAAAATTTTCATATCTGACCAGGAACTTCTTGAAGCAACAATAAAAAATAATTCGAAACTTTATGTGAAATTTTTATTCTCTCAGGATAAAGAGGAGATAGATCAACTATATGATTATTTGCTGCAAGGCATTCCTTTTGACTCAATCTTAATTGAAAGTCCCGAGTTTGAAGAACAAAAAGAACCAATTGAAGTATCATTCGGACAGATGGAAGAATCAATTGAAGATTCTTTATTCAGAATGAATGGTGGTGAATTTACCAAACCAATTCTTACAGATGATGGCTGGTATATCTTTAAACTTGTTAATAAATCTCAGAATTTCTTCCTTACTGCAGAAGACAAAGAAAATGCTGAAAAAACAATTGCAAGAATTGTTCAGAACAGAAAGCTGATTAAAAGACAAAAAGAATTTTATGAAGAATTCTTCCGTAATAAAAAAGTAGATGTTGATTCAAAATTATTTAAAAGAATTGCTGAGGAAATTTCATCAATATTTGAATACAAGAGGAAGAATTATATTTATCAGGATAATCAACCCGTTCATCTTGACGCTTTTGATGTTGTAAAAATTGAAGAGAATCTTGGTGAAGAAAATCTCTCAAAACCTTTTATCAAACTCGATGAACAACCAATAACAACAAGAGAATTTATCCGGACTTTGGCTTTTGATGGATTCAGTTCAAATGATTATCAGTTAAAATCTATTATTTCAAAACTTGATTTTCGGACGAAGCGAATGATTGAACACGAACTATTTTACCGCGAAGGTTTAAAAAGAGGATATGATAAACTTCCTGAGATTCAGAATGAGGTTGAAAGATGGACTGATAATTATCTTTTCCAGATGCTTCAGAATCAGATTGTTGATTCTGTTCAGGTAAGTGAACAGGAATTGCGTGATTATTATGAATTAATGAATCAACCAAAAGAATTTCCTGTGGTTGTAAATATCATTGAGGTTTTGACTGATGACCTGAGTATTGTTGATACTGTTTTGAATGAGCTTAATAAAGGTACTGATATAAGATTGCTTGCTGCAAAGTACAGCATTCGTGATTTTACAAAAGGGAAAAATGGCGAGTTCGGAAAATTTCCTGTAACAATGTATGGAGATATTGGCAGAATTGCTGCAAATATGGAAGTCGGTGATGTGTACGGTCCTCTTAAAGTTCCTGAGGGTTACTCAATATTTAAGCTGATTGAAAAAGACTCTGCTTATGTTGAAAAGTACAGAACATTCGAACAAGTTAGAGAACAATACAAGCAAGATCTGGCATTTGAAAAAGCACGCGTAAAACTGAATGATTATACCTATAATCTTGCAATGAAATACAATATTGAATTGAATATCCCTGAACTTGATAAACTACAGGTAACAAGACTTCCGAGTTTTGGAATTCGCAATCTTGGTTTTGGTGGTAAGATTACTGCTGTTCCAATTCTTGCCCCAAATGTAGAATGGGCTTACAGATGGATTCAAAGTCAGAATAGAAAGATAGTGCCTTAGAAAAAAATCAATAAACTTGAAATATTAATTTTCAAGAAATCAACTTAAATTATAATTAAGGTATCTTAAAAAAGTATTTGGTTGACTTATATCGCCTCGGTTTGACTTTTACAAACCGAGGCTGCTTGAAAGAAATTATTGGTTATATTTTTAAATTATTTAACTTCTATAAGACCCAAAAGTCATCTTAGTAAAATCATTTTCTTTGTTTCTGAATAACTTCCACTTATCATTCTATAAAAATATACTCCACTTGGTAAATTTCTTGCATCAAATTCAACTTCATAAACTCCAACTTGTTTATACTCATTTAATAAGGTTTTAATCTCTTTGCCAAGTGCATCATAAACTTTTATTTGCACTACTTCTGATTTTGGTACTGAGAATTTTATCTTTGTTATTGGATTAAAGGGATTAGGATAATTCTGTGAAATATTATAATTGATTGCTATATAATTTTCATCTTCTATGCTAGTTACTATATCAAGTTCAAATAAACCTTCTGCATAAGTACCAAGATAAAGTTGATTATCATTGTCCATTTTAATTTCAGTGACATTGCTATTACTCTTGAGAGGAGTTGGTAAAGCGTTCCAATTACTTCCAAAATCTGATGAATACCATAATGTATCTCTTGCACCTCCTAAAACCATACCAGATTCTTCCGCATATATAGTACATATACCTCTTCCCGATAAAAGCTGTTGCCAATCAATACCGTTATTAGTTGAGCGGTAAGTCCCAAAACCTCTATCAGTTATAAAAACAGTTCCATTCGGAAAAGCAGATATGCAATTATTTTCAGACCAGTCTAAACCAGAGTATGTTGAATCAAAATTGACACCGTTGCTCGATTTATAAAGATTATAATTGGATACGCCAAATCCGGTTACCCAAATATCTGAATTATTCAGAAACATCCCTCTTGAGAAGAAGTTGGTTTTAACAGGGAGAACAGACCAGGTGTTTCCACCATCCGTCGTTTTACGGAGATTAAATTCTGTTGCAACAAAAACTGTATCATCACTTAAGGCTAATACATTGTATGTTGACATAATACTATCTACTGTAAGATTTGTTAATGTCCAGTTTATTCCAAGGTTATTTGATTTAAATAACCCTTCAGCAAAGGTTGCTGCGTATAAAATGCCATTAGGACTAACTGCAACTCCAAAAACATCGTGTAATCCAAGATTACGCCACTTATTATTAACTTTATTAAAAATTTGGACACCGGAAGGAGTAGATGTAAAAATTAAACTGTCACTCCAAAAACAAATATTCTTTAAATTAGAGGTTGGTAAACCTATCTGATCAAATGAATCTCCATTATTTTTAGATCGAAAAACTCCTTCATTTTCCGAACCTATGAAAATATCATCTTGTTTATTAAGTTTAAGTCGAAACACTTCTTTTCTATATAGTCCTTTATTGTAATGGTTCCAAGTTTGTCCTAAATCTGTTGTTTTATATAATCCATCTTGCTTAGTTCCCGCATAAAGATTTCCTTGTGAATCAAATGCTAACGATAGTACAATTTTCCCGGCTAATCCTAATTGTGTCCAGTCCTGCCCGCCGTTTGTTGAATAAAAAACCCCGTTACCATTGTTGTAGTATCCGGTTCCGCAATAAATATTATTATTTGAATCAATAATTATTGATGATACTGGAATATTGGCAAGAAAATTATTCTGTGCCCAGGTTAATCCATTATCTGTTGTGGCAAACAATCCATCGTGCGTTCCCGCATATACGATATTATTTGAATCAGTTGCAAATACTAGTGGGCGGAGATTAGCTGAGAGTTCCCAATTTTCTCCATAATCTGTTGAACGATATAATTTTGCATATTGTCCGTCCCCGGCAAACATAACCCCATCTTTACTTTGTCCAAATGCCCAACATTCACCGGTATTATAACCATTTCTCTTATTTTCCCAAGTTATACCGTTATCAGTTGAGCGATAAATTCTCCCTTGAAAATTTGTTCCAACCCAAATATGATCTTCTTTAGTTATATATATTGCATATACTTCAAAATCTTCAAATTGTGTTTCAATCTTAACCCAACTATCACCATTATCAGATGATTTATACAAGCCGGAGTAATCAATGAAAAAAGGATATACTCCGGCATAAATTTCACCTAAAGAATTAATAGCCATATCACCGACAATACCCCCCATAGGACCTCCGGTATGCTTCCAAATTAATTGTTGTGCAATCATATAATCTGTAAATAAAAAAATCATTAAAACAAAAATTATTCGTTTCATTGTTATCCAGCTCCTTTCTTGTCGGTAATATGGTTTTTACAAATTTACTTTGCTAAAAGCTTTTTCTTGGTTAATGAATAACCATTTGCTTTAAGCTTGTAGAAATAGACACCACTCGATAGTTTAGAAGCATCAAATGAAACAGAATATGTACCGGGTTCCTTTACTTCACTTACAAGTTCAGCTATTTCATTACCTAAAACATCAAATACTTTAAGAGAAATAAAAGAATTTTCAGCAATTGAATATGATATTACAGTTGCCGGGTTAAATGGATTAGGGTAGTTTTGATTTAGCTGATAAGTAAGTGAACTATTATCAACACCAAAGTGTTGCTTAAACCAGCCGGATGTTCCGATTGAAACGGTATTACTAAAATCGGAAGTGGATGATCCGTTGTAAGCTTGGACTTTGTATTCTGCTATTAATCCGTTACCAATTGCTAATCCTTCGTGAGTATATTCATAAGTGTTTGCTCCAACAGTTGCAAGCAAACTGAAATTACCACTACCACCGTAACGCCAATAAACTTTATAGCCGGTTGCTGAAAAGTTAGGAATCGGACCCCAAATAATTCTTGGTGTATATGGTTGAGCAACCGATGGAACAACAACTAAAACATTGCTCCAATAATTTTGTAGTCCGGTAGTATTTGGTGATTGACTTTTTATTTGCCATACTGATACTAGGGAACCTTGAGGAATTGCATTTCCAGTATTTTTATATTTATATACACTATCCCCATTGTCGAAATAAATATGGAAATCTGGATTATATGCACCACCCCCGTAATCACTGTCCCTTGCATCAAGATAAAAATATTTATCAGTTTGCTTTAAGTTAGTTACTTTATATAAGCCTAAGCCCCAAGATGGCAATGTAGTCGGTGGTTGGTTTATCCATTTAAAATTAAATCCAGGCCAATTAGCTGTACCAAAATTGGCGTTACCAACTGTTATAAGTTCACTATGATAAATTTCCTCATCTGTACTAACTACAAAGTTCCCGGATGAGTATTCCCAAACAGCGCCAAGGGCATCTATATAATGTGTTACTTCCTCAGTAGAACCTACATTTGAACACCAAAGCATAAACTGCTTGTCTGGGATTGTTTCTTTCTGTGCAAAAAGAACTGAAGAAAAAAGAAAGAGTTCGAAAAAGAAATTTAAAGTTTTCATTGTACTTCCAATGAATTTGTTATTGTTATTGTTAATTAAACGAGCAAGATTTTTTTAGCTTGCTATCCTTTCATTAAAATTTTTCTTCACTTCTTTTCTTCGGGAATTTTCTGCGTTGTTTTCTGCGGGGTTAATTCCCCAAGATTTACACCGGCAAACTAAGTTATTGTTTTTCTTTAAGTCAATTCCTTTTTTGATTTATTTATAATGGGGTTTTTTTCTCAGCAAAAGCATCTTTTTTGTTTCTGAATATCTTCCGCTAATAATTCTATAAAAATAAACTCCACTTGGTAGTTCATTAGCATTAAATGGTATGTTATAAGTGCCAGCATTTTTATATTCATTTAATAATACTGATATTTCTTCCCCCAATACATCATAAATTTTTATTTGAACATTATCTGGTTTTTGAATTGTGAAAGGAATATATGTCATTGAATTAAATGGATTCGGATAATTCTGGTACAAAAAATAATCACTTAAATTATTCACTTCATTGTTAACAGTTACAGGAAACGGAGTAAATAAATGAGCTCTGTTGGCATTATAAGCACCAATCAAATAATGATCTTTATTCATAGAAACCCCAATGCCAAAAGAATCATGGTAGTAGGGATTATTTGGAATAAAGGTGTGAGTCAAAATTAAGCTATCTTCAGTAATAGTATATAGATTGTCAGGGATTTTCTTTGTCCACCTGAACTTTCTCCTGGTGCTCCTACTAAAAGTTTATTATACTCTAAATCAAGATCAAGTGAAGAACCGAAATAATCCCTATATGAATTTAAAGGAGAAATGATTTTGTTAAAAAATTCCCAATAATTGTTTCTTCTTTTATAGGCATAAACAGAACCGCCACTTTGATAATAAGCGCCACCAGGTGCTCCGACAAAAAGGTAATCGCCTTGAGTTTTTACAGAATGTCCAAATCTTTGAAAAATCCCTCCTGAATCTGGACTTAAAATTTGTTTTTCTACCCAATGAGAGTCTTCTTTTTGAAATATATATACATTTCCTGCATAAGAGCCTAAAAAACCACTATCAGATGGAGCAGAAACAATAAGCTCATTGTATTTAGTATTAAAACCCAATTCATAACCGAAACCAGCATATGAAACTCTTATTTTGGGATAGAGTATATTTTTTCGTTTCCATATGCTATCGTTAAGTTGATAAATATATACCGAACCAGAAGATTCTACATATCTAGAATCATAGTCCGCTCCCACAAATAATTCATCCCCATATTTAATAACACTTATTCCAAAGCCCCACCCGTGGCCAAAAATAATAGAATCATAGTCTGGAATTATTTTGTGTGTTTGATTCCAAAGTCCATTATAATAGTCAAATATATATAATGCTGGTCTGTACCAGCCAACAGCCCCAACAAATAATTTATTATCTTTTAAGTAAGGATTTCCAAAAAAATCATTGGGCTGAGCATCTGTCGGTGTGATTTTATTGATAAATATTCAATTATTATTAACTTTTTTATAAAAATAAACAGAACCTGACAAGGGTCCATTGCTACTATCATGATGAGCGCTGATGAATAAAATTGTGTCCGTCAAAATTACATTGTAGCCAAATTTACCACCATTATCTATAGGATGAAAAATACTTTCATATAATCCTTGCGGCTTTAGGATGATAATAGGGATTAAAATAAACAATATTTTAAGTTTAATCATATTTAACCTCCAATTTTAATCCCCTCAATCCGCTCAATGGATTGAGAATTAATACACAATTTTTCATATTCTACCTCCTTTAAATAATTAATGTGATTTTTATTAACTGATTTATAATATTTAGAGATAGAATAATTAAATCAATCCAACTGGATAATATTGTTTTATTAGTCTTAGAGCAAAGAGACGTTTTTGTTTGATAAATAATTCGGGGGGGATTCTTTTTATTTCGAAATGTAATATTTCATTTGTTTTTTTCATTTTTTCACTACGTTTCTGATGCAAATTTAATAATTGATTAAAAATTATTAAAATACTCAACACCGTTTATTCTTGCATACTTATGTTTATAAGGAAGGAATCCATGGGGTCCAGAAGCTCCTCCGAAACCTATACCTTTGATCAGGTGGTACCCTGGTTGATCAGTTCCACAAATATGACTGAAATATTTAATTTTTCTTACTTCTCCAAATACAGATTTTTGCTCAATATTGTAGCAATATGATTGACAAGAGCGATCCATATCATATACCATATTACTTGAAAATGCTTGATTGATTTGGGCATTTAAACTATCAATTGGTTTTTCAACTAAGTAATACTGATCGTAGCGATAAACAACTCCAAGTACAGCATCAATTCTTTCAAATATGAAATCATTTAATGAAGGATTGTTGAAAAAATTTTGAAAAATAGTGAAATATCTTTTTCCATTTATAATTGTATCAGAAATTACTTCTAATGAATGACGCTGACCTCCATCTATGTAATGATATTCCCAGTAATTACCCACTGATAGCGGATAGTATTCAAGGTATTCTTTCGATGCATTCAACTTAAATTCTACTGAAATAGTATCATTCGCTCTAACCGATACATTAATGGAATCCATATCAAGACCTTCACAACTAGCATAAAGATTGTAATTGCCTGTTTTAATTATTCTTATTTTAAACATTCCTTCTGAGTTTGTATACACAGTATCACCTATTGGTTCTATCCTTAATGTTGCATTAACCACAGGAATTTGAGTGTTTGCTTTTCTGACTATACCTTTAATCACTCCTTCATCAGTTACTTTATTGTCAGGAGGTAAAATTTTATCAGAGCAGGATGGAAAGAATAACAGGATTGCTAATAATAATGAAGCAAACTTTCTAAACATTTTTCCCTCATTAAATGTTATTCTATCACAAAAATATTTTGATTTTCATTGTGAGATAAACAATTAATTACTGCCAGTAAAATTTTATATCAGATATTGTGGGAAGAATGGATTGCTGCTCAATAAACTTATTATAGTAGTTAATAATAGAATCTGAACTCTACAAAGTCAGATCATTTTGCTTTATATTGTTATAGTTTATTTTGACATTATAAAAAAATAATTGAAATATGTACATTCTTGGCATCTCAGCATTTTATCACGACAGCGCTGCCTGTATAGTAAAAGATGGTGAAATCATTGCAGCAGCACAGGAAGAAAGATTCACACGTAAAAAACATGATCATAACTTTCCACAGAAAGCAATTGAGTATTGTTTGAAAGAAGCTGGTATTTCTGCTTCTCAGCTTGATCTTGTTGCATTTTATGACAAACCATTTCTGAAATTCGAAAGACTGCTGGAAACATATCTGACTTTTGCACCAATTGGATTTCAATCTTTCATCAAAGCGATTCCTCTGTGGATTAAGGAAAAACTCTGGATGAAAGAAATGATTAAAGATAAGTTGGGTTATCAGGGAAAAGTAATCTTCCCCGAACATCACGAATCACACGCTGCGAGTGCATTCTATCCTTCACCATTCCAAAAAGCTGCAATCATCACAATGGATGGTGTGGGTGAGTGGACTACTACTTCTTTTGGAATTGGTGAAGCTAACGATATTCAGCTTTTGGCAGATATTAAATTTCCTCATTCTCTTGGATTGCTCTATTCTGCATTTACATATTACACCGGATTCAAAGTTAATTCCGGTGAGTATAAAGTAATGGGACTCGCTCCTTATGGTGAACCAAAATATAAACAACTGATTTATGATCATATGATTGATGTAAAAGAAGATGGTTCATTCAGAATGAATATGGAATATTTTAATTATTGTCAGGGCTTAACGATGACGAATGAAAAATTCCATAAACTTTTTGGTGGTTCACCTCGGATTCCTGAAACCAAACTTACTCAGAAAGAAATGGACTTAGCCCGTTCACTTCAGGAAGTAACTGAAGAAATTGTTTTGAAGATCGGAAATCATGTTTACAGAGAGACCGGACTGAAAGATGTTTGTCTTGCCGGTGGAGTTGCACTTAATTGTGTTGCAAACGGAAGATTACTCAGAGAAGGACCATTCAAAAATATCTGGATACAACCTGCTGCGGGAGATGCTGGCGGTGCGCTTGGTGCTGCATTGATAGGATGGTATAAGTATTTTGAAAATCCAAGAGCTGCTGATGGAGAAACTGACAAACAAAAGGGCTCATATCTTGGTCCACAATTTTCGGAAGAGGAGATTTATTCTTTTATTCAATCGAAAAATCTGAAGGCAAAAAAACTTAATGAAGATGAACTGATTAAAACAGTATCAAATCTAATTGCAAGTGAAAAAGTAATTGGCTGGTTTGACGGAAGAATGGAATTTGGTCCGCGTGCTTTAGGTGCAAGATCAATCATTGGCGATGCAAGATCACCAAAAATGCAGGCAACGATGAATATTAAAATCAAATTCAGAGAAGGATTCAGACCATTTGCTCCTTCTGTGCTATTCGAGAAAGTCGGAGAATATTTTGAGATTGATAAAGAAAGTCCTTATATGCTGCTTGTAGCAGATGTGAAAAAAGAACGCAGAAGAAAAATGACCGAAGAAGAGGAAAATCTTTGGGGAATTGATAAGCTGAATGTTGTGCGTTCTGATATTCCTGCAATAACTCATGTAGATTATTCTGCACGACTTCAAACAGTTCATAAAGAAACTAATCCACGCTATTACAAATTGATTGAACAGTTTGAAAAAGATACTGGATGTGCAGTTATTATAAATACATCTTTTAATGTAAGAGGCGAACCGATAGTTTGCACTCCTGAAGATGCATATAAATGTTTTATGAGAACTAATATTGATTATCTGGTATTAGGCAATTATCTACTTGCAAAAGAAGACCAAACTCCATTGCAGGAAGACATCGATTGGCGGAAACAATTTCAATTGGATTAAACAATGCTCAAAGAAGAATTCAGAAATATTGACACATCGGAAAAAGCGGTTAAAAAAACCGGAGCTACTGTAGGAATTGTTCTGATAATTATTTCCTTTATTCTCTGGTGGTTAGGAAAAAATTCTTTCATTTACTTCTCAGCCGTCGGAGGAATTTTTATAATTCTTTCATACATCGCTGTTCCGGTTTTGAAGCCTTTTCATAAGTTCTGGATAGGACTTTCTCTTGTTCTCGGTTTCATAATGTCGAGAGTAATTCTGACAATCCTTTTTTATTTTGTTGTAACTCCGATTGGATTATTGGCAAAATTAGTTGGCAAAAAATTTATGCCTTTGGGATTTGATAAAAATGCAACAACATACTGGGAAAAGAGAGAAAAAACCGTAAAAGAAAAACTTGATTATGAAAGACAGTTTTAATTTAATGTCGCATTGAATCAGTATTTATATGGTTTAAAAAATCTCTGGCATTTGAATAATGATTTTTATTTTATAACATAATATTCAATTAGAGCTAATACAATTAAAATAGAAGTTAAATATGAGTAAACTCTCAATCTTATCGGAGCTTTGGGAATTTCTAAAAGTCAGAAAAAAATGGTGGCTTGTCCCTATAATTGTTTTTCTTGTTCTACTCGGAGCTTTGATAGTGCTTACACAAGGTTCTGCACTGGCACCATTTATTTATGCTATTTTCTAATTAGTAATTAAAGATTATGCTTTAATATCATACTAATTCCTAATCTTTAATTTGTATTAAAATTCCTTTGAAGAAAAGCAATAAAATAAAAACAAGAATTCCTGTTCCGCAGAAACCGCCAAAGGTTGAAGAAAAACCGAAGGCATACAAACGGTCAAAAGAAAAAAAGGAAACAAAAAAGAAAATTGATGAGGAAATAAAACATAATGATTGATGCTTCTGTTATTGTATCATTCTACAATAAAATTGATTATCTGAAATTAGTTCTTGCAGGATTTGAAATTCAGAACAACAAAAATTTTGAAATTATTATTGCTGATGATGGATCTGAAGAAAATATTGTAAAAGAAATACAATCAATTGCTCATCAATACCCATTCAGAATAAAACATATCTGGCATCCGGATAAAGGATTCAGAAAAAATAAGATTCTTAATCAGGCAATCCTTGCTTCAGAAAGTGATTATCTGATATTCATAGACGGCGATTGCGTTCCCCATCCAAAATTTGTTGAAGGACATTTGGAATATAAATCTGAGAAGTTAGCATTAACGGGAAGAAGAGTTAATCTCTCACAAACAATCACTCAGCTTTTAACGCCGGAAAAAATTAAAGATGGATTTCTACAAAAAAAATCTTTACTTCTGATTAAAGACGGAATTTTTGGAAAATCATCCGATGTTGAAAAAGGATTTTACTTCAGAAATAAATTGTTAAGAAAATTCTTTAACAGAAAAAAGCGGGGAATACTCGGTTGTAATTTTTCACTTCACAAAAAAGATATAATTGATATAAATGGTTTTGATGAAAGATACGAAGCTCCGTCAATCGGTGAAGATTCAGATATTCAGTTCAGGCTGGAGTTAAACGGTGTAAATATCAAATCATTGAATCATATAGCAGTTCAATATCATCTCTATCATAAACTGGAGCCACGTCCACAGGCAAATCTGACTCTCTTTGAGAAGATCAAAAAAGATAAGACAATTATAACACCGTTCGGGATAAGCAAACCTTAATAATTTATAATTTTATCTAGCGATACCTTAATTCTAAAGGTGGTATAATATTTATACCTTAAAGAATTTGGTATTTTAATAAAATCATTTATATTCGCTCCCAACAATTTCCGGAGTATTACTATGATTGATGAAATAGATTTACAGATACTGCGCACTTTACAAAAAAATGGCAGAACAAAAAGAAATGAATTAGCTGATCTTGTTCAGTTATCTGTTCCTTCTGTTAGCGAAAGATTGAATAAACTGGAGAGCAAAGGTTACATCGAAGGTTATTTTGCTAAATTAAATCGAAAAGCATTTGGTTATGATATTACTGCTTTCATTCAGGTGATGATGGAGTCATCGAAAAATTATAAAACACTTATTACTAAAGTTGAAAAAATGCCTCAGATTCTCGAGTGTCATGCTGTGCTTGGTGAAGGTTCGCATTTACTAAAAGCTGTCGTTCAGAATACTGAAGCGCTTGAAAAACTCCTTAGCGAAATTCAATCATGGCCTGGTGTTACAGCAACAAAAACAACCTATGTTCTTTCCACAGTAAAAGAAACTTTTGAAATAAACATATAACAAATTAAGGAGCATTTATGGCTAAAAGTTCTTCTTCAGGACCAAAAGAAAAGGTACTGAAATTTATTAAAGACAACGGAATCAAATTCGTTGATCTGAAATTCATGGATTTTCCCGGTCAATGGCAGCATTTTACTGTACCGGTTTCGCAATTTGATGAAGGTTCATTTGAAGATGGTTTCGGATTTGACGGCTCATCTATTCGCGGCTGGAAACCCATCAATGAAAGCGATATGCTTATTATTCCAGACCCAACTACAATGTTTGTTGATCCATTCATCGAAGCACCAACGGTTAGTTTAATTTGTGATGTTTATGAACCAGCAACTAAAGAAAAATACACCCGCTGCCCGCGAAATATAGCTCAGAAAGCTGAAGCTTATCTAATTTCAACAGGACTAGCTGATACAGTTTATTACGGACCTGAAGCCGAATTTTTTGTATTTGATGATGTTCGTTTTGATTCAAGACCTAATGGCAGCTTCTACATGGTTGATTCGATTGAAGGAAGATGGAACAGTGGAAGAGAAGAAAATCCTAACCTTGGTTATAAACCACGATATAAGGAAGGTTATTTTCCAGTTCCTCCAACAGATGCTTTAATGGATCTTAGAAATGAAATGGTAATGAATCTGATAAACTGTGGAATTGATGTTGAAGCCCAGCATCACGAAGTTGCAAGCGGTGGTCAGTGTGAAATTGATTTGAAGTTTGCTCCACTAGTTAAAGCAGCTGACCAATTGCTGATGTTCAAATATATTGTTAAGAACACAGCAAAAAAGATTAACAAAACTGTTACTTATATGCCCAAACCAATTTTTGGTGATAATGGTAGCGGAATGCATGTTCATACTTCTTTGTGGAAAAAAGGTAAACCTTTGTTTGCAGGTTCAGGTTATGCCGGATTAAGTGAAATGGCTTTGTATTTTATTGGCGGACTTTTAAAGCATGCTCCAAGTTTACTTGCATTTACTAATCCGACTACAAACTCATATAAAAGATTAGTTCCAGGTTTCGAAGCACCTGTAAATCTTGCTTATTCACAAAGGAACAGAAGCGCTTCAATCAGAATTCCGATGTATTCGTCTTCACCAAAATCAAAGCGAATAGAATTCCGATGCCCTGATCCTTCTGCTAATCCATATCTTGCTTTTGCTGCAATGCTGATGGCAGGTTTAGATGGAATCATAAACAGAATAGATCCGGGAGAACCTTTGGATAAAGATATTTATGATATGCCACCTGAAGAATTGAAAAATGTTCCTTCAACTCCGGAAAGTTTACAGGAAGCATTAAGAGCTTTGGCAAAAGATCATGAATATTTATTAAAAGGTGATGTTTTTACTGAGGATGTTATTGAAACCTGGATAAAATATAAAATGGATAAGGAAGTAAAACCGATGGCACTTCAACCACATCCGTTTGAGTTTAATTTATATTATGATGTATAAATTTTAATTCAGTTTTTTGCGCCTCGGTGATTATTTATAATTCCGCTGAGGCGCTCAAATTTTTATCTCTGCTTAATCCAGCTATTCCAGACCTCAGGTTCATAACCAACGGTAACAAGTTTATCGTTTCTTACAATAGGCGTTTTTATAAGCAAAGGATCGAGAAGAACTTCTTCTTCAATATCAAATTTCATATACTGCATCCCACGCTCCTTATACCTTTTACTTTCAACATCAAGCAGTTTTTCAATTGGAATTACGCGAGCAATATTATCAAGTTCTCCCTTTGACAATCCTTTTTCAGCTAAATCTTTGAAGTGAAATTTAATCCTTCTTTCTTTGAAAAATCTTTCCGCTTTCTGAGTTTCTCTACATTTTTTTGTGCCAATTATCTGAATATTCATTATTACATCACCTCAAATTTCTGTGTTCGTTTTGTTCTTGGAAACCGGCTTTTGAATCCTTCTTCATTTTTGATTGCTGTGCCAAGAATAATTTTGTTATACTTTACAATGTATTGACCATTTGGGATTTCAGCATTTTTTATTTTCATTCCAGTCAGATAAAGCTCAAGATCCTGTTTATTATCAATCTCATAGACAAATTTAGTCGCCTTGTTACCAACTACCTGTGCGCCATTTGAATGAAGTGTAATTCTTCCTTTTTTATCAAGACTTCCAAACTTAGTTCCTATTCGGTTAAACAAAGATAGATTATCGTCGTGCCAGTCTTTATTGATTATGTATATATCTCTTCCTTTAAAGATAAACTTGAATTCATCAAATATTTTTTTATCAATTCCAAAATGATCGGTAAGGTAATGCAAATAAAGTTGAAAGTCTTTATCCCCCGGATAAATAATTTTAGCATCGCTGGCAGGCGAGGGCATCAATTCCATTGGTTCTGTTTGAGCGATTTTTCTCATCTTAACCAAAAAGAAACCATCAGATTCGATTTCCCACGGCAGTATCCGAATTGCATTTTCAATTTGAGGATTTAATTTCATTGCCTGATACTCTGTGAATGCTTTATGACTTTTTACAGGAACTACTACAGGAATGATTTCTACTGGATAGTTTTTAAGTATTGTATCAATCACCATTTCATTTTCTTCAACAGATAAAGTACAGGTAGAATAAACAATTTCACCACCAACTTTAGCAATCTTAATGGCAGCAACCAGTAATTTAGTTTGCAAGTCGTGCAATCTGTTTGCATGTTCTAATGACCACCACTTGCTTACCTCTTCTTTCTTCTGAATAATTCCAAGACCACTACAGGGAGCATCAACAAGAACTCTGTCGAAATAATTTTCATAAACTTTGCTTAAAAGTTCTCCTTTAAAGTTTAATACTCCTGTGTTAACAATGTTTAACCTGTCGAGATTAAATACCAGAGATTTTATTCTGTTTATGTCAATTTCATTTGCAATTAAAGTTCCTCCGTTATTCATAAGCTCTGCCATTTGGGTAGTTTTGGAACCAGGAGCACCACATAAATCCATTACGAAGTCTCTCTCCCCCGGATTTAATACAAGCGGTGGAAGCATTGACGATAATCCCTGGATATAATAAAATCCAAGAATCTGCTCTACTGTTTTGCCCACTAAATCTTCCTTATCTGAAATTACCTTTAATGCTCTTTGAAAATTCTGAACCTGTTCAGTAATGATATTATATTTTTCCTTCAGAAGTTTTTGCAAAGCTTCAACAGAAATTTTATTTGTATTAACTCTCAGATAATCATTCGGTGGCTGTTTTATGTAATGCTGATAAGCATCAGCACTTTCTTTACCATAAAGCTTTTCAAAATATTCGTATGCTTTAGATGTTTTCTCCATCTATTTAGTACCTCGTAAGGTTTAAAGTTTTTAATATCTCAGACACCGGATTTGAAACGCGGGTATCATCATAATTTTTTTTGAAGTCGACTGATATTTCATTAATAATACTATCAATATATTGTTCATAACTCTTGACTATCTGTGGTATAGAATTCTTATCGACTGGAAATTTTATTTCGGTTTTTCTGAGAAGCGAAGCATAAACATAATATTTAACTTCGTAATAATTCCCTGTATGTGCCACGACCTCACCATCTGTGGTAATTACTTCAAAAGTCCCAAAAAGCTCTGGCCCTGGTATTATTGCTTTCGCAGGAATTTTTTTCGGAAGGGTTTCAGTATTTTCAAGAAAATCGTCTGGGAAAATTTTTATTCCATCGGAAGATAATTTCTTAACCCAATATTCAACAAATTCTTTTCTCGTCAATTTATTTTTTATGTTCCATTAAAAATGCTTTGACTTCTTTTCTTAATGAATCTTCATCTCTGTATGATTTAACTTTCAGCTTTGGACTTGAACATCCGGAAATCATTGAGGAAATTTTCTGAACAGATTCATTATACAGGGCGAGAACCGGAATCTTTCGGACGAAGAGTGCGTAAGCTATTTCAAACCCGACGCCTAAACTTGCCCCAGAAACTTCAGCAACCATTGCATCGCTTCCATCAATCCACTTAACATCTCTTGTATAAATTTGTCTGTCAGTAAGTGGAATTGAAGAAGCAAATTTACTATTCATTTCTGAAAGAGCTGTAATTCCCAGATTTTCAACATATTGAATAATCTCGAGATATGATTTCAAATATGTTTGATCACCACGAATAGGTCCTGCACAATAAACTATCATGATTTTTGACTCAAGACTTTTTGATAATATTGTTCATACTGTGGAACAACTATTGATTTATCGAATTTTGTTACAGCACACTTTCTTGCATTAGCTGAAAACAAGTCATATTTCTTTTTATTTGTTAAAAGGTCCAAAGCATATTTAGCCATTCTGTCTATATCACCTATTTCGGCAATAAATCCACATTCATTATGTCTTATTAATTCCGGTAAACCACCAACACTTGAACTTATTACAGGTAAACCACAAGCCATCGCTTCAAGAGCAGCAAGCCCAAAACTTTCTGATTGCGATGGTATCAAAAATAAATCAGAAGCATTCAATATATCAACTATCGCTTCCTGTTTACCAAGAAATTTTACTTTATCGGTAAGTTCTAACTCACGTGCCAGGCGCTCACATTCAGACCTGTCCGGTCCGTCTCCAACCAGAAGTAGTTTGGAAGGAATTTCTTTTTCAACCTTCTCAAATATTCTGATAGTATCGGGTACCCTTTTAACTCCTCTGAAATTAGAAATATGAACCAGAATTTTTTCGCCATTCGGAGCGATATGCTTTCTGTAAATACAATTCGGATTTGGCTTATATATTTCTGTATCAACAAAATTAGGGATTACTTCGATCTCTTTTTGAATTTCGTAATTAGTAAGCGTTTTCTCTTTGAGATATCTTGATACTGCGGTTACAGCGTCACTTTTTTCAATGCTGAATTTAACTAATGGAAGAAACGATGGTTCTAATCCCACAAGTGTAATATCAGTTCCGTGTAAGGTTGTAATTATCTTTAAGTCGCAATGATTCTTCAAAATTTCTTTGGCAAGAAAAGCTGAGGTAGCGTGCGGAATAGCATAATGAACATGAACCAAATCTAACATCTCAAACATTGCAACTTCTGCCATTTTACTTGCCAGTGATAAACTATAGAGCGGAAATTCAAAAAGAGGATAATTGCTCATTTCAACTTCGTGAAAAACTATATTTTCAATGTACTTATTCAATCTAAAGGGAAGTGCATAACTGATAAAATGTACTTCGTGCCCGCGTAGTGCAAGTTCTTTTCCAAGTTCCGTAGCTATCACACCACTTCCACCGTAAGTTGGATAACAGGTGATTCCGATTTTCATCAACTTCTTTCGATTATTTCGGTTGTAAATATAAACTTTTTGATTTTATTATCGAATTAGAAATAACCATTTGTTAATTCTGTGTTCCGGATTATTCATTTAAATTTGCTTTGAGGTTATTATGAAAATTTTATTGATAGGTCATTCTGTTTTTGATACTATTGTTATAGGCGAAAACATCAGAAATTCACCTGGTGGAATATTCTATACCGCCAGACAAATTGAGAAACTATCTTCATCTGACGACGAAATTTTTTTAGTTACTCAAATTGATAAAAACACTCAGGAATATTTTCTCCCGGTTTACTCAAAACTTAATTTAGATTTTGTTGAACCCGTTCAGTCCATTCCTTCAGTTCAATTAATTCTGAGCAAAGTCGCAGAACGAACAGAAACTTATAAGAACATTTCATCTAAATTAAAACTTGATAAAATTGATTTTTCTATGTTTGATGGCATTCTTATAAATATGATTACCGGAAATGACATTGATATATATGATTTAAGAAATATCCGCTCTCAAAGCAAAGGGGTAATTTATTTTGATGTTCATACTCTTTCTCGCCCTATGAATGAATCCGGTAAAAGAGTCTTTGAAGTAATTGAAAAATTTGATGACTGGGCTGAGAATATTGATATCCTTCAGGCGAATGAAAGCGAGTTCAGAACACTTGGTAAGTTTACTAGTGAAACTGAGATGACAGAGCATTTACTTTCATTGGGCATAAAAATAATTTTGTTAACGAAAGGTTCCAGAGGTGCAATAGCTTATTTTATGAAAGATAATGAAGTTATCTCCTTCTTTATTTCTGCAAAAGAAATCGAAAACACAAATACAGTTGGATGTGGTGATGTTTTTGGGGCATCTTTCTTTTATAATTATATTAGAAATAAAAATGTATATCAATCACTTTCGTTTGCTGTAAATTCAACAGAAAATTTTTTATCAGAGAAACATTAGATGTTAGCAGAGTTAATCGTAAAAAACAGGATATTGATTTTTGGTTCGAACGGAATGCTCGGGCAAAGACTTAGTGAATTCTTCCGTAACAATTCACTTGAACTACTAACATCATCTGTCGAGGAGAAATCTTTTATTGAAGGAATAGACTATGTTCAGTGTGATATTACAGACAGAAACAAAACAAAAAAAATTATCTACGATTTTTGTCCCGATTTTATCATCAATGCTGCAGCTTTTACTAATGTTGATCTTGCTGAGACAGAAAGAGAAACCGCGTGGAAAATTAATGTTAAAGCAGTTGAATATTTGTCTGAGGCGGCAAGAATTATTGATGCACATATAATTCATTTCTCAACCGATTATATTTTTGATGGCAGGAATGGTCCTTATCTTGAAACAGCAATGCCAAACCCGCTTGGTTATTATGGCAGAACGAAACTTGCAAGTGAAAATGTACTGAAATTGTATGCGGTTAAACACACTATTATAAGAACTAATGTACTTTATGGTCAGGCAAGGTTTGGCAGGCCTGATTTTGTAAAATGGGTAGTTAATTCTCTCAGAGAAAATAAAGAAATCAGGATTGTTACAGATCAAATTAATAATCCAACTTACTTAGATGATATTATACTTGCTGTTGATAAAATAATTGAATCAAAACGCGAAGGAATTTATAATATAGGTGGAAGGGAACTTCTGTCCCGGTTTGAATTCACACAGATGATAGCTGATTATTTTTCATTGGATAAGAAATTAATAAAACCAATTACTACTGAGGAACTAAATCAACCGGCAAGAAGACCTTTAAAGAGTGGATTGATTACAATTAAGGCGCAATCAGAACTTGGTTACAGACCACACACAATTTTGGAAGCTCTCTCAGAAATGAAAAAAGAAGTTTTTGCACACATTTTATAAGTCACTTCAAATGAAAGTTAGGCCAAAGTGAAGCTTTACGAACATTACGAACATTTTATATTTGATCTTGACGGTACGATATATCGTGGAAATAAAATCATTCCCGGCGCTGCCGATACAATTAATATTATTCAATCCTCCGGAAAAAAGATTGTTTTTGTATCAAATAAAACTACCGAGTCAGCTCAGGATTATTTTCTCTTTTTGAAGAATGCCGGTTTTAATATTGAGGCAAGTCAGATTGTTACATCAACAAAGGTGATAAAAAATTATCTCAATAAAAACCATCCTAAAAAAAAGTTTTTTGCAATTGCTGAAGTAAATTTTATTGATGAACTTTCAAATCAATCATTAACATTTACAACCAATCCAAATGAAATAGATATTGTAATCATTTCCTTAGACAGGTATTACAATAATGATAAATTTGAAATTGCCTGTAGAGCTATTGAAAAAGGTGCCAGATTTTTTGCAGCAAATATTGATGCGACTTGTCCAATTGAAAATGGAGAAATACTAGATGCAGGTGTTATAATATCAGCATTGGAAAAAAGAACAAAAAGAAAACTTGAGCTGCACTTCGGCAAACCCTCAGATTTTATGATTGAAGAAATTAAAAAAAGACTTCATTTTGAATCTGCAAAAACAATTCTGATTGGAGATAGATTAGAAACAGATATTCTTATGGGTAACAAAATGGGAGTAGATACTGCTATTGTCTCCACAGGTGTAAAACCATCGGTAACTAAAAACTATAATGTAATACCAACATACCACTTTAGTTCAATAGCTGATTTACTCGAAAAATTTTCGTATGTGAATAGTTACAATAGAACTTCATTCTGAGATTCAGGTTCAATAATTTTGCAGAAAGAATTATTTAATATTCAAACTTGGTAATACCGAAAAACACCGGCTATTCTTTAGCCAAGAACTCAAAAAAGTTCTTTAAGTTAATTGCCCCGGTAGCTCAGCAGGATAGAGCAGCAGTTTCCTAAACTGTTGGTCGGAGGTTCGAATCCTCTCCGGGGTACAAAGACGAATTATTATCATAAAAGCTCATGAAGTTTTGTCTGGAGGTCAGTCAAAGAGTACATTGAAGAATTCACTCCGGCACGGGAAATATTCTAAAAAGTTAATTCCAAAAAGAGGGATTATGGATGAATTTATTAATCAGCAACTTGAAAAACTTTACTCTTGTTTAACTGAGAGTGAAGCAAGACTTCATCCACCAGCAAGAATTAAATCTCAAATTCAAACCATATTGCAAGGTCCCAAACCGATTAATCTGATTAAACCCTGTCGTATTGGAGATGGTATTATCAGAATTGATGAATCGAAAGAAAAACATTTACTGGATTTATTTGATAAAGCTTGCATGGCCGGAAGAATTAGTAAATTTGTTCCTGCTTCGGGTGCGGCAACAAGAATGTTCAGTAAATTTCAATATACAATAAAAAAATTTTCAGAAAATTCATTAGAAGATTTAAGGAATTTTTCATCACAAGATGAAAATGTCCAGGCAACTTATCATTTCTTAACTAATATCGAAAGGTTTGCTTGTCTCGATGAGTTAAAAGAGTTATTTAATGAAAACATTCTTTCTGTTGTTAATACAAAGCCAGCCAAAGTTATAGAAAAGTTAATATTTCCCGACGGACTAAATTATTCAAACAAACCAAAAGCTGTATTAAAATTTCATAAGTATAAAAACGATAACAGATCCGCTTTTGCTGAACACTTAATTGAATCCTATTATTATCAGAAAGATTTTCAGAATAGAATTAAAATTCATTTTACCGTTTCCGAAGAACACGAAAATTTATTTAAAGAAGAGCTTAATAAATTTTTAAACAGTAATTATTTCTCCGATGCAGAATTTCAGATAGACTTTTCATTTCAAAAGAAAACAACCGATTCAATTACTCTTACTTCAAATAATGAAATTTACTTTAACAAAATTGGTAAACCTGTTTTCCGTCCGGCGGGGCACGGTGCATTACTTGAAAATCTTAACGCCATTAGTGGAGATATCGTTTTTATTAAAAACATTGATAATGTTTGTGTTGATAGATTAAAACCCATCACAATTAAATACAAAAAGCTGCTGGCGGGATTATTATTACTTATTCAAAGGCAGTTGTTCGAATATCTAATTTTATTGGAGCAGGAAAAAATTCCCGAGACTAAATTTGATGAAATGATAAAATTTGCTGAGTCATTTCTGAATATTCCTAAGCCGGATGGTTATAATCAGTGGGAAAACAAAAAGAAAAAAAATTTTTTATCCACTAAATTCAATCGCCCATTAAGAGTCTGCGGAGTTGTGAAAAATGAAGGACAACCTGGTGGTGCACCATTTTGGGTAGAGAATGCAAATAAAGAGCTTTCAACACAGATTGTTGAAGCAGCCCAAGTTGATTTTAATAACGAAGAACAAAGGTTAATCTTTACAAATTCTACTCACTTTAATCCGGTAGATATAGTTTGTGGTGTCAGAAATTATAAAGGTGATAATTTTAATTTATCGGATTTCTCTGATCCTGAAACAGCGATAATTGTTCACAAATCAGTAGATGGTGATGAAATTAAATCACTTGAACTTCCAGGGTTATGGAACGGCGGAATGGCAAACTGGATTTCAGTGTTTGTTGAAGTACCATCGGAAACATTCAATCCGGTAAAAGAAATTAACGATTTACTTAACTCCGGTCATATTGAAGAATTTCATTTAAAGAGTTTTTCGATGGAAAATTGAAATTATCTTTGTAGTATTTAATACTAATAAATTAGGATTTGAAGAGTATACTTATGCCAACAGAAAATAAATTTAATGAGGAAATTCTTAATTCAATTGCTGAAGGTGTGATAACAGTTGATAAAACATTTAAAGTAAATTTTATCAATCGTGCAGCCGAAGAAATAATGGGTTATAAAAAAGATGAAGTTGTCGGGCAGTTTTGCAAATACATACTTAAATGCGATTTATGTCAAACAAAATGTCCAATAGGAATTGTTCTGGAGACAGGTTCAAACTTATTTGATTACTCATCAGTTATTTATGATAAAAACGGTAATAAAAAACCAATCAAACTGAATGCGGCTATTCTAAAGAATTCAGATGAAAAACCTGTTGGAGGTGTCATCTCTTTCAGAGATATTTCTGAACTCGAAAGAATCAAAAAAGAAAGCAATGTTTTCTCAGATTTCTTTGGAATCATCGGACACGGTAAAGCGATGCAGGAAATCTTTAAGCTAATTATGGAAATTTCCGAATCGGATGCAACAGTACTAATTGTTGGTGAATCAGGAACAGGCAAGGAAATGATTGCAAATGCCATTCAGGCAACAAGCACAAGAAAAAACAAACCTTTCCTGAAAGTAAATTGTTCGGTATTTCCCCAAAATCTTCTTGCGAGTGAGTTATTCGGGCATGTCAAAGGTGCTTTTACTGATGCTGTAAAAGATAGACCCGGTAGATTTGAACTCGCCGATGGTGGAACAATCTTTCTTGATGAAGTAGCCGAGATGCCGCTTCAGACACAAATTCAGCTTTTGAGAGTTTTACAGGAAGGTACTTTTGAGAGAGTAGGGGAATCAATCACAAGAACAGTTGATGTAAGAGTTATTGCAGCAACAAATATTGAAATTCAAAAAGCACTTAAAGAGGGAAAACTAAGAGAAGATCTTTATTACAGATTAAATGTAATTCCAATCTCAGTTCCACCACTGAGGGAAAGAAAAGAAGATATTCCACATCTGGTAAAATATTTTGTTGAGACTTATTCAAAAATGTATAAAAAAAATATTCCCGATATTTCAGACGATGCACTTGAAGTTTTAATGAAATATTCCTGGCCAGGAAATGTCAGAGAACTTGAAAATGTAATTGAATACGCCGTTGTACGAACTAAAAATGAAAACCAAATCGAACTCACTAATCTACCTTCGAGCATTAAGGATGATATTGGAGTGAAGATTACTCCCCGAAAAATCTACAGGAATGCTAACGCAGCTTCATTAATAAGTACCCTTGAAAAGAATAAGTGGAACAAGACCAAAGTTGCTAAAGAGCTTGGTATTGGCAGGACAACCCTCTGGAGAATGTTGAAAGATCTTAATATTGAGCAGTAAAATTCGTTTCATCTCGTGTATGAAACAAATCGTTTCATTGTTTAACTGATTAAAATTCAAAAAGTTATCTTTTTGTTTCACCGAACTGTTTCATCTGAAACAAAATTTTTCAAAATGACCTTCCAAAAACTTGTCAAAACAATTAATTTTCAATGGCAATATTGTTGTGTGTAATAATTCGCTATGAGTGAGATGTTAGGCAATCAGTATTTTCTGTCGCGGAATTTTTTAAAGGCGAAAGAAATTTATGAAAAGGTTTTACTAACAGAACCCAATAATAATTTTATTAAGAAAAGACTGATAATTTGCTATACTCAAACAGGTGAGATTAAAAAGGCTTTTGATCTATTTTTTGAAATTGTTAAGAAGAATATTGAACTTATTACTGAAACAGATATTGCCGGTGATGATTGTCCCTGCCCGGAATTAATCAATAAATACGGTAATATAAAACCAGATGAAGAATGCTCTTACGATTCCAAATTAATGTTGGGAATGTTATGGTTGTATTGCAACATTGAAAATTCCATTGAGTTTTTTGAGTCTTTGGCAAAGGATGAGAGTTCTGCTTCAGAAATAATTGAGATAAGAAATCTTATAAGAGAGAAGATTAAACAAAAAAGAAAACATTATTCACACAATAATTAATTCGGAGTTCTATATGAAAAAATTAAATTTACTTCTTATCAGTATCTTTATTGTAGGTATTACTTTCGAAGTATTACCTCAGGGGAACTTTAGCACTAGTTTGCATGCAACAAGAAAGGGGAAAATCCACTGGTATAATAAAGTTGAAAATGGCGGCACAGGTGGATTGGAATTATTAACCAATGTTCCGATTACACAGTTGGGTTGTGTTGAATGCCACGATGCAACAGATGCGAATGGAAATCAATACCCGGCTAATTATACACCGGGATGTGTTGACTGTCACGCTACCAATTCAACCTGGGCAGTAACACAAAATGATTGTTTAGGATGTCACAGCAGAGAAAAAACAATTATTACAATGCAGTTACCAGATGTGCACAGAACAGCTGGATTTACTTGTATGAGCTGCCACAAAAAAGAAGAATTGCATGGAGATGATGGTATTGCACACAACTCAATGTTCGATCCCGGGGCTATACAAGCTGATTGCTCAAACACCGGTTGCCACGCAGGCTTTACCCATCCAAATCCAGGAGTAGATCCTCATGGTGGTAAATTACATTGCACAAGCTGTCACGCACAGACTAATTTAGCTTGCTACAGCTGTCACTTCGAGAGTCAGGTTCAGACACATCTGAAAAGAGCTTACAAGCAAATTACTGGTTTCTTAATTCTTGTCAATCGTACAAAGGACAATAAAGTTCATCCGGCAACATTCCAGGCTATTACTTATGAAGGTAAAGCAGGAATTGCTCTTGGTCCATCTGTAGCGCATACGATTGTTAAAACGGGAGCCAGAACCTGCTCAGATTGTCATGCAAATTTCGGTGGTCAGATTCCGGCAATTCAGGATTTTAATGCTGATGGCGTGATAAAATTTGCTACCTGGAACACAGCTGATAGCACATTGAGTTGGCACAATGGAATAGTTCCTTTACCTGAAAATTATCAATCAGCATTTAAAATGGATTATTTGACATATAACGGAAATGTTTCAGACCCTGTTGCACCATCTAAAAACTGGTCAGTTGTAAAAGATTATGCAGATCAATTTCAGATATTATATTGTACACCTTTAACCAAGCAACAGATGGCTAAGATTGGAATGGATACAACTCTTGTTAGTGTTGCCCCAATTAACAATAATATTCCAAGCTCATTTGTGCTCGAACAAAATTATCCAAATCCATTTAACCCAACTACAATTATCCGATATGCAATTCCAAAGAGCAGCTATGTTGAATTGAAAGTTTATGACGGTTTGGGTAATGTAGTTCAAACACTTGTTAGTGAATATTTATCTGCAGGGAACTACGAAGCGAAATTCAATGGGCAAGGATTATCAAGTGGTGTTTATTACTATCAGATAAAAGCCGGAGATTTCACTTCAACCAGGAAATTGGTTCTGATGAAATAACTTATCTTAACTTTCAGGGAAGAAATGGGTGTCTTATACACGACACCCATTTTTTTTGTAAAAAAGTAAAGTAAAATTTACCATCTAATCTATTATCTCCATCTGATTATAGCTTTTCAATTCATTTTGGCACTTTATGAAAAATAAACCAATGGCACTCACATTGTAAAAATTTCCGAAATATTTACTTAACAAATAACACATCAACATTGGAGGATTAAAAAATGGGAATTGCTGAAATTGGGGTAATAGCATTTTTAGTTATGCTCCTCGTTTTTGGATTTATCAACTCCAGAAAGGTTGCGCAGGAACTTAAGAAAATGGGGGTTGATAAGTAAGAAGAAGGGGCTGTCTCAAAGTTTTTACTTTAGCCAGAGGCAGCCCATTCTATTTCTCCAATACTTCGGTTCTATCATTATATCCGACAATTACATAATCAGCAACATCAATAAATAATCCAACTTCAACTACACCAGGTATCATTTTTATTTCTTTCTCCAGGTCCTTTGCATTATCAATTTCGCCTGCTTTACAATCGATTATATAGTTACCACTATCTGTTACGAAATTCTTATTTTCAATTTTTCGGATCGTTGGATTTAGTTTCATCGATTCAAATTTTAATAATAGTTTTCTTGACGCAAATGGAATTACCTCAATTGGAAGAGGAAAGTTGCCCAATTTATTAACCAGTTTTGAATCGTCAACTATCCAGATATTTTTATCTGAATTGTAAGCAACAATTTTTTCATAAAGTAATGCACCGCCTCCGCCTTTAATTCCTCGCAAATAAGGATCAACTTCATCTGCCCCGTCAATTGTGAGATCAATTTTACTTACACTGTCAAATTCATAAATAATTATTCCGAATTTATTTGCAAAAGTGGTGGTACGGTTGGATGTAGAAACACATTTAATTTTCAATCCTGATTTAATCTTTTTGCTCAACTCTTCAATCATTATTTCAACTGTAGAACCTGTACCCAACCCAATTGTCATTCCCTCTTTTATGAATTCAATTGCTTTTCTGGCTGCATTTAATTTTTTATTCATGTTAACTCGAGATTGTTGCTACAAAAATTCAGATTATAATCTAATATTACAAGTGAACAATTATTTAACTAAAATTAGATAAATGACAAATATTTTCGAATAATATTTGATATTTATATTAAATACCTTATTTTATTTGGTAGAAATAATTAATAATGTAATATGAAAATTGATTCAATTGATAAGCAGATTCTAAGCATTCTTCAACAAGATGCTCAGATTACCAATGTTGAACTCGCTAAAAAAATAGGTATCAGCCCTCCCACAATGCTGGAGAGGGTAAAACGCTTAGAGAAAAATGGTATTATCAAAAGATATGTTGCTATTGTTGACCCTTTGAAGATAAATAAAAGTGTTTTTGCAATGGTTTCTGTTTCTCTGTCTGCTCATCAGCTCTCCTCTGTTGATCAGTTTACTAGAATTATTAAAAAGCTGGATGAAGTTCTTGAGTGTTATCATGTTGCCGGAGAAGAAGATTTTATATTAAAGGTTGCTGTTGGCTCTATTGATGAGTATGAGAAATTTATTCTAAATAAACTGACTAAAATTAACGGAGTCAATAAAATCAATACAAAATTTGTACTATCAACAGTAAAATATAACACTAAAATAAAAATTGAGTGAAAGGAAATACTCATGCATCACTTTGACCCGAGCATTGAAATACAGGATTATCTCGTTTTTGGCGAATATGGAGATGTTAATCCGTCTATTACAGATTCCTCCACTTATACATTTCTCAATCCAAAGACGATGAAAGAATTATTTGAACATGAAATTGAAGGCTGTTTTTTATATTCCCGTCACTGGAATCCCACAAATAAATATCTGGCTGAAGCATTAGCAAAATTAGAGGATACAGAAGCTGCAATTGTAACTTCATCGGGCATGGGTGCAATCAGTTGCACGATTTTACAGTTATGCAATACCAGCGATGAAATAATTTCCAGCAGAACTATTTATGGTGGTACTTATGCTCTGTTCAAAAACTTTTTACCCAGATTCGGGATAAATACTAAATTTGTTAACATCCAGGATTTAAGAGCACTTGAAGAATCTATTACTGAAAAAACTAAAGTGATTTACTGTGAAGCAATAAGTAATCCTCTGTTGGAGGTTGCAGATATCCCTAAATTGGCTGAGATTGCAAACAAACATAACATTAAATTAGTTGTTGATAATACTTTCAGTCCAATTTTTATAACTCCATCACATTTGGGTGCACATATAGTAATTCACAGTCTTACAAAATTTATAAATGGAACAAGCGATTGCGTTGCAGGATGTGTTTGTAGTACAAAAGAATTTATCTCACAATTAACCGACATAAACTCCGGGGCATCAATGCTTCTTGGTCCTGTGCTTGATAGTTTTAGAGCCGCAAGCATAATGAAAAATCTTCATTCACTTCATATCCGTATGAAGAAACACAGTGAAAATGCACTTTATCTTGCTGAGAATCTTGAAAAACTTGGTTGCAAAGTTTTTTATCCGGGATTAAAATCGCACAATGGCTATAAATTATTAAATGAAATTATGAATGAAGGATTTGGCTATGGTGGAATGCTTGCAATTGATGCGGGCTCGGCTGAGAAAGCTGATGAACTTATGACACTTATGCAACAAGAGAAGGTAGGTTATTTGGCTGTTAGTCTGGGATATTTCAAGACTTTATTTTCATCACCGGGACATAGTACTTCATCTGAAATTCCTGAGGAAGAAAGAAAAGCTATGGGTTTAAGCGACGGACTTGTAAGAATATCAATAGGTCTTGATAATAATATTGAAAAAACATTTCAAAGAATAAAGAAATGTTTGCTCTCAGTTGGATTATGTAAATAAGTCGTTATCAGAGTGGCTGACTATTATTACTGAAAGAAATTCTTAGCCATTTACTTATTCAGGTTTGAACAGAGCACACACTGCGCTAGCAGGATCTTGTATAACACAAAATCTTCCGTAAGAGGGAATAGTTTTTGGTTCTGATATTACTTTTCCACCAAGTTGAACACATAATTCTGAACTTTTATCAACATCTTCAACTGTAATATAAATTAACCATTGAGGCGGAAGCTTGGCATTGATCCCCTTTGCATTACAAATGCCCGCAGCAATTTTATTACTTTCAGGTGCAATCATACTGTAATCATCATAATCTCCCATTGAAACCGGATTAGATTTCCAGCCAACCACTTTCTCGTAAAAACTTTTGATTTCTTCTGCATCAGGCACAGTTAAATCACACCAGGTTATTGAACCGATTTCTGGTTTTGTACTCATAATCACTCCCAAAGAATTTTTATTATTAAATAATTTATCTTTGAATTAATATTACAAATTTATTATAAATAAACTCAAATCAATTTCGGCTTTTTTCCCGGAAGATGAATTAAGTCTTATGAAAAAAATATTATTAATATTACTTCTCATCATTATTCTTCCGATTGGGTTTCTTGTGTTCAATGAAATAGGAAAACTTACTGAGTCTGAAAGAGTGCTTGAGGAAACATATAATAATCAGCTACAGGCAATTCTCTTTTCAATTAATCAATATTCTGATGATATAGTAAACAGCTGGGCAAACAAATTAAATGAATTAACTACCAGTAATGAATTATTAAAAAATTTTATAAAAGAAAATCTGGCAATTGAATCAGTATTTTTTATAAATGTTGATAATCCCAAATCAGCCAGGTTTGTTTGGGGTGAAAGTATAATCCCCATTTCAGATTCATTAAGTGAAAAGATTGTTTCAATGCTTTCTGCAAATAAAAATTTAATTTTAAGATTAACAGAATATCAGAAAGCCGGGTATCGAAAACTTGAACCACTGATGAGAGGAAATTTATCAATTGTAATGTTTTCAAATCCTGTAACTGAAATATCAAATGAAGTAAATGGTTTTTTGATAAACCCGGAAATATTTTCGAGAAAAATTCTATTGCCGCGACTTCAACAGATTTCCAATAATCAGTTTTATATTGTTATCAGAGATAATCAGAACAGATTTGTAATTAGCTCTGATAATCGGGAGTTCGATGGTGAGGTGGAGCTTGAAAAACCGATGTGGTTATTGCCGGAATATAAAGTTGGAATTTCACTTTCCGGACAAACAATTCAGGATTTAATTCGCACCCGTGCTACGAACAATATGTTATTAATCGGAATTCTTTTGTTGGTTCTAATTGCCGCAGTATTGCTCGTTTATAGCACAGTGAAAAAGGAACTTGAGCTTGCTCAGCTCAAAGCTGATTTCGTTTCAAATGTCTCACACGAACTAAGAACGCCATTGGCTTTAATAAGTATGTTCGCTGAAACACTTGAACTTGATCGTGTAAAGAATGATGAAAAAAAGAAAGAGTATTATTCCATTATTAGTCAGGAAGCAAACCGGTTAGGAAGAATAGTAAATTCTATTTTAAATTTTTCAAAGATGGAATCCGGTAAAAGAAAATTTTACTTCGAGTCAATAAATCTCAATAATGTAATTGATAATATTTATCAGACTTATAGCTATCATTTGCTTAATAAAGGATTTAAATTTGAAAAACATCTGACTGAAAATTTACCCGATGTTAAAATAGATACCGAAGCTGTTTCTGAAGCTGTAATCAATCTTATTGACAATGCAATAAAATATAGTAATGATACCAAGGAAGTTATACTCCGTACCGGAATTACGGAAAAAGCGGTCTTTGTTGAAGTGTCTGATAAAGGAATTGGCATTGCACCAACCGAGCAAAAAAAAATATTTGATAAATTTTACCGCGTTTCTTCCGGACTTATTCATAATGTAAAAGGAACAGGAATAGGACTTTCTCTGGTTAAACAAATAATTGATGCTCATAATGGTAAAATAGAATTGATTAGTAAACCAAATGAAGGCAGTACCTTCAGATTATTATTTCCTTATGATTTAAGTAATTAAGGGAGAAAATTGATGACAAAAATTCTGATTGTTGAAGATGAACCTAATATGCGACTTGGACTTAAAGACAATCTGGAATTCGAGGGTTATGATGTTGATATTGCCGAGGATGGTGAAGTTGGTCTTGATAAAATTTTAAACCAAAATTATGACCTGGTTATTATGGATGTTATGATGCCCGGAATGTCGGGTTTCGATGTTTGTAAGAATGTAAGAAAATCCGGTCTGGCAACTCCGATAATTCTTTTAACTGCAAAAGGTGAAGAGATTGATAAGGTGCTCGGACTTGAACTCGGTGCAGATGATTATGTAACAAAACCTTTTTCGCTTCGTGAATTACTTGCAAGAGTTAAAGCGATTCTGAGAAGAAAAGAGAGTTTTTCTGATATTGATAATAAACCTGTGAAAATCGGAAAACTTATAATTGATTTTAACGGTTATAAAGCTGAAAGTGGAAAAAAGGATGTTCAAATGTCTCACAAAGAATTTGAAATCCTTCACTATCTGTGGAAGAAACGAAATACAACCGTTAGTCGCGAGGATTTGCTTACAGAGATCTGGGGTTACGATGAAACTCCAACAACCAGAACAGTAGATAACTTCATATTAAAACTCAGACAGAAATTGGAGTTAGATCCGAACCACCCGAAGATAATTTTAACCGTTCATGGAATTGGTTATAAAATGGTTTTGTGATTCTTAAGTTTTACTCTTCGCGTCATGACATTTCTTTACAAATCTTGACTTGTTTCTGACACCTCTTACAATTGTTTGAGTTAGGTTTACATCAGAACTTAAACAATAATTTATTTCATGGAGGTTCGCAATGAAAGCAACAAAAAGACAGAGTCCGGTAAACTTTCTACTTATCCTGATTGTTACTTTGGTTGTTATGACAGGGTACAATGGCTTTGCACAGGTTAATCATCTGAAAGATTTTACTCATCATAAATTTGCCTACGAAAATCTGGCCAGTGCAATAAAGTCATCAAATGATGGAGTTAGAGAAGATGCAATTTATCTGGTTGGAAAATACAAGCTAGTCGATTTCGAAAAAGAATTGCTGAGCCAATTAGATAATGAGAAAAACTCCAATATTAAAGTTCTGATCGGACTTGCTTTATACAGAATGGGAAGTGAAAAAGGAATGCAGAAATTATTGGAATTATCTGTAAATGATTCAGATAAAAAGGTCAGAAGAATGAGTCTGGCAATCTATAATGAATTTATCTCCGGAAATGCAAACCGAACTGTAGCAAGATGAAAAGTTTCTGATTGTGGCTGTCGCTATTTTTCATAAGGCAGCCACTTTTATTTTAATCTTGCCGATACTTCTTCAACTTGTTTCCAGACACGAATCAGATTCCCACCGAAAATCTTTCTGATATCAATTTCAGTATATCCACGATTCAGTAATTCATAAATCAAATTTGGATATTTTGAAACATCTTCCAGACCAACAGGTAAGTGATCTCCGACCCCGTTAAAGTCAGAGCCAATTCCCACATAATCAACGCCAACCAGCTGAACTATATGATCAATATGATTTGCAACATCCTCCACTGTTGCCTGTCCAACAGGGTTCTCTTTCCAGTATTGTGATTCATATTGCCAGGCAGAATCTGTTCCCGGAGTGATATTCAAATTTTTCAAGTGCTCTTTTATCCGTGATTCCCCCTGAAGATACTTTTTATTTATATCTTCCCTTAGAAAAAATCCTGCAAAAGCAATCTGAACAACTCCGCCATTTTTAGCAAGATCTATAATCATCTCATCACTTATATTTCTCTCAAACCCGGGAGTAAAAAATCTGCAGCAGGAATGAGATGCAATTACAGGAGCTTTGCTTAGTTTAATCACATCATAAAAAGTACTATCGCTTATATGTGATACATCAATCATAATTCCGAGTCTGTTCATTTCTTTGATCACTTCTTCACCGAAAGGACTCAATCCATTCCATTTTCTCTCAGGGTCATTTGCAGAGTCACAGATATGATTCGATTTATAATGAGCGAGAGTAATATACCTGATACCTTTCGAATGAAACTCTCGCAGCTTTTCTAAGCTGCCTTCAATTGGTGATCCATTTTCCATTCCCAACGCAAGCAGAATTTTATTGGAAGTTTTATTGCTTTCTATTTCAGATGTTGATTTCACGACTTTGAACTTCTCAGGCCAAAGATGTTCCAGTCTTACAACAATTTTTATGAGCGAATCAGCTTTCAGCTTTGACTTGCCTGAAGCTTCAAGTCCCGGCGAAGTATAAATTGACATAAAAGCAACATTTAATCCACCTTCTTTAGCTCTTTGAAAATCAAATTCTCCGTATTCAGATTTTACCGAAACATCAAACCATTCATCATAAAGCCAGTCGGGTAAATCAATATGCGTATCAACAATCGTTATGCTCCGGGAAATTTCCGTAGCTTTTTTCAGTAAAACACAATCTCTCTCTGTTGAATTAAATTGTGACTGAACTGTAATAGTGAAGATTAGCGATGATAAAATTGTAATTAGTTTCATATAATAATATGTTAATCCTGATTCTGAATTTAGTAAATAATGAAGTTCACTCAAATATTTTGATGATATTTTTTTACAAATAGTTACTTTGCAATGACAATAAACTATTTTCATATTTTTACTTTTGTGCTGTATGATTAAAGAAATTATTAAATCAGACCGATTCTCTTTTCTGCTGATGATCTCATTGCTTTTCTTAACCGGTTGCGTTGAAAAAAATTCTAAAGAACCAAACCGGGAAAAACAAAACGAAAAGATGGTTATTTCACTAAAAGGGCAGTGGAAATTTTCTTTAGGTGATTCAGCAGAGTGGAGTACACCTGATTATGATGATGGAAACTGGGAAAAAGTTAATGTTCCATCATCGTGGGAAAATCAGGGATTTCATGGCTATGATGGTTTTGCCTGGTACAGAAAAGAGTTTTTTATTGATAGAGATTTGACTGAAGAAAATCTGTACTTAATTCTTGGTTTCATTGATGATGTTGATCAGACTTATCTTAATGGCAAATTAATTGGACTTTCCGGAGGTTTCCCCCCAAACTATAATACAGCATTTAATGCCTACAGAAGATATAAAATACCGATCAATTTATTAACAAAGGGAAGAAATGTTATTAGCGTTCGTGTTTATGATCAGGAACTCGAAGGTGGCATCATGAGCGGAGAACCAGGCATTTACAATGTTTTGAATGAAATCAATCCGGATTTATCACTTGAGGGAATTTGGAAATTCAAAATTGGAGACGATAAACTTCGTGCTGAACAAAATTATGATGATAGTGATTGGGACAGTTTGTTCGTTCCTGCCCATTGGGAAATGCAGGGTTACAGGGAGTATGATGGTTTTGCGTGGTATCGCAAGAAGTTTTTCATTAATGAAGAACTTAGCAAGGATAGACTCATTTTACTTTTGGGCAGGATTGATGATATAGATCAGACTTTTGTTAATGGAATTCAGATAGGTTCTACGGGCTTGTGGAATTTTGACAAACTTCCTTCTGAATTTAATAGAAGAAATGAATGGGAGCAGCTACGTATATATTCTATTCCCGAAGGCATTCTCAAGTTCGGCAAAGAAAATTTAATTGCTGTAAGAGTTTATGATGGTTTTCAGGATGGTGGAATTTATAAAGGACCAATTGGAATTATTACGCAGAAAAAATACAGACAGTTTTCCTCAAGGTGATTTATTTTTTATTCAATTGCTCTTCATAAAGAAAGTGTTTCCCGATTAAATAAGTTGCAATCATAAACATACTACCAAATAAAACATCCGATGCAAAATGTGCTCCGATAACTATTCTGCTGATGCAAACAATCAGTGCATAGCTGATAATAAAAGTTTTAATTGCTGTTCGTTTGAATATTGATTTGTCTGAAAAAAGGATGAACAAACTGATTAACATCCAGGCCATAGAAGCATGTCCGGATGGGAATGAATCATTTCCATTAAATCCGTTCGGAATATACCACGCAGAGAAGTTTGAAAAGTCTCCATTGAAATCTCTGAACCGAATTCTTCCCCAAACAAATTTTAACGGAAGTGTAGTTAATAAATATCCGAATATTATCATTCTGATTACTATCCTCGAAAAAAAGTAATGCCGGTTATTAAAATTCAATTTGGATTTTACATAAAAAAGCAAACTGAAATTGAGTATGGAACTTCCTATAAATAATAGAACGATTTTACCCGAAGTATCAAAATTAACTCCTAAAGCATAATGTGAAATCAGAAAATTAAGATAAATGAGACCAGCTGTGGAAATAAGCATAAGAAAAAAGTAAGCGGCTATTCTTTTTGAATTTGAAGATAACTTATTGGATGCAAAGTAAATGTATAGTCCGATAATGGAAACAATCAGTCCTGGAATTTCGCCATACAATTCAATGAATCTTGCCCAACTGCTTTGGGGATTATAAAGATAATTTGAAAGTAACAAATCACTGGATTCAAAAAGAAATGCTAATACCAACCATAAAACAAACAGGAAATAAATTGTTGTCCTGTTCTGATATTTCTTCAAGATAACTTCCCTGGATAATAAAAAAATTTTTAGTCGGATATGAATTTAATCAAAAGCATTATAATTAAGATGAATATATTTGAGTGCTTAAATTTTATGAGTGAGGATAAAATGAAAACTTTCAACATAAGTGGAACGAACGAAGCTACCTTTCAAAATGCGATCCGAAAATTGACTGATGAAAAAATTATTGAAAGAATCTGGAGAAAAGATTTTAAGATATGGAGTACTGAACCAACTGAAATATCAAACAGACTTGGTTGGTTGGATTGTACTTCAGTTACAAGAAAATCTTTTGATGAAATCCATTCTTTCGTAAATGAAATAAAACAGGAAGGATTAACTCATGCACTTTTACTTGGAATGGGTGGTTCTTCTCTTGCGCCTGAAGTATTCAGTTTTGTTTTTGGCAATGAAAATGAAATAAAATTATCAGTTCTGGATAGCACACATCCGGAAGCAGTTAAAAACAAAGCCGAAAGTTTGAACCCGGAAAAAACTTTATACATTGTTTCAACAAAATCAGGTGGTACGGTTGAAACAATTTCATTAATGAAATATTTCTTTAAATATGCATCTGAAAAACTTGGAAAGGAAATAGCAAGCAAACATTTCATAGCGATTACAGATCCGGGAAGCGGATTGGAGCAATTGGCTCAGGAACTTAATTTCAGAAAAATATTACTGAATGATCCGAATATTGGAGGAAGATTTTCTGCGCTTTCATTGTTCGGAATAGTTCCGGCTGCAATTGTTGGCGTTGATATCGAAAAATTATTCATAAGAGCTGATAATGAAGTTCTCCTATCCAGAAAAACTGATATGGAATTGGAGAGGAATAATTCTGCTGTCTTTGGTTGTTTGCTTGGTGTGCTCGCTGAACAGGGCATTGATAAACTAACTTTAATTGCATCAGAAAGAATAAATTCTTTTGGTGCCTGGATTGAACAATTAATTGCTGAATCAACAGGTAAAGCCGGTAAAGGAATACTGCCTGTTGATCTGGAAGAAATTATGAGTCCCGAATTTTACAGTAACGACAGAGTATTTGTTCATCTAAAATTAAAAGGCGATAATAAAAATCAGAGACGAGTTAAGGAACTGATTGATGCAGGTTTCCCTTTGATAGAATTCGAACTTGAAGATATATATGATTTAGGAAAACAATTTTTCTTGTGGGAATTTGCAACTGCAGTTGCCGGCTGGTATATGCAAATTCAGCCATTTGATCAGCCGAATGTAGAACAAGCAAAAGTTATTGCAAAAAAAATTCTCAATAATTATCAGCAAAGCGGAAAATTAAATCTCCCGCAGCCTGTGGCTGATAATTCGGATATCACGGTTTATTCAGATATGAGAATTGGGAATGTTTCCGATTCACTTGCAGAATTTTTAACCGATATAAAAAGCGGATTGAATTATGTTTCATTGCAGGCATATCTGAACCCAACAAATCAGAATTTTCTGACTCTTCAGAATCTGAGAACAGAGATACAGAAAAAATATAAAGTTGCCACAACACTTGGATTCGGTCCAAGGTTTTTACATTCGACCGGTCAGCTCCATAAAGGAGACTCAGGAAACGGTTTCTTCATTCAGATCATTGATTGCTCAAAAGAGGATGTTGCTATTCCTGATAATGCATTAGAGAATAAATCATCTGTTTCTTTCGGAATCTTAATCAAGGCACAGGCATTTGGAGACAGACAAGCACTTATTGATAATAAAAGAAGAGTAATTTCATTTGAGGTAAAGAATTCATTAAAAGAAGCACTTGAGCAACTGATTATTTAATTATTAACAAAACCACTGAACAAGAATAAAAACCTCCCATAAATAATTCTCTTTGGATTAACTACATTTATCGTATATTTACGATAAACAATTTGGCTTAAAATGGCAATCAGTAAAAAGAATGAATTTACTTCCGAAGAAATCTGGCTTTCGGAAATAGCAAAAGCTCTGTCTCATCCGGCAAGAATAAGAATCTTAAAGATTCTGAACGAAACGAATTCCTGCATTGTAGGAACTTTGGTTGATAAGTTGCCTCTTGCTCAGGCAACAGTTTCACAACATCTTAAGGAACTCAAACGGGTTGGTTTGATTCAGGGAGATATAGACGGACCGAAAGTTTGTTATTGTCTTAATCCGAAATCTTTGGCAAAAGCTAAATCTGCGATGGATAAACTATTTTCAAAAATAGGTTGCTGTTAATTTTAACTTTTTATAATAAAAGGAGTAATTATGGATAAACCTGAGTTAATAAAAGAAACTGTTAAAAATAAATATTCTGAAATAGCATCTTCTGCAAAGGGAAGTGGATGTTGTGGCCCTGTTCCGGATTGCTGTGGTTCAAATTCTAATATCGAATTCACGATGATAGGTGATGACTATAAATCAGTGGATGGTTATGTACCTGATGCTGATTTAGGACTTGGTTGCGGACTTCCGACAGAGTATGCAGGAATAAAACACGGCGATGTGGTAGTTGATCTTGGCAGCGGAGCAGGCAATGATGTTTTTATTGCCAGTAACCTGGTTGGTAAATCCGGTAAAGTTATTGGCGTTGATATGACTGAAGCTATGATTGAAAAAGCGAATGAGAATAAAATGAAACTTGGTTATGAAAATGTAGAGTTCAGATTAGGTGATATCGAGAATCTCCCGATTGAAGATCAAAGTGTAGATGTTGTAATCAGTAACTGTGTTCTGAATCTCGTTCCTGATAAGAGAAAAGCATTCAGTGAGATTTTCAGAATACTGAAAACCGGTGCACACTTTTGTGTTTCGGATGTTGTTGTTCAGGGACATCTACCTGAGGAACTTAAGCATTCGGCTGAGTTTTATGCCGGATGTGTTGCAGGTGCAATATCATTGAATGAATATATTGAGCTAATCCGTCAATCAGGTTTTCAGAATATTGAAATAAAAAAATCCCGAAGAATAGAACTGCCTGAAGAAATGCTTGAACAATTTCTTAGCAGTAAAGCCATAGAAGATTATAAAAATACTGTTAAAGGAATTTACAGCATTACAGTAGTTGCTCATAAACTTTAAGGATTAGAATAAATTAAATGTAGAACTACTCGCCATTCAATCCATCTTTAGTTTTCGGTAAAGGAATGTATTCAACAGATGGACGCGCCTGTGAAGTCTGAGGATAGAGCGCCATAAGCTGATATACTTCATCAGGCATATTTGTATTTACATTTAATCCTAACTCTTGTGCTTCTTCAACCGTAATCGGATAATCATGTGTCCATTTACCAGTTGCCAGAGTTTCAGCAATTGATTCTGCTTTTTCTAAATCCATTTTGTCTTTAAGAAGATTAATAATCGTAGCTTTAATCTGATTAATAGCTTTATGTGCAAGGTCAGCCAGAATTAAAGTATCATCACTTATTTTTTCAATTGGTTTTTGTTCTAAGATTTTTAGTACAGATGCAGCAGGTTTCTGTCCGAGCTGCGGATCAAGAGGACCGAGCACGGCATTTTCATCCATTACAATTTCATCTGCTGCCAGAGCTATTAAAGTGCCGCCAGACATAGCATAGTGCGGAACAAAGACAGTTACTTTAGCCGGATGCTTTTTTAGTGCATTTGCTATTTGTTCGGATGCAAGTACAAGTCCCCCCGGTGTATGAAGAATAAGATCAATAGGAATATTCTTATCGGTAAGTTTAATTGCTCTTAAGATTTCCTCTGAGTCATTAATATCGATGTACCGCATAAGCGGGAAACCAAGAAAACTCATTGTTTCCTGTCTGTGTATGAATGCAATAGCACGACTGTTTCTCTTCTGCTCAATCTTCTCCAGTAGTTTTATTCGCGCAGATTCCAGCATTTTCTTCCTAAGCAATGGTTGAAGAGATGAAAGCATTATAAAAATCCAGAAGAGTGACAAGAAATCCATTTTAACCTCCTAATTACCAGGGATAATATTCGTCAATATATTTTCTTCGCTTATATTTTTTTGTAAGAAGAAATGGTAGTAGAACTATGCCTGAGACAAATCCACCGATATGAGCCCAATATGCAACCCCACCAAATGCCTGAGCATTTGAGACTATAGACAAGACACCACTGAAAAACTGTGTGATGAACCACATTCCGGTATAAACTATAGCTGGTAATTCTATGATATAAGGAAAAAATAAAATCGGGAATACTGTAATTACGCGCGCTGTCGGATAAAGTAAAAGATAAGCTCCCATCACTCCGCTGATTGCTCCGCTAGCCCCGATTGTTGGAATTACAGAATCCGCATTGAGGTAAATATGAGTGAGTGCAGCAGCAATTCCGCTTAATAAGTAGAAAACCAAATATCTGAATGAACCAAGCCGGTCTTCAACATTATCACCGAAGATGTATAATGCGATCATATTTCCGAATATGTGAGCCCAGCCACCGTGCAAAAACATTGAAGTGAATATTGTTCCCATTTCATAGGAATCGAAATCATTAAGAAAGCGATAGGGAACTACACCAAAGAGCTGAACGAACTCCTGTGCATCTTTACCGAGTGATAAAGTAAAGAAGAAGATAAAAACATTTAACGAAATTAATGTCCAGTTTATGATTGGAAATCTTCTTGATGGGATGTTGTCAGATAATGGTATCATTCTTAAAAGAAATTCTTTGATTAAAAATAACTACATCATCATTAGCAGGCAAAAGCAGTTCTTGATTGATTAATGGTTAAAATATTTGAGCGTTTTATTTTCTGTGCTTCTAACTTACCTCGCAAATCAGTCCTTTCAGATATAATCCTTCCGGAAAACTTGATAAAACAGGATGATCTGAAGATTGTGTAAGCTGTTTAATAATTTTAACTGTTCTTCCTGAGTCAATGGCTGCATCATCAACTATTTTTCTGAACAATTCCTGATTAATATGACCTGAGCAGGAAAATGTGAATAAAATTCCTCCATCATTCAGTAATTTCATAGCAAGAAGATTTATGTCTTTATAACCTCTTGCGGCTTGTTTTACTTGTGATGCTGATTCCGCAAATTTCGGAGGGTCAAGAATTATTAAATCAAACTTTCTGTTTTCATCACGAAATTTTCGTAGTATTCTGAAAACATCTCCTTCAATATTTTCAATATCGTCCGGATTGAATTTATTAAGTTCAAAATTTTTTGTCAGAAGGTTTAATGCTTCAGAAGATGAATCAATGTTGGTAATTCGTTTTGCCTTTGCACTTTGAGCATAGAGTGAAAAACCTCCTGTGTAACAGAAGCAATTCAGAACGGTTTTGTTCCGAACAAAATCCTTAAGAATTTTTCTGTTGTCACGCTGATCAATATAAAATCCGGTTTTATGTCCGGATTTAATATCAACATAAAATCTTATATTATTTTCCGTTACTTCAATCAAATCATCCGGAACCTCACCGTAAATTTTACCTGATTTTTTCTCAAGCTTCTCTTTAAAGCGCGAATCAGAATCCGATCTTTCATAAATGCCTGTTGGATTTAACTCTTCGGTCAGAGTATCAACTATTTCATTCCTCCATAGTTCTGCACCAGCTGATAGAAACTGACAAACGATAATGTTATTATAAATGTCAGCTATCACACCGGGAAGAAGATCATTTTCAGAATTAATAAGCCGAAAAACATTAGTTGAGTTTTTATCAATAATCTTATTTCTTAATTCAATAGCGGATTTAATTCTCTGCCGGAAAAATTCTTTATCAATGGTTTCGTTTGGATTAAAAGACCAGATTCTGACAGTAATTTGTGAGTGAAGTGAAAGAGCCCCAATTGCCAAAACATTTCCATCGAAAGATTTTATCTCAACGGTTTCACCGTTTGTTTTTACATTATTAATCTTTTCAATTGCACCTGAAAAAATCCAAGGATGCTTCGACTGTATTAATCTTTCTTTCCCTTTCTTTAATGTAACCGACGACATCAGATTATTCTTGAGGATTCCAGCTAAAGTAGATTACAATTCCTGCGTGAATAGTCAGTAAGTCTGTTTTAGATCGGCTTACATCATAGGTAACCTGTCCATTAACAATCTTAACAGAGCCTTGTTTAAGATACTCGGCTTCTGAACCAAAAAGATATCTTCCCTTTAAATCAAGATAAATAGTGTTTTGATCGGAATTAGGATCACCGGAAAGTAATATATTAAATCCACCGCCGGCACCGTAACTCCATGCCCAGTCATCAAAGTTTGTGCTTGATGCGAATTCTTCTCCGGTTCCCTGACTTTTTACGGAAGTTGTGGTGTAAATGTACGAACCACCAAAGAGACCTTCGAAATAAGGCCTTACTTTACCTTTGGGTAAACCTAAAGTGAATAATATATGAAAGTTTAAAAGACTATTTGTTCTGTCAATATTAACAAATACATCAGGAATTGTTGTGCTAAGAGGTTCTGTCCGTGATTCAGAACCATAAATGATATATCCCAAATTCAATCCGAAACCAAAAGGTGATTTGGGTTGTGGTGCAATAAAATTAATGTTTCCACTCAATCCAAAACCCGCATTTTCTACTTTTTCTTTAAACTCTCCCTGAGGTAATGCAAAAGTAAGATTAATACCTGCAGACTGAGCAAAAAGAGTTGAACCAATTGAAAAAGAAACTAAAAATGTAAAAATGATTTTTTTCATATAAAGCTCCGTTATTCAGATAAATAAATTTTCCAACTCCAGCCACCAAGTTTCAATTCGAGTACACCATTTGTTATAATCTCATCATCTGATAAGAATTCCGAAAAAACACCCGTTACAGTGTCATCTTTCATTAAAACTTTTGAAGGAGTGTCCGAAAGATTAAAAATTGCTAATAGTTTTTTGTTCTCTTTTACACGAACGAAAGATAAAATGTTTTGTTGGTTATTATTCGGGATAAATTTCAATTCTGCACCTTTATCGCCGCAGAGCAATAACTCATTGGATTTTTTAAGTGTACATAGAGATTTGTACAATTTATAAAAGCTGTGTTCTTTCCACTCAATAGTATCTTTTTCAAAGAAAGAAAGTCGTTTATCTAACCCGGCTTCCTGACCGCTGTAAATTAAGGGCATATCGGGGATAAGATAAGTTAAAACTGCAAAACATTCCGCTGCATCCCCAAGTCGTTCGAATACTGTTCCGTTCCAGGAATTTTCATCGTGGTTATCAGTAAACTGCATTCTGAATGCATTAGCAGGATATTTTTCTCTGTCCTTAATGAGATGTTCTACTATATCAGTAGCATTTTTCTTCTTCTTAGCCACATCATTCATTAACTTGTGCATATTCCAGTCGTAAGTCATATCAAATGCAAGATGCATTTCCGGAGTGTCCCATTCTGCCAGCATAAATACAGGTTTAATTTTATCAAGTTCATCTCTTGCTTCAATCCAGAATTGGATAGGAACCATACCGGCAACATCACAACGATAACCGTCAATATCGCATTCTTCGACCCAGAATTTTAATGCCGCAATCATTTCTTTCCAAAGCTGTTTATTATCATAATTAAGATCAATAACATCGCTCCAGTCATCTATCGGTGGAATGAAATTACCTTCTTTATCTTTGTTATAAAACTCAGGGTTCGATTTCGTCCATTTATGATCCCACGCAGTGTGATTGGCAACCCAGTCAATAATAACATACATTCCAAGTGAATGAATTTCCTTTACAAGCGCTTTAAATTCTTCAATTGTTCCGAATTCAGGATTTACAGCAGTGTAATCTTTTACTGAATAATAACTGCCAAGAGTTCCTTTTCTATTTAATTCGCCAATGGGATGAATTGGCATCAACCACAGAATACCAACACCAAGTTCTTTCAATCGCTGAAGATGTTGCCTGAAAGAAGCAAATGTCCCTTCTTTGGTAAATTGTCTGAGATTTACTTCATAAATCGATTTATTGTAAGCCCAGTCCGGAGTTTTGATCTGTGCCAAAACAGAAGTGTACAACACTGCGGAAAGAATTAAAAAATAACGGAGGGATTTCATCAATACCTCAAAGAATGGAAAGAAATAATATTATAGTTTATAAATTTTCTTGTTATCGTTATCGCTCAATTTCTCTTCAGAAGACTGACCATTAACGGATTTTTTTGCCAACGACTCCTGGCGGTTTTTTAAGATACTTTGTTCAATTTTAAGTTTCTCTCTGATTTTCTGATATCGTTGAAGAACCTTCTGATTTTTAGCAATTTCTTCCTGAAGTTTTTTCTTCATTGAAGCGAGTTTCATTACATTGCCACGATGTTCTTCGTGTTCAACTTTTATCATACTGATTGAAGTCTGAAGTTCAACAAGCTCATCCATCGAATCAGAAATTTTTGAATTCATTTCTTCTAATCTTGCTTCTGCATCCTGCAGCTCATTCAGAATATGCGTTCGTTTTTCTCTGGCTTCAGTCAATCGCTGATTCATAGAATTAAGAATTTCCTGCAATCCTTGTTCAATTGAAATTTTCTTCTTTATCAATAAATCGTTCTCAAGTTTCAGATCATTATTTGTATTCTTTTTCTCTGCGGTTTCCTGATCAATCTTCAGTAATTCATTCTGAAGCAATTCCTTTTTTTCTTCGATAGTTTTAAGCAATTGTTCAAATGAATCAATTTCAGTCTGACGCATATTAAGGATTCGTTCACTTTCTTCAAGTGCAGTTACCTTTTCAAGAATTTGTTTATCCTTCTCCTCAATTTCTTTTTCTTTCTGAGATACAATTTGTTCAAGTACTGCTCTTTTTGTAGTAATGTCATTTAATTCAGCGGTGTATTTCTGGAACATCTTTGCGAATCGATTTTCGAGTTCATAATTACCTCTTTCTATTTCATCTCTGCGCCGTTCAAGAAGAGGGATAAGTTCTTTTACTCTTTCTTTTTCAAGTTGAATCCGATCAAATTCTTCCTGCTCAATCAAAAACTTTTTATGAAATTCACTTTTCATTTCTTCATAATGCTTAGCGTCTTCCTGCAAGGCATTTACTTTTGCCTCAAGTTCAGCAACTTCTGAATTCAGTTTTGCCAATCGTTTTGATTTAATGGTAATTGATTCTTCAATCGCAATAAGTTCTTTTTGTTTTTGTTCAATCTTCTCAAATATTTTCTGATGCTGAAGACTTGTTTCGTTCATTTCCTTTGTTTTTTCTGCTATCACCTGTTCAATAGATTCAATTTCACTTTTCCTCGCTGTCAGTGATTGTTCAATGCTGTTAAGTTCATTTGTTTTCTGTGTGATAAGATTAGCAAGTTCATCAACTTTAGCTCTTGTACTGTGTTCGGCTGAATGAAGTTCGGAAAGTAAAGTCCTTAGTTGCTCGGCTTCAATAGTTTTATGCTCAATCTCATTTCGTAAACTGTTAATTATTTGATTTGAAGATTCTTCTTCATGTTTTAATTTCATTACACGGCTGGTGATCAATTCAATTTCTTCTTCTTTTTGTTTCAATTGATTGGTTATTTCATTCAGGCGAATATTTATAGTGTTTTCTTCAGCTTTTAATTGTTCAAGATGAGCGGAGATACCGGAAATTTCTTCAGCTTTTCTTGTAGCTCTGTTTGTTAAATCAGTAATAACATTGTTAATCTCTTCCTGTTCCTCTCTAAGCTGCATTAATCTTGAGTTGGCAAGATTAACTTCCTCTTCTTTTAATTTAGCCTGATTCATCAACTCGCTAAAACCGGAATTGATTTTCTTTTCTTCCTCTTTAAGATAATTTAATCTTTGGTCAAGTGTTAAAGCTTCGTTTTCTTTATTACTTAATTCGAGCTGAAGTACTGAAAGTTTTTCCTGAGTTTTATTCTCAAGTTCACGCAAATATTCAATTCTTTGTTCGATGGTATTTGCTTCATTTTCCTTATCCCTAAGCTCTTCCTTTAATGCAGAGATGTTCTCATATGTTTTCCGTTCTTCTTCCTTCAGTTCGAAAAGCCGTCTGTTGATTTCGGTAAGTTCAATTTCTTTCTGATGTATATCATTAATAATCTGAAGTTGAGCATCACTTAACTCGGCTATTTTTCGTTCAATAGATTTAAATTCCTGATTTGAAAGCTGGACATGTTTTTCTTCAAGCTCATCAAGTTCAAGTTTTCTTTGATTTATCCTTGACTGAATTTCAGATTCTTCATTTTCAAGTTCCTTCAACTTGTTGGCAGTAATTTCAATTTTAAGTCTTATTTGATCATATTCAAATTTCAGATTCTGAAGCTCACTTGTATCAAGCACCAATGCTTTCTGTTCTTCAATAAGATCCGTTAGTTTTTGTTCGGCAGCTCTTATTTCATTTTTAAGTTTTATATAATTATCCTGAAGATTTTTATAAGCATCAGAATCTGTAAGGTATTGTTTTTCCAATTCCTTCAAATCTTCAATCCGATTTTCTGCAGATTTGATATTCTGTTTTAACTCTTCATATTTCTGCAATTGATTTTCGTAATCAGCAATTATATCAAGTAATTGTCTTTCACGCTGAAGTAGTTCGTTAAGTTTATCTTCGGAATTTGAAATTTCATCCTGAAGATTTTCATATCTTCTCAATTTAGCTTCATAATCAGAAATAGATTCCTGAAGTTCTTTTTCTCTTGCTGCTAATTCAGAGATTCTTTGTTCAGCGTTCCTGATTTGTTCCAATATAATTTCATAATCTTCTGCACTTCGTTTTAACTGATTTTCTTTTGAGCGCAATTCATCAAGTCTGTATTGGGCTTCTTTAATTTCTTCCTTCAATGAATCATATTCTTTTCTGATTGCAATAAGTTCATTTCTGTCAATTGTTAGTTCTTCGTTTAATGCGGAGCGGAAGCTTGGGTTATCCTGAGCGTTGCGGATATATTCGTCGAGTTCCTGAATTTGTTTCGTGTAAGAAAGTAAAGTTGATTGTTCCTCGAATTTCATTTCACGGAGATGGGCTATTTCTTTATTGAGATTTTCAAGCTCAGAAGTTTTTCTTCTTTTCTCATCACGAAGCTGCTCTAGCTCAGTAGAGATTGCGAGTTTTTTTTCATTGAGCTCTGCAACTTCAAGTCGCATTTTTTTCAAAACTTCATTAAGATGACGGATATTTTCTTCGCGCTCATAGATATTATCAAGTTGTTCTTTCAGTTTGTCGCGCTCAATCTCAAGTTCCTTAATCCGCTTTGACTCAAATAAACCCATAATGGTTTACTCCGGAATGATTAGTTGAAAAAACTTATTAAATAGTTGCTCTGAAGTTAGTTAATGAGATATAAATATTCAATTAAAGAAAATTTTACAGTGTGTAAATATTACTTCGAAAGATATCTTATTATAGCATTGCAGAACTCAGGTAAATCAGCTGGTCTTCTGCTCGAAATCATATTCCTGTCAACAACCACAGGTTTATCAATCCATTTTGCACCAGCATTAATCAAGTCATCTTTAATTCCCAGAGTAGAAGTACACCTGAATCCATTAACAATGCCAGCAGATATCGGAATCCAACCAGCGTGGCAAATATGTGCAACAAGTTTGCCGGAATTAAAAATATTTCTGGTAAGTTTCAGCACATTCTTTTCTCTTCTTAATTTATCCGGGGCAAAACCACCTGGGATAATCAGTGCATCAAAATCTTTATCGCTAATTTTATCGTATGAAGCTTGTGCTGTGCATGGATAAGTGTGTTTTCCTGTATAAATTTTCCCTTTTTCTTTTCCTGCGATAACAACTTCAGCGCCTTCTTCAATCATTCTCAGATTAGGATACCATAGCTCTAAATCTTCATAAAAGTCATCAACGAACATTAAAATTTTTTTATTTTTCAGCTTAGCTTTCATAATTTTCCCTCGTTGTATCGTTTCCGGATCTGTATTTTCTGCAATTGCCTTTCAATAATCAGGTCTGCCAGCTTTTCGGGAATATTTTTCTCATTTTTATTTCCGAAAAGTTCGGCAAGCTTTGATTCACTAATATCTATTCTGTAAAGGATGTTTACGAGAAGATTGAAATTATTGTTAAGCAATTCAGTTAGTTTTCTGATAAGATATTCTCTGAATTCATAAAGTTTTTCGAAGTTATTGTCGGGAATCAGAGAAGTGCTTTCATTTCTTATAAAATCTTTCGAAACAAAATTTTGTAAGATTTTTAACTCTTCATTATTTAAGTCATTCATTGATAAGCTTTATTGTAATTATTTTCTTTCTAAAATTAATTAAAATCATAATAATTTGTTTTAATACTCTTAGTCAATGCTTGTCTGTTGCATATTCATTCTGTTTTTACTTTGCAGCTAAGTTTAAAACTTAGTGTTTGATGTTTGGTAGTAATTATTCCTGAGTTCACTTATTTGTTTGCTTAAGGAATCCGAAGTAACTGATATCAAAAAGCTTTGAACATTTTTTCGCTAAAAATGTCAGCAAACAATTGTGGGGTTTAACTTTAGACTCGATACAAAAAATGTTAATTGCTGAAGGGCAAAAGTTTTTGTCAATACAATTATAAAACAGAACAACTGTAGTACTTTCTAAAGAATTAATAAAGAAAAAAGAGACAACCCCAGAAGTTGTCTCTGAGCTATTATTTAATTTTGATAATCAAGTGGCTGCTTCTTTAACTTTCGATTCGCTTTTAGTTGAATTGTTTTTTGATTTGACTGTGTTTGAGGAGTTATTTTTATAATCCGTCTGATAAAAACCGTTTCCTTTAAAAATTGGGCCAGCACCAGGTCCAATTAATCTTTTTAACTGACCTCCGCATTTAGGGCATTTTGTTAACGGTTCTTCTTTCATTGACTGGAAAAACTCAAATGTATAATTGCATGATTGACATTTGTAATCATAAGTAGGCATATAATCAACTCCTTAGTAATTTTAGTGGGCAAACTTAATCAGAATTATTAAAAAATTCTATAATTTTGATGCAGAAATTATTATTCAGGTTTCAGCCAATGAAAAAAGTTATTTCAGTAATTATTGTTGTTATAACTATAACAGGATGTCTTAACTACGAACAAAAAGTTTTGATTTATCCTGATGGTTCAGGGAATATGGAAATTCATTATTGGATGAATGTTCCTGATTCAAATGTTGCTAAATCTGTTACTAATCTGGGAATATTCATACCGGATTCAATCAGAAATGAATTCAGTTCACCATTTGTTAAAATTGTTGAAATCAAAGCATATTCTGATACAACAGATTCAACAATTCATTCAATAATTAATATAGAATTCAGCAGTATTGATTCCCTGAATTCAATTAAAGCTTTTGCGCAGTCAGAATTCTCATTAAAAGATGGTGCCTCTGGACAGAAAATATTTTCACAATTTATTCCTCCTGTTACAACAGGTTTTGGAATAGATGGCTCAAAATATTTTGTTAAATATGTTTATGAAATACGCGGCGACATCATCACACATAATGCTGTAAGTCAGGAAAAGAATATTCTTACCTGGCAGTATAACCTCAATGAAATAGGCAGAGGTAAAACAATTACAGTTACATTTAAACCATACAAGCTTAAAGAAACCCCCAACTGGATTTATTATTTAGCTGGTTTAGTATTGATTGTGGTAATATTTTACTTATTCAGGAAGAAAAAAGACTAAGATTTCCATAAAAACCAACATTAAATTTTATTGACAGAGCAGAGTGCTTTGGTTATATTTCGCATCTGCTTTTTAGAAAGCTGAGAATTATTTTATGATTTCAACAGAATTTATGATTTTTTCGGGCAGTTCTAACCTTCCGTTAGCCCAGAAAATTGCTAAGAAAATAGGTTCAGAATTAGGTCAGATTGAATTAAAGAGATTCAGCGATGGTGAGATTTGGGTTAAATATGGTGAAAATATCAGAGGAAGAGATATCTTTATCATTCAGTCAACAAATCCACCGGCTGAAAATATAATGGAATTACTTATAATGCTTGATGCTGCCAGAAGAGCTTCAGCAAAAAGAGTAACTGCTGTAATTCCATATTTTGGATACTCAAGGCAGGATAGAAAGGATCAGCCAAGAGTTGCTATAACTGCAAAATTGATGGCTAATCTTATTACTGAAGCAGGTGCTGATCGAGTTATTGCAATGGATTTACATGCATCTCAGATTCAGGGTTTCTTTGATATACCTTTTGATCATCTGTATGGATCATCAGTGTTCTTAAATCATTTGAGTGGGCTTTCTGATAATCTGTCGATTGTTTCACCTGATGTTGGCGGAATTAAAATAGCACGTGCTTATGCTAAGATGCTTAATTCAAGTCTGATTGTGATTGATAAGCGAAGACCGAAACAGAATGTTGCCGAAGTTATGAATATTATCGGTGAGGTTGAAGGTAAAGATATTCTTATTGTGGATGATTTAATTGATACAGCTGGTACATTTGTGGGTGCAGTAAATGCATTAAAAGCAAAAGGTGCAAATAGAATTTTTGGTGCAATAACACATCCACTTCTTTCAGGGCAGGCATTTGAGAGATTAAAGAATTGTGAAGCATTGGAAAAGTTATATGTAACTGATTCAATAAATTTTAATTCAACACAGTGCGAAAAAATAATGGTTGTTTCAGCAGCAAATTTATTTGCCGAAGCAATAATCAGAACACATAACAATGAATCAATTAGTTCATTATTTAATATAGATAAAGGATAATAAGAATCTGGAGTAAATATGGATAAAGTAACTTTAGAAGCAAAGAAAAGACAAACACCAACTAAATCAGCTTTAAATCTGCTAAGAAAAAGCGGCAAGGTTCCGGGTGTTTTCTATTCAAAACATCATGAACCAATTTCAATTGAAGTACCCGAATCTGCAATAAAGCCGCTGGTATTCACATCAAAAACAAGTTGGATATCTCTTAGTTTAGATAGTGGTGAAAAATATGATTGTGTAATTAAAGATGTTCAGTTTGATCCAGTTACGGATAAAATTGTTCACTTTGATTTGATTGGTTTGCAGGTTGGAGAAAAAATTCAGTTTGAAGTTCCTGTTCTATTGAAGGGAACGGCAATTGGTGTAAAAGAAGGCGGTATTATACAGCATTTTGCTCACAAATTGGAAGTAGAATGTCTGCCCACAGATATTCCCGAACACATTGAAGTTGATATAACTAATCTTAGAATCGGAGATTCAATTCATGTATCTGATTTAAGTGTTTCTGGAATTGAATTTATAACAAATGCCGATGCGCTGGTTGTATCAGTGACTCATCCTCGTGCCGAGAAAGAAGAAGTGCCCGCCGCAGAGGGTGAAACTCCTTCAGAACCGGAAGTAATCGGTAAAGGTAAACCGAAAGAAGCGGAAGAAGAATAAATTATTGTGCGTGCCGTTGTCGGAATTGGAAACCCGGGTAAAAAATATCAATTCAACAGGCACAATGTGGGCTTTCTTACATTAGATTATTTTGCTGAGAAATATAACTTAAAATTCATACCCTCCAGGTATGATTATTATTATTCCGAAGGGGAAGTTGAAAATAAGCCCTTCATTTTGGCAAAACCGACAACTTATGTTAATAATTCCGGAATAGCTGTTAAGGATTTGATAAATCTTTACAACATCCCGGTTGAAGATGTTCTTGTAGTTGTTGATGATATTAATCTCAATGAGTTTGATTTCAGATTGAAAAAATCCGGAAGTGACGGTGGACATAATGGTTTAGCATCTATTATTTTTCATTTAAATACTGATGCTTTTCCTCGTTTAAGAATTGGAATTGGTAGTAACTTTGAAAAGGGAAGTTTGGCTGAATATGTTTTATCAGATTTTGATGAGAATGAATTGAAAAAACTTTATGAATCATTTACACATACCTCTGCCTTAATAAGAGCATTTATTGTCGGAGGTTTTAATGCCTGCTTATCCGAGTATAGTAAAATAAAAAATCAATTAAAAGAAAATCATTAAGATTCAAACGGAAGTTAGGAGATAAATATGGATCTCATAATTCATCTGGTACCATTGCTGGGAGTTCTTGCGCTAATATATACTTTCTGGAGATCTGCCTGGATTTCTAAAAAAGATCCTGGTACAGAAAGAATGCAACGCATCTCAAAATACATTGCTGATGGTGCAATGGCTTTCCTCAAAGCCGAATACAAAGTATTAATATTTTTTGTAATTGTTGTTGCGGCATTTCTGGCTTATAGTGGTTCGACCGCAGCAAACTCTTCGCCATTGGTTGGAGTTTCTTTTGTAGTAGGTGCATTTTGTTCGGCGCTTGCAGGATTTATAGGAATGAGAGTTGCAACAAAAGCAAATGTTCGAACCACAAATGCCGCAAGAACAAGCCTTGGTAAGGCACTGGAGATAGCTTTTGCAGGTGGCTCTGTAATGGGAATGGGGGTCGTCGGTCTTGGAGTCTTAGGACTTGGATTATTGTTTATTTTCTACAGTGACACACTCGGAATTAATACTGCAGATGACCTGACAAAGGTTATTACTGTTATTACCGGATTTTCATTCGGAGCTTCATCAATTGCTTTGTTTGCAAGAGTTGGTGGTGGAATTTATACAAAAGCTGCAGATGTTGGAGCTGATTTAGTTGGAAAGGTTGAGGCAGGCATTCCCGAAGACCATCCACTTAATCCGGCTACCATCGCAGATAATGTTGGAGACAATGTTGGTGATGTTGCTGGTATGGGTGCTGACCTTTTTGAATCTTATGTGGGTTCAATTATATCCACAATGGTACTTGGTGCTGCTTTTTTTACGATACCTGAATTTATGAACAACTTCGCATTAGGTGCAGTAATGCTGCCACTTGTTATCGCTGCAGTAGGGATTGTAATGTCTATGATAGGTACTTTCTTTGTGAAGGTAAAAGAAGGTGGTGATCCTCAAAAGGCATTGAATAAAGGCAATCTTGTGGCTGGATTTTTAATGATCGCAGCATCCTGGTTTTTAATCAGATGGTTATTACCTGATAGCTGGTTTTATCAGGATCCACTCTATGAATGGTCTGATCCCGTAAAGGGAAATCAATACACCGCTCTGGGTATTTTTATCGCAACCGTTGCAGGTATAGCGTCAGGTGCAATCATAGGAATGACGACTGAATACTTTACGGGAAGTGGTAAACCACCGGTAAAACGGATAGCTCAGCAATCAGTTACCGGAACCGCAACCAATATAATTGCAGGATTAAGTGTTGGAATGCTCTCTACTGCGTTGCCTATTTTAGTTATTGCACTCGCAATAGTTATAGCTTTCAATTTTGGTGGATTATATGGAATTGCAATTGCTGCCGTTGGAATGCTTTCCATTCTTGGAATTCAACTGGCAGTAGATGCATATGGTCCAATATCTGATAATGCTGGTGGTATCGCAGAAATGTCCGAACTTCCAAAAGAGGTTCGTGGAAGAACTGACAAATTAGATGCTGTTGGTAATACAACTGCCGCCATCGGAAAGGGATTTGCAATAGGTTCTGCCGCATTAACCGCTTTAGCGCTATTTGGTGCTTATATGACTTCGGCAGATATTAAAGCAATTGATATTTCAAAAGCTCAGGTAATGGCAGGATTACTAATTGGGGCAATGATTCCATTCTTGTTTTCAGCTCTTGCGATGCAGGCAGTTGGTAAAGCAGCAATGTCAATGATTCAGGAAGTAAGAAGACAATTTACTTCTATTCCTCAGTTGAAAGCTGCACTTGAAGTTATGCGGAAAAATCAAGGCAAAGAACATTCGGAGTGGAATAAAGAAGACCTGAAAGTGTTTGAAGAAGCAGATGGAAAAGCAGAATATGCTAAATGTGTTGAGATATCAACAAAATCTGCAATCAAACAGATGATTCTGCCTGGATTACTAGCCGTTGTAGTTCCAATTCTTACCGGATTTTTAGGCGGTAAAGAAATGCTTGGAGGTTTAATTGCAGGAGTAACTGTTACAGGGGTTCTAATGGCTATTTTTCAGGCGAATGCCGGTGGTGCGTGGGATAATGCCAAGAAAATGTTTGAAGAAGGAGTTGAGTTGGATGGACAGAAATATTTCAAGGGATCTGATGCTCACAAAGCTGCGGTTGTTGGTGACACTGTTGGTGATCCGTTCAAGGATACATCAGGTCCGTCACTTAATATTTTACTTAAGTTGATGTCAGTTGTGGCTCTTGTAATTGCGCCATTGATTAAGTAGATTTGGTGCGCTTTTTTAATTAATATTAGTTATAAACCCTGCTCTTACAAGATGTAAGGGCCAAAAGACCAAAGGGAGGTGAAAATACTGAATGAAATCAGGTGTATACGAAAGTGCGATTTTAATAAACGCTGCACTCGAAGACAATCAAATCGAAAATGTCATAAATCGTGTTAAAGAGTTCATCACTACCAATGGTGGACAAATTCGCGATTTTGAAAATTGGGGAAGAAAAAGACTAGCTTATCCGGTAGAAAAAAGTAAGATTGGTTATTATGCAATCTTCAGGTTTGAAGCTCCTGGTAGTATTGTTTCTAAACTTGAAAAATTTTACAACCTGGATGAGCATATTCTCCGCTACCTTACAATAAAACTTAGTAAGGAAGCCATTGATCAAATCGAAAAGAATAAAACCCAAAGTGTTTCATTAAAAGAAGATTCTATCCCTGAGCCTGAATTAAACCTTCAGGTTGAAGAGGAAGAAGAAGAAATTGAAGATAACGACAAAAATTAATTTATAACGATTAGTATGGAGGTTACAAATGGCTGAATTGAAAATGCCCGAAATTAACTATGTTATTGTTGCAGGAAATCTTACTAAAGATCCTGTTTTCAGAGAAACAACCAACGGAACTCCTGTGGTCAATTTCTCTATTGCGTCCAACAGAAAGTTTAAGGACAGCTCAAACCAATGGCAGGAAGATGTTTGCTATGTTGGTGTTGTTGCCTGGAATAAACTTGCCGAAAGCTGCAGAGACAGACTGAAGAAAGGTTCTGCTGTTCTTGTTGATGGCGAACTCCAGAGCAGAAGCTGGAAATCTGAAGACGGACATAACAGAAGCATAGTCGAAATAAAAGCAAGAAGAATTCAGTTTTTAAATAAAAGATTAATCGGAACCGAAAATGGCACTCTTAAAGAAGACGAAGTTACAAGTGTAAGTGAAGATGATAATGATTATACAGAAGATTCATTTGATAAATTTTTATCAGATGAAGAATCAAATTTAATTAAACAATCAGGATCGGAATCAAAAGATGAAAAAGGAAATTAAAGTAAAAAAAACCTGCCGGTTTACTGAATCGGGTATTAAATACATAGATTATAAAGATGTAAAACTGCTTCAGAAATTTATAACTGAGCAAGGCAAAATCATTCCTAAAAGAATTACTGGCACCAGCTCCAAATATCAGAGACAACTGGCTATCGCCATAAAACGAGCCCGACATATGGCTCTTCTTCCTTATGTTGCTGACACAGTCAGGTAATTCAGAAAGGGTTAAGTGATGAAAGTAATTTTAAGACAAAATATTGATAAACTTGGTAAAATCGGGCAGATTGTTGATGTTAAAGACGGTTATGCCTTAAATTATCTTATTCCGAAAGGATTTGCTTATGTTGCCGTTAAAGGTAATGTAAAAGCTCTTGAGGAAGAAAAAAAGATAGTTGAAAAAAGAAATCTGCAGGAACTTAAAGCTGCTGAATTACTTGCCTCTGAATTGGAAAAGATTTCAGTAACTATTCCTGTTCAGGTTGGTGAAGAAGATAAAATTTTCGGCAGTGTAACTACTCAAATGATTGCAGATGCTTTGAAGGAAAAAGGTCATGAAATTGATAAGAGAAAAATTGAATTGGAAGAACAAATTAAAACACTTGGAATTTATAATGTGAGTATTAAGCTTCATCCAAGTGTAAGTGCTAAAATAAAAGTGTGGGTGGTAAGAGAGTAGTTTTGCCTTCTGTTCTACAGTTTATTTGAAGGGCTTATTCAAATCCGGATAAGCCCTTTCTTTATTTTAATAATAGTTAATTAATATTTCACTTCACAACTACTTTGAAGATTTTAATACCGATTAGACTATTTTTGTGTTAAAAAAATATGGATAGAACAATTACAATATTCGGTAGTTCAAGACCAAAACCCGGTGAGCAGCAATACGAAATAGCTTATCAATTAGGGGCAAGACTGGCTGAAGAAGGATTTAATATTTGTACCGGTGGTTATGCGGGCATAATGGAAGCTGCATCAAAAGGGGCTTATGATAAAGGTGGATTGGTTTATGCAGTTACTGTCGATAATTGGAACTCAAACCCAAATCCCTATATCACTATTGAAGTACGAGGCAAAACACTTTTTGAAAGAATTGAAAAGCTGTTGGAAATGGGCGACGCTTATGTAGTGCTTCAGGGAGGAACGGGAACCTTTCTTGAACTTGCCGCAGTTTGGGAATATGCTAATAAAAATCTTCAACCAGAAAAACCTATTATTTGTCATTCAGAAATGTGGAAAGAAATAGTTAAGGTGATGAACAAACAAATGGAATATGAAGGAAGAAGGACTGATCTTGTCAGTATTGCAGAGAGTGTTAGGCAAATTGTAGAAATAATAAAATCAAAACTCCTCTGAGATAAATTCTTTTATTTTCGAGAATACTTTTTCAACGCTCAACTCTTTGATACACTTGAATTTTATATCATCTCTTTTACAAGTTAAGGGCTTCGGGGAATAGTAAAAGCAAGGCGCACATTCCAGATTAAGAGATGCAATCTTATATTTAGTTTTCCAGGGATGAATGTAGTTAACATTAGTTGGTCCTATGATCGCAACTACAGGTATCTGCAAAGCAGATGCAACATGCATAAGTGCAGAATCATTTGTTACAAACAGATTACATCGTTTCATAATTGCAATGTTTTGTAAAAATTTATCAGTCTTAATTACATAACAATTTTCAGAATCAACCATTTTATTTATTGCTGATTTTAACTCTTCCTCTTCGGGTCCACCAAACAAAAATATTTTCGCATTTTTTTCTTCTATAAGTTTTTTACCAAGATCAGCAAACTTTTCGGGTTCCCATCTGCGCATAATATGATTTTTAAGTGTTGCGCATCCCGGATGAAATCCAACAACGAAATCAGTTTCAGAAATGTTATTCGACTTCAGATAGTCTGCAGCAAAATTCAGGTCGAAGTCAGTTAAATAAATTTCGAGAGGTGGGTCTTGATCAAACTTTTTATTCAGTAATTTTCCAGCCATTCTTATATTGGTCTGAACATTATGTAATGAATCATCTTCTTTTACTGTTAGATTATTTAACCAACCAAAATTTTCGGTGTTCATTCTTAAATATTCAACTGCTGCTCTTTTCCTTGCACCAATCAGGTAAGATATAATGTTGTATTCTTTTCTGTTTGATGGATAAACATTTATTGTTGAATCATATTTGCCTCTGAGTCCCAGAACAAACTTTAACGATTTTAATTTCCCTTGTTTCAGAAAGTTGAAATGAATGATTTGATTTACATTAGGATTGTTTGCGAATACTTCTTTTGCACCTGCAAACATTACAAGAACATCAATCTGTGATTGAGGAAGTTCCTTTTTAAGGAGTTTCAAAGCAGGAGTGAACATCAGAGCATCGCCAATTCCGGATAAAGCTATTATTAAAATTTTCATTTTGATATCGAAAAAGGAATGGCTGCATAAGTGTTTCCAGCTTATCTGCAGCCATTATTAAAACCTAATTTACTTTAGATGTGTCTTTATTCTGTAACAGCATTCTGTATCTTTCGACATTCGCCTTAACATTAGGATCATTAGGATAAAGAGCTTCTATTCTTCTCCAAAGTTCATATAGTTTGTCATTTCTTTGCTGTGTTTCATAGATTTCCATCAGAATACGATAGGGATTGTAAAATGATTGGGCATCATTTGGATTTTCCTCTATTTTCTTCAGAGCTAAAACTTCAATTTCCTTAGCCAATCTGTTATACTGTTCCATAGCTCCTGCTCTTGCATAAAGATTACCCAACTCGAACATCAATCCCATTTCAAGCGGAATTAATTTATTTGGCATTTTTGTTTCCATATCATCAAGAGTTTTAACGGCAAGCTCATTTTGTCCTTTGCTCAGATAATAAAGTGTTAATCTGATAAAAGCATTACGATAATTTTGAATCATCCGTTTATGATTATCATCAAGGAAAATGGTTGAGTCATTCAATCCTCTGAATTTAAATCCGGGTTGGTAGTCTTTGCTGTAACCGGGATTTTCCTTCAACTGAGCAGCCAGTATATCCGGTTCGACAAATTCAACAGTTGCCGAGCGCTTTTCCGGAACAAGTCTGAACGCCATTCCTTCCATTCTTAAATAATCGTGCAAACCAATTTTGCTGTCATCTGAACAAGTAACTGCGAAATAAATAGGCCTTTCCCAATTATTGGCTTCAACAATTTCTCTTACCATAATATCCTGAACACGAATTCCTGTAACATTTCCGAAGTTCAGAGTTGGCTGCATTGTCCAGGTAATTTTTCCTTCTTTTAAAATTGTTGAATCTTTAATTCCGTATTGCTGAACAAAATCATTCGATACGCCTTGCTCTGACTTTGATCGAGGAAGAGGAATTGATAACTGCGTGGTATTCCATTGCATTGGTCTCAATTGATTTATCTGATCGTCTGAAAATCTTATTCTTACTGTACCTACTCCATAAGGATCATTATTCTTCATCTGCCGTATGTACCAATCGGTATTTAATAAGCTGAGGTTTACTATTTTAACATCGCGACGAACACCCTCAACATCCTGCAAGTACCATAATGGAAATGTATCATTATCGCCGTTGGTAAACAGAACTGAATTAGGTGCACAGGATTGAAGTAAATTATATGAATAATCCCACGGAACCCAATTTCTGGAACGATCGTGAGTAAAATAATTAGCACTGAACATTTTTACTGGAATTAATACTATTCCAAAAACCATAATTGCCACTGCAGTTGCCTGCCTTAAGGAAGGTTTCCTGACTTTATCAAGAGCAAGTTCTATTAAGCCATGGATACCAATTGATATCCATAATGCATATACGAAAAATGCACCGACATAGAAATAATCTCTTTCTCTTGGTTGTGGCTGTTGTTGATTTTGGTAAAATGCAGTAAGATAACCCATAAGAATAAACATAATCATAAAAGCAGAAGCCATTTTCCAGTCTTTTCTGAAATGAAAATAAATTCCAAATAAACCAATAAGAAACGGAATTCCGAACAAAGAATCTTTCACCTCACCGGCGAATTTTATTCCAAACAATTTACCAAATGCATTTCCGATTGCATTAAATGGAGCGATGTTTGCCCCCTGATCCTGAACCCATCCTTCGCGTCCTGCAAAATTCCATAGAAGATATCGAGTCATCATATGATTCATCTGATATGTGTAAAAGAAATCAAGATCAGACGAATAATTAGTATAGACTCCTTGCTGATGTGGCTCGGCACTGAATCTTCTTTTAAATGTTGGGAAATCTCCATACTGTTCACGATTTAAATACTTTTCAAGTTTAGGGAATGTATTTGGTTCATTTTCATTCATCGGTGGATTTTGATTTGAGCGGATAATTACCATCGCAAAGGTAGTAAATCCTAAGAGGATAAAAATTGCTGACATAAAAACGAGATGTAATGTGGGCTTGTTGTTCTTTACGGAATAATGAACAAAGTATCCAAGTAAGCCAAAGGTAATCAGAACAACTAAAATCTCGATCGTAATATTTTCACCACCGATTGCAGTTAATAGAGCAGGGAAATATTTTACAATTCCCGGATATGTAGCAGCTAATGCAATTCCACCGATTATCAAGGGCATATAAAAAGAATTTCTGGTAAATATTTTTTTATAGTAGATGCCCATTATCAATGCACTGATACCTAAAATGAAAATCTTAAATTTAGAATCAAATGTCTGATACTGTTCCGGCGATGGAGGAGTAGTTGATGTTTCGCCTGACCACCAGAAAACAGCTAGCAGGAGAACTATTGCAGTATGTAACAGAAAAATGTATGAAGTTTTTTTCAGACTTCCCTCATCATCCACATATTTTCTGAACATAATAATCATTACTACAGGAACTATTGCCAGCACACTCATAAGATGAACACCTGTAGATAAACCAACAAGATAAGCAATCATTATTATATATTTTTCTGCATCGGGGTTATCAGCTCTTTCGTTCCATCTCATAATCAGGTATGTAACCGCAGCAAAAAGAAATGTACTGAAAGCATAAACTTCAGCTTCAACTCCATTAAACCAGAAAGTGTCACTGAAAGAAAAAGCCAAAGCACCAATTGCAGCAGAAATATAAAGAGTTAATCCTTCAAATAAATTTTCAGGATCTTTTTTCCTGTAATTTCTGATTAATTTGATAGCAATCAGATAAAGAAAAAGGACAGATAAGGCGCTCGAGAGAACTGAAACATAATTGACTCTCAGTCCGATATTTTCTGCTATCGGTATTTTTGAAAAGATGTTTCCAACAATCAGAAAGAAAGGAGTTCCCGGAGGGTGAGGTACCTGCAAATAATAGGCAGCTGCTATAAACTCACCACAATCCCAAAAGGAAACTGATGGTTGTACAGTGGCTGCAAATTGCCAAAAGGAAATTATAAATACCAAAGCTGCAAAGATTCTGTTCAGTGTTTTTAAATTCATTTATAACCTCTGATGTGAAATACCTTTAATAATTAATCTTCTTTTTTTCTGAATAAATCATCAAGTTTTGATTTATCGGGGTTTGTATAATACTTATCGTAAAGCTCTTTTAACCTTCTCAATGAAACGGAATCAAAATCTTCATCATCCTTATGACGCTTGATAAACATTTTATACTCGTCTAATTCTTTTGGTGAAAATTTTTTTTCGCATTTTTTCAGATAATCGAGATATTTCTGCTGTTCCTTTCTGGACATTTGAGAATCTCCATCCAAAATTCAATTTTATCAAAACTAAAATAAAGAAAGCTGAAGTACTAAAAAATAAAAAACTGAGCGTAACTCTTGTAAATAATGTGAGTTTTTTAGCGCATTTTTCCCAGATTTTAGTGACCTATGGAAAAACAGACATATTTTATTTTTTTACCTTCACTCAAATGCTGTAGCTCAAACTTTGTCTGAATGGTTAGTTCATTTTTATAATAATCAGAGCTGTAAAGGTTATCTGTTGCAGCAACTAAATTTAACTTTTCTTCACCAACAACTTTTAATGCGTAATTGTATAAGGTGTCATCATCAGTTTTCAAATGAATCTTAGCATCTGTCAGACAGATTTTTCTGTAAACATCTATAAATCTTTTGTGCACAAGTCTTTGCTTGATACTTTTACGCATTGGGAATGGATTAGGAAATGGAATCCATATCTCATCAACTATTGGCTCCTTGAAAACGAGAAATAATCTATCAACATAAGTTATAATAAATGCTGCATTGTGAATTGATTTTTCTATAGCTTTTTTTGCTCCTGTCCATATTCGGCTTCCTTTAACATCAACACCAATAAAGTTGCGTGAAGGATATCTCTGAGCCAACTCAAGTGTATATTCACCATTACCACAACCGAGCTCTAGAACTATTGGCTTTTTATCCGGGAAATATCTTTTCACCTGCGATGATATGTCTTCAAGCTTTCCGTGAAAAACATTTGGAAAAGTTCTTACTTCCTTTTGCTTTCTACCTTTTCTTCGCATTTCCAATTAATTAAAAATTTGAATGTGAAAAATAAAACAAAAGGAATTCATGATTTGAATTACAAAGCAAGCCAGTTTAGTGGAGTTTTTATAGTTTCAGAAAAAATTAGATGATATTTAAAGTGGATAACGAATTAAATTCTCGTCAACATTTTAAATTCTATTCCTTTGAATTCGGGTTCGAAACGACAAACACCGCCAATACAAATATTTCCCGCTTGTCGAGAACCGATTAGAAGACTTAAGTCAGTGTGAGAAGAGATTTTGTAACCAAATTGAACAAGACTCCATAACTTTCTAACAGCCTTGTCCTCTTCAGGTTCTTTAGTTTGGATTTCAGTAACCCAGGCAACATTAAACGAAGGCGATCTCAGATACTCGATTGAAATTACATCAGAGTAATATTTTTCGTTGGTAATTCTGTTTGTTGTGTGCTGATGTTCAATGATAAGTTTGATGGTGTTTATATCTGCAAAATAATATTTGAGTTCCACAACTGGTGTAATATTTTTTGTATCCGAAGAGAGTTCTTCATTATATCCAAATGCCAGAGTTGAGTTGAACTCTTCACTCCAACTACGATACGCCTGAAAGAAAAACTCTTTAAATTGAGTTACTACAGGTAAATTGAAACCATTTACCCTTTGAAAGTATGAGCCGGATGGAAGGGTTTTGGTTAAGCTGTAGCTTGCTTGAAAATTTGTTTGATCATCAAAAGTATAATTCAGTTCAAGCTGATATCCCTCCTCGTTTGATTGATCGAGCGGAGAAGGATGTCTGTTGAGCAACAGATATGTATATTCTTTTCTTAATGCCGGTGGTGTATTATAAAAGATAGTGCCGTCATTCGAAGTAAAAGCGAAATTATCATAGAGTTTGTACTCGCCCGTAAAAGCAACAGGTCCGTAATAAAAATTAGTGTTGCCGTAAAATCCCTTGCCTATTATTGACTCTTTATCATTAAATACAGTTTTCTGAATATTTTTATTTTGCTTAACGCCAAATTCGAAGTAAAAATCAAAATTCCAGATTGATGGTTCAACTCTCAATGAAGTTAAACTTGTTTTTGACAATGAATAATCTTCCGGAAGATTAGCCGCATGAGATAAACCTAATTTAAGATAATTTAACCCACGATAGGATAAATCAACTGCGTGTAAAATGTCCTTTCTGAGATTTTGAGAGTTAGCTACTGAACCCGAAAGAGCTACAAGATTCAATCCATACAAATGAGCTTCTGCTTTTACACCAATTAAATTATTATCGACTCTGATGTTTCGATCTTCATAGCTCTTTAAAACCATACCTCTGCCAAAAAGAGTATAAAAATTTCCTACTGTCAGTTTAATGCCTTTATCGAAGTCGCCAATGTCAATGCCAATATATTTGAAAGCAATATCTGCATATTTTACTTTCCCTCTGTTGATAGATGGATCGGGATCATTCGGTTGAAATACTTCAAAGCGAAATCCTGCAGAGAATATCCCTTTCAAGTAATCAATGTTCATCCAGTTTTCTAAAATTTCTTTTTTGTCGTCGGTATTAAAAGAGTACTCGAGATGATTCTGAATGCCGAGCCCATCTGGTAATAAAAACCAATTTTCATCAGATTGTGAATAAGCATTAAATTTAATCAAAAACAATAGACTAACTATGAGGAAATATTTTAACATTATGATTCAGAATTTGTTTGAATTAAAGTTAGTTTAACAGGGAGATGATTTTTTCTCTGAGTTTTTTTTCATCGCCTTTCATATAACCCATATGAGTTGAAACAATTTTTCCGTCTTTATCGATAAGGACAGAGTATGGAATTTGCTGAGCATAATATTTCCGGGCAACATCGGAATTCTTATCTAACAGTACTGTGAAATCGTAACCTTTGGATTTAATTAGCGGTTTAACTTTTGCGATTGTTTTTTCATTATCTGTAGAGATTGCGAGTAATGTGAAACCTTTATCTTTCAATTCCAGGTGAATTTTGTTTAATTCTGTCATCTCTTCCAAACAGGGTTTGCACCAGGTTGCCCAGAAACTCAATAATACCGGACCTTTGCCGAGTAATTGATTTAACTCTGCAGTATCACCATCAAGTTTTTCGAGCTTAAAATTAGGCGCTGTTTTGCCCTGAGATAATTCAGTTTGTGATAATAATAAATTTGAGAAAAGTAGTACTACAATGATAATTAAATATCTCATCTTTTATTTCTCCAGTAACATGGCTTTTGTTTGAGTAAAATTACCAGCTGTAAGACGATAAAAGTAGATCCCGCTTGATAAATTAAACTCATTTGCATCAAAATTAATTTCATACTTCCCCGGCTGCTTTTCTTCTCCAAGCAATTTGGCTACTAAGTTACCCATTATATCAAAAACATTAAGTGAAACGAATGAGTAATTACCAATGACAAATGCAATTTTTGTTTCCGGATTAAACGGATTTGGATAGTTCTGTACAAGCTTGAATTCATTGAGAGGATTTATTTCATTTACAACCGAAGTCGGGTCGAATGTAGAAGCATTTAGTTCGACTGTTATTCTTTGATCGGAATTTCTGAATGTTCCCGCCTGAATCTGAACCATTCCACTGTTGGGAGAATTGTTTGTAAAAAAATGGACCGAGACTTCTCGGGATTCTCCTGGTTGTAATGGAGTACTTCCGAATGTTGATGTCGTTGCGATGCTATCAACCCAATCCGGGTAACAATAATCAAAACATAGAGAAGTTGTCCATCCTTGTGGAATTTGATTAAGAGTCCGAACAATGAAAACTGTCTGCTCAGTCTGAGAGATATTGACGAGATCAATAACAAGAATTATTTCTTTCCCGATTGTGTCACTAACAGATGTTTGTCGGGGTATGAATGTAATATCCTGAGCAAGCAGATTATGAAATAATAAAGGGATAAAAAAAATTATAATCCTGAACCTCATTTCTCGACTCCCGAAAATTAAAATAAAGGAGGTTGCTTCAGCTAACTAAACTGCGCAACCTCCGAATAGTCTTTATTTAATTAATGTCATCTTTTTTGCAGCAACGAATGTTGAACCGTCTTCGCCTGATGCTTCAATCTTATAAAAATAAATACCGCTGTTTAGGTTTGTTGCATCAAATTCAACTTGTTGTTTGCCTGCACTCATTTGAGTATTAATCAATTCAGCAATTTCTTCACCGACAATATTATAAACTTTAATCACAACTTTCGAATTTAAGGCCAGATTGAATCTAATCATCGTTGAAGGATTAAAGGGATTCGGATAATTCTGCTCAATGAAGAAAACTTTCGGACCAGTTACATCAACTTCAACTTCATCAGAAAAATGGTATGCACCACTGTAATCAATTTGTTTCAGGCGATAAATATAGCTTCCCTCATTTAATTCTTTATCAGTAAAAGAATATGTTTTTTGATCTGTTGTTGAACCATTACCTCTTACGAATCCAATAGTAATAAAATCATCCACAACTTTCCTTTGGATTTCAAAACCATAGTTGTTTAGTTCGCTTGCTGTTGCCCATTTTAATTCAACATCCAGACCATTTGCTTTTGCTGAGAAGGAAGTTAACTCAACAGGAATAATCTGGGCTAACGGATAAGAAAAATTAGCCCATTGATTTGCATTCGGAACAAAAGCACTTGTAGTGTTCGGTGCAGTTGCTAATTGAGCACCTGATTTATCAAAAACGGTGTGAGGATAAGTTACACCGCCATCAAGTGATACTTTCACAATTAATCTATCTACATAAGTTGCGGAGTACTGAGCATAAGCCCAATCAAATTTGAGGGAATCAACTTCATTCAAACCGTTATATATTGGAGAATAGAGAAAATCATTCTGGTTAGTAACGCTATATGAATAAAAGTCCATTTTAACTGATTTTGTCCCGCCGAAAGAGGGACCATTCGCACCAGTAAACTGAGAGAATGTTATACTACCATCAGGATTGTTAATCGTCCAACCAGGTGATGGGAATGCACCATCAAACAACTCATAATAGAAGTAATTGCTTAGAACAGACTGTGGATTTTCAATAAGATAATTTCTGCTGCCTTCGATAAAATCCAAAGCAACTGCTTGTTTAAGGTTGAGAGGTTGATCCTGACCAATTGCAATAAAATTAGATTCAAGATAATTTCTTGATTTTGCTGCATTAAGTACTTCTTTAGTTACATCATTCTGAACAAATACCGCAGTATAAATCATACTATCAACCCATACAGCCATATCCAATGGATATTTAAAGGTGAAATTATAAGTACCCGGAGTAGTTGGAATCGGAGTTCCTGTAGAATTTGGAAATGCTCGTCTGAAAACATCATAAAAATCAGTTTCACCATTTGTACCTGGGGCAGTGTTGTAATGAATATGTCTTTCAACTGCGTGAACTCTAAGATAATATTGTCCTACAGAAAGTGGCGCGGTAATCTGAAGGGTTACATCTGCCTGAATAGTGTCTCCTGGTAATCTTGTATCAGTTACTGCTAATGAAATTGGTGTTCCAACATTTTTTCTTGGATAAAAAGCATTTGGCAAACTAGGTGGATTTGAATAAGGATAGGATGGATTGACTATTCCATCCATTATTACAGTCGGCACTGCATTAATACCATAATAAGATCTTCTGTCATTTGCCTGCTGAGGATTATAAAGATACATTGGATCGTTTCCCGGAGCTGGCCAGTTCATATGATATTTGATTGCAACCAATGAATCAAATCTTGCAGCAATAAATGCATCTATTGTAGGATTATTTGCTGCACAAGGTCCGCAGGTTGAACTTGTCCATTCTTCAAGTAGAATATTTCTCTGAAATCCGGGAAGGTAAACTGAGTATTGATTCAGAGTGTTATTAGTCGGGTTTTCATCCCCTGATAGATTAACTGTAACAGCAATATTCATTGGTTGACTGGGATTTACGGTTAGATTATCAAAAGTTACTATTGTTGATTGACCACTTGGTAGTGAAGAAATACTTTTATTGCTATTATAACCACCCGGAGTAATACTCATTGTAACTGTTAAAGGTGTTGTTATATTATTTCTTCCAAGATTAATAAATGAGACTTGCGGAGCTATTGTAAATGGATTAGAACCAACTAAAAAACTTGTGTCAGGGGCTAAATTAAGAATCGAAACTACCGCAATATCTGTATTGAATCTGTTCCCAACAGTGAAGTTGTCAATATAAAGGTTATTTCCGTAACCGTTTATTGTTTGAAATTGAACCTTTACTTGTTGTGCTTCAGTATTTATGTAAATGCTCAATAAAAGTGATATTATTAAACAGATTTTTTTCATAATGCACCCTCCTCTGAAGATTATTTGATAGTTAATTGTGTATGCAAGATTGAATTATCTCTTTGGTATTAATATTCTGTATAAGACTAACAGCACGGATGTTATTGAGATTCCAGGTTGAATCAATCGAGTTTTCAAATAAAAAAGGTTTCTGGCCAATAATCTCTGACAAACGGAAACCTTCATTGGAAGGAAATACTGCTCTCACAACATTATAAAATTTTGTTTCACCATTAGAACCCGGTGGGGATGAATATCCAATCTCAGTTTCAACAATTGCAATTCTTAAAACTAAATTCTCCAATTCAGGGTTATTGATATTTTTTGTTTTAATATTAAGATTGATTAAAAGACCGTTATTTATTACTTCACTTGAGTCTGAAATCCAAAAATCACTATTGACCTGAAGTCTTTGCAAAATCGCATTTTTTATTTGGTTAGAATCTGTAGGGATCGGTCTTAAAATGCCGTCAACAATTATTGTCGGAGCAAACAGAATCTGATAAAAATTCATTCTGTAGTTACAGTATTCCCTCGCTGTTAAATACATAGGATCCTGCGGAGAGGGAAAGTTAGTAGAAAACTTAATTATTCTTACCTGATTACTCAATTCAGAACCTTTACTAATATTTTCAAGAATCTTATTTGAGATTAAACAAGGAGTGCAGCTTACATTAGCAAAATCTTCGATCTGTACAATTTTATTCGCTGATAAATTTGTGTTTTCAGTAAAGTTGATTTGGATTAAAGTTTCGCCGGTCTTTAAAGTGATTTTGTTAGGATCTGTAGGAGGATTGGTCTCACAAGCCGAAAAAATCAGAACAGTTGATATTGCTATGAAAAGTTTATTCATAAAAATATTTTCTTTCTGAAATAAAATTTCATCGTAATAATACCATTTTTTTCGTCTCAACAAAAGCGCCGGCTCTGATTTTATATAAATAGATTCCACTCGCTAATTTTGAATTTTTGCTTATTGATTCTGTTGTAAATTCTATTTCATAAGTCCCCGGAGCTTTCTCTTCATCAACTAAAGTTGCAACCAGATTACCCAGCATATCATAAACACTTAGATTTACATGTGTCTTTCTGCCCGAAGCAACTTGTTCTTTACTATTGAACTCATACGGAACACTGAATTTTATTTTTGTAGAAGGATTAAACGGATTAGGATAATTTTGTTCAAGAATGAAATTTGTAATGGTGCTGAAACTGTCTTCAACATCAGTAATAACTGTTCTTTGAACAGATTGCATAATGAAAGGAATATTAGGTAGCTGATTGTACATCCCAACAAATTGAGTTATATCAGGTTCGTTGATAACTGCCAGATAGTCAACAACTTTTGGCTTTATTGATTGAAAACAGATTTCAGCAGTAATATTATAATTTGTATTTGGAAGAACTGGTATTCTATATGTTACAATATCACTTCCACTGCCTTCAATTCCGTTTTCTCTGTTGAAGTCAGGATCAATCAACGCATCACCATAGATTTTAGTCGTATCATAACTCGGATGAGATGAAGTAAAACCTGCGGGTGGAATCCTGTTATCCTTGATGTATTGAGAAGCTCTTAACAGACGGTTTGTAACATTACCATCAACATCAATCATAACACCTTCATAAATCTGAACTTCATTTTCATCACGAATGATGTTATAATGCGGCTCATAATCAGAGTTTAAGCCGACTATTTCTCCATTTGAATCCCATTTACCGGACTCAAAAACAACATTCCCAGTCGCATCTTTAACTTCCAGATGAATCCACATTCGTCTGAAGGGAATTCCTGAGGGAAGTTTGTGGCCGGCTTTATTGGTTAACTTAATAAAAATATTTAATGAATCGTTTTCAACCTGGTTTGTAACATCCAGTTCAATAGCTTTTTGAGTGAGATTTAATTCTGCTCTTGCAATTGTAGAATCAAAGTCCTCGGCGGATGCAGTAATCCCAAGGTCGTTAATATTATTCTTCATCAGATTTAACATATAAACATTACCACCAACAAATTCATGTTTCCAATAAGGAGATCTCAAAACCTGATGCGAAGGAGGAATGGTTGCAATGTCAATTGGTTCATAAGTAACAGGCAGATGACAATCCTGACACTGAACATTCTGAGTTGAATAAACGCTGTTCTTCCATTCCAGATACGGCGTTTGCTCAGGGAATTGCCCGGCAATTTGTCCCTGATTATCAAGGTAAGGAGTAAAAAGAGTATGACAGGTTGCACAAAGCTCAGAACTATTCATATGTGTTGAATAAACAGGAAGAAAATTAACTACCATATTCATTACAGTAGTCTCAGGATTTTCGTACGGTCCATAAATAATACTATCGTTTTCAATTATATAATGGCCTGAATAAGAATTTGGATTTCCAAAGTTGGTACTTTTAATTTGATGACATGCTGTACAACTTACACCGTCATTTGCAATTGGATCGAGTTTGAGTTCAGCCATTGAATAATTTGTTTGACCATTATAAATAGCTTCAGTGTAACCCATTGGAGCATGACATCTGGTACAAGTAGTTTCTATGGTCTGTTGAAGTTGTGGATAGTTATGAACTTCCTCAGCGACAACTGCACGCCAGAAAGGATCTTTACTTGAATTTGCCATCATTGTAGAACGCCAATAGGTTGGCGGGGAAATGTCTGCTCCGTTTTGTGATAGAACATTGCCATCACCTGTATGACACATTGCACAATTTCCTGAACCGGAAAACATTACTGTGCGTCCGAAGGGAAGGGGTAAACCTTGAGCAATTGATATATTATGAAGGGATACGGTTAATGCTATGGAAATAAAAATCAGTTTCATTTCTCTCCTGTAGAAGAATCTCTGGAATTGTCGTTATTAAAATAGAAGTTTTATTTATCAAATTCATTATGTATTGAAAAAAAACGACTGAAATTTTCTTAACCATGCAGCGATTCATTTAATCCATGCATTGCAATTAAAATCAATTTTGAATTTTTTGAATTAAATGGAAACATTGCATTAGCAATTCCTTCTGGCACAAAAGTTATACAGTAAAAAGCGAGTTTTTTGAAAAACATTATCCACAAACAAAGGAGAACAAAATGAAAACGAAAAATTTCGTAAAAAAGAATTTACTGCCATTACTAATTCTGGCATTGATTTCTTTTTTCGCCGGTTGTCAGGAAGAATCATCTCTTGAAACTTCTGAGCCACGGACCGACAAGGAAGCGATGATACAAATCGCTGATGAAGATTCACTTTTATCATCTTTTGAACCCAATTACAACGAAGAAGGTGTAATGGACTTGATGGGTAAAATCAATACTCCTATCTATCCGATTAAAGTTGGGCAAAAGATGAGGTTGGTCAACCGCGTGCTTGACATTAGTATACAAGGTGATACTGCTTACGGCACATTAACAAAAACTTTTGAGGGAACACTCTTTATTCTTGCTAAATATGACACAGCTTCCACTGAACCAGACACTTTGATCCAAAAACCTTTTACTTCAACGATAACAAGAAAATTAGTCTTTATTAAAATTGCAAATACAGAATTTCCAAAACGTAATTGGGTTCTTGCGGCTGTTTCTCTTCCCGAAGGTGGTACTAATACTCCCGAAAGTATTGATATCACCAAAATGACAGTATTCTTACCTAACGGTGATACCTTAGAAATAAATTCTCCAAATGATTATTATCTGTACAGACGCTGGGGATTCTGGTGGAGATGGAGAAATTTCCCGGTTGTTCCAGGTAATTCTCAATTAACCATCAGAGTTGAATTAACAAGTGCTTATGAACAGGATGATTTTGTAACACTGACCTATGGTGCTGATGCAAGAGGATTACACAGAGCAAAGAAAAGATTCATCCTTGTAAGTTCAGTATTTAATGGTACCGGATACGATAAAGTATATGAACAAAGTTTTCAGACTCATCAGTATAGAGGATTCTTCCATGCAATCCTAAATGCAATGCCTGGTCAGGTTGTGCTGGATGATTCTGCACCAGTGGAACAGGAAAGTTGGGGTGTTCCGTACTTTGTCAGGCCATAATTCTGAAGACACGCTCTTTACCTCTCCTGCTAAGGCAGGAGAGGTAAATTTATTTAGGAGGATATTATTGTTATTTAATTTAATTTTGAACAGGCAACTAAAATGAATTTTTTTTTAAAAATAATATCAACATTTGTTTTATTATTCCTGGTTCTATCCTGTGATAAACCATTTCCAACAGAGCTGATAGATGATTCAAACCAAAGTGAAAACTTTGAGGTTGAAATTATCAGTAAAGATACAGAAGATGAATTTTATAGCAACGGTTTTGATACCAGCGGAGTAGTTCAAACTGAAATAAATAGTGTAATTAGCCTTACTGGTGGAAAGGTATCATTTCAGGGTCAAACAGAAAATTTCTCTTTAGCTCAAACAATTATTTTTGACAAAAATGAACCTGTTTATAATTCCGTTGGTAAATTGATCGGCTACAGAACAAGAACGCCGGGTTCAATCAGGTTCAACAATTTAATATGCCGGCTTATTGATTACAGAGTTCGCTTTAGAGATGGAGGTCTGATAGTTGACACTTTGCTTGGTAAAAAATATGTATTGTATAAAGGTAAAGGATATTTTCAGGATAATTTTGATTTCCCCTATAACTCGCTGGTTAATTTTAGTTTTAATCCTTTAATTGGTCAGACAATAAATTTTAACATTCCAACCCCTGCCGAAGTTACTGGTTCTGTACGACTGGAAGGAAGCAGAGATGAAACTAATCTTCGTGCAGTATTACAATGGAATGCAGGTAACAATCCTGATTTTGCAATCGTAATAGGTGTTCAAAAAAGGAATTCCCGGGATATATTTCCGATTTACAGAATCAAAACAAAGGACGATGGCAGTTTAATAGTTCCTTCCAGACTTTTATTAAATATTTCGCGAGATAGATTTGACAAGTTGGTATTCACTTTTATCCGAAGTTTAAATAATAAAACTAATCTTGATTATCAGAATGTTTTTGTTTCGTCGCAAAGTATTCATACAATTAATGTAGCTCTGCCTTGAAAATATTAATTACTATTATTTCATTTTATATGATTAGTGCTTTAACTATGGCACAACAGATTTTCAACATAAATGGTTTGTGGGATAACGAATTACTTATCAATTCTGAACTGAATGCTGAACAAATCACAATTGGTACATCAAAGACAAAAGACTGGCTTTTTTCCGTTTCGTATGGTTCAGAATTTTCCGGTAAAACCAATTCATATCTAAATCAGGTCTCATTATCAAAATCAATTGCCAATCACTCGCTTGGTTTAAGATATTCACCCGGATTTCAAAAAGAGTTTCTATTCAGCACAGGACAATCAATTATTTTGAGTGATACTAACGCACAATCTCTCAGAGCTGATTTTGTTTATAAGGAATTATTCAGATTTGTTTACTCATACAATCTGAATTCTAAATTTTCTTTTGGCTTCAATCTGAAATTTTTTAACCAAACTTTTACACAAGAAGTAATTAAACCTGTTTTTTCAGATACAAATTATTTATTGATTGATACAGAAAAAGATGATATAGATTTATGGAAAGCTGATTTGGGGTTCTTATATAAACTCTCAGATAATTTTTATCTCAACATTTCTTCTTTAAATCTGCTTGCCTCTGAATCAGTTCCTCAGTTTGATTACAATAAAAATTTTGTTCTTAAAAGAGACAGAAATATCTCTGTCGGCATTTGTTTCAAACCGATGCGTAATTCGGCTGTGATACTTTTTTATGAATCTGATAATTCATTTGCAGGAAGCGTGAATCATTTTTTCAATTTAAAGACCGACAAGATTGGTATTTCAGTTTCGGTTTATCATGATAATCTTCAGAATCCTTTTATTAACAGTATTTCACCCTCACTGGTTTATTCTTCAAAATATTTTGATGTGAATTTATCAGGTATTAAATATCTTGAAAAACGGAAAGATGTTTCTTCATTTAAGATTTTTACCGATAATGGAATTAAAAACATACTGCATAATCAATTTAGCTTTGACAGAATTAATCTTACATTAAATATAAAGCTGAATACAAAGCAGCAGCAGCAACTGAAAATCTTAAACGCTGAAATTATAAGAGATGTTTTCCCGGCTTTAACTGAAGAATATCTTGATAAACCTGTTGCTTCTCTTAAAGTAGTCAATCTGACTGATAAACTTCTTCCGGTAAAACCTGCAGTTAAAATAAACGGAATAAACAAAGACATAATTCAGCTTGGTAATTTTCAAATTGCTGCTTTTGATACTGCTGATATTCCTGTTTATGCATTTATACCGGAGAATATTCAGATAAGCAAATCATTTATATCGTATGGCGAATTTTTTGTTTACACAGATACTGAAGAACAGGATGATTTCATTCAGAAACCGATTCTTATTAATAGTATCAATTCTTGGGATGGCGAAGTAAAAAATCTTCGTTATTTTATAAAAAAAGATTTACCATTTGCTCAGTCATTTGCAAAACAAATTCTGGCAAATTATAAATCGCAGCTCGACACTCTTCCCAATGTTTTATCAGATTTCTTTAAAGCTAAAATAATTTTTAACAATGTAGTCAAAAATATTACCTATGTTTCTGATCCGAGAATTAAATGGGATTATGTTCAATATCCTTCTGAAACAATTGAATTAAAAGGTGGTGATTGCGATGATCTTGCAGTTTTATTCTCATCGCTGCTTGAAAGTATCGGTATTGAAACAGCGCTTGTCGATTATAGGTCAAGAGATGATGTAAGGCATGTTAATATTATGTTTAACACAAAACTTTTACCAAATCAGACCTCACTGATTACAGAAAATGATACAAAATATTTTATTCGTAAAAATGAATTTGGAATTGATGAAGTCTGGATTATTGTCGAAATAACTTCGTTAACTGATTTTGATACTGCATGGAATTTAGGTGCTGAAATTTTTAATGATGAAGCTCTCGTTAAGATGGGTTTGTTAAATTCCAATGTTCAAATAATTGATGTTTATTAAAGGAGGAATAAAATGAAGAAGACAATATTATTCATGCTTCTTTTATCATTCATTACTTTCGCACAAAAGTTCGAAATAACGAAAGTAAACGGGAAAGCAAAAGCTCTGGTAAATGGTTCGGATAGCTGGATTGATTTAAAGGCAGGTTATGAGTTGACTGCAAATTCAATAATTGAGGTTGAAAGGAATTCATCAGTAAGGATTGTCTCTAATGATATTTCTGTTACATTGAACGGAAGTTCTGCATTGGTACTAACGAATCTGAAAAAGATGAGCACAGAAGAATTACTTCTCGCTTTAGCAATGGAAAATATTTTAAGCGCTCCGAGAAAAAATAAAGACGGTAACTCCAGAAACACAGCCGTTTATGGGAAGAATGATTTCGAGAAAAATCCTGTAGTTTCAAATGAAGAGTTTGGTTTAAAGCGATTGAACGGCGCAAAACAACTTGCCGAAAACGGATTGAATGAATCAGCAGTCGTTGCTGCAAAAGAAGTTTACAGGAAATACCCTTCAACAAAGTCACATGCAGATTACAGGATTTTCTTTGCTGATATCTTATATGAAAAGAAATTATATGACGAAGCAATGGATGAATTTACAGACATTCAGAAATTAAATCTTTCTGATCTTCAAAAAGAAAAAGTGACTCAAAGAATTGAAGAGATTAAAAAGAAATTGGCACGATAGATAAAATAATTATTTGAGTTATTAAATCTTGATAAACCGTATTGTGTTTAATTCTACGGCGGTTAGCGAACTTTTCAGAAATTAATATTCACCAGAAAAATTCTTTTTAAGCAGGCACAACAAAATCTCACTTCATCAGGTTAGGATTTATCATATTTTCCGGCTTTAATAACTCATCAAGCTTTTCTTTTGATAATAGATTTTTTTCCAATACAAGTTCATAAATCCCTTTACCTGTTTCTAAAGCCTCTTTTGCAAGCTGCGTTGATGTCTCATATCCTAAAACAGGATTAAGTGCAGTAACCAAACCGATGCTGTTTTCAACATACTCACGACATCTTTTTTCATTAGCTGTAATTCCGTCAATACATTTCAGTTTGAGTGTCATCATACCATTCTTAAGCATCTCAATTGATTCGAATAGACTTTGAACAATTACTGGTTCAAATACATTTAGTTCAAGTTGTCCTGCCTCTGCAGCCAAGGTCACTGTAAGGTCATTACCAATAACTTTGAAAGCAATCTGATTAACGACCTCAGGAATAACCGGATTAACTTTGCCGGGCATAATCGAAGAGCCGGGTTGCATTGGTGGAAGATTTATTTCATTCAATCCGGCTCGTGGACCTGAAGAAAGTAATCTCAAATCATTACTAATCTTTGAAAGTTTTATAGCAAGTCGTTTTACCGCTGATGAATACATCACAAAAGCACCCGTATCCTGTGTTGCTTCAACCAGATTTTCTGCAAGAACAATATCTAAACCTGTTGCCTCACGCAAATACTTTATTACTTTTTCACTGTATTGAGGATGAGCATTTATTCCTGTACCGATTGCAGTTGCACCCATATTCACTTCGAGGAAAAGTTTTGAGTTTTGTTCTAATCTTTGAATTTCCTCTTTCAATGTAACTGCATAAGCTTCAAACTCCTGTCCGAGAGTCATAGGAACAGCGTCCTGAAGCTGTGTTCTTCCCATCTTTATAATGTGTGAAAATTCTTTTGCTTTGCTTTCGAATGATGAAATCAATTGCTTTAATACATCAACAAGTTTTTCATTTGCCTTTATCAGAGCAATCTTGATAGCTGTCGGATATGCATCGTTGGTAGATTGAGATAGATTAACATGATTATTTGGATGACAATATTTGTATTCACCTTTCTGATAACCAAGTATTTCAAGTGCACGATTTGCTATCACTTCATTAGCATTCATATTTGTAGATGTTCCCGCACCACCCTGAATCATATCTACCGTAAAGTGTGTGTGAAATCTTCCGTTTATAATTTCAGTACATGCCTGAACAATTGCATCAGATACAGATTTGGATAAAAGTCCTAATTCATAATTTGCTTTTGCAGCGGCAAGTTTAACTATCGCCAGAGCTTCAATCAGATGCGGATAAAAGTTTAACGTTACACCACTGATATTAAAGTTTTCAATAGCACGAAGAGTTTGAATCCCATAATAAAATTCATCAGGAACTTCTCTTTCGCCAAGTAAATCATGTTCTGTTCTTGTTCTTCCCGACTGATATTGTGCAGCAATATTAACAACTCTGGAGTTGGCGGAACTCATTCTTCTTGAAATAACTCTTGCAATTCGACCTAAAATTTTTATGGCTAATTCATTGTATTCTTTAATTAACTCGTTAAACTTTTCTCTGGATAAAATCATGATTTTTGAGTCAACAGTAGTTCTTGCCGATGTTGAATGCGGAGAATCGTCCAGTAATGCACCTTCTCCAAGGAAATCGAATTTGCTGAATAATGCTAATCTTTTTTCAGCACCATACGGTGATTTTTTATAAAGTTCCACTTCTCCATCGAATATTACAAACAGATTTTTTCTGACATTGTTTTCTGAAAAAATATTTCTGCCAGCTGGAAAATCTTCTAGGATAACTTTTTCTGAAATCTGTTTTAACTGTTCTTCAGTTAAATCCTTGAAAAGTTCAACTCTTTTCAGAAACTGAATTATTAATGCATCTTCCATTTGTAATCCTCAAAAAATTTTGTTGGTAAATCTAAATAATCTCATCAAATCTGATTATAACCGTTATTAATTTGAGTGAATATGGTATGTCTTTGAGCACTTTAGTAACATTTGAATTACCTGCTCAATTAGGTAAATTTGCAATCAATTTTTTAACAAAACTCAGCAGAGAAAAATGCGTTATCCTTTTGAACTTGTTGAATCAAAGTGGCAAAAATTCTGGGAAGAAAATAAAGTATTCAAAACAGATTTTAACGATGTAAGTAAAAAACTCTATACTCTTGTAATGTTTATTTATCCTTCCGGAGCTAAACTTCATATTGGTCATTGGTACAACTACGGACCAACTGACAGTTGGGCAAGATTCAGGAAATTACAAGGTTACAATGTTTTTGAACCAATGGGTTATGATGCTTTCGGTTTACCCGCTGAAAATTATGCTATCAAAACCGGCATCCATCCTTTTGACAGCACAATGCAGAATATAAATGACATCAGACAGCAATTGAAAAGAATGGGCTGTATGTATGATTGGAACGCTGAGCTTATGACCTGTGTCCCTGAATATTATAAGTGGAATCAGTGGATTTTCCTTCAGATGTATAAAAAGGGATTAGCATACCGAAAAAATGCTCCTGTCAACTGGTGTCCGAAAGATCAAACGGTACTTGCAAACGAACAGGTTCAAGATGGTTTCTGCGAGCGTTGCGGAACTCCGGTTATTCAAAGAAATCTTTATCAATGGTTTTTTAAGATTACAGAATACGCAGAAGAGTTACTTCAGGGACTGGATAAAATCAACTGGCCTGAAAAAACAAAAACTATGCAGCGAAACTGGATAGGTAAAAGTGAAGGTGCTGAAGTTGTATTTCGTGTTGATGGAACTAGCGATGAAATCAGAGTATTCACTACCAGACCAGACACTTTGTTCGGTGTAACTTATGTTGTTCTTGCACCAGAGCATCCTCTGGTTGATAAAATTACAACTGATAACCATAAAAAGATGGTTGAAGATTACCGCGATTCAATTAAGTCTCTAACAGAAATTGAACGAACTTCAACCGTTAAGGAAAAAACAGGTGTACCAACCGGAGCATTTGCTATAAATCCTGTTAACGGTGAGAAAGTTCCTGTATGGATTGCAGATTATGCACTGATTACTTATGGTACTGGTGCTGTTATGGCAGTTCCTGCACACGATGAAAGGGATTTTGAGTTCGCAACCAAATTCAATTTGCCTGTAAGAAAAGTAATTCTTCAGGATGGAACAAATGAAACCGATGAACTCAAGACAGCATTTACAGATGTCGGAACTATGATTAATTCGGGACAGTTTAATGGTTTAAGATCAGATATCGGAATTCCGAAAGTTATCGAATATCTTGAAGCAAATGGGTTTGGTAAAAGAAAAATTAATTATCGCCTGCGTGATTGGTTGATATCAAGACAAAGATATTGGGGAACACCAATACCAATTATTCATTGTCCGAAATGTGGCGAAGTTCCTGTTGATGAAAAAGATTTACCGGTTGAATTACCTTATGATGTTGATTTTCAGCCAGGCGGAGAATCGCCTTTAGCACGAAATGAAAAGTTTATCAATGTCAAATGCCCTAAGTGTGGTGCTGATGCTAAGCGCGATCCTGATACGATGGATACATTTGTTGATTCCTCCTGGTATTATTTGAGATATCTTAATCCGAGAATATCTGATAGTCCGTTTGATGTTGAACTTGCAAACAAATGGACTCCTGTTGATATGTATGTCGGCGGAGCAGAACACGCAACTATGCATCTTCTTTATGCAAGATTCGTACATAAATTTTTGAGAGATATCGGACTGGTTAATAGCGATGAACCCTTTCAGACCCTTGTGCATCAGGGAACGATTACCAATCAGGGTGCTAAAATGTCAAAATCAAAAGGTAATGTGGTAAATCCTGATGACTTTACATCAAAATATGGTTCAGATGTTTTCAGAATGTATCTGATGTTTATGGGACCTTATGATCAGGGTGGTGATTGGAGTGATAAGGGAATCTCAGGAGTTGATCGTTTTGTCCAAAGAACTTATGAGTTGTTTAATCAACAAAAAGATTTAAATAGGAATGTGTTAAGCAAAGACAAATATGATATTGCTGAGCTTAATGAACCTGAAAAGAAAATTTATCGTAAGGTTAATCAGACCTTGAAAAAGTTTAATGAAGAAATAGAGAATTTCAGATTCAATACTGCGATTGCTTCTTTAATGGAATTACTGAATGAAATGAAATCTATTGATAATTGCAGAGATGAGTTAAAGGTTTACGCACTTGAGAGGTTTGCCTTTATGCTTGCACCGGTTGCTCCTCATCTTGGTGAAGAATGCTGGCAGATTTTGGGTAAAGAGAATTCAATTTATCAGAAACCTGTATTGTTTAATGTTGATAAAGAAGCTTTAATTGAAGATACTGTTAATCTTGCTGTTCAGGTTAACGGAAAACTTCGTGCAACAATTGAAGTTCCATTAAACAGCGAACAAGATTCAGTCAGACCATTGATTTTTGCTGATGAAAGAGTAATAAAATTTGTTGATGGTAAACAGATTGTTAAAGAAATATTCGTTAAGAATAAAATTTATAATATTGTTGTGAATTAAGAAAAAGATTCTACTGTAGTAATTGGCTATAAATCTTAACTTATTTAATCCAACATTTATCCCTTACATCTTAATAAAAGGAATAACTAATGCTTGACTTAAAATTTATTCGTGAAAATCCTGAAAAAGTAAAACAGGGAATTGCAAACAAAAATGAAAAAGACAGAGTTGATGAAGTACTTGAACTTGATAAAAACCGTCGTGAATTGATTGCTCAATCAGAAGAATTAAAGGCAAAACGAAATCAGGTTTCTGCAGAAATACCAAAGCTTAAAAAAGCAGGACAGGATGTAACTGAAATTCTGGCTGAAATGAAAAAAGTTTCAAACAGCATTTCTGAGCTTGATGTAAGGCTTCGTGAGGTTGAAAATCAGTTAAATGAAATATTAATGTTTATTCCAAATCTTCCGCACGAATCTGTTCCTGTTGGTAAGTCATCTGATGAAAATGTTGAAGTAAGAAAGTGGTTACCTGAGGGTTTTTCATTCAATTGGGAGAACGGAAAACCCCTTGACCATATTGAACTCGGGAAAAAATTAAACATACTGGACTTTGAAAGAGGTGCAAAGGTAAGCGGCTCTGGCTTTCCGGTTTATAAAGGGAAAGGTGCAACACTTGAGAGAGCTTTGATAAACTTTATGCTTGATTATCATCTTCAACATCATGGTTATCAGGAAATATTTCCGCCGTTTCTGGTTAATCGTGATTCGATGAGAGGAACAGGTCAACTGCCAAAGATGGAAGAAGATATGTATCACATAGAAAAAGATGGATTGTATCCAATTCCCACAGCAGAAGTTCCTATTACTAATTTGCACAGAGACGAGATATTAAATGAAAAAGAACTACCACTGAAATATGTTGGTTACTCAGCTTGTTTCAGAAGAGAAGCCGGTTCTTATGGCAAAGAAAGCAAAGGATTTCTTCGCGTTCATCAGTTCAATAAAGTTGAGATGGTTAAATTCGTTAAACCTGAAACTTCTTACGAAGAATTGGAGTTATTAGTAAAAGATGCGGAAGATATTCTGCAGGCATTAAAAATTCCTTATAGAATTCTTATGCTTTGCACCGGTGATTTAAGTTTCGCTGCTGCAAAATGTTACGATATTGAAACCTGGTCGCCTGCAGAAAATCGCTGGCTCGAAACTTCATCCTGCAGTAACTTTGAAGATTTTCAGGCACGAAGAGCGAACATCAGATACAGAATTGAACAGACAAAGAAACTTGATTTTGTTCATACATTAAATGGAAGCGGACTTGCAACAAGTCGTTTGATGGTTTCAATTCTTGAAAATTATCAAACACCTGAAGGTAAAGTAATTGTTCCACCTATTCTTCAAAAATATACCGGATTTAATTTAATAGGATAGCATGAATCAAACTGCAAGAAATAGGTTTATTAAACATAACTCTCATCTTTTTTGGTATATAAAAAAGGATAAGCTGGATGAGATAAGTGATCAGTTATTGGTTGAGACTATATTAAATTATGGTGATTGGAATTCTGTTCAGAAGCTCATTCGAATTTTGTCTTTAGAAAAAGTTGCAAATATTTTTTATAACCTGATTAGTAAAAAAAGAAATAACTTTAAGCCAACTACACTTAATTACTTTAAATTATATTTTAATGAACATCTTCAAAAAAGAAATACTCTCAAAAAGTCAAATCGAAGTGCTTCCGATTATAAAAAAGTTTAAAAGAAATTTTTATTTGGTTGGTGGTACTGCTATTGCACTTTATATAGGTCATCGTCGTTCTATTGATTTTGATTTGTTTACATCAAAACCGTTTGATAAAAGAATTGTTGAAAACAAATTAAAGGATCTTGGTATAAAGTATAAATCTTTATTTCAAACAAAGCAGGAATGGACAGTTTTAATCAGGAATACCAAAATCACTTTTTATTACTTCAATTTCGATATCAAACCAGTGAATTCATTTGATAACATAATTGATATTCCTTCACTACTTGATCTTGCAGCAATGAAAGCTTTTAAAATTGGTGAACTTGCAAAATGGAAAGATTATGTAGATTTATATTTTATTATGAGCTTCTATTATCCTCTTAAAAAAGTTGCTAAAAGAGCCCAACAGATTTTTGGTAGCGCTTTTAATGAGAAACTTTTCAGAGAACAAATTGTTTACTTTGATGATATAGATTATACTGAAGAAATTGATTTCCTCATACCAAATCCAGACATCGAAGAAATCAAAAACCAACTGATTCAATTTGCTTTAAAATAAATTTTCAAAAGATGTTAAACCTTCTTTCACTCAAAAAATATTTTATACGATACAAGAAAAAACTATTTCTTGGTTTTATCTTTATTTTACTTTCGAATGCCGGAACTGTTTATATCCCCATTCTGATGAAAGATGCTATAAACCAGCTTCAAAGTGATACTTCGACCCATTCATTGTATTATTATGCTTTACTTATTGTATTAACTTCTTTATTTGCTGGAATATTCAGATTCCTTATCCGTCAAACCATAATTGTTGTATCCCGTGAGATTGAATTTGATCTTCGTAACGATTTCTGGTCTCATATTCAGAAGCTTCCTTTAAGATATTTTCAGAATAATTCCACCGGCAATATAATGTCTCACGCAACTAACGATATTAATGCAGTGAGGAATTTTATTGGTCCGGCTGTTATGTACTCAATTGATACAGGGATGAGACTGCTTATTGTAATTGCAATTATGATTTCACTTGACTGGTCCTTAACTCTTTTAGCGCTTCTTCCTCTTCCAATACTCTCATTTGGTGTTTATAGGATAATGAAGCTTATACACGAGCGATATACAAAAATTCAGGAGACTTTTTCACGACTTACTACAGCAGCTCAGGAAAATTTTTCAGGTATAAGAGTTATAAAATCATATGTCCGAGAGTTTAATGAAATTGAAAAGTGGAAAGCATTGAGCAAAGATTATATCAATAAAAACATGAATCTTGTGAGGATACAAGCCTGGATAATGCCGATACTTCTGATCATTACAGGAATATCAATTATAATTGTTATCTGGATTGGCGGAATGAAGGTGATTGACGGAAGTCTTAATCTTGGAGAAATTACTGCATTTGTTATCTATCTTGGAATTCTAATCTGGCCTGTTATTGCATTTGGTTGGGTTACAAATATTGTTCAGCAGGCAGAAGCGAGTATGAAGCGATTGAATAAAATTTTTAATGAACCTTATGAAATTGAGGATAATGAACAAACAGATTATACGATTAAACAGTTGAAAGGTGAAATAGAATTCAGAAATGTTTCTTTCAGATATTCTGATGTACTCCCGAATGTTCTTGCAAACATTAATCTGAAAATTCCAACAGGTTCAACTTTAGCGATTGTAGGACACACAGGTTCTGGAAAAACATCATTGATAAACTTAATTCCCCGACTATATGATGTTACTGAAGGAGAAATTTTAATCGATGGAGTAAATGTTAAAAAAATCCCACTCGATGTTTTGCGAAGAAATATTGGGCTGGTTCCACAGGAATCATTCTTATTCTCTGATACAATTACCAACAATATCGGCTATGGTTTGAGAGAAATAAAAAAAGAAAAAATTATTGAAGTTTCTGAAATAGCTCAGTTTGACAAAGATGTTAAAACATTTCCTCAGGGTTATGACACTATTGTCGGCGAAAGAGGAATTACTTTTTCAGGTGGACAGAAGCAGAGAGCTTGTCTTGCAAGAGCATTGGCAATTGAACCAAAAATTTTAATACTCGATGATTCTTTTTCTGCTGTTGATACCAACACAGAGGAAGAGATCTTAAAAAGATTAAAAGAATATATGAAGAACAGAACAAGCATTATTATCAGTCATAGAATTTCAACAGTGAAAGATGCTGATATAATTATTGTATTGAAAGATGGTAAAATTGCTGAACAAGGTTCTCACGAAGAGTTAGTAGCTTTGGGTGGATTGTATGCCGATTTACATTATAAACAGTTACTCGAAAAAGAACTTGAGGAATTGAATTAAAAATATGACAGATAGCAGACACGAAGACGAAATATTAGGTAAAGCTTACGATGCAAAACTTATGCGGCGTTTGCTCACTTACATCAAGCCATACAAAAAGTATGTTTTATTTGCAATATTACTAAATATTTTCGTAGCAGCTCTTGGACCTCTGCGACCATATTTAACAAAAATTGCAATTGATGATTATATAGTTAACGCTAACTACAAAGGTCTGCTTTTAATTAGTATAATTTTATTTGTTTCTCTTCTCTTACAGGCAGTTATTCAATATTTTCTAACATACTATACTCAATACCTTGGACAAAAAACACTTTACGATATTCGTGTTCAGATATTCAGTCATGTTCAAAAACTAGCTCTGAGATTTTTTGATAAGACACCAATCGGCAGAATTGTTACCAGAACTACAAATGATGTTGAATCATTAGGTGAATTATTTTCAAGCGGACTTGTGATGATCTTCAGCGACATTTTCATAATAATATGGATAGTCGCATTTATGTTCTTTATGGATGTTCAGCTTTCACTTGTAACACTTTCAGTTTTACCTATACTCATTTATGGTACTTTTCTTTTCAGAAAGAAAGTCAGGGAAACATACCGTGATGTAAGATTTCATCTGGCGAGATTAAATTCTTATATGCAGGAACATGTTACAGGAATGAGTGTAGTTCAGATATTCAGAAAAGAAAATGATGAATTCAAAAAATTCTCAGCAATTAATGCTGATCATCGCGATGCAAACATTCGTTCTATTTTTTACTATGCAATTTTTTATCCAAGTGTTGAGTTAATCAGTTCTGCAGCAATTGCTCTGATTATCTGGTATGGCGGAGGAGAAATAATTCAGAAGCAAATGACTATCGGTATTCTGTTTGCTTTTATTCAATATACTGAAATGTTTTTCAGACCAATCAGAGATCTATCTGAAAAGTACAACATTCTTCAGACTTCAATGGCATCCTCTGAAAGAATTTTCAAGTTGCTTGATAATCAGACATTCGTAAAAAACCCTGATAATCCCGTTGAGTTAAAAACTGTCAAAGGTGATATAATTTTTAAGAATGTGTGGTTTGCATACGAAGATGAAAATTATGTGTTAAAGGATATTAGTTTTGATATTAAAGCTGGTGAAAGTGTTGCAATTGTTGGTCATACAGGAGCGGGTAAATCAACAATAATTAATCTGCTGACAAGATTTTATGATATTCAGAAAGGACAAATTCTGCTTGATGGTATTGACATCCGAAATATTGATAAAAGAGAATTAAGAAAACATATATCAATCGTTCTACAGGATGTTTATCTTTTTTCCGGTACGATTAAATCAAATATAACAATGGATAATCCTGAGATTAGTTTTGAAAAAGTTATTGAAGCAGCCAAACTGGTTGGTGCAGATAAGTTTATTGAAAATCTCCCTAAAAAATATGATGAAGAAGTAAAAGAGCGTGGAGCTACATTAAGTGTTGGACAAAAGCAGCTTATATCTTTTGCCCGTGCTTTAGCTTATGATCCGAAAATATTAATTTTGGATGAAGCTACTTCAAGTGTTGATACTGATACAGAGAAACTGATTCAGAAGGCAATTGAAAATTTGTTGAAAGGCAGAACTGCTGTTGTAATAGCCCATCGTCTTTCAACTATTCAGAATGCTGATAAAATTATTGTACTTCACAAAGGCGAATTAAAAGAAATGGGCACACATCAGCAGTTACTTGCAGAAAGAGGAATCTATTACAAACTTTATCAGTTACAATATAAAGATCAGGAAGTTATTCCTGTTAAATAAAACCACACAATACAAAGGGAGAGGAATCATGCAAAAAATCAAATTCAATACACTTGCCCGTCATATTTACGAAGAAGAAAGAAAATATCCCGAAGCAACCGGTGAACTCTCTGACCTGCTTCACGATCTTTCACTTGCTGCAAAAGTAATCTCTCTCGAAGTTAATAAAGCCGGACTTGTGGATATACTCGGCTTTACCGGCAGCAGTAATGTCAGCGGAGATGAGGTGAAAAAACTTGATGTGTTTGCACATGATATGATGATTAAAGCAATGGATCACGGAGGCCATCTCTGTGTTATGGCATCTGAAGAAGATGAAGACATAATTCACATACCACCTGAATTCAGTATCGGAAAGTATGTTTTACTTTTTGACCCGCTTGATGGCTCTTCAAATATTGATGCAAATGTAAGTATAGGCACGATATTTTCTATTTACAGGAGAGTCTCTACCGGCAATGGCGTCGGAACAATTGAAGATTGTCTGCAACCCGGTTTTAAACAAGTTGCAGCCGGATATATTATTTATGGTTCGAGTACAATATTTGTTTACACTGCCGGCAATGGTGTTCACGGCTTTACTCTTGATCCGTCATTTGGTGAATTTATACTTTCTCATCCTAATATCAGAACTCCAAAGAAAGGAAAAATTTATAGCATTAATGAAGGAAATTATCTTTACTGGCATCCGGGTTTGAAAAAGTACATTAAATGGTTACAGGAAGAAGATAAATCAACCGGAAGACCTTACTCATCAAGATATATTGGTTCAATGGTTGCGGATATTCATCGTAATCTTCTCTATGGTGGAATTTTTATGTATCCGGCAGATATAAGAAATCCAAATGGCAAACTAAGGTTAATGTACGAATGTAATCCGATGGCTTTTATAGTTGAGCAGGCAGGTGGAAGAGCTACTGATGGTAAACGCAGAATTCTGGAAATTCAACCAGAGAAGCTTCATCAGAAAACTCCGATATTCATTGGCAGCGAAGAAGATGTTTTAATGGTAGAAAAGTTTTTAAGAGAGAATGAATAAAAACAAAAGGGCTTGTCAGGTAAAACTTTAATTACCTGACAAGCAGTTTCAAAAATTATTTTATTTTCTGAAGCTCGTCATCAAGTCTTTTTGCAAGTTCTTCGGCGGTTGTGCCAACAATTTTCAGTTTGTTTGTTTTTACCGCAATTATTGGACTATCGCCCTCACCCTTTAAGTATTTGTAAAGAGAAAAAGCCAGACGATTTCTGTCATTCATTATAGGAAGATTATCTTTAAATGATTCGACAATATTATAAACTTTTTTTTCCAGCGAATCATCAGGAAAATGTTTTACTTTTGGCGGTGGAAGTGTAGTCATATCAAATCCTTAAATTGTTTATTACAAAAATATGATTTCTGTCATAAAATATAATCAGAGTAATGTGGAGTTGTGAGCATTTCATCAATAAATTTGTGTTGAAAATCTGAGTAAAAATTTGAATATACTGAAATTGGCAGAAGTAAATAAGGTTTTAGTAATACGGTTAAGCTCTTTGGGAGATATTCTATTAACCACTCCTCTTCTCAGGGCTTTGAAAAATCTGAATCCTAACCTTAGCATAGATTTTCTGCTTCGTCAGGAATATGTTGAAGCCCTTGAACTCAATCCGAATATCAATCAATTATTCTTTTTTACGAGAAATGATTTTGAAAATCTTAAACTATTAAACCAACTCAGTGGAAAGAAATACGATTTAATAATTGACCTGCAAAATAATCTGCGAAGTCGTGGAATCGTTTCAAAACTTAAAGGTAATAAATTAAGATTTGACAAGAAATCTTTTCAAAAAATTCTCTTGGTTAAAACTAAGATTAATTTACTAAAAACTGCTCCGCCAATTCCTGTTCGTTATGCAAGTGTAATTGATGGGCTTGAACTTGATAGTAAAGGTTTGGAACTGATTACTGATAAACAGCCCTCAGCTATCCTTAAATCGAAAAATAATCTGATAGGAATATCTCCGGGCTCAAGACATTTCACCAAGCGCTGGCCTGCTGAATATTTTATTCAACTAAGCAGATTTCTTTTACAGAACAATTTTAATGTTGTAATATTCGGTGGTAAATCAGATTCTGAAATCTGCAGATATATAAATCAGCAAATTCCTGAAATCATAAACCTTCAGAATGATAACGACCTGCTTCAAACGGCGGCCGATATGAAGTTGTGTTCTGCAGTTGTTTGTAACGATTCCGGTATGATGCACACAGCTTCAGCAGTTGGAGTGAAAGTTCTGGCTATCTTTGGCTCTTCCGTAAAGGAATTTGGTTTTGCACCATATAATTGTAAAAGTTTAATACTTGAAAACAATTCCCTAAGTTGCAGACCGTGTTCACACATTGGTAGAGAAAGTTGCCCTGAAATGCACTTTAGGTGTATGAAAGAAATTAAACCGGAATTTGTTTATAACGAGCTATTAAAGTTTCTGAAATATGATTAAAATTTTTTGGTTTCTCTTTTATAATATTTTTGTTGTTCCCTCGTTGTATCTGCTGCTTCGTTTTGCAGGAATGTTTAATTCCAAAGTAAGAAGAGGAATTCAGGGTAGAAAGCGTGTTTATGAAAAATTAATTCTCGATGCGGCAACAATTGATAAATCAAAGAGGTTAATCTGGTTTCATTCATCTTCATTGGGTGAGTTTGAACAGGCAAAACCGATCATCGAAAGATTAAAGAAGGAAAAAAATGTAAACATTCTGATTACATTCTTTTCTCCTTCAGGATATGAGAACTCATTAAAATATCCGCACGCTGATTTGATTTCATATATACCTTTTGATACTAAATCCAACGCCGAAAGGTTTATAAAAATTGTAAATCCAACTGTTGCAGTACTGATGAGATATGATATCTGGCCCAATACTATAAAAGCTTTATCAGATCATAATGTGCCGGTCTTTCTTGTTGATGCAACAATGAGAGGCACTTCACCAAGAAAATTTCCTTTTATTAAATCATTTCACAAAATGCTTTTCTCTTACTTCACAAAAGTACTTACAGTTTCAGAATCTGATGGAAGGGAATTTCTCGACTTTGGTTTGAATGAAGAGAGAGTTAAAGCAGTTGGTGATACAAGATTTGATAGAGTTTATCAGAGAAGTCTTCTCGCAAAAGGTAGAAATCTAATTAAAGAAGAAATCCTTTTGAATAAAAAAGTTCTTGTTGCCGGCAGTACCTGGGAACAGGATGAAGAAATTATCTTTCCTGCATTTGAAAAACTGGTTAAATATGTTTCCGATGCGCTGATGATTGTTGTACCCCACGAACCAACAGAATTGCATCTTGAAAAAATTGAAAATGAATTTTCCGCAAAGATTAGAACGATAAGATTTTCCCATCTGAATAATTATTCTGATGAAAGAATAATAATTGTTGATTCAATCGGTATTTTACTCACACTTTACACTTATGCTGATGTAGCATTCGTTGGTGGAAGTTTCAAGCAGAATGTTCACAATGTACTTGAAGCAGCTGTTTATGGTATTCCGGTATTATTCGGACCAAAGATTGATAATTCTCAGGAAGCTAAAAACCTTGCTGAACTCGGGGGCGGAATTATTATCAGAAATAAACGACAAGCATATAAAACATTGCGGACATTATTCACGAATGAAGAAATGAAAAAGCAAAAAGGTGAAATATCATTTTCTTTTGTAAAAGAAAATCTTGGTGCAACTGACAGAATACTTCAGGAAATTTATTCTGTAATTTGAAATACTATTTTAAATACTTTTCTCTTAAAATATTCAGATGATGTTTCTGATGTCCAGCAATGATCCACATTAAAGCTAAAACAGTTACTTCATAACCGGCAGCAAATCCTCTGTTTTTATAAACAGACTCATCAAATCCCTTAAACATTAAGAGATTGGATTCACGAACGAGACGATATTCATAAGTTATATCAGAAATATTCCTGAGATTAAAGTTCCCGTTTTTAACATATTCGTTCTGATCGAATGATGGCAGTGGTTGTTTCTCACCTCTGGCTATTGCCAATGCACGATAAGCAAAAATTCTGTCAGTATCCATCATATGTCCAGCAACTTCTTTTACTGTCCATTTGCCTTCAGCATAAGCGTAATCGCCTTTGTGCAAAGGAAAAGAGTTGAAAACATCAGAAAGTTCTAAATTTAATGAGGTGAGTATATGAATAATGTCGTCACCCTCAATGAGGTCAATGTATTTCTGATAATATTCCGCATAATCAGTTTTAGTTGGACGCATAATTCCTCCTGTTTTTATTTCCAGATTTCAGTTTTAAAAACTCCAACAGAATTTGCCACAGCTCTGAACATTGCCGGTGTGGTGAAAATCATTTCGTAGTTTCCATCTTTGTCAACTGCAATAATACCACCAGCTCCTTCAGGTAAAATTTTATACATAACTTCTTCACAAGCTTGTTTTAGCGAATAACCTTTAAACTCCATCAGAGCTGATATTCTGTATGCTACTGTATAACGAATAAAAAGCTCTCCGATACCTGTTGCAGAAATACCGCAGGTTCGGTTGTCTGCATAAGTTCCGGCATTGATTAAAGGTGAGTCACCAACTCTGCCGGGCATTTTATTCTGTCTTCCACCGGTTGAAGTGCCTGCTGTTATATTTCCTTGTTGATCAATAGCAACACAACCAACAGTTTCACCAACCTGTTGCGGTATTCTTGATTTCATCCAGCTCAGGTATTGTTCATCAGTATGAAAATAAGAGTTATGAACCACAGGAACTCCGAGTTTTAAACCAAGCTCATCAGCACCTTTACCGGCAAAAAGAACATGTTCAGTTTTTTCCATTACTAATCTGGCAAGAGAAATCGGATTTTTAATAATAGTAACTCCTGCTACAGCACCTGTTGTCAAATCTTTTCCAAACATAATTGAAGCATCAAGTTCGTGCTTTCCTTCAGAAGTAAAAACTCCGCCTCTTCCGGCATTGAACAGAGCGTTGTCTTCTAAATAATTAATAACTTTTTCTACAGCATCGAGAGAGCTTCCACCGTTTGCAAGTATTTGCTGACCTATCTTCAAAGCTTCAGCTAATGAATTAAAGTAAGCTTGCTTTAATGAGTCAGGTGCATTCTGGGGAAATCCGCCAGCACCTCCGTGAATAACAATTGTATATTTACCAGTGTTATTCTGAGCGAAGATTACCGTCTGAATTATAGTGAAATAAATTAATGAAAGAATTAATATTGATGTGAGGATTTTATTCATGATTTCTCCATCTGCTATTAAATTGGATAAATTGAACATGCACAATGTAGTAATATTTCCAATAATATTCTTCTTTTTGAATACTTCGCCAGCATTGCAGGTATCTGAAACTAAATTTCAAAAAAGAGATAAAGAGATTTATTTCATAAAACAAAGGTGGCATACGGCAATTGTGTTTGAAACCGCGGATATAGATTCAAATATCTTCCCCATAGTTAATGATTTCAGAAGATTTAAAATGATTGATATTGGTTGGGGAGATGAAGAGTTCTATCAGTATCCTGATTTTGATTGGGAGCTTGCAATCAAAGCTTTGTTCTATCCAACACCAAGCACGCTAAGAATAGAGGGAATTTCAATTTCACGGGAACTTTATTTTGATTTATCGGAAATTGTCGTAAAACTGTATGTAACAGAGGAACAGTTTGTTAAAATCCTAAGGTTTATAGATGAAACATTTTTTCGTGATGAAAATGGTGAAAAAATCTTAAGCTCGAGAGCAGGCGGACAAATAATTTTCTTTGCTGCAGAAGGGAAGTATCATCTTTTCAATACTTGTAATACCTGGTTAGCGCGATGCCTGAGGAATGCGGGTATTCAAATTGAATCAAATATTCTGCTTACCGAGCAGTTATTTAATGAACTTGCAAAAGTTGGGGAGGTGATAAAAGCAATGTGGAGAATCTGATGTGTCAATAAAGATATAAATCATCCCTCCATCGGATTAAATCATCGATTAAGTCATCAAATGGTCTTACACTTAAGCAGTATTCTGTATGATGTTCATAATTAGGGTTATCGAAAATATAATTTTGATTTCTATTGCCGAATTGAGTTCGAAATCTTTTAATGTCTGCATTAAGCTCATTGTCTTCTAATTGATATGGTTTTATTAGATATATTCTGTCAACAAAACTTTCTAATAGCCTTCTCGTTGAGGTTGAATCACCGCATGATCTCCCCAGTTCACTTCTATTTTTAGTATATTGATCTTTATCTTCAGTAACAAGTATATACTTAATATTAGAACTAATTCTGATTGCTAAAGCCCAGAAAGTGACCATTGTATGACGGGAATGGAAAGAAATTTTACAATTAATTATACCCAACAATCGCCAAGAATTATCTTTATTAATCATAATAAATAAATCAGAATCCGGGTAATCCATAAGTTGTTTCTGGTCGCAAGGCCTTTTAACAGGCAATCGATTATAATCAATAATCTGTTCAATTAAATTTTGATCCTGAATGATACTTCGTAAACCTAATGAGTTACCTTTTACTATATGAATATCATATTCATTTAATAACTCATTTAATATCTTAGTGACAACATCTTCGAGTCTCCTTCCTTCGGAGGCTCGCAAACCTTGAGCTTCAGAATCAAGCATAATTTTTCTCAGTTAAGTCTAACTTAGGTGCAAATAAACTTGTTTCATTAATAATTCTCTTTTTTGCAATTTCACAATAATGGGGGTCTATTTCTAATCCAACACCTATTCTATTATTATTGACAGCTTCAATTAAAGTTGTACCACTACCAGCAAAAGGATCGAAAATCACGTCTCCTACATATGAAAAGAGTTTTATTAAGCGATAAGGCAGTTCTCTTGGAAATGGGGCTGGATGACCAATTCGTTTTTTGCTTTCACCATTAAATGACCATACAGCATTAGTCCACTCAATAAATTCATCTCTACTTATATCAGATTTTCTTGTACCTGAAGTTTTTTTCCATTGTTCCTTATAAAAAACTATAATCAATTCTACTGGTGCAATAACAAAAGGAGCAGAAGCAGATAACCAGGATCCCCAGGCAGTTCTTCGTGAAATATTTCCTTCATTCCAGATTATAGTTGAATGGTATTTCCATCCAACTTTTTTTGCTATCGTAGTTAAATCTGCACCTACGCTCTGTTGACCACCTTTGTTTTTATCGAGAGGGCAATTAAGTGCAAATCTGCCTTGAGGTTTACTCCATTTAAAGCAGTTGTAAATCCACTTTTCAGAAAATTCTAAATATTCATCGTATGTTAAATCATCTTTGTGTGAATTGTATTTTATATCAACATTATAAGGAGGAGAAGTTATAATTAAATCAGAAAATTCTTTCTTGAATAAATCTTTTTCTAAAGCATCACCTTGAATTAGGTAAAGATTTTTTTCTTCAATGTGAAAATTTAAATATCGTCCTTTTTTTTCTTTAACTAAACCTGTCAGTTTAGTGTTATCATCCATAACCTTATATTTCGTTTTAATCTTAACCATTTTTAAATAAACTATTTTACAATTATGAATATAATGATATTTAAATATTATTTGGAGAACATTTTCAATCCAACAATCCCCATAACTATAAGAAAGATAAAAAATATTCTTACAAACTCTTTTGGTTCGTTGAAAAGAATCATACCTAAAATAGCTGTCCCTACAGCTCCAATTCCTGTCCAGACTGCATAAGCAGTCCCAACCGGAATATTTTTTACAGCATAAGCCAGCAATCCCATACTAATTATCATCGAAATAATTGTGAATATACTTGGAATTAGTTTGCTGAATCCTTCAGTATATTTTAATCCAATAGCCCAGGCGATTTCAAACAGACCGGCAATAAAAAGAATAATCCAATACATTGTTAGTTTTTCGGAAAAACATTAATTATTTCTTTTACCCGCTCTTTATCTGAAGAATGAGAAAATGCGTTTATTATCAGATGCGAGTTGTACTTATCAACAACTTTAGGATAAACTATTTTAACAATTTCAATTTTATCATTTGAAAAATTCAGAAGGTTAATCAATGTTATAAGCTGCGTTACAGTAAAGCGATTATACTTTGCTGCTAATTGAATTACATAAATTTTATCTGATTCAAAGCTTTCTGATTTGATGCTTTCACAAAGATCAGAAAACTCATTGTCATTCATAAATTTCAATTCTTCCTTAATAGTAATTCCATTATCAGGAATCAAGCGAAGCAGATTGTATGATTCTATAACTATTTCTTTAGCTTTGCGATAATCTTTGTAGCTCAGATTTTGCAAATAATCCAAATCAAGCTTTTGAATATTTTCGATTAATCTCCTTTTGAGTTCACGGATAGAAATGCCTCCGAAATCCGGTTTTTTCTGTGGAAAACTTTTCTGAACAGAAACAATCATCCAACAAAACAGTAACAGCAAAAAATATTTTTTCATTTCGCCCTCACTTTCTTTTACTGTTAATTAATTCTTCACTCAATTCAACTGCTCTATAGAGATTACGAATTGCTTCAACCATACCGACGGCGCTGACAGATACTGTTCGATTTGCTTCAGTGGTATAAATGAAATTGTTAGGAAGACTTTCTATGTTCCCATCGAATGCAAGTCCGACTACCTCTGCATTGATATTCAGCACGGCACTTCCGGAATTACCACCAACGATATCATTCGTACTTACAAAATTTAATGGCACAGATAAGTCAAATTCTTTTGGCAGATTTTCCCAGTAGGAAGGTAAATTAAACGGAAATTTTTTATCAAAAGAATAATATCTGTCCAAAGCGCCATAGAATGTTGTTTTAATTGGTGCTCGCGTTCCGTTGTAATCATAACCTTTAACAATTCCATCAGCTAATCTCAGTGTTCCAGTTGCATCGGGCGGAATTTCATCTCCATAAACTGCATAAAGAGCTTCACCTAACATCTGATTCAGTATTTCTTCTCTTTGGTTAATCTTTTTGTTATCATCAATCATTTTTTGTAGTTCATCCCTGGTTGCATTAAAAAAATAAATAAAAGGATCATCAGAGTTTAAAATTTCATCAGGGGTTTTACTGACCAATTCATTGAATTTAGTGGCAGAGGTCAGATAACTTTTCTTTATCAAATCCTCTGCAACTGACTCAATTGATCCATCTCTAATTAAATTTACAACTACCTTATCATTAGCCGGAAGATTATCCTTCCATACTTTTATTTGTACTAACAGAAGTTTCTTTTGTAGTTCATTATTTAAATCAAGTGGATACAGATTTTTTGCATCATTTTCAAAATTTTCTTTTGAGATTTTGCCGGCTTTATAATCTTCTATCAATTTTACCAGTTTAGAGGCAACTATTAAATATTGAGGAGAATAAAATCCGCTGATAGTATATGCAAAAAGTTTATTTGCATTTTTCCTTGCTTCATTTCTCAACGATGAAAGTTCATCCCAGATTTTTCCATATTTATTATTCAACTCAGAATTATTGATTACAGATTGTTTGAACTGTTTTTCAAAATCTCTTTTTCTTGCTACTAAAAATGGATCAAGTAAACCTTTGTAAGTTCCTTCATAGACCTTAAGAGCATTTCCGATTGAATATAATCTTGCAATCAGCTCAAAGTCCTCAGCATTAGATTGTGTTACCAGTTCTTCATAAATTTTATATAAGTCCTTCAGCATTTTAACCATCATCGGGTAACGAACATCTCTTTCAAATTCAATCTGAGCCATTGTGTTTATTCTATCGGTACTGCCGGGATTACCAACCACAAAAACCGGCTGATCTTCAGTAATACCGTCGAGATTCCATTTAAAGTAAAATTCTGTTTTTACGGGTTTGTCATTTTCATAAGCTCTGAAAAAAGCACAATCGAGTCCGTATCTCGGATAAGTAAAATTATCATAATCGCCACCAAGTTTTGCAACAAAAAGTTCAGGTACAAATACAAGTCTAACATCATCATAAACTTTATAGCCATATAGAGAATACTTTCCTCCATTGTAGAGGGAAACATGTCTGAACACTAAATCAGGATATTCTTTGGAATACTTTTTTTTCAGTGATTCGATTTTGTTTTCACGTAACTGAATTTTTTCTTCATCAGTTTTTCCTTTGTTCATTTCGTTGTGTACTTCATCGCTTATGTCTTTGATAAACAGGAGTTGTTCAACTTTCAGATCCGGAACTCTTCTTTCTTCTGAAATATCTTTTGCATAAAAACCATCCCGAAGAATATTTTCATTTTCGCGTTGAACAGTTGGTAAAGAACCACGAATGCAGTGATGATTTGTCATAATCAATCCATCCTCAGAAACAAAAGAAGCAGAGCAACCTCTGCCAAATCTTAAAGCTGACTTTTGCATTTTCTCAAGCCATTGTTCCGAAGGAGTGAATCCATATTCTTCCTGAAAATATTTTATAGGTGGATTTTCAAAAGTCCACATTTTGCCCATATCAAATCTCTGGGCTTTAACTGTATCCGGATTGAATCCGTCATTTGTCTGAGCAAGTGAAATTGAAATGAGAAGAAAAATATGAATTGCAATAATTCTGATTTTCATTTCATTACCTCTTTTTATTCTACAATTTCAACATCAGATAAAAACATTTTACCCGAATAAAAGTTAAATACAACTTTTAGTTTTTCGATTGCGTTTTTTATAACAGCTTCTTCATCAACAACAATGATTAAAGAACTTTTCAGAATATTACTTAAATCCTGAGCAGACCTTGTTCCTGTTTTTCCTCTGCCCTGAACATCATCAATTATGGAATATCCTTTTACTCCAACTTCATCAAGTATTCTGCAAACTCTTCTTCTTTCAACTGACTCAATAATAATTTCAAGTTTTTTCATAAATCACCTTACAAGATTGATGATGAAATAGTAAAATGGAATCCCAAGAATTATGTTAAATGGAAAAGTAATTGCCAGAGACATTGTGATATAATAAGCAGGATTTGCCTGTGGCAATGCTATTCTGACTGCAGCCGGAGCTGCGATGTAAGATGCACTCGCAGCTAACACGGTAAACAATAGTGAATCACCTGTTGAGAATCCAAATAAACCGGTAAGAACAATTGTAACCAAAGCACTGATTACAGGCATTATTACAGCAAATAAAAAAAGAAATAATCCTACTGCCCTGAATTCTGAGATTCTTTTTCCGGCTATCATTCCCATATCGAGCAGAAACAGCGTAAGAACTCCGTTAAAAGGATCAATGAAAAAAGGTTTAACTGCTGTTATACCTTTTTCTCCTACGGCTAATCCAATTAATAAACTTCCAAAAAGCAGAACAACACTTGCATTGAATAATGATTCCTTTAATAAATCCACAGTGTTTGATTTTAGTGATGATATTTTCTGTGAACCAAATAATCTTACTAAAAATAACGAGACAAAAATTGCAGGAGATTCCATCAAAGCCATCATTCCAACCATATAACCGTTGTATGGTTCAGATTTTCCCTGAAGAAATGAAATTGCGGTTACAAAAGTTACTACACTCACTGAGCCATAATGAGCGGCTATTGCACCAGAGTTTGTAACATCAAATTTTCCTAAGTATTTAAGGATAAGAAAAGCAACAACCGGAACTATAACACCTATCAGCAAAGAATTAATTATTGATGAATAAAGATTCGCATCTATACCACTCCTGCTTATTTCAAAACCACCTTTCAATCCGATTGCGATCATAAAATATATTGCGAGAGTTTTAGTTATCACCTCAGGTATTTCAATATCAGATTTAAGAATGGTTGAGATAAAGCCAAGTATAAAAAACAAAATCATCGGTGAAGTAAAATTGGCAATTGCGTCGGATAAAAATTCCATTTCAAATATTTAGTTATTTCTGTTACTGAAAGATATGAAAGAAATAAAAAATCTCTGCAGCTTATCAGCGAATCCCAGGGTGGCGAGGAATCCATCTGATTATTACTGCAGAGACATAATAGTGGATGAGGGAATATCCACAAACAATAATAGAAAAAATTTCTTTAGTAGTCGAACCGAAAAATTTTCCCGTATAAAATCAGTTTCTCATCTGCTCAAATATATTGCAGAAAGACTTTCTGAATAAACTTTTAAATCTTATAATCTAAATAGATAAAGTGTCATTCTTCAATTAAGTTTGAAAAGTAGTTTTCAAAAAATCAGGCGGAATTCTTATGAAATCAGTTTTCGATTACTTCTTTTATCCCAAATCAATTTGCATCGTAGGAGCTTCTTCAAAACCTAAAAGTCTTGGTTATGAACTTACAAAATCAGTTCAACTTTATGGCTATACAGGAAAGCTTGTGCTTGTAAATCCAAAAGCAGATGAAATTCTTGGATACAAATGCTATCCTGCTGTTAACAAAGTTGATATTCCAATTGATCTTGCTATTGTTATGGTGCCGAAGCAATTTGTTGAAGAGTCAATAAAGGACCTTTTGAATAGAGGAGTGAAGGCGATCATTCTTATAACAGCAGGATTTAAGGAAACAGGAGAAGCCGGAGCCGAAGCAGAGAAAAGAATTTTATCTCTTATTAAAAATTCCGATGCAAGAATGGTCGGACCAAATTGTATGGGAATTATCAATACCATTTCATCAGTAAAAATGAATGCAACATTTGTGGCTGAGCAACCTCGTGAAGGGAGAATGGCTTTCTGTTCACAAAGCGGTGCAATTGGCGCTGCTGTTCTTAATTCACTGAGAGAAACAGATATAAGGTTTGGTCAGTTCATAAGTGTCGGAAATAAAGCAGATGTAAATGAAAATGATTTACTTGAATACTGGCAGAGTAATAATGATGTTGGTGTTTTAACATTTTATCTTGAAAGTTTTGTAAATGGAGAAGAGTTTATTAAATATTTTATTGATGGGAAAGTCACAAAACCTGTGATTGTACTAAAAGGCGGAAGAACATCAAGCGGGATGAAAGCAGCTTCTTCTCACACAGGTGCACTTGGAAGCAGCGATAAAGTTGTTGATGCAGTACTTAATCAGTTCGGAATTATCCGTGCTGATGATTTAAATGATATGTTTAATACCGCAAAAGGTTTTGAGGAATTTCCGCTACCAAAAGGTAATCGTATTGCAGTTGTAACTAATGCAGGAGGACCTGCAATACTTACGGTAGATTCACTTGAAAAAAATAATCTTACACTTGCTGAATTTTCAGAGGAAACAAGAAGGAAATTAAGAGAGATTGTGCATCCCGAAGGAAGTGTTAATAATCCTGTAGATCTTTTGCCGGGGGGAACTGCCGAGCAATTCAAAGCAGTTAACGAGATTCTTGTACAGGATAGCAATGTAGATGTTGTGATTTCCGTTTTTGTTGAACCGATTATGGTTAAAGCATTGCCTGTAATTGAGGGAATCAATTCAATCAAATCAGATAAACCAATTTTTCAGGTTGTAATGCCTTTACCGGAATTCTGGGATGAATATCGTCGTGAATCTAAAACACGAAAACCTCTGTTCAGATTTGCAGAGGATCCATCTGTTGTTATCAACAATATGATTAAGTATTCACAAAGGATTTTTCCAAAAAGAATTACTAAACAAACTTCTCAAGTCAGCATCAATTTCGGAAAGTATGCGAATAAGTTTTTACCACCGGAAATAGTCGCCGAATTAGTTGACTATTACGAACTGCCGCGAGTAAAAGAAAGAATCGTTACTTCTGATGAATTGTTGTCGGAAAGTTTTGAATACCCTCTCGTTTTAAAGGCAGTTGGAGAGAAGATAATTCACAAATCAGATTTGAAAGGTGTAGTTCTGAATATAAAATCAAAAGAAGAGCTTATCGAAGCATCAGATGAAATGAAAAAAAACTTTGCTTCAAAGAATATTTATATTGATTCTTTTCTCATTCAACCTTATCTGGAAACAAAATTTGAATTACTTGTTGGTGCATTCAGAGATGCAAGCTTTGGACCTATGGTAATGTTTGGCAGTGGTGGAAAGTATGTGGAAATTCTTAATGACACAGCTATGCGCTCGGCTTATTTAAGTAAAATTGATATTGGTGAAATTATTAACTCAACAAAGATTGGAAAAATTATTCAGGGAGTTCGCGGAGAAAAACCGGTTGATTTATTAAGAGTAAAAAATGTTATCCGTAATCTCGCACAAATGGTGATTAATCATCCTGAGATAAAAGAAGTTGATCTTAATCCATTGTTAGTTACTAATGATAATAAGATTTTTGCTGTTGACATAAGAATCAAATGCTGAAACTATAACATTAAAAATTATTTTTTATGAACAGAAAAAAATTTATCAAAACAATTTCCGCAGTAGCTGCATTAGGTGCTTTGCCGTCTAATCAATTAATTGGATCTCATTATAATGAAGAGCCATATTCAGAAAAGCTTTCAGTTATAAAACCTGAAAGACTGAAAGAAGGTGATCGGATTGCGCTCATTGCACCAGGGAGTTATATATCTGAAAAAGAATTACAAAACTCTGTTACGAATTTAAGTGACTTGGGTTTTCAGGTTACTTTTTCTGAGAAGCTTATGCTTCAACACGGATATTTCTCAGGAACGGATCAGCAGCGAGCAGAAGATCTTATGGATATGTTTGAAAGAGATGATGTTGATGCAATTATGTGTGTGCGCGGAGGTTATGGCTGTGCAAGAATTCTTCCTTTACTCGATTATTCAGTTATAAAAAAGCATCCGAAAATTTTAGTCGGCTACAGCGATGTTACTGCCTTGCTTTATGGTATTTTCAAAAAAACAGGATTGATTACTTTTCATGGTCCGGTTTCTACATCAGCATTTAATGAATTTTCAGTCCATAATTTCAAAAAAGTATTAATGAGTCCTGAAACCACAACAAAATTTTTAAATGCCAATCCACCAAGTGATGAAAACATTTATGGAGTTAAAACTATTGTCGAAGGAAAAACTAAAGGTAGATTAGTGGGTGGCAATCTTTCAATAATGGTTTCGCTAATCGGAACAAAGTATGATGTTGATTACACTGGTAAAATCATTTTCATTGAAGAAATAGGAGAAGAACCTTACCGTATTGACCGAATGCTTACTCAACTTATTCAGGCAGATAAATTCAAAAATGCTTCTGGTGTTATGATGGGAATATTTAGTAAATGTGAACCAAAAGAAATTGATCCCTCATTCAGTAAATCTTTTTCACTTATTGAAGTTCTGAACGAGAGATTTAGTAACTTTAAAGTACCGGTTATTTATGGAATGTCATTCGGACACATTAAAGATAAATTCACAATTCCATTCGGTGCACTTGCTGAACTTAATGCAACTGAACAAACTTTTACTTTGTTGGAATCAGCAGTAAAATAAAAAGAAGGAAAATAAAAATGATTAAAAGAATTCTTGCACTATTTATTATCACATTAACATTAAATGGCTGTTTGCTTTTCAATACCGTCAGTTATGAAATAACAATGAAGTCTGATACTGCCGGAAGTGCATTGGTTAAAATTAATGATATCTGCACAACAGCTTCAGATGAAGAAGAAGAGAATAACGATATTAATTATCTTTTTGATTACGCCTTAAAGAGCAGTCAGTTCATAAGTGAAATGGAAGCTGAAGGAAAAAAAGTGACGAGCAGAAAACTTTTTGTTGAAGGTACCAGGTTAAACGGATTATTGTCATATGATTTCGATGATATAAGTAAAGTTGAAGGAATTCAGTTTGATGAACCATATTATTATTTAACTCTCAGTCCTGAAGATAGTGTAATCTCAACTAATGGTCAATTATTCGAATATGATGATTACAAAAGGATTGTGTGGGACAAATCAATAAGAGTAATGAAGTTTACAATGTTTAGTGAGGATACTGATAGACCGGGATTAAAAAGAATGTCAGTTTATTATAACAAAGAAAACTAATGTTTGCAGAAGTTGTTTTTGCATTACCTTTTCGTAAAGCTTTTACATATGAAATTCCCGCCGAGTTAAAAAAGTTTGTAAAAGAAGGGGTTCGTGTTGTTGCTCCTTTCGGCAAAAGAACACTTACAGGATTTGTTATAAAACTAACTAAAACCACTCAGGTTCAGGATGAAATAAAGCAAATCCGAGAAGTGCTTGATGATGAACCAATCTTTAACAGAACTTTATTAAAATTTTATGAATGGATTTCAGATTATTATTTGTGTTCTCTCGGTGAAGCATTAAAATTACTTGTACCGCATGGAACAGAGGTAGAATCGAAAAGAAAAATTTCGGTTGATAAAAATTTTGTCTTACAGCTTCTGCAGAAAGAACAAAGGAAAAACACAATCAGATATAAAATTCTTCAGGAACTATCAACACGGGAACAACTGACATTTTCTTCTTTACAAAAAGCAGTTGGTAAAAAAAATATTTACTCGCAGATCAGAACTCTTGTTGAAGAAGGGGCAGTCAGTATTATTGATGAAGTTGAATCTGCAAAAGTCAGACCTAAAAAATTAAAATATGTTCGACTTTCAAAAGATGTAAAAGAGATTTATTCCAGCTTACCTGATCTTGATAGAAGATCTCCCAAACAGGTGAAACTGCTCTTGGTTCTGATTGAAGCAAAAGGAAAATCAGTTCCTGTTGCTGAACTACTTCATAAAACTGAAACTTCAAAGGCGGCTTTAGATAGTTTAGAAAGAAAAGGATTCATTGAAATATTTGAAAAAGAAATTGATCGAAGATATAAGGAACATTATCAGGAAGTCCATCAGGAATTTGTTTTAACTGAACAACAGAAAAAAGTTGTTGATGAAATTTCTCCAAAAGTCAAGGAATCTTTGTTTCAGACATATCTCTTACACGGCGTAACAGGAAGTGGTAAAACTCAGGTTTATATCGAGCTTGCAATAATTGCGCTTGAGTTAAATAAATCAGTTCTAATATTAGTTCCGGAAATTTCTCTCACTCCGCAGATAACCTCAAGATTTTATAATAACTTTGGAGATCTTGTAACAGTGCTTCATAGCCGAATGTCTGCAGGAGAAAGATTTGATTCCTGGCGAAGAATACACAAAGGAAAGTCCAGAATAGTTGTTGGAGCGCGCTCAGCTTTGTTTGCACCATTGAATAACATAGGTCTGATAGTAGTTGATGAAGAACACGATGCCAGTTATAAACAACAGGATATGATACCGAAATACAATGCAAGAGATTCTGCTGTTGTTTTGGGAAGTATTCATAACTGTCCTGTAATTCTTGGTTCTGCAACACCATCGGTAGAAAGTCGTTATAATGCTGAAATAGGGAAATACAAGTTGCTCACTCTTCCGCTCAGAATTGATGGTGCAAAACTTCCGACTATAACATTAGTTAATGTTAATGTCGAAAGAAAAAAGGGAAGGATGGATAATATATTCTCGCGAACTTTACTTGATAAGATCGAAGACCGACTGAAAAAGAATGAAGGAGTAATAATTCTTCAGAACAGAAGAGGATTCTCTACACAAATTTATTGTGAAGACTGTGGCGAAATTGAAATGTGTTCAAACTGTAGTGTTCCGATGGTTTTTCATATAAATAAAAATACTATCCAATGTCATTATTGCGGATTAGAAAAACCGGTTCCAAATGCATGTACTAATTGCGGTTCAATTAACATAAAATATTTCGGAACAGGGACAGAAAGGGTTGAGGATGAATTACAGTTTTATTTTCCCAATGCAAGAATAAGCAGGATTGATTCTGACTCAATTACAAAAAAGTCATATCTGAGCAATCTGCTTTTAAGTTTTGGAAAAGGAGAAATTGATATTCTTGTGGGAACTCAGATGGTTTCAAAAGGCCTGGATTTTTCCCGAGTTACTTTGGTGGGAGTTATTTCAGCAGAAACAACTTTATGGCTTCCGGATTTCCGAGCTGACGAAAGAACATTTCAACTACTTACACAAGTTGCCGGTAGAGCAGGCAGAAGTAAAATTGCAGGGGAAGTTATAATCCAAACTCAGAATGAAAAACATTTTGCACTTCAGAAAGTTTTACAGAATGATTATGAAGGGTTTTACAGGAGAGAAATTGTTGACAGAGAAAGAATGGGTTATCCACCTTTTACAAGACTTGCACTTATTGAAACAAAAGATAAATCTGAACAGAAAGCAAAAGGTGCCGCAACTGATTTCAGGAAGGCACTGAAAAAATTCGAACATCATCTTAAAATTTCCGAACCAACAACAGCACTTATTTATAAACTTAAGGGATTTTATCGCTATCATATTCTCATCAAAAGCTCGCGGAAATCTGATCCATCAGGAAAATATTTAAGGAAGGCAGTACTTGAAGCTTTCACTGAGTTTAATCGTATATCAAGATATAGAGATGTAAAAATGTTTTATGATATTGATCCGCAGAGTATAATGTAACTTTTATCTAATTGAATCAATAAAATCCCTGAAATTCAGGATTCTTTTAATTTCAGAGGAATTGATAAGAAATGGTTCAACATCTTTCGCCAGCTTACTGAGATTTTCATTTTTTATTCTATTAAAAAGAGCTTCTTTTAGTTTTTTGATATTATCAATATTAGCTTTTAACTTTAAGTAGTTGAAATCAGGTTTTGTAAAACTATAAAGAAAAGTAACATCATAAAGATCTCTTCCCTTCAAAACCTTGCGATTGATTATTGCCCAAAGTTTCTGAGATAGTAAAATATTTGAAGGGGCTGTTAAAATGTGTGTAAATACATCAAACTTGTTTAATAAAAATTTTTCAGGTTCATAATTATAGCCCTGCGATTCAGTATCAAGTTGAATAGTGATTTTTTCATTAGAAAAATTAGTTAGTCCTTCTTCAAGTAGCAATTTGGGAATTTTAATGTAACATCTGAAAGCTTGCTTTGAAACAATTTTCGTTTCAACATTATATCCAATTAGTTCAAGCTCTTTTTTTATCTGATTAGATAGAGTAGTAAATTCATTAATTGTCAAACCAAAATTGTCGAAGTCCAAATCTTCGGAAAATCTTGAAGTACCATAAACCATTCTTATACAAGTACCTCCAATGAAACACATTTTATTCGAAATATTATCTTTAAAAATTATCTCAAGTATTTTATACTGCAAGTATTCCCTCCGGATATTCCTTTTGAAAAGTTTTTCATTATCAGGATAAAATTTTTCAATCTCTTTAAGTGTTAACATCTAAAACTCTCAGGAATTGGTTTGCTCTTTTCGTTAAGCTTTTATTATTGTAGATATCGAGGTATTTATTAAATTTTTGAAAATCTATAGTTTCCTTTATATGACTATTATTGAATCTCACTTCTGAAATTTTAACTTCATCAGTTAGTTCAGAATGGAAATAAAGAAAATCAATTATTGCCTTTTCAGGTTCTGCAATTTTAAAGTAAAAATTGTCTTTCTTTTGAAGGTTATAACCAAAGAATAAAGAGTTTTTTATTTTTCTGTAAAAAAATTTTCCATACTTCGTATTGAAATAAGAAGTTTTTCTGGTCGTTACAGATGTGAAATTATAGCTTGATTCAGGAATAAAATTATAGAAAGCTAATGCAGTTTCAAGTGAAATATATGAAGGACTATAAATTTTATTTGCAATAAAAAATAACTTAAGCTCATCTAAATCTACATCAGCGAATTTATAGACACCATTAGCAATTCTCTCAACTAATCCCTTCTTCTGCCATTCCACTAATCTGTGATGATAGACCTTGCCACGGATTTTTTTTATATCCTGTACTGAAAAGAATGGAATTGATTGTAATTCTCTACGAAATTCAACGAAGTTCATAATATATTTCTAAAATGTACTGTTTACAATATAAATTAGAAATATTTTAAAGGCAAAATTATTTCGTTTGTAACACTTCTGCTGATTTTAATCAATTCAGACCGAATAGTTAAATTTTAGCCGCCAAATCCACCTAAAAACGGAAATACTTTTCCAAGGAAGAAAAACAATAAACCACCAAGAATCCAAAGAGTAAATACCAATATGAAATACGGAGTATTGCTTTGCGCGCGATTTAATTTTGCCAAACCAATTGACAGTACTGAGTATGCCCAGATAGAAAGCGGATCAACTTTCGATAAAAAGAATTTAACAATACTGCCTTTTTCCAAATCAATAAAATTTGCAACGCTTGTATCCATAACAATTTTACCAAGCAGAAAAGTAAGTATGCCTCCGATTAAAACCTGAATCATACTAATGTAGGATGTTAATCCATTGGCAACGAGAACATGCTGATAACTTCCTTCACCTTTGAGTATGAATTTTACAAACAGAAAATAAATTCCCGCAATGATGAAGAAGAATATAAATCCGAAAATCAGGGTTGAAACAATATTTATGACCCAACCTATCGGTCCACGCATAAATTCCATTTGTTTTTCAATTCCATCAATTGCCTGATCAGCTTGTTCCTGTGTCATTTTACCTTCACTTACCATCTTTTCAAACATTTCGATCTGAGCTTGTCGGGTTTGTAATGCAACTTCGTCATTTAACATTGCAAGACTTCGCATAAGTCCTATCAAGGTGAAAACAATAACTATAGGAAGAACCCACTCAATAGATTTTATGGGAAATCGTGCGATTGATTCAAATGTTTTTGATGGCTCGGTGAATATTCCAATCACTTTATCGGAATGAGAGAGTTCAATTTCTCCGTTTGAATTCTGAATGTTCAAGTTGTCGGTGTTTTCCATAGATGCTCCTAAAGTTAGTTTTACTAGGGTGAAATGTAAAAGTTAATTCATTAATCACAAAGAAAATTATTACAAACGGTTTTTATTTTTTATTATGTGTATTATCCGTTTGATATTTCGCTTAAATTTGTATCGGTAATTAAAAAACCTTTTGCAGGATCCAGAATGAAATACAAAACCATCATCGAACCATTCAAAATAAAATCTGTTGAACCAATCAGATTCACTACCAAAGAAGAAAGAGAAATTTTACTTAAAGAAGCAGGTTATAATCCTTTTATGCTTCATTCAGATGATGTTTTGATTGATTTGCTCACAGACAGTGGTACTTCGGCAATGAGCGCTAAACAATGGGCAGGAATTATGGAAGGTGACGAAGCTTATGCCGGCTCAAAAAGTTTTTACCGATTTGAAGCTGTTGTAAAAAGTATAACTCAGATGAAACATATTATTCCAACTCATCAGGGAAGAGCAGCAGAGAAAATTCTGTTTTCTATTGTCGGTGGTCCCGGAAAATATTTTCCGAACAATACGCATTTTGATACCACTCGTGCAAACATTGAATTCACAGGCTCAGAAGCTGTTGATTTGCTGAATGAAATTGGTAAACACCCTGAAATTCGTGCTGACTTCAAAGGTAATATGGATCTCGAAAAACTTGAAGCATTTATAAAAGAAAAAGGTCCTGAAAATATTCCTCTTTGCATGATTACAGTTACAAATAATTCCGGCGGAGGACAACCGGTTTCGATGCAGAATATCAGAGAAACAAAACAACTCTGCCAAAAGTATGGAATCCCCCTTTTCATTGATGCTTGCAGATTTGCAGAGAATGCATATTTCATTAAACTTCGTGAGAAAGGTTATGAGAATAAAACGCCCTTGGAAATTGCTCAGGAAATGTTTTCTTATGCCGATGGTGTAACAATGAGTGCAAAGAAAGATGCTCTTGTAAACATTGGTGGTTTCCTTGCAATGAATGATGACGAACTCGCTATGAAATGTCGCAACCTTTTAATTGTTACAGAGGGATTTCCCACTTATGGCGGACTTGCCGGAAGGGATCTTGAAGCTGTTGCTCAGGGATTACTCGAAGTTCTTGATGAGCATTACCTTCAGTACAGAATCAGAAGTGTTGAGTATCTTGGAGAAAAACTTGTCGCTGCCGGTGTCCCGATTATTGAACCACCAGGAGGACACGCAATTTATATGGATGCAAAAAGATTTACTCCACACATTCCACCTGAACAATATCCGGGACAATCAATTGTATGTGAGCTTTATCTTGAAGGCGGAGTGCGTGCAGTTGAAATTGGTAGTGTAATGTTTGGAAAGTATGATAACAATGGAAAGCTTATTCCGGCTATGATGGAATTAGTAAGACTTGCTATGCCAAGACGAGTTTATACTCAAAGTCACGTTGATTATCTAATTGAAGTTATAACAGAAGTATATAAACGAAGAAATGACCTGAAAGGATATAAAATTACTTACGAAGCTCCAATGCTCAGGCATTTTACAGCCAGATTTGAACCATTGTCATAATTTTCTGCGACTCTGCGTCTTTGCGTGAAACAGGTTAATATGATGTTGAAAGAATTATACAAATACGATAAAGGCAGACAAATTTTCAGACTAATTCCAACTGAGACAAATAAGTTGGTAATTGAGGAAAGAGATAGACTCAAAAAAGAAGCTTTCTTCTCATGTTTAGAAATAAAATCCGGTAAGAAAATTTTTCAAGACTTCCAGTTTGAAGAAAAATTCTGGATAGGAATCGAAAAGATTTATAAAGATGTTATCTTCTTCCATAAATTTGAGCGTCCCGATCTGCCAAATCACAAAGGCATTATTGCATTTGATATAAAATCACAAACCACACTTTGGGAAAATCAGAATAAGTTTCTATTTGCCAGTGATGATAAAATTGTATTTATGTCCAATGAATCAGGAATTACAAAACTATTCATGGTTGACTATCTAAACGGTGAATCATTTACAAATCCTGAAGAATTTTTTAATCTCGCACCACAAAACGAGAATTATAACAGCTATATTTATTCTCGAAAAATTTCACAGAAAGAATTAGAGAGTTTCATACATCCGGATTTCAACAAAAAAATTTCAGACTATTTAATTAAGGATTATGTTAATTTTGCAGTAAAGAACGATCTGTCATTTTATAGTTTTCACTACATCAATGAAGGGGGAACAATGGATAACATTTTTTTTGCAGTAGATAATAACGGAACCATTGTTCTCGAAGAAAAACTAAATAAAGGATTGGAAAAACTTGAACCGGAATCATTTTTTATTAAAGATGATTTATTGTTTCTGTTGTTTGGAATGACAGGTTTTGGAGTTTATCAAATTTTATAAGAGGTGGAATTATGGACATCTCTAAAGAAGCAAAAATCATTTTGCTCAAAGCTGCCCGTCAATCAATCGGAACTGTATTTGGGGGAAAAGAACCAGAATCTCCAGATTATGATAAATATCCCGAACTCAAATCCCATTCCGGTGCTTTCGTTACACTAACAATTGATCATCAGCTTCGTGGTTGTATTGGATATATAATCGGACAGGCACCGCTTTTTGAAACTGTTTGTGATGCAGCAATTCAGGCAGCATTTAATGATCCCCGGTTTCCTTCGCTTTCAAAAGAGGAGTTTGATAAAATAAAAATAGAAATTTCTGTGCTTGGAAACTTCACACCGATTAAATCTTATGATGATATAATAATTGGCAAACACGGTTTACTGCTCGAAGAAGGAGGCAGAGGATTATTACTTCCGCAGGTTGCAACAGAACATAACATGACAAGGGACGAATTTCTTTCAGCACTTTGTCATAAAGCGGGTCTTTATGGTAATTACTGGAAAGAAAGAGTACGCAAGATAAAAACATTTACTGCTGAAGTGTTTTCTGAAGATGATTTTAAGGAGGAATTATGAAAAAAATAAGACCACCACATGTTGCAGGTTATTTCTATCCTGCTGATCCATTGAAACTTCAGAATGACATTCAAAGAATGTTATCTGATGCTAAAGTTGATAAATCTTTCGGAAAAATTATTGGATTAGTTTCTCCTCATGCCGGATATATGTATTCAGGAAGAACGGCAGCGTATGCTTACAATGTATTAAAAGGAAAGAATTATAAAACGGCTATTGTTATCTCTCCCAGCCACGCTGAATATTTCCCGGGAATCTCTGTCTATGACGGTGATGGTTATGAAACTCCTCTCGGTGTGGTTGAAATTGACGAAGAAAAAGCTGATAAGTTAGTCGAAGGAAGTAAACTCATTTTCAGAGGAGTTCAGGGACACAGGAGAGAACACGCTCTTGAAGTTCAGATTCCTTTCTTACAATCAGTACTTGATAATTTCAAAATTGTTCCAGTTGTTATGGGTGATCAAAGTAAAGTGTTTGTAGATGAACTTGCGCGAAAATTATCAGAAGTTATTGATGATGAAACAATTCTTGTTGCCAGCTCTGACTTATCTCACTTTTACAATGCTCAGCAAGCTGATATGCTTGATTCAATTGTTGAAAGAAGGATAAATGAATTTGATTATGAACAACTTCAGAAAGATCTGGAAACTCACAAATGTGAAGCTTGTGGCGGTGGACCAATTGTGGCTATGATGAAAGCAGCAGCACAAAAGAATTTTAACAAAGCTAAGGTGTTGAAAAGAACCGACTCAGGTGATGTTACCGGAGATAAATCAGAAGTTGTCGGTTATCTTTCCGCAGTTGTGTATGATTAGACACTGGAAACCAGTAAAAATATTTATTTGATTTAGTCTGATTAATTAACAAGAGGATTATTAAGGTTTACATCTTGAAAAGTCAAATAACGACTTTAATTACCCGATTTCATTCTCATCTGGAATTGCTCAATCATTTTAGATTTTCTTGAAAACAAAAGTTTAAAGAGATTATTGCAGAGCTTTTGTGATAATCTGTGTAATCTGTGGTTAAAAAATTCTTTTATCTAAAAAAATAATTTCACAGCTTCGTTTTTTATGTTTTCATCTTACAACTATTTAGTGTTAGGAGAAACTGATTTAACTGATATTTACGGTTTATTATGCTTACGAATTTTGTGGCTGAAAAAGACTTTTAAAAAATCCCAAAGGACAAAAAAGAATTGAAATTTGAATATTTTCTGGAAACTTCTGAAAAATTAAAAAAATATGTCACTGAGTGGCAGTGCCATCGAAGGGTGTCACCCTGAGCGCAGCCGAAGAGTGATTTTCTCCTAAAATGTCAGTCTTCGACAGGCTCAGACTGACACATGTCAAATATTTCAGAAGTTTCTTCTGATATAAAGAATAAAAAATTCATCTTACAATCTCTCATCCAATCACTCAATCAATCTCCTTACCATAACCGGGAATATTAAACATTACTGAATCATTCATTATATTCACGGCTAAAAATCAGGAGAACTTTGTGAGCGATAAGAAAAATAAACCCTCAGATGCAGTTGCTAATATTGTATCACTTGCAAAACGAAGAGGTTTTGTATTTCAATCAAGTGAAATCTATGGCGGCTTAAATGGCTGTTGGGATTACGGTCCGCTTGGAGTTGAACTTCTCAGAAATATAAAAGAAGAATGGTGGAAATCCATGACTTACCGCGAAGATGTTGAAGGGATTGATGCCGCTATTCTGATGCATCCGAGAGTTTGGGAAGCTTCAGGACATGTTGAAAACTTTACAGATCCAATGATTGATTGTAAAGTTTGTAAAGCAAGATTTCGTCTTGATGTACTTGGTGACTCTATTAACGAAAAGAAAAAAGAAAAAGCTTTGAATGATTTAAGGTTTGAGATAAAAGAAAATAGTGAACTTATAAACAAACTTGAAAATAAAATTTCAAATCCCGGAGATGAAGATCCTTTTAACTTGATTCTGGAAGACAATGATTTGGGAAAACTTCTTCTTTCAAAATTAAATTGTCCTCAGTGTGGAAATGCAAATTCATTTACTGATGCAAGAAAATTTAATCTGATGTTCAAAACTTTCATCGGACCGGTTGAGGACAGCAGTGCAGTGGTTTACTTAAGACCTGAAACAGCGCAGGGAATTTTTGTCAACTTTCTGAATGTGCAAAGCTCATCAAGACAAAAACTTCCGTTCGGTATTGCCCAGATTGGCAAAGCATTCCGTAATGAAATCAACACGAAGAATTTTCTGTTCCGAACAAGAGAATTCGAGCAAATGGAAATGCAGTTTTTTGTAAATCCGAAAAATGATAAGCAATGGTATGATTACTGGAAAGCAGAAAGACTTGAATGGTATAAATCTCTTGGTATGAATCCGAATAAACTTCGCTATCATGATCATCCTGCAAATAAATTAGCACACTATGCTAAAGAAGCAACAGATATTGAGTATGAGTTTCCGTTTGGCTGGGGTGAAATAGAAGGAATTCACAACAGAACGGATTTTGATTTAAGCAGACACGAAGAATATTCCGGAAAGTCATTGAAGTATTTTGATGATGAGACAAAAGAAAAATATGTTCCATACATTATTGAAACATCCGCAGGTGCAAGTCGTGGATTTATGGCATTTTTAATTGATGCCTATTATGAAGAAGAAGTAAACGGAGAGATGAGAAGTGTTCTGAAATTTCATCCTAAACTTGCACCTATAAAAGCAGCAATCTTTCCTTTGGTTAATAAAGATGGAATGCCTGAGATTGCCAGAGAAATTGAAAAAGATCTCAGAAAAAATTTCAAAGTTTTTTATGATGATAAAGGAGCAATAGGAAGAAGATACAGAAGACAGGATGAAGCAGGAACTCCGTTCTGCATAACAGTGGATACACAAACTCTTGAAGACAGAACAGTTACTGTGCGTGAAAGAGATTCGATGTTTCAGGAAAGAGTAAATATTGATATGCTGTCAAAATATTTGGACGATAAACTTTATTGATTAAAAAATTTATTTTTCATAATTAAGGCGATGAGTTAAATCGCCTTTTTTATTTTACCTTGTTTCAATCTGATTTGTTTCAGATTTTTCAATCAAAAATTTAATGTTATGCATAAAATAATTTTTTTGACGATCATTCTGAATGTAATATCCTTTGCACAGGACAAAGATTTTGAATCCCGTGTTGAATCCGGAATAAAACAAATCTATAATATCAAGTTTGAAGATGCAGAGAAAACATTTCGCTCACTGATTGCAGATTATCCGGATCATCCGGCCGGGAGGTTCTTTCTTGCAATGATTGACTGGTGGAAAATTCTTCTTGATGTTGAAAATGAATCGTATGATGAACTATTCTTTCAGAAACTTGAAGATGTCATATTTCAATGTAATCAGATTCTGGAAAAAGAACCTGAGAATGTAGATGCTCTTTTCTTTAAAGGTGGTTCTATAGGATTTCGGGGAAGGTTGAGGGCTCTTCGCGAAAGCTGGCTTAAAGCAGCTGATGATGGAAGAGAAGCTTTACCTATTGTTGAACTGGCTTCAAGACTTGATCCTGAAAATCTTGATGTTCAGCTTGGATTTGGTATTTATAATTATTACGCTGCGGTGATTCCTGAAGAATATCCCTTAATAAAACCCCTTATGATTTTTTTTCCCAGCGGAAATAAGGAAGAAGGATTAAGGCAATTAAGAAATACAGCTTTTAACGGTAAGTACGCAAAATATGAAGCGCGATATTTTTTAATGACAATTTACTACCGCTACGAATCCAATCCCTGGCAAGCTGAAGAATTTGCTAAATTGTTAGTGGAAGATTTTCCGGACAATCCCACATTTCAGAGATGGCTCGGAAGAATTTATGTCAGACAGGGCAAAATGCAATTGGCTGATTCTTTATTTAAAGATGTACTTAAAAAAGCTGATAACAATTTTTACGGATACAATTTTCCTGTTTCACTTCGCGAAGCTAACTATTATGTCGGATATAATTACAAACTAAATAATGAACCTGATTCAGCGAAAATATATTTGACCAGATGTGTTGAAATCTCTCAGCAAATAGACAGAGAGGAGGAATCGGGTTTCCTGATCAATTCAATTCTGTACCTTGCTCAGATAAGCGAAACAAAAAATCTTTTTGAAGAGGCGATAAGTTATTATGAAAAACTTTTACAAATGAGAGATTGGGGCAATTCTCATTCATTAGCTAAAAATAGTTTAAAGAGATTGAAAGGATAATATTCCGCAAGTCATCAAAACCTGCGGAATACTAAATCTAAAACGAGGTTGCAATACCAACTCTGTGTAATGCACCAACCAATCCCAGTGAAGAATAACCATAGTTAAAATTATAATCAGAAATTTTTGCGCCAAGCCCTATATTAAATCCTGCAATACCAGCAGTGGTTCCGATCTTAAGATCAGATCTTCTTTCGTTATCAAAGCCAAGTCTGAGTGTAAGCACTTTGCTTAAATTAATTTCAGCACCCAGTGTAAACGCCTTGAATCTTTGTGTGAAATTTTCCCTGTCCTGATTTAATCTGTGGAAATCAAGCGATAATCTGATTGGAATTTTTTCAAGTCTTTTTGATACTCCTATCGTAATGTCCAACGGCAATTCTTCTTTAAGATTATAATAGCTTGAAACCTGAGTCCCCAGATTTAATATAGAAAATCCGAAATTAAGGAATTCCTCAGGAACAGTATAATGTAAACCGATATCAGCAGCAAAAGCATTTGAAGAACGATCAGCAATACTTGAATAAATAAATTTGACATTCGCTCCATAGAAAAAATTAGCATCAAGCAGGTTTGAATAACCAATAATCAAAGCAAGTTCACCTGCGCCAAATTCGCCAGTTCGGTTGCCAAACTCATCAGCTTCTTCGAAGCTGCCGTAGTTGATATATTTTATCGCCCCACCAAACCTTCCGATGTTATTAAACTCCGTTGAGAAAGAAACACTGGCAAGATTTATATCCATCAGATGTTTTACAAACGAAAATGAAACAGGATTATTCTCCAGAAAACTTAATCCTGCAGGATTATAAAAAATAACATCAGGATCATCATTGTTTGCAACGAAACTGCCACCAAGTGCTGCAGCTCTCGGACTCATATCAAGTTTCAGAAATTCATAAGTGTTTTGGGAATAACCTGATGAAAGCACTAAAGAAGATATTGCAATTATTAAAAGGATTTTCTTCATTATTTCTCCAAATTTTCCTGTTCTATTTAACAATATACATTTATAAAGGCAAGGGAATTCTTTGGTAAAAACAATCCCATTTTTTTCTAATTATAATATGCAATTTATATTTAGAAGGATAATTTATAGGAATAATTATGACTAAAAATAATTTAATAAGAAGACTTTCATTCTTATTCACAGCAGCTGCCGTTATTGTCTCGTTCGCATTCATTCCTCCTAAACCTGACGAAGGAATGTTTCCGCTAAGTGATATTAGAAAGTTAAATCTCAATGAAAAAGGTTTGAAAATACCGATTGATGAACTTTACAATCCGGACGGAAGTAGTCTGGTCGATGCACTTGTACTTCTTGGCGGCTGCACCGGTTCATTTGTGTCCGATCAAGGTCTAATAATCACAAATCATCATTGTGTTTTTGGTGCAGTTCAGAAAGTGAGCACATTAGAAAATAATTATCTTGAAAATGGGTTTGTTGCCCGAAGTTCTGCTGAAGAAATTCCTGCAGAAGGATTAACCGCAAGAATTACAGTTTCATATGAAGATGTAAGCAATGAGGTTCTATCTGCTGCTGAGAATGTGGATGATATTTCAAAAAGGTCAAAAGCAATTTCAGATAAAATATCAGAAATTGTTAAGAGGGAAGAAGCAAAAGATAACACAATAAAAGCAGAAGTGTCAGAAATGTTTGTCGGCGAGCAGTATGTTTTATTCCGTTATAAGATTATTAATGATATCCGTCTTGTTTATGTACCTCCGAGAACCATTGGTGAGTTTGGAGGAGAATCTGATAATTGGATTTGGCCAAGACACACGGGGGATTTTTCTTTTGTTCGTGCTTATGTGGCACCTGATGGTTCACCAGCAAAATATTCTAAAGATAATGTTCCATTTAAACCGAAAAAGTTTTTAAAAGTTAATGCAGGAGGAATTGATGAAGAGGATTTTGTTTTTATTCTTGGTTATCCCGGAAGAACATTCAAAAATATGCCGGCAAGATTTGTTGAATATCATTACAAATATCAATTACCTTATGTGCAGAATTTATTTTCCTGGCTGATAAATCTTTATACTAAAAGAGGTGAAAATGATCCCGAATTTGCGTTAAATATTTCTTCAACTATTAAAGGTCTTGCTAATACAGAAAAAAATTATCGAGGTAAACTTCAGGGTATAAGAAATTTAGATTTGATCAATAAAAAGTTTGATGAAGAAAAGAAACTTCTGGAATTCATTAATTCAGATCCGATATTGAAACAAAAGTATGGAAATGTTCTCGATGAAATTGATAGTCTTTACGATGATGCTTTTGAAAGTGGTCGAAGGATATTTGTACTTAACTTCCTGCGAAATTATGTTACTTATTACAGACTTGCAGATTTATTTGTTGATTACAAAACTGAGATGATGAAAGAAGATTCAGAGAAAAAATCAAAATTCAGAAAGGAAAACCAGGACAAGCTGATTTCTGAAATAGAAAATATTTATAGAGACTACAAACCGGACCTTGAGCCTCAGATTTTCATGAAAATATTTGGTGAAGCTTCCGGGTTTGATGAGATGAAGGAAACAGAACCATTCGCATCATTCAGAAAACTTCAAGATAAAAATCAATATATTCAGAATCTTTACTCTAAATCTCTGATATTTGATAAAGAAAAATTTATTGAAAAATTATTGGATGATGAATATACTATCGAAGAATCTGACGATGAATTGATTTCGATTGCATCAAAACTTTATCAGTTAAGAAGTAAAGAGCAGGAAAGACAACAGATTCGTGATAGCAAATCAAACATAGTAATAGCAAAGTTTAATGAAGCAAAAAGAATGTGGCTTAAGAAAAATTTTGTTCCCGATGCAAACCGGACATTGCGATTAACCTATGGTTATGTTCGGGGGTATTCACCGCGGGATGCAGTTTATTATTCGCCTATAAGTTCCCTAAGAGGTATGATCGAAAAATCTTTTGAAGGTGGTGATTATAAAATTTATGAGAATATTAAAGAACTTTATGCTAAAAAGGATTTCGGAAGATTTGTTCATCCGAAACTGAACGATGTTCCCGTCGCTTTTATTTACAACACTGACACAAGCGGTGGCAATTCAGGAAGCCCGATTATGGATAGCTATGGAAGATTAGTCGGGGTAAATTTTGACAGATGTTTTGAAGCAACTATAAATGATTATGCTTGGAGCGAATCCTACAGCCGTTCAATTGGTGTTGATATCAGATTTATTCTTTGGGTTGTTCAGAAAATCGGTGGTGCTGATTTTCTGCTGAATGAGATGAATGTAAGTTTTTAGTTGATCATTTTGTAATGTCAGGTACTTTCTTGGGTGCCTGGCATTTTTTTTATCACATTAATTTCACTGCCTTTTTTAACAAGCATAACTCCGGTAATAATTAAAACTGCTGCAAGAATCATATAGATGTTCAGCTTCTCATCTAATACAAGCCAACCAAGCATTACAGCAATAACCGGATTTATGTAAGCGTAGGTAGAAACAAGTGAAAGAGGTAAATGCTCTATCGCATAAATATATGAACCATATCCTATTATTGACCCAAAAACAATCAGATATGCCAATGAAAAAATTCCCTCTGCATTTAAACTAATCCGGGATAACTCTCCAAGTATAATTCCGAGTAGAGTCTGAGCAACACCAGCAACAAGCATCTGAACTGCAGCACTCATCAAGGGATGAGCATTTACACGCTTTTGTTTTGAATAAACTGAACCCAGCGACCAGGCAATAACAGCTCCAAGGATGCTAATCACTCCAATTAAATATTGATTATTAAAAAGATCCCTCCAGTTATCCCCGAATATAGCGCTTACTCCAACTAATCCAAGCAATAATCCTGTTGCAATGAATTTATTAATTAAAAGTTTTTTCATTGCTATGGAATCAAAACCTACAATCCAGAATGGAACAGTTGTAATCAGTAATGCAGCTAAACCGCTACTAATAAATTGCTCACCAATTACAACAAGCCCATTTCCAAATCCCAACATCAGAAAACCCATTATCGCAATGTGTATAAAATCTTTAATCGGGGGTAATTTTTTATCAGATATTAATAATATGCTAATGAAAATAATTCCAGCGATAATCCATCTTATTCCTGCAAATAACATTGGTGGAATGTGAGCAACCCCAATTCTTATGGCAAGATAAGTTGTACCCCAAACGATACATACTGAGATCCAGGCGGCTATAGCTTTATAGTTAGTATTGTTCATTTATAAATTAAATTTTCTGATCTCAAAATAATGTTTAATGTAGTTGCTTGTTTTAAGATAAAGTCCGATTTTTCAATATAACTTATCCTTAAATTATGCCTGAAAACCTGAAACAAAAAATATTAAACTTAGTAAGAGCTTTTAAGATTCCACTTATCTATCTTATTGTGAGTACAATCTGGATTTTCACATCAGATGAATTTGTTAAAAATCTTACATCCGAGCCGAATGAAATTACACAACTTCAGACGATAAAAGGTTGGATATTTGTTTTCGCATCAACACTTCTGCTTTACTTCCTTATAAGATATGACCGTAAAAAGATTGAAAATGCACTGATGACTGAAAAATCAGCGAGACAGCAATCTGAGCTGATGAAAAAGAAAATATCAGATGAACAGGAAAAAACCAGAATGATAATAGAATATGCTTCTGAAGGAATATTTATTGCCGACGAAAAAGGAAAATACATTGATGTAAATCCTGTTGGCTGCAGAATGCTTGGTTATACAAAGGAAGAATTGCTTCAAATGAATCTCAGGGAATTGATTTATTTTGACAGCACAGAACCACCGCTTGCACTGGATAGACTATTAGCCGGGGAAACAATTACCGTTGAAAGGAAATTAAAAAAGAAAGACGGAAGCATTCTTTATGCGGAGATTGTGGCAAAGATGCTACCAGATAAAAGATTTCAGGGGTTGGTAAGGGATATATCCGAAAGGAAAAAGGCAGAGAATATTCTCAGACAAAGTGAAGAAAGATTCAGAGCATTTTTTAACTCAGATGTTATAGGAATATTCTATGGCGATCTTAATGGAAATGTTTTCTCTGCCAATGATGAGTTTCTCAGAATACTTGGTTTATCAAAGGATGATATTAAGAATGAAAAAATCAGAATTCAGAATTTCACTCCAACCGAATATCTGCCACTCGATGACGAGAATATCAGGAATGCAATAGTAATCGGTTCCTGCCATCCTTATGAAAAGCAATTTATAAGAAAAAATGGTGAGCGCATCTGGGTGCTTGTAGGTTTTGTAATTGTAGGTAATAAACGGGAAGAAATTCTTGCTTATGTTCTTGACCTTACTAAATTAAAAGAAACAGAAGAAAACTATAAGAAACTTTATATCGAGAATGAAGAACTACTCCAGAGACTTCAACTGCACCTTGAAAGAATACCTCTTGCTTATTTGATTATAGATAAAGATTTCAAAATAAAATTTTTTAATCCTGAAGCCGAAAAGTTATTCGGTTATCGAAATAAAGAAGTAAAAGGTAAAGACCCTTATGAATTTCTGATCCCTGAATCGTCAAAGAAGTTAGTTGAGGAGAAAAGAAAAAGATGGATGCTTGGTGATATGAATGCGAATGGTATTAATGAAAATATTACAAAAGATGGAAGAATAATTTTATGTGAGTGGTATAATACTCCAATTATGGATGAAAACGGAAACCTTGTGGAAGTTATTTCAATGGGAATTAATGTTACTGAAAGAGAAAAGTCCAAATCAGAGCTACTCAAATCTGAACAGAAACTAAGAGCACTTGCATCGCATCTTCAGACTGTGAGGGAAGAGGAAAGAGCTGCAATTGCACGGGAACTTCATGATGAGTTAGGACAAATTCTCACATCTATAAAAATGAATCTGATTATGATGTCAAAGCAGGTAATGCAGGAAGATGAATCTTTTGATAAAAAAATTTTTGAAAATGAAATTCAGGCAATGAATGAAATGATTGAACAGTCCGTTAAAAGATTAAAAAAGCTTATTTCAGAATTAAGACCGGAAGTGCTGGAAAATTTAGGGTTAATACCGGCTTTGGAATGGTTGATTAAACAATTTACTATTCGTTCAGGAGTTAAAGTTAATTTTAATTCCATTATTACAAATCCTGAATTAAATAAAACTCAGGAGTTAAATATTTATCGGATTGTTCAGGAATCTTTAACCAACGCAGTTCGTCATTCAGCTGCTTCAGAAATCAGCATTGACATTTTAAAAAAGGAAAATCAATTAGAGGTTAAAATAGCCGACAATGGAAAAGGATTCAATCCGGATATACTGGAGCCATTACAATCAATAGGTATAACCGGAATGAAAGAGAGAGCAAAAGCATTCGGAGCAGAACTTTCAATAAAATCAAACAGCGGTATTGGTACTACAGTCCTGTTAAAATTACCATTAACAAAATAAGAAGGACTGAGTATGAAACAATTAAAGGTTTATCTTGCAGATGATCACTTGTTGATAAGGGAAGGATTAAAAAAAATTCTTGCTTCAGAAAAAGATTATTTAGTCGTTGGTGAATCAGGTCATCCAGATGATGTGATTGACTTTTTTAATGAAAATGAAGCAGATATTCTGATTCTGGATCTGAACATGCCCGGCAGAAGTGGTCTGGATGTGCTAAAGCATGTTAAGAGAATAAAGCCCGAAACTAAAATCCTGGTTCTGAGTATGTATCCTGAGGATCAATTTGCAGAGAGGACAATAAAAGCAGGGGCATCAGGATATATTACTAAAGAATCTGCTTCAGAAGAACTGATAAAAGCGTTGCACAAAATTGCAAAAGGGGGAAATTATGTAAGCAATTCATTTGCTGAGAAATTACTTTTCAAAAAGAAAACAATATCAGATCAGAAACCTCACGAATTTCTCTCAGACCGCGAATTGCAGATTATGATTCTACTTGCACAGGGAAAAACACAGGTTGAAATTTCAAACGAACTTGCTTTGAGTACAAGTACAGTTAATACATATCGCTCCAGAATATTGGAAAAACTCAATCTCAGGTCTAATGCAGAAATTATCAGGTATGCAATTCAAAATAAATTAATCTGACTATTCTTGTCGTAAAAATACTACAAGAAAAATCAGATTTTCTCCAAAAGATTTCCGCGATAAAATTTCTTAAATAGAATAAAAGAAATTCCTTGATATGCCTGAGCTTAAAGTTTATATCGTTGAAGATTCTCCGTTTGTAAGAAAAAGTCTTTTAAAGGTGATAAAAGAAATTCCTGGAGTTGAGATTGTTGGTAATGGTGATAGTGTAAAATCTGCTATCGAATTTCTTACATCGAATAAATCTGATGTTTGTATACTCGATTTCAATTTACCCGATGGTACGGGTGTGGACATCATAAAAGAAATTAAGCCAAAGCATAGTGCTGCAGTTTATATTGTTATTTCAAATATTGTTGATGACCTGTTGAAAAAAGCAATTCTTGATAAAGGTGCAGATTATTTCTTTGATAAGTCAAATGAAATTGATGATTTATTAGAATTGCTCGAGGAATTTGCTGAAGCAAGGAAATAATCATAGCAATTTGCTTGACAAAGTAGGAGTCCAACATTATTTTTGAAAGCAATTTTGAAAATATTCCGCGATAGCTCAATGGTGGAGCATCCGGCTGTTAACCGGAGGGTTGCAGGTTCGAGTCCTGCTCGCGGAGCTTACATAAATAACCTCAGAGAAATTCTGAGGTTTTTTAGTTTTAAAATGCTTACAACACTTCAACAGAATGGTATGTACGCCGTTTATGTTTTATACTCAAAAGGGTATAATAAAATTTATATTGGTCAGACGGAGATTGATGCGCTATGAAAATGATAGATAGAAATTCTGAAAATTAATCAGATATATTTTACCAGAGTTTAAACAACTTAATTGGTGTCTGACTCATTTACATTTGGCGAATCATAAAATATTCACTAAAGTTTCCTCTCTATTCATAATTTAATAAACGAGATTGCACATCCGCCACCTTCAGCCATACGAATTGTTACTTTATCAGTTTTAGTTAACAATTTCTTTTCAATTTTATAAATCATAGGATTAATCTTCCAGTTAGATTCATCTGAATCGCAGTAAAGAGTTGCCCGATATTTACCTTCATCTAAAAAATCAAGAGATAATTCAAATTCTCTTTCATTTTCGTCAGTAATTGCACCGATAAACCAGTTCTCAGAATTTCTATCCTTTCTGGCAATAACTACATATTCTCCCGGTTCAGCAAATAGAACTTTTTTCTTCTGCCAATCAACGGGCACATCAACAATAAACTGAAAAGCATCGGGGAATCTTTCATAATTTTCGGGAAGATCAGCCGCCATTTGAATAGGACTATACATTATTACAAAAAGAGCAAGCTGTTTTGCTAAAGTTGTGTGAATCTGAAATTTACTATCCGGATTATAATAGTCCATTTTGATCTGGAAAATTCCGGGAGTGTAATCCATTGGTCCACCAATCAGTCGGGTAAATGGTAAAATAGTTTCATGTTCAGGTGGATTACCGCTGCTCCATGCATTGAACTCATTACCGCGGGAAGCTTCTGCAGAAAGCCAGTTAGGGAAAGTTCTGTGTAAGCCGGTTGGTCTGACTGACTCGTGTGAATCTATACAAATTTTTTCTTTTGCGGCTTTATCCAATACCCGGGTAAAATGATTTACCATCCACTGACCATCGTGATGCTCGGCACGCGGAATTATTCTACCAACATATCCTGTTTTTATTGATGAATAGTTATACTTTTTTAAGAATGCAAATGCTTCATCTAATCTTCTTTCATAATTTGTTACTGAAGCTGATGTTTCATGGTGCATAATCAGTTCAATTGATTTTGATTTTGCATAGTTACTTACTTCATCAATATCAAAATCAGGGTAAGGAGTTATGAAATCAAAAACATTTTCTTTCCAGTGACCAAACCAATCTTCCCAACCTACATTCCACCCTTCAATTAGCACAGCATCAAAACCGTACTTTGCTGCAAAATCAATATACTGTTTAGTCCTTTCTGTTGTTGCACCGTGTTTTCCATTCGGAGTGAGATTATTCCAATCTACAGATTCAATCCGAATGTTATCGATATCAGCATAATTCCAGCTATACAAACCAACATGCATTCCCCACCAGATTCCGATATATTTCTTTGGCTTAATCCAGCTTACATCCTCAATCTTTGGTGGTTCGTTCAGATTCAGAATCAGATTTGATTCAAGAATTTTTTCTGCTTTGTCTGAAACAATTATTGTTCGCCAGGGAGTGGAAAATGGTGTCTGAAGATAAGCTTTATTACCAACTGCATCAGGACAAAGATGAGTTTTTAGTGTGAATGTTTTTTTATCAACCTGCAGGTACATAGCCGGATAATCAAGTAACGCTGCTTCGTGAATGTTTAGATACAATTCTTCGTCAGTTTTCATCATCAGCGGAGTCTGGACAAAATTATTACCTGGTATTGATTTGACAATTATATCATCAAAATTTTTTCCTGTATCAGAATTAATTTCTGAAATTGCTGAAGTTGAATAAGTATATTCCTGAGAATCATAATCTCCAGGTATCCAGAATGCTTTATGATTTCCGGTAAGAGAAATTTCTGTCAGCTCATCTTTTACTATGAAGTATTTAAGATTTTCCTGCTGTGGGAATTCGTATCTGAAACCAAACCCATCATTATAAATTCTGAAGCTGATTGTTAAGTATCTGTTTGAAGATAATTGTTTCAGGAACACCTTAACTTCATTGTACTGATTGATTATTGAATCATTTTCACCCCAGACAGTTTTCCATTTTTCATTAACATATTTTTCTGTTACGCTTTCAATTTCGAATGAGCTAAAAAAATCTTCTCTTTCATTAAGGATGAAACCAAGCCTGCTTTCTTTAACTATAATTTTATTATTAAAACTAACTTGATAATAAAATTCACCATCATCATTTGTCTTAAAAGATAGTTTGAGATGGTTATCAGGTGAGTTATATGTTTGAGCTAAGTTTACATTAAGAAATAAGATTGTAAATAATCTAAAAAAAATTTTCATATTTTATTTCCCGAAATGTTATTTGAGATAAATCATTTTCTTTGTGATGGTAGATTTGCCAAAATTAAATTTGTAGAAATAAATACCACTTGGTAAAAAGTTATCAATTGAAAATAATTCAGAATGGAAACCCGCTTCATAGAAACCTTCTGCAATTGTTTGTAATTCTCTTCCAAGTGAATCATATAGTTTCAGATTCTGCCAACCACTATTTGATGAATACCAGTTAATTCTTGTTGAGGAGTTAAATGGATTCGGAAAATTCTGTTCAAGATAAAATCCAGTCGGATTAAAATTGCTCTCTTCTTCAACAGAGGTGGTTGATAGTCCCTTTAAAAATCCGGATACAAATACGAGTGGAGCATTCCAATTAATTGCAATTTCATTCGATGCATAACTTCCGACATCGTCAATGTAACACAGAGCCGGCGGTGTATTTTGATTGAAATGTTGCTGCAGAACAGGATCATCAAGAAACTGGTTCGGTCCACCGACAATCAATCCGGGAATTGGTTCTGAAATTCCATCTGCTTCAGAAGGGCGATGATGAGGATGCATCGGATATTTCTCTCCCACGCCGGTTATGAAGGATAAGTTATGAGCATTTGAACCGGTTACATAATTTAATTGCTGCAATGATGCATTAAGGTAATTATTATTAGTGCTTTTTGAGAAGCCGAGAATCAAAAGAACTGCATTATTAAGAACCTGTGAATTCGAGCCCCAGTTATATTCACCCGGATTTAATGTTATACCAAATCCGTTCGCATTTACTTTTGAAAGAAGAGAGTTACAATAAGTATTCAGGGACGCTGATAACTGAGCTTTTATTACCGGATCAGCGGTGGCTTGACCGGAAAATAAATAAGTGATATGTGCAAGGGTTCTTACATTCTGCCAATTCATTGTAGAATTAAATAAACCTGAAATATTATAGTTAAATTCATAATATTCTTTAAAGGTCTGATCTCCTGTCGCTTCGAATAACTCAGCAGCAGCCCATAATTTTTCATCATTATCATTGTTATCTCCATACTCACCAGTATAAGTTCCGGGAGGATTATGAAAACCACCAGGTGGGACAATCGAATTTTGATTGGATAACCAATTCCAGGCATTCATTGCAGCAGACAAACATGTATTTGCAAACAGAGAATCATAATTTTTATACACCCTATAAAATCTTGCAAGAACAGCAATAAAATCAGCAGTGGCAGTTGAGGACTTTTGATAAATATATCTCATTCCTGAATCCTGAGATGGCATAACAAAAGGTTCAAATTGTTCTTTGGTAAGTTTAAAGTATACTGCGCCATCAGAATCCTGCATCGTAAGGAACCATTGAACTTCAAATCTCACTTCATCAAGAATGTCAGGAATTCCATTGCCGCTCTCCGGGATATTTAAATCATCTCCATTGAAATTAGAAGGAAAATATTCATAAGCCATTAGTAGTGTAGCTGCGCTGATAGCTGCATTTACAATATATTTTCCATAATCACCGGCATCGTGCCATCCGCCACGGGAAAAATTATATCCATTCTGACCAGTTGATGAATGAAAAAATGCATCTCCGGTATGACATATATTCCTTTGATATTGTCCGGCGTGAGTAAATAGCAACTGTGTGCCGCATCTTTGAAAATAAAATGATTTCAGAGATTTGTGGTAAAGGTCATCAAATACATTCTGGCTAATCGCAAAGTGATATGAAGTATCATTTGAATTTAATCTGATAAAATAATTTCCATTTCTGTTAAGAGAGGTAAAATCACCTTTTCTGACGGGCATTCCTGTTGCCGGATCATTTGCACTTATAAGCAGAAGATTTCCGTTAAAGAATATAGTTCCGGTTTCTTTCTCTACAACTTCAAAATCAGTGGCATTAATGTTTGTGTAAAAAATTTTTTCCAAATAAGGTTTGTAACCCGATTGATTAACGAAAACCTGAGAATTTATTTTGACGGCAAAAAATAAAACAGTAATAAGGAAATATTTAGTGATTAAAAGCTTCATAGATGCCTCAAGGATAAATTCTGAAATTAAAATTATGGCAGCATTATTTCTTTTAACTCTTTTGTATCAATCCAATCTGCCCAATTATCCAGCAGAGGAATACCGGCAATTCTTCCTCCAAAGCCCATCAACCTATGAACAAACATCTTAATTCCGGTTGATTTAGTCCGAAGGGCAACATCTTCATAAACCTTTGCATTATACTTTTGAGCAAGTCGAATAGTTTTTCGTGAAATAGTTTCATTTAGTTTCTTCTGGAATAAAAAACTTCGGAGTTTTTCTTTGGTATTTTCATTATCAATCTTTAATGTATCAGTCAGGTTTTTCTTTTCGGTAATCAAAACTAATGAATAAACATTGTTCCTTCTTATCGGACCATAAAGCTGGCTGACATTTAACTGACTTGCGATTGTTCCCAGGTCGCCTAAAGCATAAGCCGGTTGCAAACCAGTTTCACCATTCTCATTTACAAGCGGATCAGTTTTTCCATAATGCTTTATTATCTCTTCAAAAGAATTTCCTTCTGTTAATTGTTTAAGAACATCCTCCATTTCACCAAGGGAACTAAGAGAAATTAATTTAAGATTAACATAAACTATGTCGCTTTTATTTTCTGAACTTTTCTCCAGAAACAGATTAAGTTCATCATCGTCGATCCGAGCTGAATCGAGATAAGTTAATTTGTTAAGCTGAGCCAGATAATTTTGTTTCCAAATCTCAAGTTCATCATAAAAATTTTTTTGTTTATCAAGACCTGATTTTTTTGCCTCATAAGTGAGAAATTGCTTCTGCACAAAATCCTTTACAATTCTGTTTAACTTCTGAAAAACAATATTTTTTTCGATTGTCTGAAAGCGATGTTCTTCGAATGCAAGATTGGCAAGAAAATCCCAAATTGAAACTTCATTTTCAAAGATTCTGAACAATCCTTTGCTGAGACCTTCTTCACCAAGTTGGGATTTGATAATACGATAATCATTATCATTCAGGATTAATCCCAGGGTGTCCTTTTTTGATTGCGACAAAAGATTTAATCTCTCAAAAATTTTTTCTGCTATAAGCAAGAAAGCTTGTTCATCAATATTAACTGTAAAATTCCCTAATAAGTTTTTAAGATATTCATTTGTTCTGAGCACTATTCTTCTGCTGCGGGTAATGTTTTTAATTTTATTTACTGTTGCTTCATCAGAAATATCCAATGGTATAAAAAGCTTATCTTTTATTAAAAAAATTACCCAGCCAACTTCACTTTTAACAGGTTCTGTGAATTCACCGGGTGAAAGAGTAAAAAGATAATTTTCAATTTCTTCATCCTTTAATGAACCCAATGTAATTTCAAATTGATTTGCAGTAACATTATTAAATGGTTTTACTGTTAGTAAAGAATCCTTATTATCAGTTAGTTTAAGTAAAGCGTGTAATTGAAAAATTAGATTTGAATCATTTGAAGTCAGAATTTTTGAAATCAGCTTGTATTGAGTTTTGTGCAGAGCATTCGAAACATCTTCTGCTGATAATTTAATTTTTTCTGCAATTTCTTTTTTGAAAAGAGCATCTCTCAGAAAAATATCCTCAATTGGTTTGAAATAAAATCTGAACTCTTCAGATTCAGCAAGACCTTTTTCGAGAGCATCAAGGTACCATAATTTTTCAGCAACAAGGGAGTAAAGAAAATCTGATTTAAGCGAATCCTGATTCCACGCGGATTTATGTGTAATGAATGGTGATAACTCATAACGATATAAAAATTCTTTGACTGTGATTTTAGAGTTGTTTATTTCTGCAACTATGTTATCATTTGTCTGTGAGTATATATTGAATGCAGAAAAAAATATTGATAGCAGTACGATTGATACTTTCATTACAGTTTTAATCATAATACTGAATTGGCAATTTTAATTTAATATCTGAAGAAGAAGAGCCAAGCATTAAAATAAATTCTCCTTTTTCTACCTTCCACTTGCCATCGTAAAACATTAAATCTTTTGTATAAATTTCAAAGGATATTTCCTTTTCTTCTCCCGGATTCAATTCTACCTTTGTAAATCTTTTAAGTTCTTTAACAGGTCGATTGACACTGCAATCCGGATCTGAAATGTATAGTTGAGCGACTTCTTTGCCTTCCAGGTTACCCACATTTTTTACTTTGAAGAACACTGTAAGCGAATCATCGCCGGTAAGAATATTTTTTGTTACATTGATATCGGAATATTCAAAGTTGGTATATGACAATCCAAAGCCGAATGGGAAAAGTGGTTTGATGTTATATTTTTCGAAATGTCTGTAGCCAACGAATATACCATCTGAATATTCACTTACACCTTTTTCTTTTTTGTAAGTATTGAATGCTGAGCAATCTTCCCAGCGGACCGGAAAAGTAATTGGCAATTTTCCGGAAGGATTTGTTTCGCCGAGTAAAATCTCTGCAATTGCATTCCCGATTTGCTCACCACCAAACCAACTTTCGAGAACGGCAGGTACTTCATCAATCCATTCATTCATTAGAACAGGAGAACCGGTCGTGAGAATTACAATTGTGTTCGGATTAACCTGCAGAACTTTTCGAATGAGTTCACCCTGATTTTGGGGAAGTATCAGGTCTTTTCTGTCAAAACCTTCACTTTCATAAGTATAGTTTGTTCCAACGAATACTAATGCTACATCAGAGTTTTTAGCAGCAGAAATTGCATCAGCAAATAGATTTGAATCTTTTTCTCTTAAACCTAACCGGCAAATTGCTGCTCCACCATTTTCATAGAATTCGAGTTTAATTTTATAGAATTTACCTTCTTCAAGAAATACCGGACAAGAATTTGTGAGCTCAGCGTGATCATTCCAGTCATTGATTATTAGTTCATCGTTCAGATATAATCTTATTCCATCATCGCTTGAAACATCAATAGTATAATTATCAGTCTTGTTTACTTTAAGATAGCCGCTCCATCGAACAGAAAAATTATCATCCGGGAAATCATCGAACGGGGTATCCCAATCCCATGCAAAATTAATCTGTTTATCCACTCTTACTTTGAAAGGGTTCCCTTCTAAATTCATATTATTAAAATATTCTCCTATCAAACCATTTTCGTTGCCGTCAGTGTCAGTGTAAAGAAACTCTGTTTTAATTGGATTGATAGTTCCGTTCAGAATAATTCCCTGTGCAAAATTAATTTTTATTTGTTTTCCGATTTTATTCTGCAAAGCTTCTAACGGCGAGATAGCATTGAATGGAAATACCTTTGAACTTCCGCCTCCACCGGTAATTGCAATATTACTTGTCGGACCAATCACAGCAATCGATTTCAATTTATCAGTATTGAGCGGAAGAATTTTGTTCTGGTTTTTCAGTAATACAATTCCTTCTTTTGCAACTTCAAGTGCAAGTTGTTTGGTTTCATCTGAATTTAGTATTGAATTGTCATACTCATATTCATCAAATAATCCGATTGAAAACATAGTGCGGAGGATTCTTCTTATTTTGTCATCAAGAATCTCCCTGCTTAATTCACCGGATTTTAATTTGCTATATAGTGAATCCTTATTCAAATATTTGCCTTCAGGCATTTCAAGGTCAAGTCCGCTGATAAATGTTGGGATAGAACTATGAACAGCACCCCAATCAGACATTACTATGCCTTTGAATTTCCACTCATCTTTCAATTTGTTTTGCAGCAGATATTTATTTTCACTGCAATAATAACCATTCAGTTTATTATAGGCGGACATAAAAGCCATCACATTTGCTTCTTCGACTGCAGCTTTGAATGCAGGAAAATAAATTTCGTTTAATGCACGGTCATCAACTTTAACATCCACAAACATTCTTTCGTGTTCCTGATTATTAACGGCAAAATGTTTAACTGTTGCCACAACATTTTCTTTTTGAACTCCTTTTATATAGTCAACTGAAATGCGTGAAGTCAGATAAGGATCTTCACCGAAGCTTTCAAAGTTTCTTCCACCCATCGGAAGTCGAGCTATATTAACACAAGGACCCAGTATAACATGTCGTTCTTTTGCTTTAACTTCTTTAGCAATAGCAGAACCAAGTTTGTAAATAATTTCGGGATTCCAGGTTGCACCCATTAAAATCCCTGAAGGAAAGGCAGTTGCCTGTCCACGAACAACTCCCAGCGGACCATCGCACATTTTCAGCGAAGGAATTCCTAAACGCTCAATTGGTTTTGTTTCGAAACCTGTTCCACCGAGAAGATTTATTTTCTCTTCCAATGTCATTTGGTTGAGAAGCTCTTCTATTCTTAACTCGATGTTATTTGATTTCTGAGAGTACATTACCACCTGAAAAAATAAAATAAAAGTGAAGGCATAAAATAATGTTTTATACATCGGATGTGCTTTCAGTTTAAAGAGATCTTATTTTTATAGATTATTTAAGTCCCAGAGCTTTAATGTAATCTTCGTTCAACAGGCAGTTTTCAAGTTTAGAATTTTCCAGGTATCGTTTTAATACTTCCTTTACTTTTGATTGTTCGGGTCTTTTCTCTCTGATGTATTCATACGAAAGTTCAAAAGAATCGGCAAACTCTTTAATAATATCGTAATCTTCAGGCTTTTTGATTGAAACAACTCCTCTTTCACTATCTAATTTCTTATAAGGCCAAAAGCACCAACCAATATTATTTTTCTCAAGGACAATTCTGAATTCGTTTATCCAATCATTTGTATTTTCACCGGATTCTCCAAGCCATATTGGAACATTATATTTGTCTCTGAATTCAATATAGCTTTGAATTACCTCCTGAGTTGGCTCGGTCCAATATTTATGAAATGTGTAAACTAATTTTTTATCGAATGGTTGGTTGAATATAGAAAAGTCACTATCCCAAATTGCACCACCGAGGAAAATGATATGATTGGAATCTACCTGTCTTATCTCATTTGTAATTTTTCTATACAATGGTTCAAGCAGAGGTTTTAATCTATCTGTATCAAAATAATGGGCTATCGGTTCGTTAAGTAGATCATAACCTATAATAATTTCTTCATCTTTATATAATTCAGCTATTTTCCTCCAGATTTTTGCCGTATTGTTTTGTTCAATTGGACTATCGAATAAATAAGGATAACCAAAACTGTCATCGATGTTATCACCTGTTTGACCTCCGGGGGCACAATGCATATCGAGAATTACATAGAGGTTTTCATTTCTACACCAACCTATCACCTTGTCAAGTATTTCATATCCAATACCTTTAAGTTCATAAAAAGGATAATCAGTAATAAACAAGCGATAGTTGAAAGGAATTCTAATGGAATTAAAACCAAGTGATTTTATAAAGCGAATGTCTTTTTCCGTGATATAATTACTTCTGAAATCTTCCCAGAATTTGTTTGCCTCTTCAGGTCCAATTAATGTGTTGAAGAGTAATTGAATGAATTGCGGCGAGGAAATCTTATTGAAATGGAACATATAACCTTCGGGCACAAGCCAGTTACCAAGATTAATTCCTTTAAGTAAAACCGGTTTGCCATCGGAATCAACAATTTCTTTACCTTCCACTGAAAAAAATTTTTTTGATTGTGAATTTGAAGTAACTGATAAACAGATTATAACTATGGGAATAAGTAAAATTAAAGTTCTACTTCTTGTTTTCATTTTTGTGGACTTCCTGATAATTTATAATTCCTCTCGAAGCACAATGATGACAGATTTTTTCTTTAAGCTGAACAATTTCAGTTTCAGCTTTGAAGTAATTTATTATAATTGAAAAAAATTTCTTTAATGAACTCATTATTAACTGATTATTCTATTTATTTAACTCGTGCCACATTAAAGCTGCTGCACCAAGAACTGCAGATTTACCTTCATTCAGTTGAGACTTTAGTATCTTAACTTTATTCCTGAAAACATGAAATACATATTCTTCCAGATACTTTTTTGTGGGAACTAAAAGTAAATCACCTGCATTTGCCAATCCACCAAAAAGAATAATTGCTTCAGGACTCGTATGAGCAACTGCATCAGCGAGTTTTATTCCTAATACTTTTGCTGTAAAATCAAAAGCACTTAGTGCAAGCTCATCGCCCGAGAGTGCTAATTCGGTTATCATTTTTGCATCAAGTTTTTCGAAGCTTACGGACCGGAGTTTACTCTTTAAATTTGAATTAGCGATTAACTCCATTACCGTTCTTTTAATTCCCGGGGCAGATACATAAGTTTCAAGACATCCCTTTCGCCCACAGCCACACTGTCGTCCGTTTTCGTCGTAAATAGTGTGTCCAATTTCTCCGGCAAAACCATCGTGACCATAAACTAAATTTCCATTGATAACAATACCACTGCCCAAACCAGTGCCTAAAGTTATAACAATAAAATCATTCAGTTCCTTTGCCGCTCCGTAATACATCTCTCCAAGAGCTGCTGCATTAGCATCATTTGTTATAGCAACCGGAGCATCAGAAAATTTTTTTAACAGCGAAAGAACATCCACATATCCCCACCTAAGGTTTGGCGGATGCTCAATAGTTCCTTTGTAATAATTTGCATTAGGTGCGCCAATACCGATTCCCACCAATTCAAATTCATTTTCAGAATCTTCAGAGAGTTGGTAAAATTTTTCGAACAACCTCGAAAAAAGATCCTCCGCTGAATTTTCTGCAATAGTAGGAATAGAGTTGATAAGAAAAATATTTCCGGTTTTATCAACCAGGCCAAAAACGGTATTAGTGCCACCAACATCAATACCGAGCACTAATTTGTTTTTGCTCATTATTCTGCCTCAACTGCAAGTTGCGCTTTTTCAAACGATGGAACGCTTCCTTTGAATCCGTAATAAGCAATGAACAAATAACACAAAACCGGTAGAATAAATGCGTGATGAATTCCTATTGAGTCAGCAATAAGACCCTGTATTACAGGAATAACAGCACCACCAACAATTGCCATACAAAGTATTCCCGATGCATGTCCGGTATGTTTCCCTAAACCACGGATTGCAAGTGAGAAAATAGTTGGAAACATAATTGAATTGAATAATCCAACCAGCAGCATAGACCACATCGCAACTTTACCAAAAGTGAACATTGAGGTTAAAACTAGTAGTGAAGCCATTATTGCATTGAAACCGAGAACAGTTCCCGGTTTTATTTTTCTTTGTACAGCTGAGCCAATAAATCTTCCAACCATCGCACCTCCCCAGTAGAAGGAAACCATTTTACCGGCTTCCATTTCAAGCATCGAACTATCTAAACTGACAAAATACTTTACGAGGAAGCTGCCGATCGCAACTTCAGCTCCCACATAAACAAAAATTCCGATTGCTCCTAAGAGAAGATGTTTATAGCTCCAGGCGCTATCGTGAATTTCATCATAGTTTCCATTACCTTCACCGGATTGTACAGTACTCGCTTCAATTTGAGGAAGTTTAATAACGGCAAAAATTCCAGCAATAATAAACAATACTGCAGCAAGACCCAGATATGGATATTGAACAGCAGCTGCTTCAGCGGCTTTATATGCTTCAACTTCGGCTGGAGTCATTTTTGCAAGTTCTTCGGCTGTTTTAACTGCAGTAGATAAAATTAATAGCGATCCGAAATACGGCGCTACTGTTGTACCGAGTGAATTAAATGCCTGAGTAAGATTAAGTCTTGATGATGCTGTTTCAGGTTTACCCAAAATTGTTACATAAGGATTTGCAGCAACCTGCAATAATGTTATTCCTGATGCAAGTATAAAAAAAGCCAGCAGAAAAACCGGGTATGATCTTAATCCTGCTGCGGGATAAAAAATCAAGGTTCCAATGCCTGCAGTTATCAAACCAATAACAATACCTTTTTTATAACCTACTTTCTCTACAAGTTTTCCGGAGGGAAGGGAAATAAGAAAATATGCAAGAAAGAATGTGAACTGAACAAGCATTGATTCAAAATAATTGAGCTCAAAGACATTTTGTAAATGAGGTATAAGTATATCATTAAGGCAAGTAAGAAAACCCCACATAAAAAAAAGTGATGTCAGAACTGTAAGTTCAGGCAGATAGTTTTTCTGATTATCCCGATTTGAAGCTGAATTACTAAACAAATTGGAAGATGTTGATGCCATCAGTTTCTCCAAATAATTTTTCAGAATATTTTATTAAACGATATCATTGCCCAATAATTGTGCCTGTAAATGTTCTTCAGAATTAACTGTATCTCTAATTCCTGAATGAATGATAAATTGAATAATTATTATTTTAATAAGTATAGGTTATTAAAATGATAAACTTTTTAGTTTATCAGCGAAAAAAAATACTTAGTGTTCTATATTTGCAGGTGTTAATTAAAAGAGATATGTTTTTTTATGATTAGTCTGGAAAAAGTTTTCTACATAATAATTAGTACTATATTGGTAACAGTTTTCATTCTCTTCACTTTTATCTTTTCGCCAAACGCAGTTGATAACAATAAAGCAAATATCAAAACAATTTATTTTGCAGATAATATCTCCAAAGCACATCAGAAAATCATAGAAAACTTTAACAGAAAATATTCCGGTCAGATTAAAGTTGAAACAATAAATCTTCCGTTTGAAAAATTCAGCACTAACGAACGAAAAGAATTACTGGCAAGATATTTAAGAAGTAAAAGTAACCGTATAGACATTTTCAGTGTTGATATTATTTGGGTTCCAAGATTTGCCAAATGGAGCATTCCTCTTGACTCGATGATTGATTCTCAGAAAATTAGTAATCTTCTGCCTTCCACTTTAAGAAGCTGTGTCTATAACAATCAGCTTTATGCGCTTCCGCTTTATGTTGATATTGCTCTAATGTACTATCGTGATGATTTTATCAGGAATCTGCCTGATTATCAGGAAATTGCTGATGAATTATCTAAATCCATTACCTGGGAAAGATTTTTTGAATTAAAGAAAAAGTTAAAAGTATCAGACAATAATTTTTATATTTTTCAGGCAGATGATTATGAAGGACTATTATGTTCTTTTACAGAAATAATGTCGAATCTGAATAGTAGTATAATTAAAAGTAATGGCTCAGTTCATCTTGATAAAAAAAATACATCTAAGGCAGTAAAATTCCTTCATGATTTAATTTACACTGACAGAATATCACCCCTTAAAGTAACTGAACTTCGGGAAAATACAAGCTATAAATACTTTGCCGAAAATAATTCATTTGCAGTGAGAGGTTGGCCAAATTTTCTAAGCGATGATAATAGTATCCTGAGTAATGAATTGAGAGCTAATATTAAAAGGGCTCCATTGCCGCATCTTTCCGGTTCAGAACCGGCATCTGTATTTGGTGGATGGAATCTTATGGTTTCAAAATACTCGGAGAAAATTCCCGAAGTAATAAAATTTCTGGAATATATTTTAACAGACGAATCACAGAAGATACTTTATCAGGAAGAAAAATTTTTGCCGGTTATAAAGTCATTCTATGCCGATTCAGTTTTTATAGGTCAATATCCGGAAATAAAATTTTATGCTAAGCTATTCGGAAGCGGTATTTACAGACCATTTCTTGAAGAGTATACCAATATATCGGATATCTTATCCAACTATATAAACAAAGCATTGAAAAAAAAATTGAACATTGAAGATGCAGTAAATCTTTCGGCCGAGAAAATATCAGAGAAAACAGTGATAGACTAATGGCAGAGGAAAGAAAAAATATATTTGAAAAAATTAAAGAATATCATTTCGAGTTTAAGCATGTTACTGTTCTGTTCTTAATCCTTTTCATTTTTCAGGTAGCGGTTTCTTTTATCAACAAAGCATCAATTAAAAATTTTCTTACAACCACTCAGGAATGGTATCAAAAAGAATCGGCCGAAGAAATTGCAAACCTAACGGCAACTTCTCTCGAACTCGTGATTGAATCAATCAGTAAAACCAGCATAAAAGATATTGAACAGCAAAATAAAATAATTCAATCTCTTGAAATAATTTTCAGTCAGCAGCAGCTTAGTCATAACATAACAAATCTCTCTCTGCTTGTAAAACAAAGAGATAAAATAATAAAGATTGAGGATGGTAAAACATTGTTTCGCTACTTAATAGAAAAAGATTTCAATTCGTCCGAAAGCTATTTAAAAGATGATGAGATAGTGAAACTTTACAGTTCAATTGAAGATAGTCTTAGGAGGACAGAGCAAATCACGAGCATTATAACCGACAGAAAGACTTTTCATACATTTGTACCTTTTGTTATAAAAGGAGAATATCTGGGCGCAGTATATTTACGCAATACACCTGACTTCAGTTCAATAAGCAATCAGGTTATAAGTAATTATGATGAAACATCTGTTATTTATCTGTCTTTGATTTTGCTCGGCTTGCTTGCTATGTATTTTATTTCTTCATACACGGTTAAGGAAAGAGATACTGCTCAGAAAATGCTTTTTGAAGAGCACGAGGAAAATCTTAAAAAACAAATCAACTATGAAAAAGAATTGATCTTTACTAAAAGAATTTACCACACCCATCACAAAGCAGAAAAAATTATGGGTTTTATAAAAGAGGACCTGCGGATGCTTTCTGATAGTAACATTGATGAAATAAAATTCAGGGTTTCAAAATACTCTAACTTTATTTCACGCGTAATCTATGATATGAAATGGTTCGATCCACCTGTTCAGACAATTCGAAATTCAATGTTCAGAACAGATTTAAATGAAGTTATAAAATTTATTATTGATAATATTTTTCTGAGAATATCCTCTCAATCAACTGCTTTTAAAATAAATTTTGAACCTGATAATAACCTGCCCTATGTAAATGTTAATGAATTTGTAATCTGGGAAATAATTGAACCATTAATCCAGAACAGTATTGATCACGGTGGCGAAAGCAATTTAATCATTACACTTAAAACCAAATATGATAATACATCTAATAAATCTTACATAATAATTGAAGATAATGGTAAGGGAATAGCAAACGAATTACTTGAGATGAATGAGAATAATCTCAAGCTCATTTTTGTTGAAAATACAACAACTAAAACACAAGGACTGCAGAATTCCGGTTATGGGTGTTACATAGCCCATGAAATGGCACGACGATGCGGCTGGAGTCTTGATGCTGAAAATCTTGTATCAGGCGGCTGCAGATTTACAATCACAATAAACAACCAGAGTGTAAAATGATTTTTGAAGAAAAAAATATTAATCTGCTTTTGATTGAAGATGAAGAATTTGATGTAAGGAGAGTAAAAAACACTGTAGCTCCTTTCAGTAACAGAATCAGAATTATCGAAACAGTATCGAACGGAAAAGCTGCAGTTGAATATCTTAACTTACATAAAGGCGAAGTTGATGTAGTAATTATGGATTATCAGATTGCCGGCGGTTTGATGGGAGAATCTTTAATTCAGAAGATAAAAGAAATTGACAGCACTATTCAGATAATTGTGATTACAAAAATGACAGTTAATATATCTGATTACAATTTTGCGAATAAATTGATAAAGGCAGGTGCGTTTTGGTACTGTACTAAATATCCAGGTGATATTGAAGATTATATCTATCAGCCAACAGATTTTCTTATGAGTGTCTTTAATGCTTATGAGAAGTCTGTATTGGAAAGAGAGAGATTCCGCTCTCAGTTAAAGATGCGCAGAAATGTTGAGGATATTCTGGTTCAGAAGCAGATAATTGGTGAATCACAAGTTATGAAAGAACTAAAAGAAGAAATTAACAAATTTGCAAAGAGTAATGTTAATACACTTATAAGAGGTGCATCAGGTACTGGTAAGGAATTGGTAGCATATAATATTCACTACAGAAGCGATCGTAAATTTGAAAATTTTGTTATTATAAACTGCGGAAGTCTGCCAAGTCAATTAGTTGAAAGCGAACTTTTTGGTTATGAAAAAGGAGCATTTACAGGAGCTGATAAGAAGAAATTAGGGCTGTTTGAAGTTGCAAACCATGGAACAATTTTTCTTGATGAAATTACAGAACTGCCATTAAGTGCTCAGGTTAAATTATTGAGAGTAATTCAGGAAGGAGAAATTGAAAAAATAGGTAGAACAGAAAAGATTAAAGTAGATGTAAGAATTATAGCAGCAACAAACAGAAACATTGAGCAGGAAGTTAAAGAGAAAAGATTCAGGGAAGATCTTTATTATAGATTAAATGTGTTACCCATTTTTGTTCCCGAATTGAAAAAAAGAATTTCGGATATCCCGCTTTTGATTGATTACTTTCTTTCAAACATAAGTATTGATATGGGAAGAGATAAACCGGAAATACCGGATGAGACTATGAAAGTATTTTTAAATTATGATTGGCCCGGAAATGTTCGCGAGCTTAAAAATGTTGTTCAGCGGATTTTATTTAGTTCTGATTCGATAGTTACTCCCGCACTTGCAAAGCGTGCGCTGGGAGTGGGTGAATTGTTATCCAACCAGATTGATTCAAACCTTTCTGATTTATTTAATCCGGCAAGCATATTACCTCTAAAAGAGTTTGAAAAATTAATCAGGGAGCGTTATTTCAGATTTGTGAGAATGAATTCAGGTTCTGACACAGAAGCAGCAAGAAAACTAGGACTTGCACCACCAAATTATTATCGTATGGCAAAAGAACTTGGACTGAAAACTTCCGAATAAAATTGCGTGCTTATTATTTTGATAAACTTCAGATTATTACTTTAATAATCTACGGGGGAGTTCAAAGAAAATAATTTTGAAGAAAGAGCAATTTCTGTAATTCTTTAAGTGGTATCAATATTGCCTTCCTCTAATATCTCTTTCTTAATTTTCTAAGGAATGCTATGTCAAAACACTTTATTTTCATACATCTGCTATTCATTACAATCCTTCTCACACAGCAATCTATATTTCCGCAAGCTGCATCTCTTGAAGCAACAAATAGTCTTTTAACAGTTGATGGTATTAAAATTCCTTTTCAGAATGGAATGGCTGTTCCCACTTTTGAAAAACAGAACAGGACAATAATCAATCTTGCCGGGCAGTGGAAGAAACAAAGAGTTAATGCCAATGATAATATAACTCTGTCAAAAAGGGATTCTGCCGGCTACCAGAATTTAATAAACGAAGCACAGGGAAGGTATGCCGCAAATTATGATGATAGTGGCTGGGAAAACAAAATGATTCCTTCAGTTGAAAACCAAATGAATATTTATCCAACCGTACCTGAATATTATCAGGATGGTGTTTGGTATCGTCGTAGCTTTTCCTTGCCTGATTCTTTAAATGGAAAATTTATTAAACTTATTTTTTATGCTGTTAACTATGTTGCCGATGTATGGATAAATGACATTTATATTGGTTATCACGAAGGAGGATATACTTCGTTTGCTTTTGATGTTTCCCAAGTTCTGAATTTTGGTGGAAATAATGTAATAGCAGTGAGAGTAGACAATCCTGCCTGGGGAACAAGAAACGATATTGTGCCATATACAAACTGTGATTGGTTTAACTATACCGGTATAATCCACGATGTATATCTTGAAATCAGTGAGCCGGTATCCGTAATAAGAGCAGATGTTGTTCCATTAGACATTAATGGTCAGATTCAGACTACAGTTGTTCTTAACAATAAAACAAATTCAAATAAAAATATTGATGTTTCCATAGAAATATTTAATGCTGAAATTAATGAGAATAATATTAATAGTGAATTCGCTTCAGATTTAGTTGGAACACCTGCTTCATTCTCCGGAAACGGACAAAATTCTATGATGATTCCAGCTGATTCACTGAAAGTTTGGCGTACAGTCCTTACCGTCAGCAATCCAAAATTATGGAGTCCGAAGAATCCTAATCTTTATATAATGAAACTAACAGTAACAGAAAACGGTAATGTGATTGACACATATTATACTCAATTTGGAATCAGAACAATCAAAGCTATAGTTGATAAAGTTTATTTAAATAATAATCCGGCTTTCTTTACTGGTGTTGCAAGGCACGAGGATCATCCGATATTCGGAAGAAGTATTCCCGTGGATACAATTTTTTCTGATTTGCTAAAAGTTAAGTCAGTTAACGCTACGATGCTTAGGACTGCACATTATCCGAATCATCCATATACTTATCTTATTACAGACAGATTAGGAATAGTTGTTGTAGAAGAAATTCCTGTCTGGTGGTTTGATACAGCTCTTGCATGGGTAATTCAAAACAGTGCAAGACACATTCATGAACAAATGTTCAGAGAAATGGTTTTCAGAGACTATAACAGACCATCAATTATTCTGTGGAGCACTACAAATGAATGCCTTGATGTTGATAACAGAAAAGTTTTTATAAATAAAGTAAGGAATGAATTAAACTTCAACTATCCTGATGGAAGATTGATTACACAATCAGCCGCTGCAGATCGCCCGGGCCCAAACGATCCCTCTCAATCAGTATGTGATGTTGCAGGTTGGACTATGTACTTCGGTATTTTTCACGGTGGAACCTATTATGAAGGCACAAGGTACTTTTTAACACTTGCCAACTACTATTATCCTGAAAAACCAATACTTGATACTGAGTTTGGTTATTGGTCTGGCGAATTGAATACCGTGAACGGACAGCAGGCGCAGGTAACTGTGTTTAAGGAAACATTTGATGCTTTTACATTCCGTGCATCTGTAATAAGAAAAGATGGCACCTACCGCGATGGCGGTTACTTAATGGGTGTAACCTGGTGGTGTATATTCGACTGGTACTCTCATCAGCATCCTGATGGATTTCAAAGTATGGGTCTTTATCGTATGAACCGCGATACATTAAAAGCAGTTGGCGACACTCTTAAAACCTATTATGCCCCGTTCTATAATCTTGGTGGCGTTGTAACTGAGGTTACAGAATATAATAATGATGAAGTTCCTGATGGGTTTTATCTTGAACAGAATTTTCCCAATCCGTTTAATCTTTCAACGAAGATAAGGTTTAGTGTAAAGTCAAAAGTCAAAAGTCAAAGTTCAAAAATTTCTTTGAGAGTATTTGATGTGCTTGGGAATGCAGTAACTACTTTAATCAATGAAGAGAGACCCGACGGATATTATGAAATTGACTTCGATGGCAGTGGATTAACTTCAGGAATATATTTTTATCAATTGGTTACCGATGATTTCGTTCAGACGAGAAAAATGATTTTATTAAAATGATAAACAGATATTATTACTTTAATAAGTCAGTTTAAACAAATAGAATTTTTTAATGGGAATAATCAAGACAAACAAACAATAATAAAATTATTCCCAATGGCATTATTAATGTCAAAATCGTTTTTTACTTACATTAAAACAATTTGATGGAAATATTTTCATACATAGATGCTCTGATTCTTGTGCTGTATCTTATTATTGTTCTGACATTAGGATTCTATTATTCCCATCGAAGCGAAGATAATTATGTCGATTATTTTCTCGCCGGAAGAAATATAGGTTGGCTTGCGGTAGGAATATCAATCTTTGCAACCAATATTTCCAGCGAGCATTTTATCGGATTAGCCGGTGCCGGTTCACTGAGGGGTTTAGCAGTTGGTCAGTTTGAACTGATGGCAATTTTTACATTGATTTTTCTTGGTTGGTTTTTAGCACCTGTTTACTTTAAATCTAATGTAGTAACAGTTCCGGAATTTCTTGAACTCCGGTTTGATATTCGAATAAGAAAATTTTTTGCAGCATTCTCTATTGTAATTTATATCTTCACTAAAATACTTGTTTCTCTTTTTGCTGCCGGAATTCTTTTCTATAACATTTTTGGTCTTAACATTTACGCTTCATCAATTCTGATTGTTCTGATTACTGGTCTTTACAGTGTAACCGGAGGTGCAAAAGCAGTTATCAAAACTCAGACATTTCAGGGGATTGTTTTGATAATCGGAGCAGTAATTTTATCTGTCGCCGGTTTCATTGCAGTTGGAGGATTCAATGGCCTCTACTCAAAACTTCCATCTGATTTTTTCACAATGTTTAAACCAGCCAGTGATCCGGATTACCCCTGGACAGGAATAATTTTCGGTGCTCCGATTATTGCCTTCTGGTATTGGTGTACAGATCAGTATATTGTTCAGAGATTGCTTAGTGCAAAGTCGGTTAATGATGCCCGCAAAGGAACTCTGCTTGCCGCATTTCTAAAAATACTTCCGATTTTTATACTCGTTTTACCGGGTTTGTTCGCTGCAGTTTTATTTCCGGAGTCCAAAGGTGATTCTGCTTACTCCGCTTTAATTTACAGCGATATTCTTCCCCTTGGTTTGAAGGGAATAGTAATCGCAGGATTACTTGCGGCTATTATGTCTTCACTATCCGGAGCTTTTAACAGTATATCTGTTCTATTTACGAATGATTATTATAAAATTCGTTTCCCAAATGCTTCAGAACGAAAATTAGTTTTGGTTGGACGACTTGCAACAACTGCTGCTGTTGTTGGTGCAATCCTGATTGTTCCTTTGGTAAAAATAATTAGTTCTCAGATTTATCTTTTCCTTCAGAGTGTTCAGTCATTTGTCAGCCCGCCAATAACAGCAGTATTTTTATTCGGACTTTTTTCAAAACGACTATCAGCTAAATCAGCTATAGTTACTCTTATTATTGGCGAGACTCTTGGAATAGGCAGATTAATAATTCAGATCTTACAAAACAATTCTGTCAGTCTACATCCGGTTTTTATTTGGGTATTAGGTATAAACTTTCTTCATTATTCTATTTTTCTGTTTCTTCTAAGTGTTGGACTCATCATAACCTTAAATTATCTGATAAGACAGGAGAATACATTTGCTGTAAGAGTTTATGATATGGTTCTGGAAAATATTTATGATTTTAATTCAAGTTTAAAATCACTTGTATTTAAGAGGAGATTAAACTCAAGTCTTCTGATGTCGTTTGTAATTCTGGTAATAATTATCGGACTATGGAGTTTATGGAATTAATAAAAAATTTAAATAAAATTCTAATCAACACACATTCATTAAACAAAAACGAGGTAAGTTATGAAAAAACTTCTTCCGTTGCTTTTAGTTATTCTGACCATTGGTATTGTCCGGGCGCAGATAATTGAAAGCTTTGATTCGAATCTAAGTCAGGATACCACAATTCAGTTTGTAACTGAAGGAGGTGCGAGCAGAATAGATTACGCTCTCAACACAACAGATAAAATGGAGGGTAGCGGCGCTGGTCAGTTCAAGTTTGTAATTGGTTCGCACCATCAATGGGGTAGTTTTGCTCAGGTAATAAAAAGATTACCCGAAGGTCAAACATGGGATTGGACTATTAACGATTCTTTGGCAATATGGATAAAAGTTCTTACTCCTCCGGTAAATCCGACTTTAATGGTTTTCAGAATTCATATTGCTGACAGACCATCTCCGGCTGATCCTATAGAAGAATATATTTACGAACACGCTACTATTCTTGATAACTCCACAAGCTGGGTAGAATTTAAAGTTCCGTTAAGAATATTAAGTGAAGATGGAAGTATGACACCTAACGATTCTGGGTTTGTAATCTTTCCATTAGCTTGGGGCGGTGGAAGCTATAACAACAATCATTTTGACTCCGATAAGATTATTGGTTTTAACTTGGCTGCTGTTGTTTCGGGTTGGGATC
>FWPU01000226.1_pt1 | contig 178624 bp, 185 predicted proteins | sample 2228361 | NCBI WGS metagenome assembly FWPU01 (sample SAMEA103939777, study PRJEB20133) | metagenome | reverse complement strand
CTTCTTGCCTTCACCCTGCTCCTTCTTCAGTTGATGAGAGCGAATCCTGATGATTTTCCACCGTGGGCTGTGGAAATGGTTGCTTTCATTTTGCTTGCCGTTCTGGTGTTTTTCCGCGCGGGTAAGATTTTGTATTTCTTCTTTTATCCCCTTCTTATGGCGAGAATACTGTGCAAAGGGAAGTTGAGGGGAATGGATTGGGTACTGTTTTTCCTCCTTCTCGTTTTTATGGTAGACCCAGTGGGGGATTCTTGGGTTACCCTTTTCCGCAAATTGAATTTAAGCGGGATTCCATTTGTAGCTGTGCAATCCTTACTATGGGATATTCCAGCACTCTTTGCCTTCTTATTGCGCTGGGAAGACTGGAAGGATTGGTTTCATCCAAAAAGGTGGTTGAAAATTGCTGTGGTGACGGCGTGGGGTTTAGTTATTTTATATACAGGTGGATTCGTTTTTCATTTCTCGGTGGATTCAGAATTCCGAGCCATCGTTTATGCCCTCTGGAGTCGCATTCAATCGGAGGGGTTTCTGTCTTTTCTCGCCTCAATCCCCACGCAAATTTCTCAAAGGAGAAACTTTTTTCTTTGGGATTTTTGGTATATCAGTTTTTTTGGGGTAATTTTGCAAGAATTTTATTATCGCGGATATCTGTTCAGGGTAATGGAAAAGCGGTGGTCTTTCTGGACTGCAGTTTTTGCAAGTAGCGTTCTTTTCGTAATTAGACATGGCTACTGGGCTACTCAAATTTTCTTATTCGGGCTTCTGGCATGCTGGGTGATGAAAACCTCCGGGTCCATCCTCCCACCCATTTTCCTGCACATCATCGGGAATACAACCACGAACATCCTGAAATATCTCGCCAGGTCCTGACCGCCGATGATGCGAATTTCCCCTCGGGAAAATAGGGTGATACAATGAAGATGGATGCCTCAGGGTGAATTGAAGGTATTTTCCGGCACTGGAAATCCCGGATTGGCGGAAGAAATTTGCTCTTATCTTGGAATTCCCCTCGGGAAGATGGAGATACTGAGATTTTCCAACGAAAATATCTTCGTGCGAATCCTGGAAAATGTCCGTGGCGCCGATGTTTTTTTGATTCAGTCCTTCTCCTCTCCGGTCAGTGAAAGAATCTTGGAACTTCTGATAATGCTGGATGCCTTCTGGAGGGCATCCGCGGGAAGAATCACTGCTGTCATCCCCTACTTTGCTTATGGAAGGACCGACAAAAAAGACCAGCCCAGAGTTCCCATCACTGCAAAACTTCTGGCAGATTTAATCACCGCTTCCCACGCGAATCGTGTTCTGACGATGGATTTTCATGCGGAGCAAATTCAGGGTTTTTTTCCTATTCCGGTGGACCATTTGCTTGCGGCGCCGGTTTTTGCCCGTGAATTTCCCTTTTCTTTCTATGCCGATGTGGTCTGCGTTGCCCCGGATACCGGAGCAGCAAAGCGTGTTCGGAAATTCGCCGAAATGATGAATTTCCCCTTCGCCATCATTGATAAAAGACGCATCGGGAATATTGACCGTAGTGAAGTGGTCTATGTGGTCGGTGATGTGAAAGGCAAAACCGCCATTATCCTTGATGACGAAATTGATACCGGAGGCTCCGCGGTCAAAGCCACTAAAGCGCTTTTGCAGGAAGGCGCTTTGGAAGTCATTGCCCTTGCTTCCCACGCCGTGTTTTCCGGAAATGCCGCTCAAACTCTTCAGAATTCCCCTATTAAAGAAGTCTGGGTGACCAATTCCCTGCCAATTCCCCCGGAGAAGCAATTTCCTAAACTTTCCGTGCTCTCCATCGCCTTCCTTTTTGCCCAAGCCATTAAAAGCATTCATGAGGAAACTTCCATCACCCGCCTTTTTGAAGGTTTCTAATTCCATCAAAAAAATCCGGTATTTTTTTGACCTGGAGAGGGAAAGAAAAGTTTGAAAATGCCCAGAACTTTCTGCTTTCTTGACCTGGACCATACTCTGCTGAACACCGACCGCTTTTTCTGGGCAGAATTTACCTCCGCCATCCTTTCTCTTGGTGTTCCAGCCTCTCTATGGAAAGAAACTTATTGGACGGTCTGGAAATACGGATATACCCCGGCAAAACACTACCGGTATATTCTGAAAGAGAAGAAATCGGACATCCGCATGCCGGGTTACGCCGCTTTTCGCAAGATTTTGCACTCCTTTGCCAGGCGATTGCCGGAATTTTTGTATCCCGATGTTCTGCCTTTCCTTGTGCAAGCAAGGGAATCAGGCGTTTTTCTATCTCTGCTCACTTTTGGTGCCCCTTCCTATCAGATATGGAAGGTGAAAAATTTGCACATTGAACAATTTTTTGATAAAGTCGTCTATATGGGGAAAAAGAAGGAGAAAGGGGCATGGATTGCCAAATTTCTCCCCAAGGGAACGATAATTGTGGTAGATAATAATCCACAAGAATTAGATGGAGTGAAAAGATATTTGCCGGGAGCAGAGACTTACTGGATGATTCGCCCCCGGGATTCTGAGCCTTATTATGAAGAGGCAAACTATTATGCGGAGATGACCCCGGAATACTCCCATTTGCGCATTGAAAGCCTCGCTTCCATTTCCCTTGCGTAGGAAATCCTCATTGTGGACGCTGACTTCTGAGTTTCAATAATATTCTATCTTTTTGAAGTCCTGGGGGAAAGGGGATTTCGCCGTGCTTCTTCCGTTATAAAGGCAGGCTTTTTTGCATCTCGGGGCGTGACTGCACCATCGGCGGATGAATATCTGCTTCGGATGATGCAGGGTTTTTCCCACCTGTTTATATGTCCAGGAGACCGTCACTTGCCAGTTGTTCCAACTGCATTCGCGAATTTCCTTCTTCACCTGGATCATTTTGCTCTCCTCCCTTTATCTAATGACATTTTACTACTTTATTTGTTTCCGTCGGGAAAAAGTCAAAAAGGATATGATTAAAAGAGGTGGGTGTGATGTGGAAGATTCCACTGAAAGAGTATCGTTTGGCGAATGGAATGGAAGTTGCCGTGATAGCAAATCCGATCCAGCCTGTTGTGGCGGTACAATTGTGGTATCGGGTGGGCTCGCGAAATGATTATCCCGGGAAATCCGGGCTGGCTCATTTTCTGGAGCATATGATGTTCAAGGGCACGGATAGAATGAGAGAAGAAGCAATCAGCATCCGCATCCAGGAAATGGGAGGAGAATGCAATGCCTTTACCTCAGAAGATGCGACGGTTTATGTTTGCGAAATCCCATCAGAACGGCTGAAAGAAGTGCTGGAAATGGAGGCGGACCGGATGGTTAGCCTGCGACTCAGGCATTTTGACGAAGAGAAAAAGGTGATTATGGAAGAGCGTCGTCGCTTTATGGAGAATCAGCCGGAAGGAGTTTTACTTGAGCAAATCCGCGCGATGATGTTTTCTACCCATCCATACCGAAACCCTGTAATTGGCTGGATGGAAAACCTGGAGCGGATTCAGAGAACGGATATGCGGCGTTTCCATCAAATTTATTATCATCCGGGTAATGCTTTCCTCGTTCTGGTCGGTGATGTGAAGGAAGATGCGGCATTTAAGGTTTCTGAAGAAGTGTTTGGTAGCATTCCAGCGCGGGAAAAGCCAGCGCTAACCGGTGCAATAGAAGAGCCCTCCGAGCGGTTTCTGCGTCTTTGTCGTTCTGGCCTGGCTTCCTTCGTCTTTGATACCTATCTCGTGCCTGATTTCCGTTCCGCCCCTTTTGCCTCTCTTGAAGTGCTTGCGCTCATCCTCGGAGAAGGGTTGTCTTCCCGACTGTATACCGAACTGATTGAGAAAAGTGCTGTGGCTTCTGTGGTGGATGCAGATGTGGAATGGCTGGCTGAATCCGGAATTTTTGCGATTACTTTATATCCTATGCAGGACATTCCCTGGGAAAAAACGGTTCAGGCGATGGAACTGGTTCTGAATAAAATCAAAACCGATGGCGTAGAAGAGTGGGAATTGAATAAAGCCAAAAAAATGGCTCTATCTGACCTGATTTTTGGAAAAGAAGGGAATGAAAACCTTGCATACTACCTTGGAAGGCTTCACATTCTGGATTCCTGGCATCGCATTCACACCATCTATGAAGCCATCCACCAGGTGACGGAAAAAGATGTTCAGCAAGCGGCGATAGAGTATCTCACTCCCTCGCGTCGCACCCGGGGAGTATTTGAAGCCCAGCCCTCGTAGCAACTATCATTACTTTCACAGTTAAGGCTGATGTTGCCATAATAGAACACAATTTCGTAGAAAAGCAGTGCCTGTTAAGATAAGCAGTGAATAAAATGAGAGAAAATTTCCTGTGCCTCTACTCACCCAACTTAGGATAATAAAAGCATTCTTGAAACTTAATAGACCGTGACTTGCCCCGTTGTGCCAGTTGCCCATCTACTCATAGGGTGTTGGATTTGTGCCGGTTGTTGATGTCGCCACTCCAAAACTATTATACATTGCCCGGAAGGTTTGACTGCCCGTCTGAGCCCAGGAAGAGAATGGCGTCCGCAATCCATTGGGAACAAAATACCTCAGGGAAGGAGCATCCCATAAATCCTTCTGAAGCAAATCAAACCCTGACCAGAAATATTGAGCCGTGAGATTGCCCGCCTCATCATACTCCCTCAGCACCTTCCCCTCCATTGAAACCAAATCCTTTGCCACTCCGCCCGTGGTTTCTTTTACCCTTCTCCCCATCCCATCATACACATTCTCCACTACCGTTCTATCTGCCCTCACCACTCTCTTCACCCTCTGCTCATAATCAAAATCCTGCGAAATATTCCACCCCGCGCCGTTCATTGCAAGAATATTTCCAGGCATTCAGGGCAATGGATTTGAGCAGGTGGGGCAGAAGTTCTTTTCGGATTTCGGGATAGAGGGCTGGGGGGGTTTGCCTTTGCGGAATCCGGGCTTATACCAGTTTTTCACAGCATTTTTGAAGGAACGCTCAAATACTTCTGCCACATAATTTTTGGAGATATGGATTTCCAGGGCATCGTAAGAAACTGTGGAGGAATATAGCAGGACTTCTTCCATCCACTCTGGTGCCTCCCGAAGAGTCGTCAGGGGACAGTCTTTTTTCTTACCACAGACGGCGGGCAGAAACTTTATCGTAAACCTGCCTTTCTTTCATCCTACATTCCAAGCGAATCAGAGGATTATGTCAACCCCCTCTCCAAAAAGAGAGTCGGAGAGTCGAGGGTTCAGAGGTTGAAGGGTTTAAGGGTTCAAGGGTCAAGGTTCCTTTTGGTTTTTCTGAAAAAGATGCGAAAAAGAACGGTATGGTGAAATAGGAAAAAGTTCCGTTCAGAAAAGTAGTGAAGTGTATAGGGACGAAAGAGGTAAAATTTGTGAAGGCAAATATGGAAACTTTCATCCTTCGGTCTACGCCCCAAATTCTGAGGTGGATTTAAGTGGAGTTTTGTTCTGGTGGTGGAGGGGTATCGGGTACGATTTTGTACTTGATGGAGCGGAAGAGTGGGAAGCCGGTACCCGCAGGGATTTCTTTTCCAATCACAATATTTTCTTTCAAGCCGTGCAAATAATCCACTTTGCCTTCGAGGGCTGCCTGGGTCAGCACCCGCGCGGTTTCCTGGAAGGAAGCGGCAGAAAGGAAAGAAGGAGATAGGATGGCGGCGCGTTTGACACCGACCAGCGCAGGAGCGACCACTGGAGTTTTCTTTCCCTCTTGTTTGAGTTTTTCCGCCACTTTGAGGAAATCCATTTTGGAAACGAGGGTATTCTCCTGGAAATGGCTGTCTCCGCGATGAACAATTTCCACAAACTTCAGCATTTGTGAGAGAATCACTTCAAAATGCTTGTCATTCAAGTAAACGCCCTGTGAGCGGTACACCGATTGAATCATATTGATGATATATTGAGCGGCCTCCTGCACGCCCATCAATTTCAAAAGGTCCAGAGGGTTCTGGTAGCCATCGGTCATGGGCTGACCAGGCATAATTTCATCTCCTTCCTGTATGGTAGGTCTTCTCGGGGCTGGGATGAGGTAAGTTTCTTCCTTGCCTTCATCCGTTTCTATCACCACGCGGGTCTCCTTTTCCTTTTCCCGGGATTCCGAAATTTCCACGACTCTACCCTTATGCTTTGCCAGTAAGGCGCCTTCTCTTCTTGGGACGAAATGGGAAAGATACACTTCGAAAAACACTTCTGCAAGTGGGAGCCCCTGGGTAATATCCTGAACCTGTTCTCCCGCAATTCCACCGCTATGGAAGGTTCGGAGGGTGAGTTGTGTGCCTGGTTCTCCGATAGCCTGTGCGGCGATGATTCCTACGGCTTCTCCAAGGTCTACGAGATAACCGGTGGCAAAATTTCGCCCATAGCATTTCCGACAAAGCCCTACCGGGGAATCGCAGGAAATAGGGGAGCGAACAAGCACGGATGGAATGTTACACTGTTGAATTTTCTCCACCTGGGGTTCTTCAATCATTTCATCATCCTGGACGATGATTTCTCCTGTTTGAGGGTCAAAGACTTCTTTTACCACATATCTGCCCAAAATCCGCTCAGGCAAAGAGATTATCTCTTCGCCCTTTTGCTTGAAAGCCTTCTGCCGAATTCCCTGAGAAGTTTCACAATCATCTTCGTTAATCACCACTTCTTGAGCCAGGTCGACTAATCTGCGGGTGAGATACCCCGATTTAGAGGTGCGCAGGGCGGTATCGGTGAGCCCTTTTCTTCCGCCGTGGGTGGAGATGAAATACTCGTGAACGCTCAGGCCTTCGCGGAAATTCGTACGAATAGGTAATGGGATGATTTTCCCTGCCGGGTCGCGCATCAATCCTCTCATTCCGCAGATTTGAATGACCTGGTCCATTGCCCCCCGGGAGCCGGATTGGACAATCATCAGGAGCGGATTCTTTTTATCTTCCCAGCCTTCCACCTCTTGCCAAATCCGTCTCATCGTTTTTTCCCAGATGCCGATTACCTGTTTTTCCATTTGTATGGACTTTGGCATATCATCCGCACGAACAGGCAGAGGTCGCTGGGATGCTTCCTGATACTTTTCCTGAAGCGCTTCTACTTTTTTCTCCGCATCTTTGACAATCTGATATTTTTCTGGAGGAATGAAGCAATCAGTGACAGATAAACTGATCCCACTCATCGTAGCATAATGGAATCCCTTTTCTTTGAGGACATCCAAGAAGTGCACAGCGCGTTCCAGCCCCAGGGTTCGGAAGCATTTTTGCACGAGGTCTTTTATGACTTTCTTGTTGACTGAACTCGTCTCAAATCTCATTTCTTCTGGTAATAATGCGTTGAAAAGCGCTTTGCCCACAGTGGTGGTAATGAGTGTATACGGTTTGTGGTGTTTCAGTTGCTCTCCTTTCCACCAGGATGTAGGAATACGCAAGCGTATCCAATCGTGGACTTTCAGCCCACGCTCCTCGTACAGTTTCTCCACTTCGTTCAGGGAGGTAAAAGTGGGTAATTTTTGTTCCTTTTCTTTTGAGGGAGGGGGCGTGGTGGGTTCCAGCGTGATATAGTGAAGCCCGAGGACCATATCCTGAGTGGGGTTGACAATGGGCGTGCCATCAGCGGGAAGCAGGATATTGTTCGTGGAAAGCATTAGAAAACGGGATTCCACAGTGGATTTGATGGAGAGAGGGAGATGGACAGCCATCTGGTCGCCGTCAAAATCAGCATTATATGCCGTGCAAACCAGAGGATTTATCTGGATGACATGCTCATCAATCAAAACAGGTTCGAAGGCCTGAATCCCCATTCTGTGGAGCGTTGGGGCACGGTTGAGCAGGACCACACGCCCTTTGATGGCTTTTTCCAGGGCTTCCCATATCAACTCTGCATCTTGAGGGGGCAGGGAAGCAACTCTTTCAATTTTCTTTCGGATTTCCCGGATATTACTGCCAAACTTGTGCTCTGCATCTTTTCCGGAGAGATAATACATAACAATTGGCTTTAAAAGTTCGAGAGCAATCGCACGCGGAAGGCCGCACTGCCAGAGTTTTAAGTGCGGTCCAACCACAATGACTGCTCTACCGGAATAATCCACCCTTTTGCCGAGCAAATTCTGGCGGAAGCGCCCCTGTTTGCCCTTAAGGGTATCCGCAATGGATTTCCATGGTCTTCCGCTGGAATCCACATAAGGGCGCAACTTTTTACTGTTATCCAGCAGGGCATCTACCGCTTCCTGCAGAATTCTTTTTTCGTTGCGAATCAACACTTCTGGAGAGTGGGACTTCATCAATTTCAACAGGCGATTTTTTCTGGTGATGACCATCCGATACAATTCGTTCAAATCAGAACTGGCATGTTTTCCTCCCTCTAATTGCACCATAGGGCGCAGGTCGGGTGGAACGATGGGAATCACACTGAGAATCAGCCATTCCGGCTTGAACTCCGGGCGATTCAAACGCTCCAGCAGTTGTAAACGGCGAGTAATCCTATTCCATTTGGCATCCTTCGGCGCCCGGCGTTTCCCTTTTTCATAGTCGGCGAGTTTCTCCTTCAACTGCTGGATAACTTCCGGAAGTTTCATAGTTTTTAACAGAGTAAGAAGCGCCTCTGCTCCAGTGGAAATCCGGAACAAATCCTCCGGGCTTTCCCCTTCCATTCTTTTCCGAATCACTGCAGCGATTGCGGATAATTGCTTCCATTGTTCACCAGAAACCAGAAAATTTGCCAGAGTTTCGTCAGAATCGCGAACAAAAGAATATGCTCTCAGTTGATACAGGGCTTCAATCCCCTCCACAATTTCCTGAATTTCTCTCACTCTCTTTTCCCGCGTTCTTTGAAAAAGTTTCTTTTGCTCGCGATTTGCAATCACAATGGGAAGCGAATTTCCGAAAGTGGATAGGATTTTCCACAGAGCCACATCCATCCCGGTGCCACGAGAGAGGGTCTGCTCTCCGGTGGTCGGGTCTTTAACATCTTCTTCCAGTTCTTCTTCAGAAAGCGCTTTTGCGAGGCTCTTATGCAGAGGATGAGGCGCCAGGGGGATTTTCCGGTCCATGATGACTTGTAATTGAGCGCAATCCACTGCGGCTTTTAGAAATATTTCCAGCAGGCGAAGAGAAATTTTTTCGCCCTTTTCCGCCAGAATTTCGCCGGTTTGCTCATCCATTACAGGGGCATACAACTCTTTTTTTGAGATGAAACTGCTGAGGTAATCCAATGGTTGAACAGTGCGTGTATAAGATTTTTCCTTGGCGTGGGCGAGGATATACGCTACTTCGCTAAATACTGCATCTACCAACCTTCCTGAGAACTGCTGCAATCTCAGAAGCAGTGGTTTGACATCTGACTCTTCATAGATTTCCGGGTCAATGCCCGGAATTTTTTCCATCGCTTTCTGTTCAGTGACCTTCGTCAAATACTGGGAATGCAGAAGAGGGTTCAGATGAGTTACGATGAAACGGTAGTAGTAAATAATGCGTTCTATTTCTTTGGAAGGGATGTCCAGAATGATGCTGAGCGAACTGGGTGTGCCCCGGAAATACCAGATGTGCGCAACAGGAGCGGGCAGGGTGACATATCCCATCCTTCTTCGGCGCACTTTGCTGGAAATGACTTCTACACCGCAGATATCACAACGCTTCCCTTTCATCACACCAATTTTTCTGGTTTCTCCGCAGGCACACTGGAAATCTTTGATCGGTCCAAAAATCCGTTCGCTGAACAATCCATTGGGTTCGGCTTTACCGGTTCGGTAGTTCAAGGTCTCCGGTTTTTCCACTTCTGCTTCGGGCGCCCATTTCAGTATGGTTTCCGGCGATGCTGGAGTAATAATGACTCGTTCTGCATCCATATTTCTCACATCTCCTTTTTCTGAAATCTTACATCAATGCATAACCCCTGAAGTTCTTTTGTCAATACATGGAGAGATTCTGGAATTCTGCGCTCTGGCAGGTCTCTGCCATCGGTAAGCGCCTTGTAGGCTCTTTTCCGTCCTTCAATATCGTCAGATTTCACTGTGAGAAGTTCTTGCAGGGTTTCACTGGCTCCATAGGCTTCCAGCGCCCAAACTTCCATTTCTCCGAATCTCTGCCCTCCGAATTGGGCTTTGCCTCCCAGCGGTTGTTGAGTAACGAGGGTGTAGGTTCCCGTAGAGCGGGCGTGGATTTTTTCTATTGCCAGATGCGCCAGTTTGAACACATACATCATTCCGACAGTGACCGGATGGTCAAAGGGTTTCCCCGTCATTCCGTTATATAAAATCACCTTCCCATCAGGGGGCAAATCTGCTTGCTCCATAATCTTTTGAATCGTTTCATCTGTGGGTCCTTCAAAAACCGGGCAAGCCACCTTAAATCCTAAACGACCCAGCGCCCAGGCAAGGTGTGTTTCATACAACTGCCCAAGGTTCATTCGAGAAGGCACACATAGCGGACTAAAAACCAGGTCTATCGTCCGCCCATCTTTCAAATACGGCATATCTTCATCGGGCATAATTTTAGCAATGACGCCTTTGTTGCCGTGTCTGCCCGCTAATTTGTCCCCCGTTTCCAATTTTCGTTTCATCGTTACAAAAACGCGCACCAATTCTTCCACACCAGCCGGCAGTTCCTCACGTTCTTTTTTCTCAAACCGGTAAGTTCTGCTTACCACCCCCTGCACACCATAAGGAAGTTTTCTGGGCGTGGGTTTATATTCCTTTAAGTTTCCCCTCTCGTCGCCAGTCCTGCGGAGAATTCTTCGCAATAGGATTTCCTCCATAGTCAAATCGGCAATTGCCCGGGGCGTAATTTTTCCGACCAGAATGTCTCCCGATTTCACCAGCGTTCCTTCTTTGACCACGCCATGCTCATCCAGATTTTTCAAAAGTTCCCCGCTCACATGGGGGATGTCGCGTGTAACCTGTTCCATTCCGTGTCGTGTGCGGCGCACTTCTGCCTCATAATCTTCTATGTGGATGGAAGTGAAATAATCATCCCGAACTATTCGCTCATTGACCACAATGGCATCTTCAAAGTTGAATCCCTCCAGAGAAAGAAAAGCGACCAAAAGATTTCTGCCCAATGCTAATTCCCCGTCCCGAATTCCCTGAGCATTTACCAGGATGTCACCCTCTTTAACTCGCTGACCTTTTTTCACGATGGGCTGTTGGTCTATAATGGTCCCCTGGTTTGAGCGGTGGTATCGCAATAAATGGTGGGTAGTTTTCCTCTTCTCGCCATCATATTTGATTTCAATCCGGTCGCCGGTGACGGAAACGACGGTACCCGATTTCTTGGCATAGACAAGGAACCCGGAATACAGCGCTGCCACTTTTTCCATACCAGTTCCAACCACCGGGGGCTCAGGGCGTATGATGGGGGCTGCCTGCCGGAGCATATTTGCTCCCATCAGGGCTCTGTTGGCATCATCGTGTTCCAGAAATGGAATGAGGGAAGCAGAAATCCCAACGATTTGGGCAGGTGATGCATCAATCAACTCCACTTCTTCTTTCCTTATGAGCGTAAGCGTCCCCTGGAATCGTGTGGAAACCCAATCCGGAATGATGAACCCTTGCTCATCTGTGGGTGTAGTCGCTTCAGCAATCTTACGCTGGTCTTCTTCGTTTGCCGATAAAAAGACTACTTTGTTGGAAACGCGAACGCGAAATTCTGCGTGAATGCCACTTTTTTCGATAAATTCCATATGAGTTTCTTCTGCTTTTTCATCCTTTTTGAGGATTACTTCCCCATTCCTGGGGTCAATCACATCGTGTGCTGCATATTTTTCCAGTTGCAGATAGGGCGTGACCATAAATCCTTGAGGATTTATCCCCACATATAGAGCGGTAGATGTGATCAGTCCGATGTTGGGCCCTTCAGGTGTTTCAATGGGGCAGATTTTTCCATAGTGGGTGTAGTGAACATCGCGGACTTCAAATCCCGCTCGCTCTCTGGGCAATCCTCCGGGTCCCAAAGCGGAGAGCCTGCGCTTATGAGTCAATTCTGCCAGAGGATTGGTTTGGTCAAGATATTGTGTCAGGCGGCCGGTGTTAAAGAAGGATTTCATGGAAGCCATGAGTGCCTTTGTGTTCACCAGCGTTTGCGGGGTTTGCATCCGGATGTCTCCAGTCTGAAGTTTGTCCCGAATCATCCGCTCCATTTTGACCAGACCGGATTGCAGAGCATTCAAAGCTAATTCCCCTACCAGACGGACACGGCGATTTCCTAAATGGTCAATATCATCAGATTTCCCTCCATGCTTCTGATATTCTGTAACTCTTTTGATAGCGCCTGCCAGGTCAAATGGTGTCAGAAATCGGACAGAAACAGGAATAAATTGCAGATTCAGGCGGGAATTGATTTGATATCTGCCCACTTCGGAAAGGTCATAATTTTTGCGACTGAACAATCGGAGGTGCAAATATTCCTGAGCCACATCAAAAGAAGGGTGGGATTCATTGGGCCTCAGGATCAGGTAAATCTCTTTCAAAGCCTCTTCCTGCGTGTGGCAAGGGTCTTTCCGATAAGTCCGCTCCAGCCAATCATCCATTTTGATTTGGGGCACTTTGAGTTTGATGGGGAACCGTCGGGGCAAAACGCCATACCGCCCCATCTTTTTCGCGATTTCTCTGTGGACCTCCTCGCCGGCTTTTACCAGAACCTCACCGGTTCGCCTGTCCCATAGAGAAACTGGAGGTAGCCATCCAATCAGAGAAGCAGGCTCATTCTCCACCTCTAAGATGTATTCATCCCTGCTTAAGGTTTTTTCTGTTCTTTCCTCAAAGCCAATTGCCGTCAAAAGCGCTGTGATAGGGAATCGGCGGGTTTTGCCGATGCGTCCATACATATACATTCCGCTGTCAAAACCGATTTCAAGCCAACTTCCGTGTGCTGGGGTAATCCTTGCGTGATACAGGTCACGGCCCTGGGCATCTGAAACGCATTTGAAATATAAACCTGGAGAGCGTATCATCTGACTCACTACCACCCGTTCTGCCCCGTTGATGATGAAAGTTCCCCGCTCCGTCATCTCCGGAACATCGCCTGCGTATACGGTCTGTTGGATAATTTCCCCTTCTTCCGTTTTCAATTTCAAATCCAGATAAAGAGGAGAGTGATAGGTTAATCCGCGTTCCTTACAAGTCTGCCAATTATAGCGCGGTTCCCCAAAGTGGCAATTCTGAAAATCTAAAACATACAGGCCTTTTTCATCCTGAATGGGAAAAACCTGGGAAAAAAGTTTTTTAATGCCCTGCTCTTTAAACCACTTGTAAGAACGAGTCTGATGCTCAAGCAAGTCGGGGACTTCCAGGAAGCGTTGAAGCCTGCCGAGGTTATATCGTTTGGTGGGATGATTGCCAGAAATTTCAGCACTTTTGATGATATCCATAACTTTTTCGCTTTTTCTCACCTCTTTCGTTTTCTCTTTTCAAAATTCAAAAATCAGGCACGCTAAATAATTTGGACTTTTGCTCCTAACTCTTCGAATTTCTTTTTGATTTCCTCTGCCTCTTCCCGGCTGATATTTTCTTTAATGGGCTTGGGCACATTATCCACCAGTTCCTTTCCCTCCTTCAAGCCCAGATTGGTAATGCTTTTGAGCAATTTTACCACTTGCACCTTCTGATCGCCACCATCCTGAAGAACGATGGTAAATTTGGTCTTTTCCTCTTCAATCTCTGGCTTGGTCGTCGGTGCTGTCGGAGCCATTCCTGCCATAGAAATCGCACTCACCCCGAATTTCTCCTTCAAAACACTTACCAGTTCCACCAATTCGGATACTTTGAGTTTCTCAATCTCCGCTACTAATTCTTGAACTCCCATTTTCTGAACTCGCCTCCTCGCTTTTTTTCTGAGCAATCTGTTCTAAACTCCTTACTAACTCAATCAGGGGAGAGAATAGCGTCCCGGATAAAAGGCTCAAAGGGGACATTATTCCGCCGATGCATTCTGCTAACAATTGTTTTTTAGAATCGTAGGGCAGGAGCTTGTCCAATAAACTGACCGGAACAGGCTCCTGTTCCAGCACAATCCCCTTGATCTTCGGAATGCCGTCGTTCTCCTCCTGATATTTCCTCAGCAGTTTCAAAGGCGTAAGTGGGTCAGAAGAAGAATACAGGATTCCGGTAGGATATCGGAACCAATCTTTTGATGGGATCGGCAGACCCGCATTTTGAAATCCCCGAAGCAGGAGAGTGTTTTTGACCACGGAATAGCGCAGACCATGCTCAGAAAGACTCTTTCGGAACATCGTTTGTTTTGGAACAGGCAAACCGCTAAAATCCACAAGAATCACCGAAGTAGATTCTTTCAGTTTCATCTGAATTTCCTGGACAAAAGATTCTTGTTGTGCGCGCTTCATATTCTTTCCTGAGTTTTTCCGAGGTGAATCCGCAGAGCAGGGCTCATCGTGAGGCTGAGATAAGCGGAGAGGATGTAAGTTCCCCTGCTGGAGGGAGGTTTTGCGCGAAGCACTGCCTGAATTGCCACCTGGATGTTCTCCTCCAATTGGGGCAATGGGAATTGAATTTTGCCCACGGGGAAGTGCACATTTCCGCCTGCATCGTTTTTGAAAGCAATCCTGCCCGCATGAATTTCTGCCACGGATGCTTGAATATTCTCAACCACCGTTCCACTTTTTGGAGAGGGCATCAATCCCCGCGGACCCAGTATTTTTCCCAGTTTTGCCACATCCTTCATCATATCCGGAGTGGCAAGCACTACATCAAAGTCCAGCCATCCACCCAGAATTTTTTCCACCAAATCTGCACCGCCCACATAATCGGCTCCAGCATCCTTCGCTTCCTGCGCTTTTTCCCCTTTGGCAAATACCAGAATCGTCCTCTTCTTTCCTATTCCGTATGGCAAAGTCACCGTGCCCCTCACTATCTGGTCGGATTTCTTCGGGTCTATGCCCAATCGCACAGATAATTCTACTGTTTCCTCGAAACGGGTATTGGACATTTTCTTCAACTGCTCCAGAGCCTCTGGTATGGAAAACACATTATCCTTTGGAAGCATAGATAGCAATTTCTGATACCGTTTGCTTCGTTGTTTCATTCCTGTTCCACCACGATACCCATACTTCTTGCTGTTCCAGCCACCACTTTCTGAGCATCGGCTAAATCTTGCGTATTCAGGTCTTTGAGTTTGATCCGAGCGATTTCCTCCAATTGAGCGCGGTTCAGTTTGGCCACCTTAGTTCTTTTAGGGTCTGAAGAGCCCTTTTCCAGTCCGAGAGCCTTCTTGATGAGGAAAGATACCGGAGGGGTTTTCAATTCCATAGAATATGTGCGGTCGGCGTAAATGGTTACGACCACAGGAACAATATCGCCTGCTCGGTCTTTCGTTTTCTCATTAAACTCCTTGCAAAAATTCATAATGGCAATGCCATAAGGAGATAATGTGGGACCGACGGGAGGAGCAGGGCTGGCTTGCCCAGCCGTTATGTATAATTTCACCATCGCTTTCACCGCTTTCTTTGCCATATCATTTCTTCCTCACTTGCTCGAGCGAAAGTTCTACCGGCGTTTCTCTTCCGAATAAATTGACCAGAACCCGCACGCGCTTTCTTCCCTTATCTACTTCTTCCACAGTTCCGGAAAATTCAGAAAACGCCCCGCCAAGAATGCGAACTTCATCTCCAGGGTGCAGGTGTATTTCTGATACCAGAGGTTCCACCCCTGCTTTCCGTAAAATATCGTTGATCTCCTCATCCGTGAGAGGTTGGGGATTCTCCCAACCCCCGATAAGGTTGAGCACGCCTTCCGTTTTCCTGAGCCATCGGCTCAATTTGCTTCTGCTTTCGGGATTATAGTCCATTTCAATAAAAACATATCGCGGATAAATGGGGCGATTTCGCACAATGCGTTTTCCTCTGGGGGTTTCGCGTTCTTCTATCTGCACTGGCAGGAGAATCGTTCCCATCCATTTTTTCAGCGCAGGGTTTTCCGCTTTTCCTCGTATCTCCACCAAATCCCCTTCTTTCAAATACTCGCACGAAATGACTTCATCTGCTTCTACAATTTTGGTATCGCGACTGAAATGATATTTTCTCCTTTCCGCTTTGCCCTCAGACATAGCGACTTCCAGCTCTAATTCTCTTTTTTCGCAATCCAGGCGAGTGATTTTACCGTGAATCACCCCTTCGGAATCCTGGTTCAATGCAGGTATTCGTCGAATTTCCATCAATTGGAATTCCAGTTCCCGATCCAGCGCCCTTTTCACTTTTTCTTCCATTCCGGACCGGGTGTGCAAAACATACCATTCTTTAGGCATAATTAAGACAGCATTCTCCGGAAAAGGATGGAGAGAATAAAATCCACGGCAGCAAAAAATGCCAGCACCATCAGAAGAACAGTGAGAACCCCCACAGCGGAAGTTCGCCAGAGGTCTTTCGGTGCCCAGGAAACTCTGATAACTTCACTGCCGATTTCGCGCAGGTAGGTGCTTACCGTGTCCACGACCTTCCTCACCTTACTTGCTTTCTCGGTGGAGCGTATGCTTTCGGCAGGTAGGGCAAAATTTTTTCAACTGCAATTTGATGGTCATAACGGCTTTGCTTTTGGATGTATAGTAATTGCGTTCTTTGCATTCGGCACATTCCAGATGAACTAACGCCCCTTTGGTTTTCTTCTTTGCCATCCCTCAAAAAAGTTCAGAACTGCGCAGAGACGACCACGCCCGCGCCTACGGTTTTTCCTCCTTCCCGCACTGCGAACCGAACTCCTGGTTCCAGAGCCACGGAATAGATTAACTCCACATCCAGAAGCACATGGTCGCCCGGGTTTGCAAATTGCACTTCCTGCTGGGTATCCGGGTCCAATAATCGGAGAATTCCCCCGGTAATATCCGCAGTTCGCACATAATACTGAGGCCGATAACCCGGCACAAAAGGCGTGTGCCTGCCTCCTTCTTCCTTGGTCAGGATGTAAGTATCCCCGACAAAACGTTTTGCCTGCCGCACGGTTCCAGGCTGACAGATCACCTGGCCTCGTTCCACCTCGTCTTTTCCCACTCCGCGAAGCAGAATCCCGATATTATCCCCAGCCTGAGCCAAATCCAGAGTTTTTCGGAACATTTCTAATTCCACAGCCACCGTTCTTCTGGGTTCGTCTACCAACCCCACAATTTCCACTTCAGTGGCAGGAGTAATCTTTCCTCTTTCCACTCTGCCGGTGACCACAGTACCTCGTCCGGTAATGGAGAAAATATCTTCAATGGGCATCAGGAATGGCTTGTCTACATCGCGAATGGGCGAGGGGATATAGGTATCTGTGGAGTCCATCAACTGCCAAACCGAACCGCACCAGGGGCATTCTCTTCGCCCACAGGCGCATTCCATTGCCTTTAGCGCAGAACCTTTGACGATGGGGCATTTCTCATCAAACTGGTATTTTTTCAGAAGCCCGCGCACATCCTCTTCAATTAGAGTCACCATATCTTCCCAGGCGGCTCCTTCGCTTTCCTGCAGGATGTCAATTTTGTTCAGATATACCAGAATGGCTGGAACATTGACCTGGCGAGCCAGAAGGATATGCTCACGCGTTTGAGGCATTGGGCCATCATCTGCAGCCACCACCAGAATGGCACCATCCATCTGCGCCGCCCCGGTAATCATATTCTTGATGTAGTCCACATGACCGGGACAATCAATGTGGGCATAATGCCGCTTGGATGTTTCATATTCTGTATGGTGGACATTGATGGTTACCCCGCGCGCCTTCTCTTCAGGTGCATTATCAATTTCATAGAAATCCTTTGGCTGGCTTAAGCCGGCTGTAGCAAGAATTTTGGTGATGGCACTGGTCAGGGTGGTCTTCCCGTGGTCTACATGCCCAATAGTTCCGATATTCACATGCTCCTTGGCTCGAACGAATTTCTCCTTTCCCATTTTCTCAACCTCCTATTTTTTTCTTTTTTTCTCTCCAGCCCATGACCGGGATTGAACCGGTGACCTCTTCCTTACCAAGGAAGCGCTCTTCCGGCTGAGCTACATGGGCATTTCCGGCGCCCCAGCGGGAGACGGGACTCGAACCCGCGACCACCAGCTTGGAAGGCTGATGCTCTTCCATCTGAGCTACTCCCGCTTCTCTTCCTGGAGGGGGGAGGATTCGAACCTCCGAAGGCACTATGCCAATGGGTTTACAGCCCATCCCCTTTGTCCCCTCGGGCACCCCTCCTCGCTCTCACCATAATATAATATTATATGTGATTCCTCAGCACTTGTCAAACCCTGAAAAAGGTTCCCTTTTCCTCATCGCTACTCCCATCGGCAATTTCCAAGACTTCTCTTCTCGAATAATCTCCTCCCTTGCTTCTTGCCACATTATCCTCGCTGAGGATACATGCTCCGCGCGGAAAATCCTCTCCGCCCTCAAACTTCCATCTAAATATATTATATCGTTCGAGGCTCACCAGGAAAAACGAAAGGTGGAAAAAACGTTGAAACTTTTGAAGCAGGGAAAAAATGTCGCCTTGATTTCTCAGGCTGGAACGCCGGGAATTTCTGACCCTGGCGCATGGTTGGTTCAGGCTTGCCTGAAGCAAAATTTCCCCGTAATCCCTGTTCCTGGACCTTCTGCAGTCACTACCGCACTCTCTATTTCCGGATTTCCCTGCACCCCTTTCCTGTTCCTTGGCTTTCTTTCAGCAAATAAAAAGAAAAGAGTGCGTCTTCTGCAAAAATCCTTTTCTCTCGGTTACACTCTGGTCATTTTTATTCCTCCACACGACCTGGTAAACCAATTGAAGGAAATGGCGGACCTGGCACCCGAGCGGCTTGCAACTCTTTGCCGGGAGTTGACGAAAATCCACGAAGAAATTCTTCGTATGCCTCTGAGGCAACTCTTTTTTGAAATTCAAAGTAGAGGGAAAGTCCGTGGCGAATGCACCCTGGTGGTAGGACCGGAAAAACACAAAAATGGCTAAAACCCCTTTTTCGCTCAATTTACTGCAATCGGCCGGATTGGCTTCTTTTGCAAATATAAAGGGCTATAAATGGGAATCTGGATAGCACGGCACGGTCAGACAGTGTGGAATTTCCAGAAATGTATCCAAGGCAGGTCCAATCCTCCAATGACCGAGCAGGGTATGGAGGAAACCCGCATTCTTGCTGAATTCTTATCCAGACAGAATCTGCAGAAAATTTTTACCAGTCCCCTTGAACGATGCAAAATTCTTGGTCAAATGCTTGCAAAAAAAATGAACGCCCCTCTGATCATAGCGCCCGAGTTTCAAGAACTCTCGTTTGGTTCCTGGGAAGGGCTTATGGATGAAATCGTTCAGAAGAATTTTCCTGAACAATGGCGCAAATGGAAACAAGAGCCTTTTTCCTTTGCTCCTGGTGGTGGTGAATCATTTGCCCAGTTGACCCAGAGGGTGCTCCCGGCTTTCTATTCTCTTGGCGAGCAATACGATAATTTTCTCATCATCACCCATCTGGGAGTCATCCAGGTCATTATCTCCGATTTTTTGGGAATTTCCGTTCAGGAGTTTTCACCGATTTTTCAATTTACCGGAATTCTCTTTTACCTCCAGCCTAAGGACAATATGTGTGCCTGGTATACCTCTGAAAGCCTCAAAAGACGAGTAGAAAAAAAGGATTTTGACCCTCTGAATTTCCCTCCATAGGGCTGATATGCCTTATTAAGAAAATGAGAAAAACTATTGGTTAAGCGGTGAGCAGTTGGCGGATTTTCTCAAGGGCTTTTTCCAAGTTTTGAGGTTGATTTCCGCCGGCCTGGGCAAAATTGGGTTTGCCTCCCGCCCGGCCACCAATCAAGAAAGCCACGTGGGATAAAATTTTTACCGCATCTTTATCTTCAGGATATTCTTTCCCAATGGCAAGAACGAGATGAACCTGCTTAGAGTCACGGCGGGCAAATACCGCTGCTTTCTGTGGCACTTTTTTTACTATGGCTCCACAGAATTCTGCAAGTTCTCTGGATTCCATATCTTCCAATATTCCGGATAACACAGGCTCTCCCTGGTTCATCCATTTTTCTATCAACATCTGGATATATCGGGATTTCCATCTCTGCTCTCGTTTGCCCTGAATTTCCTTTTCTTTTTTCCACTGCTGATATCTATCTAAAACCTGTTCCAGAGGGGCGGAGAAATCTGATGAAAGCGCGATAAGAACCTGATTGGCTTTCTGAGCCCACCTCAAAGTTTCCCATCCCGTGATAGCCGATATTCTCCGAATTCCTGCCCCAATGCCTTCATCGGAAAGAATTTTCATTAAGCCGACCTGGAGGGTGTTATCCAGATGTGTTCCGCCGCAGAGTTCCTGGCTGATGCCTTCTATTTCTACCATCCGCACCGTTTCTCCATATTTTTCCCCGAAAAGCGCTATTGCCCCTCTGGCGATTGCTTCTGCATAAGGCAAGTATTGCCAGCGAACGGGACGCTCCATCAGAATCCATTTGTGAATCCGGGCTTCCAATTCCTGCAATTCCTTCGGATTGGGTGAGCGACTCCAATAGTAATCAAATCGGAGATAATCTGGGGCGACCAGCGAACCTGCCTGACTACAGGCTGGTCCAAAAATTTGGCGAAGTCCTGCGTGGAGTAGGTGCGTGGCAGTATGTGCCCTGCGAATGGCGCTTCGTCTTTCTCCATCTACTTCTGCAATTACTTCCATCCCGACTTCAGGCTCACCTTGCTCCACTTCGCCTATGTGTAAAATGGTTCCAAATGAATACTGGGTATCGTGAATGCGGATGCGCAAGCCATTAGCGCGAAGCCATCCGGCATCTCCGATCTGCCCTCCTGCTTCCGCATAGAAAGGCGTCTGAACCAGCCCGATTTGTACTTCATCATTTCTTCTCCGAAGGAAGCGGATTTCTGTGGGACAAGAAAGTGTGTGATAGCCTTCAAATGAAGATTCGACCGGAGCGCCTTTTTCGGTCCATCCTTCTTCCGTTTGCTTTCTTGCTTTTCTGGCGCGTTCTTTTTGCAGTTTCATTTGCTCGCGAAACCCCTGCTCATCCACCATAAGCCCTCGCTCTCTCGCAAGTTCTCTGGTCAATTCTATAGGAAAACCGTAGGTGTCGTGAAGTTCAAATGCAATTTTTCCCGGTAAGGTATCCCCATATAATGGGGAAAGCCGGCGGTTCATTTCACCCAGACCCCGGGATAGCGTCTGCAAAAATCCTCGGGCTTCTCGAAGGAGAACTTGGGAGATTCGCTCCCGCATTTTGCCGACCCGACGGTCTTTTTCTGCAATTATATTTAGGGCGCTGAGAAAGAAAGGTTCGATATTTGGAACGAATTCCCTATCCCCGCAAGCCCATGACGCAGAGGCAATTGCAGAACGGTAAAGATAAACTAATGCTTTTCGGATGAGTAACCTGACCACATAACCTCTTCCTTGATTTGAAGGCACCACGCCATCCGAAATTGCGTAAATTGCGGCTCTGCTGTGGTCCGACGCAATTGCCAGGTTCCGGCTCAAACCGACCTGTTCAACACCAATTTGTCGAAAGTTTTCATAAATATCTTTTAATATACCCGTAGAGAACAAAGAAATTTCAAAAGGAATCGTAGTGATGTGGTAACCTGCTGGGTTGAATTCTTTGGGCGCGTTCAGGGCAACAGCGAGGCGCTCTAAACCAGCGCCCGTGTCCACATTTTGCTTGGGCAGATATTCCAGCGTGCCGTCCGCTTTCCGGTTGAACTGCATAAACACCAGATTCCAGATTTCCAGCGCTTCGTTCTTGTCTTCATCAGGCTTTGCATCCAGTCCAACACCGCGAAGGTCAAATAAGATTTCCGAGCAGGGTCCGCATGGTCCGGTTTCGCCCATGCGCCAGAAATTGTCTTCCTCTCCCCTTGGAAGAATCCGATAGGATTTCACGCCCGCAATTTTTTCCCATAGCCTTCCTGCTTCTTCATCCTCGTGGAAAATGGAGAACCACAGCCGGTTACCATCTATACCGAAACCTTCCGTTTTATCGGTCAGCAACTGCCAGGCGAAATCAATGGCCTTTTCTTTGAAATAATCGCCGAACGAAAAATTGCCCAGCATTTCAAAAAAAGTCAAATGCCGGGGTGTCGTGCCCACCTTTTCAATATCTGAAGTGCGCAGGCATCTCTGGCAAGAAGTTGCCCGGAGTGCTGGAGGAGCCGTTATGCCTAAAAATGCCGACTTAAAAGGCGCCATTCCTGCATTCGTGAACAACAGCGTCGGGTCATCCGTCAATACAAGTGGCGCGGATTCTATCCGCTTGTGTCCTCTTTTTTCAAAAAAACTCAAAAAGCGTTCTGATATTTCCTTCTCATCCATCCACAGTTTTATTGTATCGCTTTTTTCGGAGTTCCTGCCGACCTTATCCTGAAGGTCTAAGTGGGGAAGCGGTGTCTCAGATATTTGCCTCCAAAATAAATCAAGCCGGAGAACAGAAGGGCTAGGCCGATATAAAGGACTTCATTGCCAGCAGGAAGACCTTCAGTAAAACCGATATGATACAGCAGTATGCCGGAGAGGATAAATGTCCAGAAAAGAAGTTGAAATTTGCTCAGACTGATGGTTCCCCTGTCACCATAGATTAAGTTCAAAAGGGGTGGGGGCTCAGGATATATGCCGAAAATATGGAGCAAAAATAAGGCAAGGAAGACCACCAGAAAAACTGAATAGAGCAGGAGGGCTCCCGTAATGGCTAATGGCGCAGAGACTTGCTCGAACAGAAGAACCACCACAACGACCCCTGCTAACGCCAGAATCAAAAATAGCACCACTTCCCACCATGCTCGACCCTTCCAGAATTCTCTCATTTCCTTCACCTCCTGATTTCATATTCTATCGGTTTTTTGGAATAAGTCAACCCCCTTTCCTCCTCCCTCCTGCCAAACCCATACCCCTTTTCCATCCCAGCATTCTTCAAAATGGGCTTACTGCACTGGGCGCACGAATCCTCCCATATATCAGATACAGAAAGTAAAAAATTCCGACGATTTGCAGTATCATACCGGTAAGAGCAAAAGCGAAGAGCAAAGAACTGGCTGCCCAGAAAGGCTCTGTGATGCTTCGCAACACCGTGCCGATGTTGAATACCACATATAAAGCCATTCCTTCTGTTTCTGCGGTGTAGTGAGGAGGCTCTTTCTTTCTCGGAAACATCCAGAGCGCCACGCCCATTATGGTCTGAATGACTGCCCCGAGAAGGAGGAGATGCACATGCACCGTTCTCAAGTGTGTAGCCCAACCAAATGCCGGATAAAGATTGCCCAGAAAGATGAAAAATCCGAGAAGAACGCCTACGACCAGATAAAATAAGGCAGTCTTCAGCATCCATCTCTGGTAGTTATACCTCATCCATCATCACTCTGCTTTTCTCAAAATTTCGTGAAGGAGGAAAAGAGGTGTTTGAGGAATTGGATATGGAGATAAAAATCAGAAATGCGGATATTTTCATTTGGGCTGTGTGCTCTGGAGTCGGGATAACCGGCGCCGAAAGAGATGATGGGCACATGGAGAAATTCGCGGAATGGAGCCATAGGTCCGGTGCCGGCGCTCAGAAGTTCCAAAACGGGCTTTTTCTGATAAATCGTTTCCGCAGATTCTGCAAAGAGATGAACGAAAGGATGCTCTGCCGGTGTGCGCGCAGGTTTTTCTCCGTGATTCATCACCTCAATGTGTACATCAGCAAAGCCATTCTGGTTCAAATGCGCTCGCAACTGATTCAGTACCTTTGCGGGTTCCTGGTTGGGTACGAGGCGGAAATCTATTTTACACTGAGCGGTGGCTGGAAGGATGGTCTTGCTTCCTTGCCCGATATAGCCCGCCCAGATTCCGCAGATGTTCAAAGATGGGGAGAAAAGGAGCCGTTTTTTCGCTTCTATTCCCTGCAGTCCAAGTTGAAATTCTGAAATTCCGTAAGATTCTTTCATCCGTTCTTCTTCTAAGGGAAACTGTTCGAGGATTTTCAGGTCGTTTTCTGTGGGAAGAATGACATCATCGTAAAAGCCTGGAAGTAGAATTTCGTCTCGCTCATCTTTCAGGGTCCGCAGGACAGAAATCAGGCGCCATACCGGGCTGGGAAGAAGAGAAGCCATAGAAGAGTGCACATCCCGGGAAAGCGTTCGGCAGGTGAGTTGAAGGTAAAGAATGCCCTTGCAGCCCAGAGTGAGGACCGGTCGGCCTTCCCAGTTGACTCCTCCGGATTCCCACAGGCAGGCATCTGCTTGCAGGAGTTCCTGATGCTGGCGAACAAACGCTTCCATATTCGGGCTTCCGATTTCTTCTTCTCCTTCAATGAGCCAGATAAGGGTGGGTAAAGGGAGATTCTCTGCTATCGCTTGCCGTATGGCTTCCCAACGGGCAATGATGTTTCCTTTATTATCCGCGATTCCTCGCCCAAACCATTTTCCATCCCGTTCAATAAGTTCAAACGGCTCGGATTCCCATAATTCTAATGGTTCTTCTGGCTGGACATCGTAATGGTTATACATCAGAAAACTTTTTGAGCCTACCTCTTTGCGAATCCCCACCAGTATCGGATTTCCCGTCGGAGGATTGAATTGAGAGACTTCCATTCCAATCTGCTGAAGGAGTTCAGTGGTGAAAGTCGCCATTTCTGGGATTCCTCTGCCTTGCGTTGAGACAGATGGGATGCTTATAGCCCCTTTCAACTGTTCTATCATTTTGGTCTCACCGAATTTATAATAACTGCATTTCCACTCTGCGTTGTGCGACTAAATATTTTTCAGAGCGGATTCCAGGTCCATCAGAAGGTCTTCAATGTTTTCCAATCCTACGGACATACGGAGCGAGCGTTCGGAAAAACCCATTAAACTGTGCATTTCTTTTGGGATACTGCTATGAGTCATCGTGGAGGGGTGCTGGATTAAAGTGCGGACATCGCCGAGACTTACGGCAAGCGTGCAGATTTTCACCGAAGAAAGAAATTTGCGGACCCCTTCGTAATTAGAGTCTATGTCAAAAGCAAGCATAGCGCCGGGAAGGTCCATCTGTTTTTGCATTAAAGGTCCATCGGGATAATATATTTTGGACACTTTCGGATGCCTGGAGAGAAATTCAGCAATTTTTTGGGCATTACTGGACTGCTGTTTCATGCGCACCTCAAGGGTGCAAAGACCGCGGAGGATAAGCCAAGCATTGAACGGACTGAGGACCATACCATAATTTTTCACGGTTTCTGCTTTCATCTGAGCGATTTCCTCGTTTTTGCCAATGATAATCCCGCCGAGGGTGTCCCCATGGCCGGAAAGGAATTTTGTGGCGCTATAAACGGCAAAATCGGCGTGATGTTCCAGCGGTCGTTGACAGATGGGCGTGGCGAAAGTGTTATCTACAATCAGGGGGATTGGAGGGCTTTGTTTGTGTGCCAGTTCCGAAATGGCTTCAATATCCAGCAGGTTCATCATTGGGTTGGCTGGAGTTTCGAAAAAAATGGCTCGGGTATTCGGGCGGATGCTTTTCTCTATTTCTGCCAAGTTTTCAAAATCCACTAAATCAACCTGAACGCCGATGCGAGGTAAGTGGCTCTGGATAAGATGGTATGTGGAAGTATATAAATAACGGGAAGAGAGTAAATGGTCAGCCGGGCGAAGCAGGTGGAGAAATAAGGCGGAAATGGCAGCCATACCGGATGAAGTTGCTACTGCGCTCTCTCCACCTTCAAGGAGGGCGATTTTGCGTTCCAATAAATCCACGGTGGGATTTCCCAGGCGAGTGTAGATATAAGCATTCTTCTCAGCGAAAGCCCGGGTGGCAGAATTTAGGTCATCAAAATAAAAAGAGGCAGTCTGATAAATGGGCGGAGCGACGCTACGCATCGCATCTTCGTCCCTTTCTTCGCCCCCGTGAATTGATGTAGTAGATAAGCCTTTCATTTCTTCACCCCCATCCACCTCAATTCTATGAGGTTTTATCTTTTTTCAAGCAATAGTTTGTCAATCTGCTGGGGGCGAAAAATTCCTTGCTCCGTGATAAATGCCGTGATCAGACTGAATTCGGTAATATCAAAGGCAGGATTTTCTGCACAAAAGTGAAGAGGCAAAAAGGACTGACTGCCCGCAGAAAGAATTTCTTGTGGGTCTCGCCATTCAATCGGGATGCGCTCGCCGGTAGAAAGTTCCGGGTCAAATGAACTTGTGGGAGCGGCGACAAAAAAGGGAATCTGGTGCGCTTGAGCCAAGACCGCAAACAATCTTGTTCCCACTTTATTTGCCGTATCCCCATTTGCGGCAATTCGGTCTGCTCCGACCAAAACCATCTGTACTTCCTCACGGGCAAATAGATGACCTGCGGCTGAATCCACAATGATTTTATAGGGAATCCCCAGTTTTTCCAGTTCATAAGCGGTCAGCCGACTTCCCTGAAAGAGGGGACGCGTCTCGCTGACCCAGATGAAAGGATTTTTTTTCTGCTCGTTGGCTTTCCGGATGATGCCCAGCGCCGTCCCTATTCCGTAAGTTGCGAAGGACCCCGCGTTGCAGTGGGTCAAGATTTTGGCATTTTTAGGCACGAGATGCGCGCCAAAATGGGAAATGTTTTCGCAGGCAGATTCCTCCTCTTGCGCAATTCTGGACGCTTCTTCCCAGAGCAGATGCGCCATTTCTTCCGCAGTCCTGTTTTCTTTCCGAAGCGTGAAAAATAAAGATTCCATCCGGTTCAGGCTTCTGTACAAATTCACCGCGGTTGGACGAGTGTTACGCAATTCCTGTATCCAGGTGATAAACCTATCCGCCCATGCTTCTTCATTCTTTTCTGCCCTTCTGGCAAGGAAGGCAAGAGCAAATGCAGCAAGCACGCCAAGCAATGGCGCCCCGCGAATTTTTAACTTCCGAACTGCATCCGCTATGTCCTGCACACTGCGAATTTGCTCGTATTGCTCCTTCTGAGGCAGTAGCGTCTGGTCTAAAATCCACATTTCTTCATCAGAAAAACGCAGGCAGGGAGGAATCATTCTCGGCTTTGGTTTCTTTTTCCTGCCTGCCATTCTGTTAAAGCATGGTTCAAGCGATATAAGAGCAAAGCCAGAAATCCGAGAATAGCCAACCACCCTATGAAGTATGCGCCGAGGACATATTCCGCGCCTTTCATTTTTGCTCGCTTTCTGCTCGCAATCTCTGGGTTTCCAATTCCAGAAAAGCAATCCGGTAGCGAAGACCCAGCAGAATGATTCCGATGAGGGCCATCGTGAACATCATAGAAAACAGAGCCAGAAACATGGAAGGGTGCCCGAGGTCAATGCGCGTTAAGCCCTTCACCACCACCGGGTGAATGCCGCGCCAGACCCTGGGGGCAACATGGATGATGGGGATGTCCAGAGCAAAAAGAATGGTGGCTACAGAACACACCCGCGCACGTAGGTCCGGCTGGTCTATCCCTGCTCTCAGCGCAAAATATCCCATATACAGAAGCCAGAGAATTAAAGTGAAAGTGAGCCTCGGGTCCCAGGTCCACCAGGTCCCCCAAGCGGTTCTTGCCCAGATTATCCCCGTCAGAAGAGTCAGGGTGAGGAAGAATACCCCCAATTCTGCACTGCTGGCAGAAAGAGCATCATAGAGCAGATGGCGTTTTGCCAGGTATAGCCCACCAAAAATGGCGGCAAGCAGGAGAACCGATAGGGCAAGGAGCGTGATGGGAAAATGCAGGTAGAAGATTTTCACCGCTTCGCCCATCGTTGCATCCGGCACCGAAGACGCAACGAAGGTGAGAGAAATGCCCGTCGCGATAGGTAAAAGCACCATAGCCACATTGATTCCCGCAAACCAATAATTTTTCTTCATCCCTCTAAAATATAATCCATCAATTCATACATCACCAGAGTGAGAAAAACATCGAAAAAAAAGAATACGAGGAACCACGGAAAAAATCCAACCATCGTGCCTTCTTCCACCAACTGGGAAGAAGCCTTTGCCGATGCCATCAACAAAGGAAGCAGAAAGGGATACACGATGAGGAGAAATGCCATTTCTCTGGTGCGAGACCGAGCAGTTAGAGCCCCGAAAAATACTCCGCTTACCACCAAGCCCCAAGAGGAAAGGAGCAAAAGAAAAAGGAATTGCCAGAAAAAAGGCAGAGGGGAAAAATGAAAAAGAATCCCGAAAATTCCCAGTGTTGCCAGACCAATAAATAGCACGAATAATTCTACCACGACTGCCTTAGCGAGAAAAATCATTCCTCGGGGACAGGGAGCCATAAGAAGATAATCCAGTGTTTCCCGGTCTTGTTCCCGGCTGAATCCCTTCATCAGAGCATAGGAAGTGGAAAAGAACAGGGTAATCCAGAATACTCCGGGAAGCAAGTCTTGGGGAAAACTTGCGAATGGCAATGACACGCCGACAATTACCAAAAGTGTTAAAGCGAATAAAATACTGCTCCATAAAGTTTCTTTTCCTCTCCATTCGGTGAGCAAATCTTTTTGTAACATTGAGAAGAAGAAATTCACAGCGTTTGTGGCGTCAAAATTCCTGCCTGAAGTTGAAATAATTGAATCGGTATATCGGAAGTGGGCGTCCATCGGTGAGCGGAAAATACGATGGTTTTATTTTGTGCAATCAGTGCTTGAAATCTCTGGTGGGTTTTTTCCATCCCTTCATCGTCCAGTGCAGTGAATGGCTCATCCAGAAGATATAAATTTGCTGGAAGAAAAAGGCTCCGAGCCAATGCCAGTTTCTGCTTCATACCCCGAGAAAACGAGCGAACTGGAAAGTCCGCCCATTTCTCCAAGCCTGCCCATTCCAGAGCCATTTTCACCCATTTCGTATCTGGATTTCCCCGGAGAAGCCGATAAGCCAGAGCCAGATTTTCCTTCGCCGTAAGTTCTTCGTAAAACCCCGGATTATGCAAAAGTACGGAAACCTCCCTGCGAATTTTTTCTCCTGCTTTCCGAGCATCTTTGCCTAACACATAAACCTGTCCTGAGGAAGGGGGAAGTAGTGTAGCACAAATTTTGAGCAAAGTGGTTTTCCCGGAGCCGTTTGGTCCAATAATCCCCACCAAGGCCGGAGAATTTAGAGAGAGAGAAATCCTTTTCAGGGCATAAAAAAATCCGAATTTTTTTTCCACTGCTTGCGCATCAAGGATTCTTTCCACGACCGGAAATATTGTAACCAGAAAAGGCTCGCGGTGAACTTATCCCAGCTCAGCGTTGCGCAAAGCAAAATCCACCGGCTTGGATTTCAGGGGTATACTGCGGACGATTTCCCCACTATTCGCGTCCACTACAATGAGAAATTTATTCTCCGTGATAATATAAAGAAAATTTTTGCCAGGCTGGATGAAGGCAGGAGCATAATCCAGGCGCACCGTTTTCGTGACTTCTTGCTTTTCTGCGTCAATAATCTGGATATCCCGGCTTCGCAAATCGGCTACATAGTAGCGCTTTCCATCTTTGCTGGCGGAGACATAGTTGGGCGCATCACCCACTGCTATGGTTTTCTCCACTTGTTTGGACTCCAGGTCAAAGATTTGAAGCACATCAGAAAAATTATATGCAACCAGAACCTTTTTGGAATCCGGTGTGAAGATGAAATAACTGGGGGAATGACTCACTTCCAGATACTCGTCCATCAATTCATCCTTCAAAGCATCCACGATAAAAATCCGGTTATGTTTTGCAGAAGTGACCAAGAGGTATTTTCCATCAGGTGAGACTGCCATCCGGTTCAACAAAGAAACAATAGGGACACGCTTCACAATCTGAAAAGTTTTGATGTCAACCACGGTGACATCAGATGTGGTAATCGTCTCCTGGTCAGCGAGGAAGAGATAAATTTTGGGCAGGCTGGGGTGCGCAACAACCTTTTGGGGAAATCCCGGAGTGCTCAAGATTTTTTCCACCACACCTCTTTTCAGATTGTAAAGACGGATTTGAAGTGACACTTCGGCCGTGATTACTGCGTGTTCATCTCCGGGCAGAAAACTCATTGCGGATAAGAAATCACCGGCAATAGATTTTCTGAGGATTTTTGCTTCTTTCGGGTCGATGACCACCACCTCGTCGGGAAGGTGATTGATTAAATATATCAGCGTTCGGTCAGAGGGCAGTGGGGGAGCGCAGTGGGAGAACAAACCGAAAGCCAGCAGGCAGAACAGCCACGGAGAGGGAGGGATTCGAACCCCCGATCCATCCTCAACAGATGGATATCCCGTTTCGAGCGGGACGCCTTCGTCCTCTCGGCCACCTCTCCTCATCAGACTCACCTTGCTTTCTTCGGAGAGGGAGGGATTCGAACCCCCGATCCATCCTTAGCAGACGGATTTCCGGTTTCAAGCCGGACGCCTTCGTCCACTCGGCCACCTCTCCGTTGTTTTGTATTCTTTCGCAATTTCCGAAAGAAATCTTGGATTAAATTTCGCGCTTCTTCTTCCGCCACACCACCTATGACCTGGATGTGATGCAACGATGGGAGGCTATATTGCTCAAAAGAAAAGTGTTTAATACTGCTGTTGGAAGGAGTGCCATAAACCACGCGACCGATTCTTGCCTCTAAAATAGCGCCCCAACACATCATACACGGCTCGGTGGTAACATATAAGGAGGCTCCATCCAGTCGCCAAGTGTTCAGTTTCTTTCCTGCCATGCGGATGGCAAGCACTTCGGCATGGGCGGATGCATCACTGTGCTGTTCTTTCCGATTGTGTTCTTGGGCGAGAATGGAGCCATTCCGCACCACTACTGCACCCACAGGAATCTCTCCTTCTTGTAAAGCCAATTCAGCCTCATTCAGGGCAATTTGCATCCATTTTTTATCGGCATTCATCTTATATTTTTCTTGCGCCCGGGGCGAATCGAACGCCCAACCTGAGCCTTAGGAGGACCCCGCTCTATCCAATTGAGCTACGGGCGCATCCTGCGCCCGGCAGGAGTTGAACCCGCAACCTTGGGATCCGTAGTCCCACGCTCTATCCAATTAAGCTACGGGCGCATCCCTGGCGGAGAGGGCGGGATTCGAACCCGCGAGACACCTATTAAGCGTCTACTCGCTTAGCAGGCGAGTGCCTTCGACCTCTCGGCCACCTCTCCAGCCTCGCATACTTCATTATAGCACAAAAAATCCGCTTTCTTTGCAATAGAATCTTCCCTCTGTGGCATAATGATATAATTGGATAGAGTAGGGAGTTGGGATAATGGCAGTGCCAAAAAGAAAATTGAGCAGATTCCGGGTTCGACGCAGGAGGGCAATGTGGAGACGCGAAGTCCTTGCCCCCACGCTCACCATTTGCCCCCATTGTAGGGAAAAAATTCCACTGCATACCATCTGCCCTTTCTGCGGAGTTTATAAGAATTCTCAAGTCTTGAAGGTAAAATCTCAAGAGGAAAAGAAAAAATGAGGAGGGAGAAGGATGGCAAACCACGCTTCTGAACAGGAATTAGTCCATCAAGTGATTGCGAAACTCAAAGATGTCATCAAGGAGCATCTGCCGGACCTTTCACCAGACCAAATTCATGAGCACTCGGAATTTGAAAAAGACCTGAATCTGGGCTCATTGGAGATGTCTACCATCCTTATGGATATTGAAGATGCTTTTAATATCCGGATTCAGGAAGAAGAGTTTCAGACGATGAAAAATGTTGGCGACCTGGTGCGTACCGTCGTAAAGCACCTCAGTGCCCAAACGCCTTCTTAACCCTACTTCTTCTCCCCCCAAAATTCTTCACCCCGAATTGCGAGAAAGAGTAGCATCATTTGGCCGGGGGAATCTCAAGATGGAAGAGGCAGAAAAAATTGAATTTCTGGGCGATGCAGTCCTTTCTTTTGCCCTCACATCAGAACTGTTTGAAAAATTCGGGACAGAACCCGTGGGAGTGCTGGCATCGGCAAAAGCGGCTCTTGCCAGCAAGGCTTTTCTCGCACGGAAAGCCAGAGAAATTGGCCTTCACAGCCTTTTTTCTGCCCCGGAAATCATTGGTGAACGCGATGACCTTCTGGCTGATTTTCTGGAAATCCTTTTGGGCATTCTCTATCTGGACCAGGGATTTCCCGCTACAAAGAAATGGATTCTCCGCCTGTATCAGAATGATTTTATCCCTGCGCTCTTGGGAAAATTTCGCGATGTCAAAGGTTTGCTTCAGGAAATTCTATATTATGAATTTCGTAAATTTCCGGTTTATCGGACTGTCAAAAAAGTTGACGCATTTAATTCATCGGTATATCTGGGAAGAATTCGGTTGGGGACAGGAAAAGGGAAAATTAAAAAAACAGCAGAAATCCAAGCTGCCCGGAGTGCATTACTTCACACTTCCGATTGGTATAGGAAACTTATGCTTCGGGCGAGCCGGTGATTTCCTTCACAATCCGGTCCAATTCTTCCGGGCTGAATGCTACCTGATAGGTGGAAGACCTGATCTTGCCGGAAATCTTTAATGCGCCTTTGGATTCCAAAACTACTGCGGCAACATTGAGTTTGTATCTCTGCTTCTTATCCCAGTTCACCGACTTGAGCCAATCGGAAGTTCGGAATATGGTATCGTTGGGTGGAGCAAGAGGCTTCAATGCATCTACCAGTTTTCTCAGATCAGTGAAAGAAATCCTCTGCTCATAAGTTTTTCCACTGGGATGCTTCAACAGCCGCACAATGCCCTGATTCCGGATAATCCATTCTGAAGGACGCAGGCCTTGACCTGCGTACACATCCACCCTTTTCCTCGGCGGGCGTTTCTTTTCGGCTACCGCTACCGCTTGCTTGACAGAAACCGGCTTTGGCACAGGCTTTTCCACCGCACGAGGCGCTTTGGGAAACAGCGCTCGAAACTCCTCCAGAAGCCCCAGTATTCTCATCACTCGCTCCCGGTCCAATTTCCGGACTGATTCACCCACTTGCTGGATTAAATATTCTTCCACCAACTTCATCGCACCAAAAAAATCCAATCGCACCTTCTTTGCCACCTCCTCTCGTTCTTTCCGAGCGAAATATTTCTTCATTTTCTGATAATACATTTTCAGAAATGGTATCCACTTCACCGCACCCAATTGTTGCACAACATAATCTGCTACATACCATCGCGAATACCGCACCGGAGCATCCGCGAGAAAATATACCTCTCCGGGATTTCTTACAAGCACCTGCGGCGGTTGATGACTTATGCTTTCCACCATTTTTCCCCAAGTATACCCTTGATGGTTCGTCGGGATTCCCATTTTCTCCAGTTCATCCCTCAAATACAGTTGTGGCCAGCTTTTCTTGATTTCCTCTTCCGTCACTCCAGTAAATTCCGCTACTGAAGAAATGGGGATTTTTCCACCCGGGGCTTTTAGTTTTCCTTCCTCTATCCAATCCCGGACCTCGCCGGGTTGTACCCGGAGAAATTCTGCCATTTGCTCTTTGGTCCACTGGCTTGGAATTTCGCTTCCCCGCTGAGTGCTTCCTGCATTCAATAACTCGGCAAGCGGAATTTTAACCTTCTCAAGCAGGTGCAAATCGTAATAGGTATACAGGAATTTTGCCAGAGCAGAGAGGCGAACAACTTTTATCGGGTGGTGCATCCCCTTCGTCTTCATCTCTGTTATATCCAATCCCTTTTTCTGCAGATATTCCAGCATTTCCCTTTGAAAGCCCCATTTTTCAATCAACTCTTCCACTGCAATCATTTCCTTACTATGCTGGGGATTGCCACCGTCTTTTTTCATTCTTTATCACCCATTAGTAATATAATACCGAAATTTCTCTTTTTCATCAAGAGCATTGTTTTCTGATTTTATATTGACGAAAAGAGAAAGTCCATCCATACACTTCATCCTACGGCAAAAAACGAATAGGTTCAGACAGGTGGAGTTTTCGCCGAAGCCAATGGGCAAAATCTGGATGCTCTACCAATACTTTCTCCACCATTTGATAATTAAGTTCTCCCAGTTCTTTCTGGATTTTGCTTTGAATGTCCTTTGATGAGATTAAAACCGGAACGACAATTATCTGATACCGCTCTTGAATTTCCACCATCCGACTTCGGATTTTTTGAATTGCTCTTTCGCGGATTTCGGCAGGAGCGTCGTCACGAATGGTTCCGACTTCAACTCCAGCAAAGCCCGCCGCAGAGATTTGATTTGCCCACCCCGAGAACTGGGTATGCCAGACGCGGTCATCTTCATCTGTGATAGGTCCATGGCCAATCAGGAATACATACTCCATTTGAGAATTTTCACTTTTTTCCAGAGCAAAATCCCGCAACATTTTACCTATGGCAAGGTCGCCATCTATCGGAGAAAGATACCGCAGCTTCGCTTGAAAATTCGCCCGCTGAACAGCCCTCGCAACAGGTTGCTCAGCGCGGTGAAATATATATTCCATCTGCCGGGGAACTCCGCCCGCTGAAGAAATGAAAAGGGGAAGCACCCGAATTTCAGTCACTCCGCCTTGCTTTAGGTTTCTCAACCCTTCCAAAATGTAAGAACTATCAAAAAAAGCCATACCAAAGGCGATGCACACAGGAACGCGGGAAAGCAAAGGTTCTACCACTTTGACTACCAGAGCGTCCCACCGTGGAGTGCCCCCGTGGGCGAGAATCAACACGCCAATCCTGGAACGAGCCTTTGATGGCAGGCATAGAGAATATTCAGTATGACCGTGACTGGCTAAGTGGGTTTCATGATTTATCGCTTGATAATGATTTTCATCGCTGGTTTTCGTGGAGGAAACAAGAAAAATCATCCACACGCCAATACCCAAAATTCTCCCTTTCAACAGCACCTTTTTCATATCCTCACTGTATTTTACCAGAATACATATCCATTTTGCTCAAGGCAGTAGAGGGAAAAGTGTGCCTGCCCCATTGCCCATCGCCATATTATACCGCCGGAAGTCCTGGGAATTGTTCGCGTTTACGGGGAGAGGCAGCAGGAGGGAGAGCGGTGGTTGAGGGGGGGCGCGGTGCGACTTTCGCTGGCATCGTTTTCGTCACCTCATCCTATTTTACCAGCCGTAGTAAAAGGTTAGCCGGAAAAACAGGGTGTCCTCAGGCTGGCTGTCTGTCGTCTGCTGGGAATACTGAATCATTTCCACATTGGGCACTACATAGAAATCCTGCATGAAATTGTATTGAACGCCGAACAAAAAGAATGTGGGCTTTGCGTTCGTCGCCAAGGGTAGATACGCAATTTTGTCTCCTTCGGGGACCGGGTCGCTGACCCCTTATGCCTCCAATGCCTAAGTATGAGATGATGACCGATGAAGACATAAAAGCAATTTATGCCTATCTGCGCTCTATTCCGCCTATCAAGAATCTTGTGCCTGCCTATGGACCGCCGCCAGGGCCGCTAATAACCCCTACGAAATGAAAGTAGCCTTGGTCTGCCCCTTATAAGTGCAGATGGCTTAAAAGCGAATGAAATATGTTATACTAAAGGAGGGAGACAAGGAAGGAAGGCAGGATGGGATTAACGGTTATAGAGATGGAAGTAGGAAATCCTGCAAACCCCGAGGTGTGGGAAAAACTGGAATTTTTGATAGATTCAGGAGCCATCTACTCAGTGGTTCCCAGCCTCATTTTGGAAAGGCTGGGCATCAGACCATTAGCAGAGCAGGAGTTCCGATTGGCTGATGGAAGCAAGATTGAGCGGAAAAAAGGAGTAGCACTTTTCAAATACGGAAACCGCATAGGGGGGGCAGATGTGATTTTCGGCGAGGAAGGCGATAGTGTGCTTCTCGGCGCCTTTACGCTGGAAGCCCTCGGGTTATCCCTTGATCCCCTGCGAAGAGAATTGAAGGAGTTGCCTATGATACTTGCTATCCTGACATCGGTTGGCTCACAACCGTCCAGGATGCTTGGGGAAATGTAAACTCCTCAAAGCCGGGAAAACTGGAGAGGAAGTTTAGCTGGCGGTTATGGGTGGGGTGGAGTTAAGCCAGTGTTCTCTTTGTTGGCGCAGGTTTTTTAAGTCTTCTGAGCAGGCGGGGTCACCAACGAGATTGGTCGTTTCGCCCGGGTCTTTCTGCAGGTCATAGAGATACTCACTGCCATCATCCAGCCAGACATATTTCCACCGCTGGGTTTTGACCATCTGCCAGTGCCGGGTTTTTCCGCCGAAAATTCTCTGAAGTCTTCGTTGTTTTCCTCCCTGCTTTACTTCGCTATAGACCACATCCCGAATTTTCCCGGGTTTTATCTGGAGAGCAGGAAGGATGCTGATTCCTTCATAATGGTGGGGAATGGTAATGCCGGCGATGTCCAGAATAGTGGGGAGCAGGTCAACGGAATTTACCGGTGTTCTCACTACGGTTTTAGGGGAAATCTTTCCTTTCCAAACCATAATCCAGGGGACGCGGACCGATTCTTCATACCAGACAGATTTCCCTTTCAGCCCGTGACTGCCCATCATAAAACCATTGTCGGAGGAAAAGATGATGACGGTATTTTTGTCCAGGCCAAGTTCTTTCAGTTTCTTGAAAATCCTGCCAAGATGGTAGTCCAGATGGCTGATGGTGGAATAATATCCAGTCCAGTCAGCATCGTTAAGTTGGGGTTCCAGCCAACCTGGCGGGGGCTGAATTTTCTCTTGCTCATAGGGGAATTGCGGGTCGCGATAATAGGGCGTATGCGGTGCGGTGGTGGCAAGCCACAAAAACCACCTATCGTCTTTGTGCTTTTCCAGAAATTTTATTGCGGCATCGGCAAAAATTGGGGTGATCAATCCTTCCACTTTCTGAGGCTCACCCGGATTGGAGTAATATTCATCTTCCAGGTCATCATTTTGCCGAACTTTCCCGGGCAAGCGTTGGTTGTTCCCTTCCACGACCAACATTGGGTTTTCATGCTTTGAGCCTCCGCCGGGTAAATACACAGGGGCTTCCTGAAATCCCCAGGCATGAGGTCCTCCATCCAGATGGGCTTTACCCACAAAACCGGTGATATATCCGGCCTCATTCAAATAATGGGCGACTGTTTTCACCTGCTTTGGGATGGTGGTCTGACCGCGACCATTGGTAAGGATGCCTGTTTGATGCGGATATAAGCCTGTGAGGAAAGTAGCGCGAGAAGGGCAGCACAGGGGGGCTGCTACATACCCATTCAAAAAAAGCGCTCCTTCATTGGCAAGTAAGTCCAGATTGGGGGTTTGGATACTCATATTCCCATAAACTCCAAGGGTATCCCAACGCTGGTCGTCAGAAAGAATGAACAGGACATTGGGCCTGGTGTCTGTGATTTTTTTCTTTGAGGAAGTGTTTTCCTGCGATTGCCTGTTCTGAACTTCTACTTTTTGAGGGGAAAACATTAAAGTGCGCTGGAAAAATTGCAGGGTTTGTTCCTGAATTTCTGAAATGGACGGGGAAATGGGTTGAAACAGGGCGGAGCGGAATCCGTGCGCTGCATTTTTCACCCGGATGAGGTTTGCCTCTACGCCGAAGCCTTTTAATGCAGAGAGAAGAATTTCAGATTGAGAAATGGGAGCGACATAGTCTTGCTCTCCGTGAACCATCAGAACAGGCGGGTCATCGGAAGATACATAAGAGATGGGGCTTGCCTTCCGATAAAGGTCAGGTCGTTGTTCAGGTTTTGCGCCGAGGAATTTTGTGAGCACACCGATATTTGATGCGGGGGCATCTTGAACGAGGCGGGTGAAATCGGTAGGTCCGAAATAAGAAACTGCGGATTGCACTCGGCTGGAAAAGGCATCATAGCATCCGCTGGCTTCCAATCCAGCATCGGGGGCAGTAAGGGCGACCATCAGGGCAAGATGTCCACCTGCGGAAGCACCGATCACGCCGATTCTGCTCTGGTCGGCGCCGTAGGAATGTCCATTTACTTTTAGCCAGCGGATAGCGCATTTTACATCTTGCACTGCGGCAGGGAAAGGGGCAACATCACTCAACCGATAATTCACGCTGACGCTGAAGAATCCCTGTGATGCAAGGTAAACGGCAGTTGGTGCGGGGAATTTATCTCCGCCACGCCAGCCCCCTCCGTGAATCCATACGATTACGGGTAGTAGTGCAGACTCTGGTTCTTTTGGTCGGTATATGTCCAATTTCAAAGAAATATCACCAATGTGGAAATATTCCATATCCCGAATCAGTTCCACATTTTCCGGGATTTTCCCTTGTTCCCATCTTCCGATTCGTGCGGTGAAACCGAGCAGGAAAAGCCCCATCACCGCTGAAACTCCGAAAAGAAAAACTCCTTCTTTGTAGTCTTTTCTCGCGCTCATCTTTACTCACCTCTTCCCATATATTAACAACGAAATTTTCTTAAAAGTTGCGCGAAGATTCGGATTTGAGCGGGCGGTGGAGAAGGTCAGATAATGCTTGCTGGACGGGCTTCTGCTCAAACAATATGGAATACACTTCTCGCGTGATGGGCAGATCAAGACCTGTTTGCGTAGCAAAGGAGAAAAAGATTCTGGAGGTGCGGACTCCTTCTGCCACTTGTCCGTAAAGTTCGGGTTTTTGCGAAAGGGCGATGGCTTTGCCATACTGGACATTTCTACTGAATGGGCTGAAGCAGGTTGCTATGAGGTCTCCCAACCCTGCAAGCCCGTAAACGGTTTGCGGATTTGCTCCGAACCAGGTTGCCACTCTTTGCATTTCTATCAAGCCTCGGGTGATGAGCGCAGATAGGGAATTTGAGCCAAAACCCAACCCTGAAGCAATTCCGGCGGCGATGGCTACCACATTTTTAAATGCCCCGCAGATTTCCACTCCAACTATGTCCGTGGAGCGATATAATCGGAACAGATTCGGAGAAAACCAGTTTTGCACCATTGTTCCAGTTTCTTCTGAATGAGAAGCAATCACAGCGGCGGCTGGTTGCCCCTCTACAATCTCTCGCGAAATCGTGGGTCCTGAAAGCACACTCATCTCACTTTCTGGAAAAATTCGGCTTAGTTTCTCGCTGATTCGCACCGGGATAGAAGATAGGGATTCGGCGTTGGAACTCTCTTCAAAAAATAGTCCTTTTACCCCGCTGACTACCAGATGAGGTTGCATTCCTTGAAATCTATGTGCTACTTCTTCAGTAAATTCGGACGGAACCACCCAAAACCAATGGGAACATTCTCCGATTTCAGCATTTTGGGAGGTAACGATTACATTTTCCGTGAAGCGGCAGGAAGGATGATATACTGGGTTGTGACGATTTTTTCGGATATATTCTGCCCGAGCGGGGTCTCTTACCCACCACAGCACAGGATTTCCTGAAGAACTCAAAAGGAAACACAGCACGGTTCCCCAGGAACCTCCTCCGATTACAGCGATTGGTTCAGGCACCCGTTTTGGTATGAAATGAAGTCAGCCGCAGTTCTTTTCCCTCAATTAAACGCCGGATATTTTCCCTGTGCCGATAGAGAATTAAAAGGATAATGCCGAGGAGCAGGAGCAGGAAAGCCCACTCTTGACGATAAAAAGGATGGATGAAAACGAAGAGGAGAAGAACGCCCATTGCAACGAATACGGATAAACTCACGATATGGCTGAACAAAAACGCGAGCAGAAAAGCACTCAAAGGCAAAATCATCCAGAATTTCAGCAGGGCGATGGAAACTCCGAGCGCGGCGGCAACGCCTTTGCCTCCACGAAAGGAAAGCCACACAGGGTACAAATGGGCTATGATGGCCATTAAACCTATCACAGTGGAAGCAAAAAGGGAGAAGTGGAAAATCTCAAGCGCCAGATATGTGGGAATGAGCCCTTTGAGCGCATCCAGAAACAGAACAAGAAAGCCCGGACACCAACCTACGGCACGCACGACATTGGCAAAACCTATGTTCCCGCTCCCAATTTGACGCACATCCACATTCTTCCACCATCGCCCAATGAGCACTCCGAAAGGGATGGAACCTAATAGATAAGCCAGAAGCGTGAGGAGAAGAAAATTAAATACGAACATAGATGCGGGAAAACACCCAATCAAGAAATTCCAAAATGGGCAGTGTGCGTTCAAGGACAGTAAAAGTGACAGCCGTGCCGGAGGATAGAAGGCGATTCAGCGATTGCACAACTTCCGGAGACAGCGGAAAGTCAAGCACGAGGAGTACATCAAAACTTGAAGGGAATTCACACCAGGCGAACAGTTCTCTTGGATGGGTGATAATCACCTGATTCCACATACGAGGCAGAGTAATGGAACGGTGAGAAACAGATAGCACCCCTGCATTGTAGTTCCGAACGGAGAGAGGTTTTGCTGGAAGCAGGAGGATAGAACTTCTCCATTTTTTTTGCGTGGCGATGTTCTGGAATTCCCAGAACATCTTGTCCAGGCTTCCTGGATACACGATAAGGTCCACGGAAGAAGCGGAAACATCCTGTATGCGTCGGGCCGTCGTAATTCGCCATGGGGATGGGACATTCTCCAGCGGTAGGTTTGTGGGTTCCATCGCGATGATTTCCTCAATCTGCACAGGATTCTGCTCTTGCTTTTCCTTCAGAAGCGGAAAAAAGACCTGAATGAGGGCACCTTTCTGCCCAGCGCAGAATTGCAGGTGACATCCCTGCTGCTCCAGCAAGTATTTGGAAATATACATTCCTTTTAGGGTATACTTATGAAACAGCCGGACGATTTCTTCTTTCGAGGGCGGCTCTGATTCTGCTTGAAAGGACAGGCAGAGATAAGGTATGTGGGACAAACCTTCTAAACTGGAAATCGCCTGCCCTTCTACTTTTTCTGCTGCCACGGTTATGTTAGTATGAAAAGGAGCCGTATTGATAAGGTAATCCAATAAAATGGAAAGCGCAGTCTGCGTTTTCTGTTCGTCCACAAAAATTCTTTCTTCCTGTAAATCCCAATTCAGTATGATATGAACAGCCTTGTCTCGTGCTCGGGATTCTGCGATAGACACAGTCTGGGATATCAGTGTCTGCAGAGAAATCTGCTTGGGGTTCAGATGTATTTCGCCTGCTTCAATTTCTGAAAGAAGAGAAATTTCCTGAACGAAACTTGCCAATTGAAAGAGACCCTTTTCCATCAACTGCGGGAAGTCAGGGTCGGTGGGCTTTTTTAGAATGAGGGAAATCGCCCCCTGGAGCACGGTAAGGGGAACTTTCAATTCTTTTCCCAGCGAGAATAGCCATTCCTTTCTGAGATGCTCCAGCACTTGCTTTTCTCGGTGCAATCCTTCCAGCTCCCTCTGGAAAGTGAGCAGATGCTGGCGTAACTGAGATAATTCTTCTCTTTTTTCCTTTGCCTCCTGAAAGTATCGGCTCTGTTCCAAAAAATTTGCAAGTAAAGAGGCCACAGGGTCTAATAATTCGTTCAGGTTAGGGAATAAAACGGGGTTCGGGGAAAACGCTGAAAGCACCCCGATGAAATTTCCACCTGCATATATAGGGATGCCCAGACAGGCTCTGAATTCCTGGATAGATGCATCCAGTTCGGGAAACTGGGTCAGGTCAAAAATCAAAGGTTTTCCCTGCTGGAAAACTTCCTGAGAAGGAGAAGGCGATGTGGGCGACCAGAACTGAGCGGAATTTAACCCGGTCTGGGAGTGCAACTTCAGGATGTGTCTAACAGAACCTTCGGCAGCAGGCTCCGTTGCCAATAATTCTAAAGTGATGGCTCTCGCACCAACAAAACTCCGAATCTCTTCCAATGTTTGCTGGATACAATCTTCCAAATCCAGACCAGAAGCAACCAGAAGGGAAATATTCCTCAAAAATTCCCGATGTTTGCCAGAAAATTCATTCCTTTCCCTTAACCACTGGTGCTCCAGCAATTGAATGAGCAAATCGGTGATTAGCTGAAAATCGGAAGCGGATGGGGATTCTGGATGGAAGATTGCCCAGAAGCCAAAAGTCTGCACATCTTTCCTCAGCAGGGCAATGTAGCCATTTTCAAAGGAGGTGTTCTGCAGGAGTGGAGCAAATTCAGGTACTTTTTGAATCTCAACGGCAGTTTTACTGCTGAACAATTTTCGTAAGAGATACACATTTTGCTCTTCCTTTAACACTTGTAGTTGCGGGAAATCCCTGGAAGAAAATGTAAGGATGAATTCGCGGGAAAATGGATGATATTGCCAGAAAGCATAGCCTTGAGCGGATAAGAATTGTTGTGTAGATTCCAAGAAATCTTGAAGAAAAGAAGCCAACGGGGCGGAGTTGCTTGCATATTGAAGAAAAGTCAAAAGATACTGCACTGCCTGTTTAGATTTAGCTAATGCTTCCTCAGGAGAAATTGCTGATGATTCTGCCGGAGTTTTCCGCTGCTCGGGTTTTTTGAAGGGGAATTTCACTCTGCGTTCGGAATAACCGAGGTGGTCTGGTAGAAAAATAGGCGTTCAGATAATTGGAGTTCTTGAAGAATTTCGTCCATTTTCAAAGGATGTTCTGAGAGCACCCAGATGGAGCCATCCTGTGAGCACAGGGTAGAAGCAATAGGAAGCGAATTGCGAATTACCCTCAGGGGAAATCCGCGAAAATCACAAAAGACCTTATCATATTTTTGACCGGTTTTCTGCTGTTCCCTTTGAAAGTCCTCCAGTTTCATAAAACGAGGGAAAACTCCTTCATACCGTTTGAGCCGGAAATTTATGCTGGAAATATAATAAGGGAGTTCTCGTTCTTCTATCAGGGTAACATATTCCAGTATAGAAGATAAAATGACATCGTCCACAGAGAGGGATTCTTCTCTGGAGAGGATGCGCTCTTGTTTTCGTGCATCGGGGACCACTTTTTGCCACGGGAAGACCACTTCCTTTTCAGCGAGTCTTATCCGGATTCCATCGTCTAATACTTCATATCCGGCTTTTGCGAATTGTTTTCTCACTTCTTCCAGATAAAAGATCAACCACTTTCCATCGGCGGAAGGGAAGAAAAGGATTTTTTCTGGATAAGTAACCGGGCAAATCTTACTCATCGTTTCGAATTCCCGGCGGGTAAGGTCAAGAACTTCCGGTCGGGAATAATATTTTTCTCCTAATAATGCCTGGAAATTCTCAAAAGTTAACTCGCGCTGGAGTTCAAGGGAAATGCTTTTGAATGCAATCAGCCCAGCTGTGGGTTCTTCCAGCAGTTTTTCCAGTCTTTGCACATCATCCTTCAATTTCTGACTGAAGCGAATTGGCTGAGGCTCTAAAATGAGAAATTCTCGGACAGCAAATTTTCTCCAGATGTGCTCGAAAAAGATTTCATCATACTTTCGGAGGATTTCAATAACATCCTCCCAATTCAAAGGGCGCAACTTGGTTCGGTGCTCGAGGTAAGAAAGACGCGAAGGGATTGGGAACTGCCACAGCGATGGAGAGCGGACTTCATATCCCTCATCCGGGAGAAGTTTATCCACAAAGCCGTCACCCGTGATCGCTCTTTGTGAAAGGGAATAGAGCAGGAAGTAATCTTCGGATTGCAAAGAGTAAACATCTGGAGAAACGGTGAGACGGGGAGGTTTGCTCTCCAGGTCCAGAATATTTCGTGAACCGGAATAAAGCACCAAGACATATCGCCGATATTTCAGGTCCTCGGTATAAGCCAGCGAAACCTTCCTTTCCCCCCAATCTTTTCTTTCCGGTAAATAACGCCATAAGCCGTCTTTCTTCTGGAAGCAATAAAAGCGCGAAAGGAGGGAAAATAGGTGCCTTCGGCGGACTCGCTTAACGAAATTCACCTGATAATATAGCGACATAAGTGATAATCCTTTTTCTGACATCTGCAGCACTTCTTGCACGGTTTCTTTCAGGCTGGTTTCGCTGGCTTTTTCGGCCAATTCTTCCAGTTGCAAAACTTCCTCGTCGGTGAATTCCTCCATAGGAAATATATCCAATTGATTCAAAATCAATTGATAATTGCCTTCAGAGCGCAATGAAAATACTTCGCCTTTATCCCTCTGCATTATCCATTCCTCCAGCCCCAAAATCAGGCTGGAGCCGAAATCCCAGTATGCGGTTGTCTCCACACCATCAGGCAAAAGCACATCCATCCGAACGATGGCTTTTTGCTTCAGCGCCTTGGACTCCGGGATGTTCCACCAGCGGCACATTTGGGTACGAACCGGTGCTGGAATCCAGAGAACACCAGTAACGATTTCTGTATGGGTCAAAACCAGGCGAGTTTCCGATGGCGGGAATGTGTTTTCGCGAAAATCCCCATCCAAGTAGTAAAGCACAGTATCACCCAGCAGTTCTACCGCTTCTTCATCTAAACCGTAGTCACGCAAAATTTCAAACGGCTGGATGGCAAAAGGAAGCGCACGTGTGGGAACCCGGGGCAGATTCTCGTCCAAGAACTTCCGAGAGTGCCAGGCCATTTTGAGCGGTGCATTCTCTCCCAGCCCTCTGACCCGCACCAGTTGCTCTTCTTCTTCCTTTTTCAGAAATAATTCACACAGAGTGCGATAATATAACGACCCCTGCACCTCTTCCGGGGCTTTTTTAAGAACTTTCTGCACCATATCCTCCAGGTTAATGGGCTTTTTCTTCTCATCCCATCCCTCCAAGGCTAGCTCAAACGCTTCCAGCGCTTTTTCTCGGACACTTTCTTCTACTTCCCAGGTGATTTTGGGGAGCAAACTGCGGGTGACATATTTTTCCTTCAGGGTCCATTTCTTTTTTTCCTGTTGAAATCTGGAGTCTTTATCCAGCATAAGAACGAGAATTTTTTCGGCCGAATACTTTCCCCGACTCTGGATTTTGACCAGGATTTCTTTCTCTGTGAGCGCTCTGTCCTCTTCCATCAAAATCTGGAAGGCATCATTGTGGACCAAAACGAACTCTTTCAGGCCCAACATTTTGACATTCGGGATAAACGGAAGTTCCACTTCTACCAGAGCCGGATCACACTCCGGGAAGAAAAATATGCGTTTTCTGGGGACTCTGAGTTTCTGCGACAGCATTTCCCGGATTTCTTCCTCGGTCATATAGGTCCTTTTTTCGTGAAGAATCAGCCGGGCAAACTGGTGTTCCTCTAAAAGCGGATAATGCAACTTCCAGCCTTCGGAAGTTTTCTGGAAGTAAGGATGGGATTTCAACGCGGGCAAGACATATTCGGTCTCAATAATTTCTTCCAGCATATCCGGGTCTTGGAAGCGTTTTTTGAAATGTGCTATCAGTGTAGAAAGCGGAACTGGTGCATCGGATTTACTGAGAAAGAATTTCAGTTCATCCACATTGCTGAAAAAGGTATGTTGGCGAGATTTAGTTTTGGTTCGCATACCGATTCACCTTTTTAGAGAGAAGCAGAAAGAGGCGAAAAAATCGTCGGGCGATTTCAGAAAGCCGCCTTTTGGCTTCTTCAGGATTGTTGGGCTCATAAAAAGAATGAAAGCAGGGAAGGATTGCGGCTACTTCAAAATTGAGCAGAGCATCAAAACCCGGACCCAGTTGACCGCAAAGCACCACGCAGGGGATTTTTTTCTGAGCACATTTTCGGACCACTTCGCTTGGTGCTTTTCCATACATCGTTTGCCCATCAATCATACCCTCTCCAGTGACCACTATGGTGGCATCAGCGATGCGAGCGTCGTACTGAAGAAAATCCAGAATGTGCGTGGCTCCATTGAGTATGGTGGCATTCCAGAATGCTACGAGGGGAAGGGCAATACCACCTGCTGCTCCCATTCCCGGGATATTCTGAAGAGATTTTCCCGAGGCTTCTTCCAGCAGGACTGCCCATCGGCTTAACGCCTGATCAAAGAGGGGAATAGTTTCCGGGGTAGCGCCCTTTTGCGGACCATATACGGCAGCAGCACCCTCTACTCCGCACAGAAAGTTTCGGACATCGGTGAGGATAAACATCTTTCCCTTCCAATCCACATGGGGAAATTCTGCCGAAGTGAGGAAAAGTAACTCTGCTCCTGTCCCTTTTTCCAACAGTCTTCCATTGGCAAACGCTTTGACTCCAAGAGCAAGAGCACATCCCAGACCGCCATCTACTGTGGCACTACCTCCGACGCCCACCCAGATTTCTTTTGCTTCCCGATTCATTGCATCGCGAATCATCACGCCTGTGCCATAAGTGGTGGTGTTCAAGGGATTCCGAAGGTGAGGGGGCACTAGATGGAGTCCTGAAGCAGATGCCATATCCAGAAATGCTTTCCCATCTTTCGTGAGCCAATATGTAGCCTGAGTGGGTTCGTATAGTGGACTCATTACCTGTATGGAGATGGGTTGCGCCTGAAATAATTTGCCCAGCACCCTGCCAGTTCCTTCGCCGCCATCTACGACGGGGATGTTCTCAATTTCCAGATTATCGTCCAAATCCGCAATGGCTTGAGCAACAATCTCGCACGCCTCGTCTGCGGTCATTGTTCCTTTGAACGGGGCTAAACTGACCACGACCTTCATCCGGCTTTCGCCTCCAGCAGAAGGCAAGCAATGAAAAAAGGAATATAATAAAAGAGTTCTCCGATAAAACGCCACGATGAGACGGGTTGGGTGAACAACAGTGGCAGAGAAAGGAGTGCGCCGCAACTGGAAGCAATAAGGATTCTCCGCCGGGTTTTTTGCTCTAAAAAGGCAAGGGAACGCCATAATCCTATTCCTGCAACAATCCCGATGATTCCAGCAATCCACAGATTGGAAAAGGCAGAATCAGGGTGGAAGCACTGCATCCACCAAACGGAGAAAAATACGGAGGCGCACAACAGAAGGAGAAACTTCACCGGTCGCCATCACCCCGAAACATCTGCTCTACGGAAGGGGCGACCTGGATTTCCTCCATATGACTCATTCCACGAAATACCGCGCCTTCATGGATGACCAACTTACCTGTTTTCAAATCACCCTCTACCCGGGAATTTTCTGCGAGTTCAATTCGTTCTTCCGCAGAAATATTCCCCTCCACTTTCCCGTGGACGAAAACATTCTTGCCACGAATATTTCCCTGAACAAAGCCATATTTCCCCACAAAAACATCGCCCTCCGTTTGCAAATCCCCGGAAAGTTTTCCATCCAACTGGACGGAATTTAAATCCTGAATACGCCCTTCTAATGAACAATTTGGGCCTATGATGGTTTGAATCTCCTCAGATTTCCCCTTTTTCCACATTTATCTCACCCCCGATCATCGCTTGTATTCGCGCAACATCTAAAGGCGTGAGAGATAGAAACATTTTAGGATTCAAGGCTTTCCCTTGATACCACACTTCATAATGCAGGTGAGGTCCGGTGCTGTCGCCAGTGGAACCTGTGAGAGCAATCTTTTGCCCCTTTTTCACCTCCATTCCAGCGGAAATTAGGATAGAAGAGTTATGGGCATAAACAGTTTTAAATCCATTGAGGTGGGTTATAATCACAACGCGGCCGTAGCCCCCTTTCCACCCAGCATAGAGAACTTTTCCGGAAGCCGAAGCCAGAACTGCGCTGTGCGCAGGTGCTTTAATATCTATCCCTCTGTGAAATTCTCTCCCTTTTCCGTTTGGGTTTTTCCGCATTCCAAAACCAGAGGTAATTTTTCCATTAGGAAGTGGGTGCAGGGAGGGAATGTATTCCAGTTGTTGCTCTCTCATTTTTAACAGTTCAGAAACTGAGGCGAGGCGCTCTTCCAATACCTGCCAGGAGGAAACCCATTCCTGGACAGCGTCAGCCAGTTTCTCTGCATCAGAAAGTTCGCCCGCTTCCGGAAGAGGTGCAAAAGATTTTTTGGGCTTGGTCTGAAGTTTCTCCTCTAAATCCTTTAATCTCAGGTCTAATTCATTCGCTTTTTTCTGACCGGATTGCAACTGCAATTGGACTTTTTCAATTTCTTTCTCCAGCGAACGGAGTTCTGCTGTTTGCATAAACCGGTTCTCTATATAGAGCCACCGAGCGAAGAAAGCAAGGAAAAGCACGAACCCCCCGGTGGCACCCCACAGAAGTGTCCGAAAATGTTTTCTGGGAATTCGGATGGAACGAAGAATTCCCTCTTCAGTGGCAATTAAAAGTGTGAACGACCCCCATAATTTTTTTGGTGATTTCATTCCACTGCTTCTCCGGTCAGCGCATTGATACGAACCGGGATAATTTGATACCGGTAGCGTTGCTTGCCATCTTCTGCAAACTCCGTCATCCGCGCCTGCAAATCAATTCGCCAGACGGGAACCAATTTATCCAGTTCCTTCGAACTCTTGTAGAAATATATCAACTCTAACTTTACGACCTGATTGGGAATGCGGTAGCGATTCATAAAAATCACTTGGTAGAAATACAGCCAGGCTTTACGCACGCCCTCCATTGCATGAATTATTTGAGTTGGCTTGGTTTCCTTCTCCACCTGGCTCCAGAAGAACACCAGTTCGGAAACATGATTGCCAATCACGCTGACCCGAATGACATCAGATTCTACCGGGATGTCGTGGTATTTGTGACCAAAGGTGAAATAATGGACAGAACCAAACTCTCCAGCCTGTATCGTTCCCTTTTCCATCAATTCTGCATCTGCGGGCAACCCACCAAAGTCTTCTAAAAATCTTCTTGCGGTCTTTTCCGCTTTTTCAATTTCAACTGAGTGTTTCATCGGAGGGGCGGGAAAAACATATATAAACCCCATTTTCGGATAGAAGGTCACTTCTTTTCCATCTGGATGAGAATAAATTTCCAGTTCTCCGTCTTTCTGAAATTCCCGTTTCCCTGGCAGGAATAAATTCAGCACATCCTCTTTTCTGAATAAATTCCGGTTCACAGTGATTTCAGGAAGATCAGGACGTTTCTCGGGTATAGGAACCAGAATGGACTCTGCAAGACTTGGAATTTCTCCTTCTTCTGTCTGGGAGGGGGGAATCTGGGAAAGGAAGAAGAGCAGAGGGAGAAAACGTTTGAGAAAAAAGCGCCCATCGGGACGGCGGGATTTGAACCCGCGACCTCCTGGTCCCGAACCAGGCGCTCTAATCCAGGCTGAGCCACATCCCGTTTTGGAATTTTCCTTCATCATTTCACATTATATCAAAATTTTTTCCTCATTCCACACCTTTTGAATTTCTAAAAGAAAAAGGCAAGTTAGAATATAAATAGTGAAAATAGGAATTGCAGGTGGCGAAGGGGTAGGGAAAAGTTTACTCTTTTTGCTTTGGACATCCCGGGAAGGAAAGCCGACAAAAAACCACAAAGGCGTGGTAGGGAAGATGGAATTGGAAAATCCGCAGTTTCAGCGCTTGGTGGCACTGATATCTCCCAAAAAGGTAACCCTGCCAACCGCAGAGGTCATAGAATTGCTCTCCACACCTGAGCGGCACACTTTAGAATTTCTCCGTCAGCACCTTATAGGATATGACCTGGTGGTGTATATTTTTGGAGTGTTTCAAAAGCCTGAGGAGGCAAGGCTTTACGAAGAATTTCAGAGGGATTTGACTGCTTCCGATGAGGAAATTGTAGAGCATATCGTCCAGAATCTGGAAAAATCGGTGGCAAAAGGACAAAAGGAAAAAATGCCGGAGTTGCTTTTTTCTCGCCGCATTCTTGAGCAATTGAAAAAGGGCATACCTATTAGTGCAATGGATTTGACTTCTGAGGAACATCGTTTTCTTGCGGCATACCCATTTTTATCGGCGATTCGGATGGTTTATGTGCTTAATGTGTGGGAGAGTCTCATTCCGGATTTTTTGCCTTTGACGCAGGAAGGACGCATCTATGCAACATCTATTTTGCTGGAGAGTGAGTTGATGGAGTTGGAGGAAAAGGAGCGGGAAACCTATTTGAAAGCCTACGGTTTACCGAGGTTGGTGCTGATGGAATTGAAGCAAAAAGTTCTCGGATTGTGTGGGCGGATCTTTTTTTATACCATTGTAGGAGAAGAATGCCGTGCTTGGGTTGTGCCAGCAGGTTCAACGGCATTGGAGGTGGCCAGCCGTATTCATTCAGACCTCGCAGAAGGATTTATTAAAGCGGAAGTGGTTGCGGTGGAAGATTTTCTCCGTGCTGGTTCCCTTGCTGAGGCAAAACGCCTGGGATTTTTGCATTTAGAGGGGAAAGATTATGTGGTGAAGGACGGCGATATCTTGACTATCCGATTCAGCAAGAGTTAATGGCTGAGCCAAGATGGCAAAAAGTAGTGAATTTTGATGTCGAGCCGTTGTTCCTCATTTGTAGAAAAATTGCTCCTGTCCTTACAAGTGCTAATCCCACTAAATCTGAATTGTTCTCCTCCCACAGGGAAACTCTGCAGGACATGGTGAAATTTTTGCAGGAAGAAGAGGAGATTTTGGATGAATCAGAGCCACTATACTGCCTTCTGGATTTGAAAAGGGAATGGCTCTGGCAGATGGCAAAATATTGTGAATTGTGCCTTCATAAATGTCAGATAGACCGAACAATTACCACCCGGGGGATGTGCGGATTGGACCTTTCCTCTTTGTGGAGTTTCGGCCGTGTGGAACGAGAGTGGATACCGGAATTGTCTCCTTGCTATGCGGTGTATTTTCCCGGGTGCAATTTCCGATGTATGTTTTGCAATACCTATGAAATCTCCTTTTATCCCGAGCGTGGAAAAACGCTGAATATGCCCCAAATTCTGCAGGAAATCACCGAGGCTTTTGATCAGGGAGTGAAAAGTCTGAAATTTACCGGCGGTGAGCCTTTGCTTCACATCCATTCCATTCTGGATATTTTGAAATTCCTTGATGTGAACCTCGCCGTGGTGTGTCAAACCAATCTGTTCGTTCCACCAGAGATGTTTCCTTTGTTGACAGGGATTTTTGACCTTTTAATGGTGGATGTGAAATTTGGCTCGGATGAGTGCGCATCTTCTCTAACGGGGATTTCTGCTTATACGGATTGGTTGTGGAAGAATATTCAGCAATACCCTGGGGATATGTATTTGCGGCATATTTGCCTGCCGGGACACATTGAATGTTGTACCGTGCCCATTCTGAAGAAAATATCTTCCCTGCCTTCTCAACCCCCCTTTCAAGTCCTGTTTGAATACCAGCCGGAATATCAAGCAAAAACGCATCCTGTTCTCGGCAAGATATTATCAAATAAGGAAAAGGAGAAAGTTCGCGAAGCGATACGGGAACTTTTTGGGGGGTGAAAAAGAATGGAGGAAGTGTATATTGCTTGGACTACATATCCTGAAGAAGAAGTTGCGAAGGAGAATGCGAGGCGCCTGGTGGAGCAGAAATTTGCGGCTTGCATCTGGGTGATGAAAAGCCATTGTTCTATATATTGGTGGGAAAATCAGGTGCAGATGGAAGAAGAATGGGTGCTGATGATTAAAACAACGAAATCGCGTATTCCCGATGTTCAGACGACGATTTTGGAGCATCATCCTTATCGCGTTGCTGAATTCATTGCTTTTCCTGCTGGAGTAGTTTCGGAACCATACCTGCGCTGGGTGATGGAGACTGTTGTAGGATGAATCGTTTTGTGGTTCTTTCGGATATCCACGGGAATCTCGAGGCGTTGAATCGGGTGCTGGCGGAAGTGGACAGACTCAATGTGGAAGGCGTGATTTGCTTGGGAGATGTGGTGGGTTACGGGCCAAATCCTACAGAATGTTGCGAGATAGCGCAGGAACGATTTCGTGTGACGCTTATGGGGAATCATGATGCTGCTTCAGTGGGGAAAATGGATATTGACTATTTTAATCCTGCGGCAAAAAAGGCAATTTTGTGGACTTCTTTGCAACTTTTGCCTGAACATAAGGAGTTTCTCTTTTCACTGCCATATACCTATACGCTGGGAGACCTGTTTTTTGTTCACGGCACACCGAATTCTCCAGAGGCATTTTACTATCTGCTCTGGGATGTGGACCTGGAAGTCGCATTTCAGTCCTTTACGCAGTGGATTTGTTTTCTGGGGCATTCCCACAGGGCAGGAATTTATGGGCTTCAGAACGATGAAATCGCGGATGAATATCCCAGAACCGTGCTGAGCCGTGAAAAAAGGTATATTGTGAATGTGGGAAGCGTGGGTCAAGCAAGGGATGGAGATTTCAGAGCCGCTTTTGCCCTAATAGACTTAGAACAGAATAACCTGGAAATCCTCCGCGTTGCTTATCCGGTAGAAATTGTGCAGAAAAAAATTCTGGATAAGGGATTACCTTCCATTCTGGCTGAACGCCTTGCATACGGATTTTAATTCCTCTTATGTAGAATAAGTGGGATGAACAGCCTGGAGGACAGGTCGGAGAACCGAGAGGGCTTTTTGAGTGGAGAGAACATCGTGGACGCGCAGGATATGTGCTCCAAAAATGACTGCGGTCGCAGCAGAACTTATGGAACCTTCCAACCGTTCCGCAGGCTCCTTCCCCCCTCCATAATAGCCGATGAAGGATTTCCGCGACACTCCAACCATAATCGGAAAGCCAAGAGAAGAGAAATAGGATAAATTTCTCAAAATTTGCGCATTGTGTTGCGGAGTTTTTCCAAATCCGATGCCCGGGTCCAGAATGATATTGTGCACCCCGACCTTGTTCAACCGCTCAACGCGTTCATAAAAATAGGAAAAAATTTCCCATAATAGATGAGCATAAGAGGGTTGAACTTGCATAGTTTTCGGTGTTCCCTGGATATGATTGATGACTATGGGGGATTTTGTTTCTGCGGCGACTATCATCATTTTTTCGTCCATTTGCAATCCACTGATGTCGTTGATGATCTCGGCGCCGGCAGAAATGGCTTCCCGCGCCACTATGGATTTGGTCGTATCTATAGAAATCGGGATTCGGCTCTGCTTGCGAATTCCTTCTATGACCGGGAGGACTCTTTTTAACTCTTCTTGAGCAGAAATGGGCTCGGAACCCGGACGGGAAGATTCTCCCCCTACATCTACGACATCACATCCTTCCTCCACCAGTTGGAGCGCATGCTCTATTGCCTGCTGGGGTTCTGTATACTTTCCCCCATTATAAAAAGAATCCGGTGTCACGTTGACGACTCCGAAAAGGTAGATTTTTTCACGGAAATGCCATCTTTTTCTCCGAAGTGAAAATTTTGGTTCCCGTTGCAGAAAAGTCTCTACGGATTTTTGGATATCTCGGGAAATTTTCTGCAAATTCTTTTGTTGCTTCATTTTTTCCAGCATGTGTTTCATTTGTCTTGCTGAGCCATAGAGGAAAACTCCGCGCTTTTCTTTTTTAGAAGCATCTTGCCAAGCAAAATACCGGAACTGCACGCCGGAAAGCATACACAGCCCCGGAATTTTTCTCAAAATCAGTGGCTCTGCAGAGGACAATTCCACAGCAAGCGGGACCAGGTTATCTAAAGGCTCAGAAATGGCTCCAGAACGATAAGAATTTTCTGATTTCACTGGGTTAGGCGAGAACCAAATTGAGGAGAAGACAGGATATTTCATTTCCACTGAATCTCTCGATTTCCTTCTTGAATTTCTCCGAGAGGAATGAGCACTTCGCCCTGCTGTTTTGCCCAGGATAAAATCTTCTGTGCTCCACTTTCTTCGCAAAACAATATCATTCCTACACCCATATTAAAAGTATTCCACATTTCCTCTTCCGGGACTTCGCCCGTTTTTTGAATCCAAGAGAAAATTGGAGGGATGTTATAGCCAGACTTGTGAAGAACGGCTTTGGCTTGGGCTGGGAGCACCCGAAGGATATTGTCCGAAATACCCCCGCCGGTTATGTGTGCCATTCCAAGAACTGTTCTGGGAAATTCGTCAAGAGCACGAAGGAGAAAAGGTGTGTAAATCTTTGTGCGTCGTGTGAAAATTTCGCCAAATGGTTTCCCTTCTTCTGCAAAGATTTCATCCAGGGAAATGAGTTTCTCTGCGAGAATACGGCGAATAAGAGAAAATCCATTTGCATGTAAGCCGGAGGAAGGAAGCCCGAGGAGTATATTTCCGGATTTTATGGTTTTCTGGGGTTGGAGCCAATTATTTTTTTCCACCCAGCCGAGGGCAAAACCTACCAGGTCAAAAAGCGCACCGGAATAAAAACCCGGCATTTCCGCAGTTTCACCACCGATCAAAGCCATGCGACACAGGATGCAGGCTTCCTGCAAGCCTTCCATTACTTCCTGAAACACCTCAGGCTGTATGGAAGAAGAGGCGAAATAATCTAAAAAAGCGAAAGGGCGAGCGCCAGTAGTAACCAGGTCATCCACGCACATTGCCACACAATCCCATCCAGCCCCCCGAGAATTGCCCCATTTCAGATAAAGTTCGATTTTCGTTCCGACTCCATCGGCGCAGGCAACCAGACAACGCTGGGCATCCACCTGCAGAACCGCTGCAAATCCGCCTATTCCTTCTAACAACTGAGCCTCTGGAGGGATATAAATCTTTTTTTTGACATAATCCACCAATTGGGCAATTTTTGCTTCATCTACTCCGGATTCTTTATATCGCATCCCTCAAAAACTTGCTGGAAAAATGGAGCCCTGCGTGACCACACAGCCATTTCCCAGAATGTTTCCCGCACGCAGAAGCACTTCAGATTCAATAATCACCCCCTTGCCGAGAATGCTTTCCCTCAAACGGGCTTTTTCTCCCACAATGACATCGCTATGCAGGATACATCCTTCAATTCGCGCTTCTCTTTGAATCGTGTTTCGGGAACCAATCACGGTATATTCTGAAATTACTGCACCATCATCGATGACAGAATTTTCTCCAATAAAAACCGGAGGATTCAACTCCACATTGGCACCGATTTTTACCCGTTCCTGAATCCATATTCCATCTTTACTTTTGGCAGAAAGGTGGACGGAGATTTTCCCTGTGAATATATCTCTGTGGGCTTTAAAATAGGAAGAAAAAGAGCCAACATCCAGCCAGTATCCATCAAATATTTGACCGAAAATAGGAACATCATCTGCAATGAGAAGCGGAAAGAACTCTCGTTCAAGAGATACGGGCTGTGCAGCAGGAATTTTTCCAATCAGGTCCACATCTATGATATATATGCCCGCATTGATGGTTCGCTCCTCCGCCCACTCTTGTTCTGTGGGTTTTTCAATGAATTTGCGCACGCGAGAGTCTTTTCCCAGTGTCACCAAGCCAAAGGGGGAAGGGTCATCCACTTCCTTCAAGGCGATGGTGACTTTGGCTTTCTTCTTTTTATGGGTATGGATAAGTTCGTGAAGGGGAAAATCGGTCAGAATATCCCCGTTCATCACAAGAATGCTTTCTCCTTCCAGATAGGCTTCTACATTTTTCAACGCACCTGCCGTGCCTAAAGGCTCTTTTTCGACCGATAGGAGAAAGGAAAGGTCGGAAACAGGTTGTTGCTGGATATATTCCATCATTTCTTCCGCCTTGTGCGAAAGGGTGAGAACGACATCTTTCATTTTTTGGCTTTTGAGGTACTGCAAGAGATATTGAATGAACGGACGATTCATCAGGGGCAGAAGCGGTTTGGGAAGTTGGTGAGTAAAAGGGCGCAGGCGCATGCCCACCCCTCCCGTCAATAACACGGCGAGCACAATCTTAAAACTCTGCCGGCAGTTTTCGCAATTCCGTCATAGAATATGCCGGACCATCCAGGCAGACATACCGTTCTCCCAATTTACACCCTCCACATAAACCATATCCGCAGGAGAATTTTCTCGGAATAAAGACAAAAATGTGGGAATCACGGAAATTTCGCTTGACCAGGTGCGAAATGGATGCGGATAGAAAAGCGAGGGAGCCTGCTACAAAAGCCAGGGCATTTTCCGGTTGCGGGTCTGCCTGTTCAAATAAGCGGTCGATATTGCCCTGGTGGACGCTCTCTCTTTCTCTTGCAAGTTGCTCGCACATTACCATAACTTCAAAAATGGAATGCCCCATCCAAACACCGAAAAGTTCTTCGGGAAAAAGCAATAAATCTTCCCGGTCGCAGAGATTCAGTAATACCACCCGTTCGAATTCTGTGGGGGAATCTACCGCGTAGTTAGCGAAGGAGCGCAAACAGACTAAGCCAGAATTTTGCGCGAAGAGATAGATTTTTTTGCCTTTTGCCAGTTGCATAGGCAAACCCATCCCGGCAGGGCCACGCAATCCAATCATCTGTCCGCGTTCCATCAGTGCCAGATGCGCTCCCGTCAAGGAATTGTTGGGAACCGTTATTTCTACTATGCCGCGCGCAGTCGGTGATGAAGTGTAATACCAGGCTTCTTCTCCTACTCCAAAAATACTCAACAGGGTGAGTTGCCCGGGAGTAAAGTCGAAACTTCTCGCCAGTAAGGCATCCAGAAAGCGAAAGGTGTAGGTGGTCACTGCGCTGGTTTCCTTTCGCTTTTTTTCCAGAACCGCCACATCTGGAATAAACACATTCGTTTTCCGCAGGACAGCCATTTAACTCACCTCACTCAAAACGAACACCCGCAACTACTTTGCGGAAATCTATCTGGGTGGGACAATTCAGAATACATCGCCCGCATCCCACGCAGTTGAAGAATCCGCTTTCCTGAGGGAAAAAAAGGAATTTTTCCAGCACCCAATCTCTGAAGCGGTCTTTCAAAGTCGGCCGAGGATTAAAATTCTCCGGTGTCACAGCGAATCGCTCAAAATAGGGACTATCCCACACCCTGCACCTACTGCCGGAGGACTCCTCCAAGACATCTACAGCGCGGGAATATACCGTGGTGGGGCATACATAAGTGCAGGCACCACACTCTATGCAGGGCAGATATGCTTCGCTCCAGTAGGGCAATTGGAAGATTTCCAGTGGAGAATACCGCTTCCACCGTTCCATATTCAGGTTATATTGGGCTTTCTCTTCTGCTTTTTTCTTAATCTCTGCAGAGAGTTTCCTATGGTGCTCTTCAGGAAGCGAGAAATTATCATCCAACAGTTTTTTTCCTTTTTCTGTGATGACCTTGACATAGAATTCCTTATCCATATCGTAAAACAGCAAATCCAGCCCCTCTTCATCAAACGGTCCAGAACCTGCCGAAACGGAAAAATTGAGGGTATTAGGATTGCTGTCGCCGATGCCTACCAGAGTTGTTCTTTGTCTACGTGCTTGATAATACGGGTCAATGGCATTCGGTCGAAGGAGTTGTTTATCCATTATAAGCAGGGCTTTGGCATCAAAGGGTAGAATACCAAAAATCACTCGTTCAGCGGCTTCAATGGGTGCAGGCTGAACCGTCGCGGCACCACGACGAATTTGCATCGTAAACAGCGTGTCCGTTTTTGGAAAGAAGTATTGCTTCGGGGGCAGTGGAGGCAAACCGAATTCCAGCAGAGCATCCTCACCGCGTTCAATGGGAATGTATTCTATCATTCTTCCCGTATCTGCTGGCGCAATCACTTCATAGCGCAAAAGTAAGCCATCCAGCCAATATTTCACTTTTGGCTTCAAAATCACCGCATCTTGAATCATTTTACCTCACCTGCCGGCACTGGTTCTGCCACCAAATATGGGGAAGTTTCCTCATAGGAAAGCCCGGGCTCAAATCCATAAACATCCCTCGTGTAGCGGTAAATAGGGATGTGAAGGGCTGTGAGCGGAATCTCTACCGGGCAAGCGGATTCGCAGGCACCGCAGAGCGTGCATTTACCTGCGAGCGTATATGCAAAACTCAGATGAATTTTCATATTCTCTTCAGCCCGATTTTCTCCAGTGGTCCCGGAGTCGGAATCAAAGTGGTCTCCACCGCCGTAATATACCGGGCAGGACTTCATACACGCCCGGCAACGGATGCATCGGTCAAACTCTGCCAGCCAGAATTGCCACCGTTCTTCATCCGATTTTTTCTCCAGATGGTCTGCTAAAGTGCTCATATCCTCCGGCAGAGGGTAATCGGGTTGTTGATACAGAAATCGGGGCTCTCCGACCACATCCGCATCCGGAGGCATACGCCAGACACACACTTTGCACCAGTCATACAGAGCATCCGGATGTTCTTTTGCGTTAATCGTACCCCAGTTTGCCGGGCTGATTCCTCGCTTCTCCAGTTTTTTTGGGTTCAACATTCCAGGACAGCGGAAACTGATGATTTTGACGAAATCTCTGGGAATTTGATTCTCCCGGATTAACTCCACAACGGTGCGCACATCGCAGGGCTTTGCGACAATCCCCACGCGGGCTTCTATGCGAGGAAGAAAAACTGCCAGATTTTGCGTGCAAAAGGAGGAAACCGTCAAATCCAGGCAATCTTCTTTTTTGAACACAAATATTGGAGCAGCACTCCAGGGAGTGGGTCCCTTGGTGTAACCAATAATGACATCTACCGCGCCAGTCTCCAGTAACCGACGGGCTTCTCTCTGTATGACCATTCTCAGTTCATTCATCGTTTTTCACCTTCCTTTTATCCTTGCTAATTTTTCAGAGAAGGTATTCACTTGCCGGGCAAATTCTTTTCCTTCAGTGGCTGCAAGCCAAAATCCGTGTACCCGGTCCGGGCTAACCCCGACGAGTTTCAGCAATTGTTTCCATAAGTGAATTCTTCTCTGTATTCTGGTGGAGCAGGCGCGAAAATACCCACTGTCCAACGGGCAGCCTGCGAAGAACACCCCGTCCACGCCTCCCCAAATTGCTCTGAGGAGGAGCATTTCATCCACATCAGCGGCGCAAACTACGCGCGTGAGCCGCACACTGGTAGGGTACTGTTCTCCTTCCAGTGATGCATTCTCCGCCGCTGGCGCACCAGAATGCTGGCATATAAATCCGAGGATTTTCAACTGACTGGCTTTCTCTACGCCCATAAATTGGCAACCTCCGCATAAAGCATTTTTTTCGTTTGCCCCTTTAATTCCAGAACTTTCGGCGTGCAGGCAGGCAAACATAACCCGCATCCGGTGCACAGGTCCGGAAGCACTCGCACTACTTTGCGAAACAGCGTTCCCACGCGAGGAATCAAATCCAAGGCATTGTAAGGGCATACTCTTCCGCAATCAAAACATCCTGTGCAATGTTCTTCATCAACCAATTCTGCCACATATGGCACTGCTTCGCGATAGCCTTTGCTGAAACGGGCAGTAATAGAACCCACCGCCGCAAAAGCATCTTCAAGACATTTCGCCACATCTTTAGGACCCACACATCCACCCAGTAGAAAGATTCCTTCCACCGGGCTGATAAAAGAAGCAGTTACCGGATGCGCTTCCAGATAAAAACCCCTTCTATCTCGCATAATTCCGAGGGTATGAGCCAATTCCTCTGCATCTTCCCTCGGAATCCACTCGGTGGAAAGGACCACCAAGTCTACTACTTGCTCCACCAATTTGCCCGTGGCTAAATTGAGGCATTTCACGCGAAGGCGATTTCCCTCTTTTACCACTTCTGATGCCTTACTGCGCACAAACTGGATCTGATATTCTCGCTCTGCTCGCAGGAGAAAATCCTGATACCCTTTCGTGGTAACCCGTTTTTCTGGATAAAAGATGTAAACTTCGGTGGAGGGGTTGAGTTCCTTCAACTGAATGGCTTGTTTCACAGAGACCAGGAGAGGAGATTCGCTGGCATAGGCAATTCCTTTCTGCGTGTCTTCAGCACCAACATCCTGAAGGAAGGCGACCGCCTGAACCGGGCTTCGGTCAGAAAAGCGGGTTAACCCTCGCGCAGGGGCTTCTTTCAACATTCTTTCCATCTGAAATGGGAGAATCACATCGGGTTCCATTCCGAAGCGGTATTGCGTATGCGCTCGTGGGACAAAAGTGGACAGTCCAGTGCACACCAGTATGGCTCCAACCCGCTCCATAATGACTTCTTCTTTTTCGTCGTAATCCACAGCGCCCAATGGTAAAGCTTGCTGGCAGAGTTTGCAATCCTCTCCTCGGAACCGGACGCACGAACCCGGATCAATCAATGGGTATCGGGGCACAGCGGTGGGAAAAGGAATGTAAAATGCTTTCCTTTTCTTCAACTCTGCCTGATATTCATCTGGAACTTCCACAGGGCAGGCATCTATGCCTTTCTGCCAATCTGCTGGAATTTCCGGATTCACCATTCGTGGTTTTCTTCTTATATGCACATCGAAATTCCCGAGGAAGCCGGAAACCTTAGCCACTTCGGAATAATCCAGAATAGTCACATCGGTCCGTTGAGACAATTCCAGCATTTTCGGGACGACTTCATCCTCGGCATCTTCCATTTTTGGATATAAGCGAGAAAGTAGAACAGTCTGCCCCCCGAGTGTGGGAAGTTTTTCCACCAGGACGACGCCGAAGCCGGAATTTGCCGCAGCAAGCGCGGCGGTAATTCCGGTGATTCCTCCTCCGATGACAAGCACCCTTTGTTCCACCCGCACATTTCGTTTCGGCAGGTCTTCCATCATCTGCATTCGTTTCACCGCTTTTCGGAGCACATCCACCGCTTTCAAAGTGGCTTCTTCCACATTTCCGCGATGCACCTGGCATACCTCATCTCGCAAGTTCACCATCATCAGGTGGTAGGGGTTCAATCTCGCTTCTTCCGCCATTTTCTGGAAGGCTCTTTCGTAGCGGGCAGGAGATTCTGCTCCCACGACCACTCGGTCCAGATGATGCGTTTCAATCTGCTGTTTGATGTATTCCAGCCCTGCCCCGGATAGAAGCTCTGGATGTGCCCCGGTCGCCACTACTTCCACTGTCTCTTTCTCCAATGTGTTCAGGACATCCGACAGCAGAATGCTCTCCTCAATCTCTTCACTCTGATAAAGAAATACTCCCACTCGGCTCACTCTGGTATTCCCTCCTTTTCCATCTGAACACCACTAAACTGATTATATAACTTGATGCAAATAATCCCAATATAGGAATAGCCACAATAGTCTGGGAAATTACATCAGGAGGAGTAATCACGGCGGCGAGAATAAAAACCCCAACCACGATATATTTCCATCGCTGGGCAAGAAAAGCGGGCGTCAAAATACCCGCCACCGTGAGGACAAAGGTAATTAACGGAATTTCAAAAATTATCCCGCAGAGCAAGAGAATCCACACCGCAAAAGAAACATAAGAAGATATGCGAATCATCGGTTCAAACATTCCCTGACCTACGGAGAACAGGAAACGAAGCAAAATCGGAAGCAGAGCAAAATATCCAAAAAGAAGTCCGGTAAGAAATAACGCAAAGGAGGGTGGTATAAGCCAGTATGCCCATCGCTTCTCCTTCGGATAAAGTGCTGGAGAGATAAAAGCCCAGAACTGGTAAATCACCACAGGAAAAGCCAATACGAAGCCTGAGAAAAAGGCGATTTTGATGGATTGCACCACCGCTTCTGAAGGATAGGTGTAGATTAACTTGATATCGCCAGCCGGGTGAAGCAAAATGCGCACGATAGGTTGGAACCAATAAAAAGAGACTGCGGTCCCAAAAAGGATGGCAATGAAGCACACCCCAAGACGGTATCTGAGTTCTTCCAGGTGTTGCCAGATGGTCATTAATCTCTCTTTACTTCGCATTTTGCCTCAAATAATTTTTTCGCTTTGGTTACAATATGTCGGGCAGATAAGCCATACCGGTCAAATAATTCCTCCGGTTTTCCACTTTCCGCATAGGTGTCGGATATGGCAACGAAATCCATAGGTGTTGGATGTAACCGAGCAACCACTCGGGCGATAATAGACCCCAAGCCGCCATAAATCTGATGCTCTTCGCAGATGAGCAAAGCGCCAGTTTCCCTGCATGCGGAAAGAATTTCTGCTTCATCGTGCGGTTTGACGCAGGCAGAATCTACCACCCGTGCCTGGATGCCCAGGTTATCCAATTCTACTGCAGCCTTCAACGCTTCTGCTACCAGCAAACCCATAGCAAATATCGTGATGTCCTTTCCTTCGCGGATGCGAAGAAATTTTCCTATCTGAAATGGACACTCTGAAGAGTAGATTCTGGGGAATTTCGGTCTGCCAGTGCGAATGTATGCGGGACCTGGATGCTGAAGAACCGCATAAACTGCTTGTTTTGTTTCAACTTCATCTGCCGGCACTATGACCACCATTTTGGGAAGCGAGCACATTAAAGCAATATCCTCTATGCTCTGTTGCGATGGGCCGTCCTCGCCGACTGAAATCCCTCCGTGAGAGGAAACGAATTTCACGGGAAATCCAGGAAAGGTGACTGAAATCCGCATTTGGTCATATCCTTTGCAGGTCAGAAAGCAAGCGAAACTGGAAACAAAAGGAATTTTCCCTGAAGCAGCGAATCCTGCAGCAGCACTGACCATATTGGCTTCCGCAATCCCAAAGTTGAAAAATCGTTCTGGGAATTGCTTCGCAAACATCTGTGTCATAGTGGATTTGGATAAATCGGCATCCAGAACAACAATCCGCTCGTCCTGCCTGCCCAATTCTACCAGCGCTTCTCCATATGCTTCCCTTGTGGATTTCCCCATAGGCAAAGGGAGAGAATAGACCGGGATAAGTTGTGATGAAGTGGAAGAGGCTGCTTTCATAGTTTTCCCGCCCATTTTTCTTCCAGTTCTTTGATTGCCAGTTCCATTTGCTCCTTCGTAGGGGCTTTGCCATGAAATTCATTATTGCGCTCCATAAAGGATACGCCTTTTCCTTTCACGGTGTGGGCAATGAGGATTTGCGGGCGGGAACGGATTTTTTTTACCTCCTCAAAAGCGGCAACAAGCTGGGGGATATTATGCCCATCCACTTCTATGGCATACCACCCTGCACTCTCCCACTTTTTTCGCACTGGCTCAATCCGCATCACTTGCTCTAAAGCCGCATCCAATTGAAATTCATTGTAATCCAGAATTGCGGTGAGATTATCCAGATGGTAGTGAGAAGCCGCCATTGCCGCCTCCCAAATTTGCCCTTCCTGGGATTCTCCATCCCCGATGAGCGCGTAGACGCGATATGTTTTCCGGTTTAATCTGGCGGCAAGCGCCATCCCTACACCGATGGAAAGCCCCTGACCAAGTGAGCCGGTTGATGCTTCCAGAATGGGAAGTTTCTTTTTATCTGGATGACCCTGCAGAGCAGACCCCAATTTCCGTAGTGTCCAGAGCCAATCGGTGGGAATATATCCTGCTTCGCTGTATACTGCATAAAGCGCGGGGCAAGAATGCCCTTTGCTCAAGATGAAACGGTCTCGCTCATCCCAGAAGGGGTCTTCGGGATTATGTTCCATAACGGCGAAATAGAGCGTGACCAGAATTTCCACTGCGCTCAATGAACCTCCAGGATGTCCACTCCCGGCTTCTGCTGTCATCCGAATAATGTGTTTCCTCACCCTCCAGGCTTTCTCTTCGAGGTATTTCCTCTGATTTTCCTTTAGAATACTTGCTTCCCCCTTCCCCGAATATATTATCTAATTATTTTCCCTTTCATCAAATCCTTTACCTATTCCGGAAAAAGAGGCATCAGGGATTGATAAAACCAGAAATTCAGCAGGATTTTTTTTACATATAACCTCGGCTGGGTGTTGGGAACGAGTTCAATCAGCATTTTTTCATCGCTTTTCACTTCTTCGGGTAAGGTAGAGAGCCAATTTTTTACGCGATGAGGACCCCAATTATAAGCGATGAGCGCCAGGATGGTATTTCCATTGAATTGCTCCAATAAGGTGGAAAAATAGTGAATGCCCATCTGGATGTTCGTATTAGGGTCATAAACGATGGAAGTGGAGAAAGGAATGCCCAGAGCAGAAGCGAGCGCCCTGGCTGTGGAATCAATAATCTGCATTAATCCCCGAGCCTTTGACGGGGAAGTTGCGCGTGGATCAAATCGGCTTTCCTGTTTGATGAGAGCAAGAATCAAAGCGGGTGGAATATTTTTTTTACTTGCTTCTTCTGACAATATGGAGTAATGACTTCGGGGGAAAGCCATTTGCAGTATTTGGAGTCGTTCCTGCTTGCTGAACTTTTTCCACTCAGAACTGTAGAGGAGACGCTCTGCATAATGAATGGATAGAAAATAATCTCCCTGCAGATAATACAGCCAGGCAAGATGAAAGAGGATTCGGGGATGGGAAGAGGAGAAAAAATCTCTCAGTCGCAGTTCTTCCAGAGCCAGAAAAAAGAGGTGACGCTCTCTTAATTGCTGGATTACTGGTTCCCAGGGTTCTTCTGCATCGGAGTTTTCTGAAGCATTGACAAGTAAAGCAGTCCCCGGGTCTACCGGTTCGCCCGTTTCTTTTACCACCTGAAAGGCATAATAGTTGAAAGGTTCCTGCAAAATCTCTTTCCACAATTCGGGGTTTTCCTGCAATTTTGCTTTCCAATACAGGGAAAATTCCTGATAGCCAGGTTGCCCGGAGATTGCTTCTAAGGCTCCGACGGCTTCAGAAGGTTTGCGGTTTTTCAGATAATATTGAAATAACCAGTGATGCGCTGAGACAGCGAAGTTAGAGGAGGGATATTCCTGAATAATCTTTTGAAAGATGCTCCGTGCTTCGTCAGTATCACCCAGACTGCTGAGATAATCGGCTTTTCGGAACCAGGCTTCTGCTCTGAATTCCGATTTTTTCGCCATTTGGTCCAGGTTTTTCAGCACTTCGCCTTTCTGCCCTTTTCGCGCGGAAATTCGGCTGAGAAGGCTGTACACCGAAGAAGATTGAGAAGTATCTCTCGCCATTTTGAGTGCTTGTTTTGCCGATTTTTCTGCTTCATCGTAATCCTGTTCTTCGTATTTCAGGTTTGCCAGTTCATACCATTTCCAGTATGAAGCGGGCAGAGTCTGAAGATGCTCTATGGCGGTATCGTTCATTCCTACACTCTTGAGAAGGGATAGCATCTGCCGGGAATGAGTTTGCCTCTTTTTGGCGGAAAGATGGCGGAATGCCTGCCATTTTTTTTCCACTACGGAGCGAAAAGCATTTCTTCGCCAGGATTCTGGCGGAAGCCACTGGAAAAAATCCTCATTTCCGAAAAGAAAAACCTGCTCCCATTCTTTTTGTTCCAGCCAGAAAGTCAAGAATGCATCAAGAAAAGAAACCCGGACAGAGGCCGAAGCATAACGACTGCGGAAAATTTCCAATAATTCTACGGCCTCTTCTACCTTCTGTTCTTCCAGCAAAAGAGAAGCCAGAAGGACAATGGCGCGACTGCTGAAAATACTGTCCTTTTTTTCTATTAGCGGAAGTAAGAATGGTTTCACTCGCTCAGGCTCTTCTTTCTGCCTCCACAATATCGCTTGGGCATAGGAAACATAATCGGCAAAAGGGAAATTAGGCGTGGAATGAAGTTTTTCCAGCAACATCTCTGCGGTCAGTAAATCTCCTTTCTCCAGCCAGTAGTAAGCCAGCAGAAGTTGTGTCATCTGGTCGGAGGTTTCCAGAATTTCCGGGTCCAAAGGTGAAACGCTCAGAATTTTGAGCCCCGACTGCACATCTTCTATCAAAGGTTTTTCTATTATGCCCAGAAGGAAAAATAGCAGAAGCCCTACATTCATAGCCTCACTATAAAAATATATCATCATTATTATCCCTATCTTTCCCCATATCCTATAATTTAAGTGATGATAGTGATAGGCTCTTTTCTTGCAGGTGTGCTTTCCTTTGTCTCTCCCTGTGTGCTTCCGATGGTTCCCGTTTATCTTTCCTATTTATCGGGAGTGTCGGTTTCTGACCTTCGCGAGGGAAAAACGGGACCACAGGTACGACGAATGCTCTACTGGAACTCCATCTGGTTCATTCTGGGCTTTTCCTCCTTATTTATCGTGCTTTTTGGTAGCGGTGCTTCCCTTTTGAGCGTTTTATTCCGTTATTTTCGATTTGTCACTCACTTCCGCGATGTGCAGACTGGAGAATGGTTCTGGGATTATTTTCGGTTAATTTCGCCGGATTTTTATGCGAAATATCAGGAAGGATTTCGCCTTGGTTTTTTGGAAATTGGAGGGCTGGTAGTGATTATTTTTGGTTTAACTTTACTGGGAGTTTTTCGTATTCCCCTTCTGATGCGGTATGCAAAGATAGAGTTGAAAGAGGTGAAAAAGGGCGCATTGGGGGCATTTCTCATCGGAGCCGCATTTGGCTTGGGGTGGACACCCTGCGTAGGTCCAATCCTTGCCTCTATTATGGTTCTTGCGGCAACGGAAGAGACTTTTTGGGCGGGAATTTTTCATCTGGTGGTATATTCTGCCGGTATGGCGGTTCCCTTCCTTTTACTCACCTTAGGGTTCTCATCGTTTTTGCGCACTTATCAGAAGTGGAGTCGATACACGAGGTGGATGGAGGTTGCCGCAGGAGGCTTACTCATATTTTTGGGGCTTTTACTTGTTACGAATGAGTTTCAGCGTTTGAATGCTTATATCGCTTTTCTCAATGAATGGATTCCACTGGAAAAAATCGAATCGCTTTTACCGGGGAGAGGATGAGATGGCCGCACTGTTGCCCAAAAAAGATTATTTTCGCGCCGCATTAAATTCCTACATCCATTTTCAGAATGAATACTGGATGTATACCGACCCTGCGAGGGCGCTGACTTTGTGGGCAGGATATAGAGACAAAGCGGAGGAAATTCTGCAGGAGATAGAGGATGAATTGGAATATGCTCGGGCAGTAGAGTTACTGAGGCAGGCGGATGAAGAAATTCTCACTACCGGGTATCAAAAATTCCGCAGAGCGGATTTTCAATTGCTGGAGCGGGAACATATACCCCAAGAAAGATGGTGGTGGTGGCTGGATAAGGTGAAACAGGGAAAACTTTCTGCGAAACCCGGGCCGTTGCGGGTTAGATTCGCTTCTTCATCTTCACCGTAGACAGTTCTTTCCTTAAAATATCGGGCTGGAAAATGGTGCAGGTTCTGTCGTTGAATTGGACAATATTGTGTTTTTTCCATTCGGTCAGGATGCGGATGAGAGTTTGTTGAGTCATCCCCAACAAGCCAGCAAGGTCTTTTCTGCTAAAATAGAAGGGAATCTCTGCGGGTGCTTCGGAGGGAAGTTCTTCCAGTGCCTGCAGGAAATACCGGGCAAGACGGGAGCGGGCAGGATGTAAACTGACATCCCTGAGCCGTTCCTCAGCCACACCCAATTCAAATGCAAGTTTTTCCAGAAGTGCCCGGGCGAATTTCTCGTTTTCTTGAAGCAGTTTTTCAAAATCCTTTACTTCAATAAAGCAGAGGATACAGTCATCCATAGCCTGACCGCAGGCATTGTAGACATCTCGGGAGAGTAAAGCGCGGTAGCCCAGCAAATCGCCAGATTCCGAATGGCGGACAATGAACTCCTTGCCGGAATCAATTTGTTTGACGATTTTCACCCGCCCGGAATGGATACAGTATACCCCGGAGGGCTTCTGTCGTTCCAAGAAAATGTATTGATTTTTTGCATATAACGATACACATTTTTTTTCATTAATTTCTCCGATTTCATTCTCTCTCAAATGACGGAAAAGTCCCCGGCTTCGTGCAGGGCAGTTGAAGCAATCCAATAGGATTTTCCTCATTCAGCGACGAGCAGGAAAACTTTGTCGCCCTCCCGCGCGATGCCTTCCATTTTCAGACCGATGACCTGACCCTGCAGGGCTTCGGGAATTTTCTGGTGTTCAATTTCCATAGAAGTGACCGTTTGGGTAAAATCTGTAGAACGGCCGAGCACCCGGATGGTATCTCCTACTTTAAGCCCGCCCTGCGTCAATTCCACGATTCCTACGCCAATTTTCTTGTAAAAATGGCTAATTACTCCAACTTCTTTTTCCATCTTCCACCTCCTACTATTGCAGAATTTATTTTTGCTAAACTTGACTTATGTCAATTTTTCAAATATTCACATCCAGAAGCCAGGTGAATAAATTGTTGTCGCTCTCTTCGGAATCCACCTGATACTCCAGAGCAGTGCGGACATTTTGCATCAACGAATGGCCGATATGGAAGGTGAAGAAGGTGTTATCCACATTGAAATCATCTGAGTCAATGAGTTCCCAGCGAGCATCCGCATAGGTCTGCTCGGTAATGGGATAGGTGAAGCCCACCCAGGCAACAATCCCATCTTTAGAACCGCCGGTGATTTGGTCATAACTGTTGGAAAGGTAGGAAGCATAAACGATGACGCTCGGATTTACCCAGCGAACTCCTCCGCCCAGACGGGTGAAATCCATTTTCGGAACTCCATAATTTCCGGCGTATCCGAAGAACGAAAAATTCCAGTTTGGAGAAAAGGTATACATCAGATGAGCCCATAAGTCTTCGTGTTTTGGGGGTTCATTGCCCTCAAGTAGGGCGATATCAAACCAGAACGGCTTGGAAGGTCGACCGTAGACGGCAAATCCGAAAGATTCGCTCCCAAGTTTAGGTACGTCTAATTGGAAATCAAAATCTTCATACTTATACTTGGCACGAGTGAGGCGGTTATGGCCAGAACCCAGATTGAGTTGCACCCATTCGTTTGCAGCAAATTTTCCCGCTCTTAACCAGATGTTGCCCGGACCTACTGCATAACCGAATGCATGCCCCCCGATTTTAACTTCATCGTCTTCGAATTCCAACTCTGAAAAGCCATACAGCCGGGGACCGAAAGCATCTGCCAGTATCACTTCCACTTCGTGCGGGATTTCGAAATCTGCCGTCCCCTCCGTTTGGGTTTTGCTATGTTGAACCAGCCAGGAGAGTAAGCGGACTGAAACAGGGAAAAGTTCACTGATGTTGAGCATCTCGTCCGGAGCGAATTCTTTCCCGCCCTCCAGATAGAAACCGTTCTCCTTGAAGGTAATTCCGAAATCATTCAAGCGAGGAGGGGCAGGAGAGTGACAGGTTACGCAGGGCTGGTTATATTTCCGAGCAAAAGCAGTAACTGCCTCCGCCCGGGGAGTGAAAAGCACCAGCCCAATGAACCATAAACACAACGCTGAAAATACATAACGCATCTAAACCACCTCCATGAGAATTTTCATTTCTTCTGAGCGGCTTCTTTCTTGGCTTTTTCCAGAGTGGCTTTTTTATTTGCCTCTGACAGAGAGCGGATATAGGCGATGAGCGCGTCAATATTTTGTTCCCCGATTTGTGACCCAAAACCTGCCATAGGCGCCACTTTTCCTCCCACTGTTACCGCCTTCCTTCCTTCGGAAATAATTTTTGCCAAATGGTCATCGCTAAAGCGGTTCATAAAAAGTTCGTTGCGGAAATCCGGGGGAATGGGCTGAAGGTCTTTCTTTTCCTTTTTGGCTTTTTCCATATCGGGACCATTTCCATCCGCAAATTTTCCGTGACATCGCTCGCAGTGCTTCTGATATAGTGCCATTTCGTCGGAATATTTTTCGTTGAATTTTTTCATTCCTTCCTCTGTGGCTGGGGGTTTCTCTTTTTGAATTGCGCGGACATAATTAACCAGAGATTTGATTTGCTCTGTGCTCAAGCCTTCTTTTTTGAAGGAGGGCATTTCATTGTTCTCAAAGCCTTCAGGCTTGGTGAAAGTGGACATTTTTCCCTTCATAATGACCTGACGCAGATAGGCATCAGAAAAGCGCTCCATAGTCTGCCAGTCTGCCAAAAGTGTTGGAAGGGGCTTCAACGCTTTCCCGGCGGGACCATCACTCATTCCTGTATTTCCATGGCAGGAGCCACATATCTTTTCGTATAAACCCTTTGCTTTACCGCCTGGGCCCGCAGCTAAAAATATCAAAATTCCTATCAGCCAAAATGCCCTCTTCATTCCATATAGGTATTATATGAAATTTTGACTCTTTGTCAAGTGACCTTTTTGCGTACACAAGAAAACGCTCTTTTGAGACGCAAATCCCTATGCGTTTCTGGAGAATTTGCGCAAAATTTGCCCCAGTCTCCCTGATTCCTTCCTGCGCACATATACCTCGGAAAGCAAGGTATCATCTACCGCAATTTGAGCCTCTTCTACCTGCAGAATGGTCGCAGGATTTCGCATCACGATGCGCACCTTGGTGCCTGAATATAGCCCAACCGAGAAAAGTTTCTGAGCCAGAGTGGGATGGTGCAAAGGGAGAAAAACCACCCGAACTTCCTCTCCAATTGGTATTTCATCCAATGGAAGAAAAAGGGGTTCGGGAGAAACCCGCTTTTCTCTACAGCATTGACCTATGGGAATTTCTTTTCCGTGTGGGCAGTATCGTGGGTGCCCCAACCGAGTGCATAATTCATCCAGTTCTTCTTTGCGAATTTCTACATCTTCCGGGAAAAATTCCAGGTCCAGAATTTCTTCATAAATCCATTCAAAAATGCGCTTTTTGCGCAGAGCAAAATCGGCAGGCGAATTCACAGTTGCAGGTTCCATAAGGTTAATATCCGGTGCAGAATCCCCCCGGTGAGAAAGGAATAGAGGAAAATGGACCCTGTGCCCAAAACTGCGTAGAACCTACCTCTTTCCTTCCATATCATCAGAAAATTGGCAAGGCAGGGAACAAAAAGGGTTATCGTCACAGCGCTCACCAAGGCATCCAGTGGAAGAAGAATCCCCTGCTCTTTGAGCGCAAATAATCCGGCAGCTCCATAATCTCTGCGGAAGAAGCCCAACAGAAATGCTGTGGCGGTTTCTTCAGGCAGACGCATCCATCCCTCCACCACCGGGCTGAGGAAGGCAATGATTACCGGCAGGATTCCTGTTTTATCCAGAACCCAGAGAACGGCGGTGGCTAAGATAAAAAGCGGTATGACTTCCATAATATACCAGTATGTCCGCGAGCGGGTTTTCCAGAAAATGTTGGATAAACTGGGTAGGCGCATTGGAGGGACTTCTATCATAAAATGAGAGGGCTCTCGGGGAAATAATCGGTGGGAAAGCCATCCGACAATCAGCAAATTCAGAAAAACGATGAGTCCCCATAGGAGCAGAGCCTTTGGACCGGACAACAGCACAAGCACCACTGCCAATTGGGCGGAGCAGGGAATACCCAACGCCAACAGAAGCGTGACCAGAATTTTCTCCCGACGGGTTTCCAAGAGCCGAGTCGTCAGGGTTGCCATGGTTACGCATCCTAATCCCAAAAGCATGGGAACTACTGCCCTTCCCGATAATCCAATCCGCTCAAAAAATCGGTGAAGCAAAACCGCAAGCCTGGGAAGATAGCCGCTGTCCTCCAGCACAGCAAAAGTTGCATAAAACAGGACAACTATGGGCATAATGACTGCAAGGGAGTAGGGGATGGCCATAGAAAGCATGCCATATTGGCCGAGGAGAAAATCATAGAAAAGCGCGGGAAGAAACCCGTTGAATACCTTTTGAAGAAATGGAAGAATCCAGGAGCCGAAGAGTCGGTTCTCGAGGAAGTTCACCACACTGCCCGCGCCAAAAACACCGATGATTTCATACATCGCGAAAAGCACGCCGGCAAGAACCAGATATCCTCCTACTGGATGAAGCAAGGAATCCTGCCAGGATGAGCGCAGTGTCGCTGAGCGATTTATCAGACCCTGAACGACTTCTTTAATCCAAATTTGATATGCCGAATAATATGATTTTTGTAGAGAAGGATTCTGAAATATCGCTCGCAGGGTTTCCGATTTCCTCAAACGGCTGGGAAAATGAGAGAACTTTAACGCTAAATTCTGAACAGGTCCATCCAGCACATTGGGCAAGGGCGGAATTTCCGGAACCTTTGCATTCGGAAGTTCTTTTATCACTCGGGATATTCCCGTTCCACGGATGGCTACTGTGGGGATTATGGGAATACCCAGCCGTTGAGCAACAGAATCTGCCGGGATGTGGATACCTCGGTGCTCTGCTTCATCCCATAAATTCAGCACGAGTAGCGCTCGGATGGAGAGGTGTGCCAGTTCAGTGAGAAGAAAAAGGCTCCGGTCAAAATTTTTGGCATCGCTGACCAAAATCACAGTTTCCACATTTTGCTCAAGCAGAAATTCCCGAATGGCTTGCTCTACTTCGCCAGAACCGAACAGGGAGAAGATGCCCGGTGTGTCCACCACTTGAAAGGTTTGCTTTCCCACCCGGAGAATCCCAGAGTGAAATTCCACGGTGGTTCCGGGAAAATTGGAAACTGTGGAGTATATCCCGCTGAGACGATGAAATAGAACGCTTTTTCCCACATTAGGCATTCCCACCAGCGCAACAACGGGATACTTTTCTGCAATCTGCCGGGATTCTTCCCCACATCTATGCCTGAATCTTCCCATCTGCTTCAACCTGAAATAAACTATACTCGGAAACCGGGCGCAGGGGGAATACCCACCAGAAATGAACTTATCAAGAGGACGGTCCAGCGAGCTGGAGCAATTTTTCCTTATTCAGGATTTTAATGCGGCGACCGGAAATATGAATAACTTTTTGGTTGTGAAATTGAGTGAGAAGACGGGTAATAGTTTCTGGTGCTGTTCCGATGTATTCCGCCAATTCCTTTCGAGATAGAGGAAGTTCAAATTCCGCGTTTCGCGTATAACGGGTGGAAAATTCCAGAAGAGTTTCTGCGAGGCGTTCATCTGCGGATTTCATCGCAAAGTCATAAATCCGTTTCTCAGCATGCACCAGTTCCTGCCCAATTTTTTTGATGGAATTCAGAGCAACGGTGGGATTCTTTGCCAGCAGGGGCAGAAGGGCATTTTTCTCGAGGAAGCAGACCGTGGTAGTATCCAGCGCTTCTGCTGAGCAGGAATAGGTTTCTTCGGAGAATAAAGAAGCCAGTCCCAGCATTTCGCCCGGGCCGAGGATGCGAATGATTTGCTCCCTGCCCTCATCGGTGAGACGATACATCTTGACCGAGCCGGAAACTATGCAGTAAGCCCCAAAAGGGCGATTGCCTTCCCGGAAAATTAGACTCCCTTTTTCATAAGTATGCATCACCCGAGACCGGTTCATCAGCGTATACTGCTCATTATTGATGCTCTGGAAGATGCTCTGCTCATACTGGGGGCAATTTTTGCACTCTTTCACATATCCACTGTTCATTTTTCATCCCCCTCCCTGATAAATATAGCATATATTTCAGAAAAAATCAAGGGTGAAAGTTTGACATAAATCAATTTTTAGCAATTTTTGACCTGTATCAATTGTGAATGGGAACAAGAGGGATATGAAAAATATTGGGAGGAGGTTGCCGTGTTTATGAGAGCGCTTCTGAGTCTCTTTCACCTCTCCCCCCGAAAGAGTCTGGTTGAGGCGGAAGCGGTTACTTCCTCCCATTTTGGGATAAAGGAGGGGAAAAAATGGCAAAATATCAATTAAGAGTTGAGGTTACTCTGGACGATTTTCAACAAAAACTTGCAGAGTCTGTGGAAAGAGCATTAGAAGAAGCGGGAATTCCCTGGACAGAACAGGTGCAGAAAAAGGTGCAGCATCACTTGAATGAAGTGCTGTCACGGGAGATGATGTTTGACGCTACCTGTGGGCTTTCGCTTTTCTGCCAAGAAGCAGTAGTAGTTCCGGCACGCTCGGAAGAAGCGGAAAAATTGAAAGAAGAAATGTCCCGTCCTGTCCGCTGAGCTCTGCTACTCGGTGGACTTTTTTCGCCTTTTGCTTCTGAAGATGTGGAGGCGGGGAATTTAACAATACTATAATATTATTTTCGGTTATGAGATTTTTGGGGAAAAGAGCACTAATCACTGGCGGGACGCGCGGAATTGGAAAAGCAATCGCTGTGCTTCTTGCACGAGAAGGATGCAATGTAGCGTTAAATTTTCTCCGAAATCGGAAAGCAGGTGAAGAAACGCAAAAAGAAATCCAGGCTATGGATGTAGAATGCCTGCTTGTGGAGAAAAATTTATATAAATGGAAAAATGTACAGGAAATGTTTGGAGAGTTGCGGAAGCACTGGGACCATCTGGATTATTTCGTGAGCAATGCGGCGATGGGCGTTTTGAAGCCCGTGGGGGAAATGCCGGAAACGGGCTGGGACCTGGCGATGGATGTGAACGCAAAAGCATTTCTTGTCGGGGTTCAGGAAGCGGTGAAAATGATGCAGGGGCGAAAAGGCAAAATCGTGGCAATTTCCAGCATTGGAAGTTATTTTCACCTTCCCGGATACTCGGGAATTGGAGCCAGCAAGGCAGCCTTAGAATCTCTGATTCGCTATATGGCTCGGGAACTTGCGGGGAAAAATATCTGGGTCAATGGCGTTTCGGGAGGCCCTGTGGAAACCGATTCGCTCCGGATGTTCCCCAACTATCAGTTCATCGTCCAATATGCCATTGAGCATACTCCTTTCCATCGTATAGCGGTTCCGGAAGACCTGGCAAAAGTAGCGGTTTGGCTGTTAAGTGATGATTCTGATTGGGTAACCGGTCAGGTTATCGTAGCAGATGGGGGGCTCACCCTCGGCTGACATTGCCTTTTCTGCGCTTGTCACATTTTTTGCTTTCCTGGGTTTGTTGATTTCAGGGTATAGTTCATATCATCTGCGCTTACCCCTCCATAATTCTTGTCCTTTATGGCTGAGAGGGATATGTTCGGAACTGGTGCACACCCCATATTATCGCCTTATCGGAATTCCTAATCTCTGGCTTGCCTGCGGGTATTTTTTCCTTCTCACTTTTGCGCCTTATCCGGTTATTCTGGCTCAGACTCGTGTTGCTTATCTGGCGGCGGCGGTCCTGGTAGTCAGTCTTCTGGGGGCTCTTTTTGCTCTGTATGCGCAATGGCTGCTCATTTTCCTGCTCAGGGTGGAGTGTGGAATCTGCATCTTCTTAACTTTGTTGAGCCTGCTTCAAGTCATTTTCTGGTCGGAAAAAATTCTGCGTTCCTCGTAAGCCTCCATCCCGCTTTTTTCGGGGAAGCACGGGGAAGGCGAAATTTAGTCGTTGTGTGATTTTGTCTGGTTCCACTGAATTTGAATATTTTGGGCAAGTATATTCAGGGGCTGATGGGTAGAAATAATGCGATGTGCTCTGCTTCTTTTTTTGGCTTCGTGCATCTGAACGCTGATTCTTTTTTTTACCGAATAGGCGGAAACTCCATCCCTTTGCTGAATTCGGCGAATGCGCTCAGCATAAGGCGCGGTGGCCAGCCAGACTTCATCAAATAAATGCTGAAGGTTTTTTTCAAATAATAGCGGGATAATCACGACCAAATCTTTGTTTTCCTGCCGTGCTTGCTGAATTTTCTGCTGGATTACCTCGAGGATGGGCGGATGAAGGATTTCCTCCAATTTTTCCCTTTCTACCGGAGAGGAAAAGATTCTTTTCGCCAGCCATTTTCTATCAATTTTTCCTCCGAAAAATGCCTGCTCTCCCCAGATTGCGAGAATTTTCGCCTGAATTTCGGGGTCATTGAGAAAGTGATGGGCGATTTCATCAGCGTCCAGGACAGGAATGTGCATATTTCGGAATATGGTAGCGAGGGTAGATTTACCGCTTCCGACGCCGCCGGTGATGCCGAGAATCATCGGTCTTTTCAAAGAATTCGCCGAGCAGAACTTTTCCTTCAATGGATTCGGTATATTGCTTATAGGATTCATCCACATATTCTGCTGCTTTTTTGTTGAGGCGGACTTTGCGTTCTCTGGGATGAATTTCAACGATTTTTGCCTGGATTTCCTCACCAATGGAGACGAAATCAGAAGGATGCCTCAGCCGCTGGTCCGTCAGGTCGGAAATATGGACAAATCCCTCAACGCCCGGGATGATTTGCACAAAAATTCCTGAATCAATGATATTCCGAACAGGGCCTTGGATGATGTCGCCCACAGAATGCTTCTGGATAAATTCTTCCCATGGGTCGGATAATAAGGGTTTCAGGCTGAGTTGAATCCGGAAATCTTGCAGATTTTTGGAAAGCGCATAAACAGAAATTTTCTGCCCGACACGAAAATGTTTTTGGTGCTGAAAGAATCTGTCATAAGACATTTCAGAACGGTGGAGTAGCCCTTCAACACCGCCTAAATCCACGAAAGCCCCATACGCAACCAGCCGGGTAATCACGCCTTCATAGACCTCATCGGGCTGAATTTCTTCGAAACGTCTTTTGCGAAGTTCTTCTGCCTCTTTTTCTTGCAATACACGCTGAGAAACTACTACACGACTCTGCCCCGGCTCTACATCCCGGATGAGGACGCGGACTCTTTTGCCCACCAGAGAAGACAGGTCGGTGGAAGGTTTTTCTGCGATCTGACTTTGTGGGAGAAAGGCGCGTAAGCCAATGTCTACCAGAACGCCTTTATTGACCACAGCAACGATTTTGCCTTCCACAGGCTCTTGCGTTCTTTTTGCGTGTTCCAGCCATTCCCAGAATTCCCTCTGTTCACAAAGCCTGCGAGAAACCACAAAGCGCTCATTTGTTGTATCCCATCCGAGGATTTTCACATAAAATTCCTGATTCACATCTGCCTGAATACCGGAACGACCGAACTCGCGACGAGGAACCACCGCTTCTTGCTTCGTACCAATGTCCATCATCATTTCATTGTAGGATTTATGGACCACCCTTCCCAGAACCACATCCCCAACTTTGGGCTGGTGAAATACATTTTCATCCCGTTCTCTCATAACTTTTCTCCTCCTCGTTCCAGATAGATATGGGCAGAATATCTCCCCAGTTTTCGCCCACTTTCTGCTCCACCACCACCGGAATGGAAAGTGAAATTCCTCCTTCCATTAACCGTTTTACCTGTTTTGCCACTTCAGGGAGAGCATCTGCCCGAGTTTCCAGAAGGAGTTCGTCGTGCACTTGCAGGAGCAAACGGGCAGTATCGCGGGGAAGGGTCTGGTGAAGGCGCACCATTGCCAGGGTAATGAAGTCTGCGGTAGAACCCTGCACGGGCGTGTTCAATGCTGCTCTTTCCGCAGACTTCCGCACGGAAGGATTTTCCGAGCGAATTCCGGGTATGCTTCTTCTGCGGCCTAAAATTGTGGTCACATAACCCTTTTCTCGAGCGGTTTCCACTGTCTTCCTCATATATTCTTTCACACCGGGATGGGCGGAAAAATACCGTTCCAGATAATTTTTTGCCTCTGCCCGACTTACCCCCAATTGTTGCGCCAAACCAAAATCACTGATTCCATAGACGAGCCCAAAGTTTACGCTTTTTGCCCTTCTTCGGATTTCCGGTGTCACTTCTTCTGTCTTTACGCCGAAAAGTTCCTGCGCAGTGCTCAGATGAATATCCATTCCCTTGCGAAAACTCTTCATCAGGGCAGAATCCTGGGAAAGATGCGCCAGAATCCTCAAGTCCATCTGGGAGTAGTCTGCCGAAAGGAACACCCACCCGGGCGAGGAAGGTAAAAATGCTCTGCGCAGAGCTGTTCCCAGTTCGGTCCGGATGGGTATGTTCTGCAAGTTGGGTTCTCTGCTGGATAACCTTCCTGTTTTTGTACCCGTTTCAAAGAAAGATGTGTGCACCTTCCCGGCGGAGTCTACCTCCGAGAGCAAGCCATCCACATAAGTGCTTTGAAATTTGGAAAGCGTGCGATACTCAATCAATACGGGGATTAAAGGATGTCGCTCCCGCAACTTCTCTAAAACTTCCATATCTGTGCTTTTGTCCTTAATTCGGGGAAGTTTTAGCCGCTCAAATAATATCTGCGATACCTGCTTCGGAGAATTGAGATTAAATTTGGCATCGGCAAGATAATATGCGGTTTGCTCCAATTGGTGCAGTTGGTGGTCCAGATTTTTCCCCAATTCTCTCAGAACGGATGTATCCAGTCGAATTCCGGTATCTTCCATGTCCGCCAAGCAGAAGGTGAAAGGTATCCAGATTTCTTGAAGCACATTCATCAGACCGGCTTCATCAATCAGGTCTTTTACCTGCGAAAACAATGAGAAAAGTAAACCGCCGAAATACTGTGCTTCGGGAACAGATAAAAGGGAGTGATAAATGCGTAAAATGTCTTTCCATCCGCATTCTTGTTCGCTGTCCAAAAGGAAAGAAGCCAGTTGGACATCAAAAATTTGCCCGCAAGGAGCAGAGGTAAATTTTCGGAAATAGCGAAACAGTTCTTTTATGCCGAAAGTAATTTTTTCCTTCTGCGGGTCAGCCCAGATTTTTGCCAGAAATTCTGAAGTTTTTCCATTAGAAAGAGAAATTAAGCCGCTGCCTTTTGCGGTGCCGACACAAAGCGTGGGCGGCAGAAGTGGATGCTCTTGCGGAAGACGCATTAAGGCGATTCTGGGCGCAGAAATCAGGTCTTCCAGCAGTTGCTCTTGCCTCTGAATGACAGGCAGGGTCTCACGCATTTCCAATGAAACAATGGGAAGTTCCAGTTCTTTCAAAATAGAAACAAATTCATATTCCCTCAGAGCCGCACCAAGCGAAGCACGATCCGGGGACCAAGAGGTGGGTTCGGGTATCTTCAGGGCGGATTGAACAGAAAGGAGCACGAGTTTTTTCCCCAAAAAAGCCTGTTCTTTGTAATCAGTGAGCAAATTTCTCCACTTTTCCGGTATATCGGAAATTCGCTCGTAGAGTTCCTCTATGCTTCCGTATGAACGAATAAGTTGCGCGGCGGTTTTTTCACCGATGCCGGGCACTCCGGGAATATTATCGGATGGGTCCCCCTTCAGCGCTTTGAAATCAGCAAACAGCGAAGGAGAAAATCCATATTCCTGCTCGAAAAGTTCCTCTGTGTAGATTTTGGTGCGGGTAAATCCCTTTTCTGGAACTACCAGCGAAATGTGGGGTGAAATCAGTTGAAGCAGGTCCCGGTCGGCAGACAAAACCAAAACTTTCCAATTCAGACCTTGATAGGATTTGGATAATGTGGTGATGATATCATCGGCTTCCAGCCCGGGATGCGCCACCCAGGTAAGTTGCATTTTTCCCAGAAATTCCTCGAAATGTTGCGCCTGAACTTTTAAATCTTCCGGAGGTTTCTGCCGGGTTGCTTTGTATTGGGGATACCATTCTGTCCGGAAAGGTTTCCCTTTATCCAGTGCGATAAATAGGGCATCGGGGCGAAATTCTTTGATGGCTTTCGTGCACATCAAAAAAAATCCATATAAGCCGCCTGTGGGAAATCCTGCTCGAGTTCTCATTGGCGGAAGGACATAAAATGCCCGATACAGCAAATTCATCCCATCAATTAAAAGCAGAGTTTTTCTCTCTATTTGTTGTGCCATATAATTGTTGATGGAAGCCGAAGTGGCGGAACTGGCAGACGCGGGGGACTCAAAATCCCCTCCCCAGTCGTGGGGGTGAGGGTTCGACTCCCTCCTTCGGCACTTGCTCACTCCAGAATCACCAAATCTTGATTCATCGCTACCTGCTCGTCTTCGGTGACAAGAATTTCTCGGACTATGCCCCTGCGGGGGGCTCGGATTTCATTCTGCATTTTCATTGCTTCTAAAAGAAGGAGCACATCTCCCTCGTCCACATTTTGCTCTTCTTCCACCATAACGGCGGAAATCTTTCCCGGTATGGGTGCTTTGATTGCTTCAAAGGCTTCTTTCGTTCCCAGAACTTCTCTTCTCTTGACCACATAAGGACTCTGGACTTCAAAAGCCAGCCGTTTTCCATTCAGATGCAGAGTATAAGTATGCTCTTTTCTTTCCCATTGAATGGGATACACACTGTGATGAATTTTGACCAGGAGGTGATTCTCCGAAGTGGAAATAAATTCAACAGGCACCGTGACTGAATTGATGGATACCGATTTTTTAGAGAGCACTTCAATGACGAATTCCCTTTTTCGCTCGGAAACGACAATAAATTTCATTGGCTCCGCGTCAATTCTTCTTTTCCGATGATGGACCAAACGCTTGCGGAAAGGGCTTCTCTGCGCTCCAGCACCTTGCCCTGAAGTTTTCTCCGGGCTTCAAGCAGGGCAGATACCACAGCACCCACAGTTTCCTCATCTTCTTGTACAGCCGGGTATTGGGAAAGGATTTCCTGCAGAAAGTGAATGGAATAATTCCCCGCCTGGAAATCCGGATGAGAAAGGAGAAAGAGATGGAAGGGAATCAGAGTGGGTATTCCAATTATCCATGTTTCGTTCAGCGCGCGAATCATTCGGGTAATTGCTTCTTTTCTGGTTGTGCCAAAAGCCACAATTTTCGCCAGCAGGGAATCGTAGAGACTAGGCACCTCATAACCAGAATACAGATGAGAATCCACGCGGATACCTGGTCCGGAGGGGAAAATCACTTGGGTGATAGTGCCGAAAGTTGGGGCAAAGCCGCGGGATGCATCTTCTGCATTGATACGGCATTCAATGCTATGTCCTTTAATCTCTATATCTTTCTGGGAGAAGGAAATGGGTTCACCGCTGGCGATGCGGAGTTGCTCAATAATTAAATCCCTTCCAGTGGTTTGTTCGGTGACGGGGTGCTCCACCTGGATGCGCGGATTGACCTCCATAAAGTAGAAGCGTCCGGAGGGGGGATGGTAGAGAAATTCCACGGTTCCTGCGCTGGAATAGCCCACAGCGCGCGCGATGGCTAAAGCAGATGCAGTGATTTTTGTTCGAATTTTCTCTGATATCGCAGGCGAAGGTGTTTCTTCCAGCAATTTCTGATGCTTTCGTTGTATGGAGCATTCGCGCTCGAACAGGTGGACCAAATGCCCGTGCTGGTCGCCTAAGATTTGCACTTCAATGTGTCGCGGCTTTTGCAGATATTTTTCCAGATACAGGAAGCCGTTGCCGAAAGCGGCGCGGGCTTCGTTGCTGGCTGAAAGAAACATTTTCTCCATCTGGTCGGGATTTTCTACCAGTCTCATCCCGCGTCCGCCTCCCCCTGCTACCGCTTTCAATAAAACCGGATACTTGACCTGTTGGGCGATTTTTTTTGCTTCTTCTGCGTTTTTCAGCGCGGCTCTGCTTCCGGGTATCGTTTTGAGGCGCACCCGATTTGCCAGGTTTCTCGCTCTCAACTTATCTCCGAGAAAACGAATCACATCAGCACGAGGACCGACGAAAATGATGCCATTCTTTTCGCAAAGCCGCGCCAGTTCGGCATTTTCTGCCAGAAAACCATAGCCGGGATGAAGCGCTTGTGCCTCAATGTCTTTAGCAATCTCCAACAGGAGGGGTATATTGAGGTATGTGGAAATCGGCGGCCCACTTCCCAACGGTATGGCTTTATCTGCCATCCATACAGGAAGGGAATTCTGGTCGGCCTCGGAGTATACTATGGCAGATTCTATGCCCAAATCTTTACAGGCTCGGATGATACGAACGGCAATTTCTCCCCGATTTGTGATGAGTAGTCGCCGGATTTTTCTGGGGGCAGCGGTTTTGGAAGTCCTTTTTATATCGGTGGCACCCCGTGTTTTTTTCTTGGTCGCGTATCTCGCTTCATCCGAAACAGGTTGATGGCGCTGATGATTTTCGGACGTGTTTCTCTCGGGTCAATCACATCGTCTACATAGCCTTTTTCCGCGGCGATGTAAGGATTCATCACCGCCTGGGAATATTCCTGCACTAATTTCGCGCGCAACTCTTCCGGATTCTTCGCCGATGCTAACTCTTTCCGGTACAAAATTTGCACGGCGCCTTCCGCGCCCATTACCGCAATTTCCGCTGAAGGCCAGGCGATATTGTAATCGGTGTTCAGATGCTTGCTTCCCATCACACAGTATGCTCCGCCGTAAGATTTTCTCAAAATGACCGTGATTTTGGGCACGGTGGCTTCGCTGTATGCATAGACGATTTTGGCTCCGTGACGAATAATCCCCCTATGCTCCTGCTCCATACCCGGCAAAAAACCGGGAACATCTTCCAGCGTGACAATAGGAATGTTAAACGCATCGCAGAATCGGACAAATCGGGAAATTTTATCCGAGGCATCAATGTCCAATGCGCCAGCCAGAACTTTCGGCTGATTGGCGACGATGCCGACCACATACCCGCCCATTCGGGCAAAACCCACCACGCAGTTCTGTGCCCACTGCGCGTGCACCTCAAGAAATTCTTCACCGTCTACAATCAGCCGGATGATTTCTTTTACATCATATCCCTTATCCGGGTCATCCGGGATAATCTCTACCAGCCGGTCTTCCGTTCGTTGGGGTTCATCCTTCGTGGGCAAAAACGGCGGGTCTTCCATATTATTGGAAGGTAAATAGGAGAGCAAAAGTTTGACCCTTTCTATGCAGGCTTCTTCATCGTTATCCACAAAATGCGCTATGCCGGAAATGTGGGAGTGCACTTTTGCTCCGCCCAAGTCTTCAAAGGTGACTTCCTCGTGGAGCACGGTTTTCACAACTTGTGGTCCGGTGAGAAACATATAACTACTGCCTCTCACCATAAAAATGAAATCCATCAAAGCGGGGGAATACACCGCACCGCCGGCGCAGGGTCCCATTATCGCCGCTATTTGTGGAATCACACCGGAAGCAATGCTGTTGCGGTAAAAAATTTCTGCATATCCAGCTAGGCTGATGACTCCTTCCTGAATTCGGGCGCCACCGGAATCATTTAACCCAATCACCGGCGCTCCCACTTTCATCGCAGTATCCAATATGTGGCAGATTTTCTGCGCGTGCGCCAAGCCTAACGAACCGCCCAGAACCGTGAAATCCTGTGCGAAGACAAATACGATTCTGCCATTGACTGTGCCTACGCCAGTTACCACCCCATCGCCCAAATAACTTTTCTGGTCTCCCCACTGCATGGGCGCACTTCGAACCAAGCAATCAATTTCCTGAAAACTTAATGGGTCCATAAGCAAGTCTATCCGTTCCCTGGCTAAAAGTTTGCCTTTCTCGTGCTGTTTTTCAATGGCTTCCGCTCCACCGCCCATTCTTGCCTGGAAGCGCATTTCTTCCAGTTTGTCCAGTTTATTCTTCTGTGATTCCACTACCCCCACCTCCCGTAAAGGGCTTGCCTTCTACCAGTTCTATAAGCACCCCGTAATTCGTTTTCGGATGAAAAAATGTTGCCCTTCGCTGAAATAATCCGATGCGGGGCTCTGCATCCACTGGTATTGCCCCTGCTTCTTGCCAGCACCGAAGTTCCTCATCCAGGTTCTCCACCTGGAAGGCTATGTGATGGATGCCTTCCCCTCTTTTTTCTAAAAATTTCTTCACGATTTCTTCCCCTTCTTCCGGGCAGAGAAATTCCAGAAATTGCTCGCCCAGCCAGACCACGCCGATTTTTAATGCTCCGATGCGATGCACCTCGGCAAATGAACCGGGCAAATATCTTTGATATTTTTCTACTGCTGAACTGAGATTCTTCACGGCAATCCCAATATGGTCAATTTCCGGATGAACCTTTATAAGCCTTCAACACCTCCAGAATAAAAGTTTTTACCGGCACTCCTTTCTTTTCCGCTTTTTCGAGGCAAACATCAAATTCGGGCTTTGCTCCTATCTCCTTCCCTTTATAGTATGCCACTTTTACTGGAATTTTTCCATACTGGGTGTCCACTTTTACGGTTTTTCGTTCCAGAGCCCAGCGGGAGATTTTCCGGGAGCGAATGCCCATAGTGCCCGACTGGCGGAAAATTTCTTCCATTGCCCTTTGCGCCTCATCTTCCGGACAAAGCAGATAAAAATGGAAACCGGTTCTGCCTTTTTTCATCAAAACCGGGTAGAAATACGCTTCCACTGCGCCCGATTGGAGAAAAGTATCAATGAGCCCGCTGGCGACCTCAGCCGATATATCATCCACCACAGTTTCTAATTCTATCATCTGCTCCTGCTTTTCCTCCATCCGCCCCAGCCATAATCTTAACCCGTTTCCCGGCTCTTCCCGGTGGCCAAATCCTGTGCCCGTGCGTTGGAGCAAAAATGAAAACTCCAGTTTCTGCTTTCCCAGAGAGGTCAGGAGAGCAACTCCGGTGGGCGTGGAAAGTTCGCTCTGCTTTGCCCTTTTGAGGAGCATATATTCTTGCGCCAGAAGAAGCACTGCGGGAGAAGGGTTCGGATATTCCCCCTCCGGAAAGGGCAAAGCGCCCATTCCCACAGGAATGGCGGAAAACCAGATTTCTTCCACCTGTAATTGTTCACATCCGTAAATGAACCCTGCCACATCGGCTACTGTGTCCCACATTCCCAATTGATGCAGATGCGGTGCTTGAGTTCGGTGAATCTGTTTTTCCACTTCAAGCATTCGTTTTAACACTTGTGTTAACTGGCGTTTTCCTTTCTGAGAAATTTTGGTGATTTTTTGCAGAAATTTCAGTTTTTGAAGCGACCATTTGCCCGGGGGAACTTCAACGAAGACCTGTTTTCCCCGGATACCTTCCCTGACGATTTCCTTGACCCGATATGAGCAGGCAAATCCGGCTTGTTGAAATTCTCTCGCCAGTGGGGTAAAACTCACATCCAGGTCCGCCAGGGCAGCAAGTAACATATCCCCGCTCACGCCACCGTAACAATCCGCAAAGAGAATCCTCATTTACTTTTTCTCATTCAAAAGGCGCAGAATCAGGATGGCGAGAACCGCCGCGCCAAAGCCATTGTCCACATTGACCACCGCCATCCCAGAGGAGCAGGCATTGAGCATAGAAAGCAGTGGGGCGAGCCCTGCCAGATGCGTGCCGTATCCCACACTGGTCGGCACGGCGATGACCGGACGACCGACCAGACTGGAAACCAAGCCCGGTAGAGCACCTTCCATCCCCGCTACCGCTATGATGACATCGGCTTTTCGCACTTCATCCCAGTGCGCAAACAATCGGTGCACACCCGCAACTCCCACATCTTTCAGCATATTTACCCTTGCCCCCATAAATTCCGCGGTTACCTTCGCTTCCATCGCCACGGGCAGGTCGCTTATCCCAGCAGTTACAACCAGAATTTGCCCCTTCTCCAATGCCGGCATTCTTTCGCCAAGGCTGAATATTCTGGCTTCCGGGTCATATTGCGCTTCCGGGAAATTTTCCTTCAATTTCTCCGCCTTTTCCAAAGCAAGCCGCGTGATCAGCACACTTTGCCCCACATCACGCAATGACCGAATTATCGCCTCCAAAACGGGAACTTCTTTATCCTTGCCCCATACCACTTCTGGAAATCCCTTTCGCCAGAACCGATGCGTATCTATGATGGCTTCCGGAATTTCTACAAAGGGAAACTGCTGAAGAAATGCCACTCCTGCTTCTATCGTCATTTCTCCCCTGCGGACCTTCTCCAGAAATTCCCTCGCTTCCATAACTATCCTCACAAATTTTATCTCAATGATTATGATATAAATGGATGGGAGGCTGGGATGCAGAGAAAAAAGAGAAGACTGCGCACCGTGGAAGCCCTGCGGAAATACGGTAGAGGGGTTTTTGGCATTTTTCTCGTTCTATTCATCATTTCCGGAATTTATATGTATGGCGGATTTGTGACTACGCAGACTTCAGTGACGCAGAATGGGGTGAAGCCAGCGGCAAAGGTGGGCGATGCCGAGATTTCCTATGCTCAGTTGCAGTCCAGAACCCAGTTCAATCTTGAGCGACTGCGCAGTATGTTTTTATTTTCCAAATTACCCCCGGAGCGAAGAATCTCTACACGAATTGCTTCGCTGAATGAGTTGATTGAAGAGGAAGTTTTGATTCAGGAAGCGAAGAAAAATCGCCTGAATCCGACCAATGCGGAGATTCAAAACCGAATACAAACTGATATGAGCGCAGTGATGGGTCCTCCTCCTGAAAAAGCGAAAGAAATCTCATTGAAAACCCTCGGGCAGAGAATTCTGAAGGGCGATGAGCGCGGGAGGGAGTTTCGCCGCAGAATGCGCAGTGTTTATGGTTCTTATGCTGCATACCTGCAGAGTGCGAAGCAGGAACTTTTGCGGGATAAAATGGATGCGCGCATTATCGACCGGGCAAAAGAAAAAGCCAGAGCCGATGTCGAGCAAAAAGCCAATCAGGCGTTGGAAAAACTCAAATCCGGAACACCGTTTGAGGAAGTGGTCAAGGAATTTTCGGAAGACCCTCAGACCATCAAAGACCAAGGCGGAAAAATGCAGGCGCAGACCAGAGATATGCTCTCCGAGTCGGAGGCAAAGGAGTTGTTCACCATCCCGCTGAACGAGCCGCGCCTGCTGAAATTTCCAGAAGAAGGATATGCGGCGGTCGTGGAGGTGCTTCAACGAAACATTGCCGATTCCCCCGAGTTTCTGGCTCAGAAAGAGAAAATTCGCCAGAGCATCCTGGAAGAGAAAAAGCGGGCAGGCATTGAAAATCCTGATGTTACCGAGGAGGAAATCACCCATCGCTTTGAAACGGTGCATTATCGCCGCATTTACTTCCGCTTGGATTGGTGGAGCGAAAAACGAAAAATGATGGAGGAACTCAAAGCAAGTTATTCCGTTGAAATCCTTGACCCCTGGTACCGCTTTGATTCTCTATATAACACTTGGAAACTGAAGGAGGCATTGGAAGTGTGGAAAGAAGTGAAAGAGCTGTATCCGGAAAGCCTGGATGTGGAATATTTCTCCTGTATGCTGGCAGAGCGGATATATAATCGCGGGGTAAGGGGAAGGTTAGACCCGGAAGAAGCAGAGAAGAAAAAATCGGAACAACAAAAGAAGGAAGAAGTAGACCGGCTGAGGAATGAGATGAAGGAGCGATGCGACGCAATGATACAACTGCACGATGAGGGCGGGATACCGGACCCTTATGTGCTGATTCAATACGCTCGCATTGCCATGATGACTGCAAGATTAGATGAGGCGAAAAACCGGCTGATTCAGGCCTATGAGAATGCCGGAATGGATGGACTTTTGATGATGAACCTGGAGAATCAATTTGAAGCCCTCGGAGATAAAGAGTGGGTAGAGAAAGTGAAGAAAAGAAGGGAAGAAATTCGGATGGAACAGCAGGAAGAAGCCCGGAGATTGCAGGTTCTGCGGTGATGAAGAGTTTTTTTATCCGCACATTTGGTTGTCAGATGAACGAAGCGGATTCAATGGAAATTCGGGATTTTCTTCTCTCGCTGGGTCTTGAGGAAACCGCAAATCCGAAAATTGCGGACTTCGTTCTGGTGAATACCTGCTCGGTGCGTGACAAAGCGGAACAGAAGGCATTTTCCTACCTCGGTGCACTGGAAAAGTGGAAGGAGCAGAAGAATGGAAGAAAACTTGCCGTGATGGGTTGTATGGCCGCAAGAATTCCGCAGAAAATCACCGATTCATTTCCCTTTGTGGATGAAGTGATTCCAGGGAGGCGCATAGAAGAAATGAAAGAAGCAGTGCGGCGCCTTCTGCCAGAAGATTTGCAGAATTTGCCAGCGTTGAAATCCTTCTGGCTCGCTTCGCTTTCTACCTATGCTCCGGTCAGCATGGTTTCCGTCATCCGTGGATGCTCCAATACCTGCTCGTTCTGCGTGGTTCCTTATGTGCGTGGTCCTTCCCGAAGCGTTCCCCCGGATGAGGTGCTCCAGGTCGTTGGCTCTTATGTCCAGCGAGGGGTGAAAGAAGTTTATCTGCTCGGGCAGAGCATTCTGGACTACGGAAAGGATTTTGAGAAGCCTTTTTATCTGGAAGATTTGATGGAACGGATTGAGCAGGAGGTGCCAGAACTTCTGCGAATTCGTTTTGTGACCAGCCACCCGAAAGATGTGACGCTGAGATTGATTCAGGCGGTCAGAGATTTGCCCCGCGTGCAGGAGTATTTCCATATCCCATTGCAGGCGGGTTCTAATAAAGTGCTGAACGATATGAGACGGGACATCACTATTGAGCGTTACAAAGAAACCGTGGCAATGATTCGCCAAGAAATTCCCTCAGCAGGAATTTCTACCGACATCATTGTTGGATTTCCCACAGAGACTGAAGAGGATTTTGAGCAGACTTTGAAAGTGGTGGAAGAAATCCAGTTTGATTCTGCTTATGTGTTCAAATATTCCATCCGTGAGCATACCCTGGCCTGGGTAAAATGGGGCGACCCGGTGACGCCTCCACAAAAATCCTCAAGATTCCACCGGCTGTGGGAACGAATCAAAGCCATTGCCTATGAAAAAAATCAAAAATTTGTAGGAGCAGAAGGCGTTGTGCTGGTGGAAGGGGAAGAAAAGGGGCGTCTTTATGGCAGATTGCCTGATTTTCGTATGGTGCATTTTGCAGGGAGAAAAGAACTCATCGGCTCGCTGGTAAAAGTGCACATCAATTCCGCCGGCACCTGGACACTTCAGGGAACAGTCGTCAGGGAACAGTTCTCTTCTTATCCCTGAAGACTTACGACTGATGACTTCCACCTGCCAGGGGCAGGTGGAGCCGTTTCAACTCCCCTTGGGAATTAGGATTGGTTGAGACTTCGGAGCGTGTTATGATGAATGAAGTGAAGCATCTTTCGGATTTTAACCTTGGGGTTTAAATAAATCACTTGGGCGGGAAGAATGGAGTATTTTCTCTCCCAGATGGTGAACATAAAGCCTTGCACACCGGGGATATTTCGTGCTATTTCTAGCCACGCTTGAACATCGTTGAGATTGTCGGCGTCGTAATAATTGGCAATTCTTGATGCGGTGGATGCCTCTTTTTGCATACTCCATTATTTCCAGATGTCGGGTTTTCCCTCCCATCGCGTCCTGACCTTCTTGAAATACTCTATTCTGCCTTTGACCTTTTCTATCTCGTGAGGATAAAACTCAAATAATTCATCGCATAACTCTAACATCCATTTTTTTCTTGAATATCCTTGGTTGATTACTATATTGCTCGCACTGGCTATCTGGATTTGTCCCCAGCCTAATGCCCCCAGGGTGAGGCAATCCCATGATAAGAACTCAATGGGCGTAAAATGGACTTTCTTCACCTCAATATGAATGCCCGAAATCTCATAGGTTATCATCAGGACTACATAGTAATTTTTATCGTCTTCATAGAAACGCGCCAGCCTTTCTACGGAGGTCAAATTGGGCATATTAAATTTTGTTTCTAACCTATGAGTTTTCACATCTACCAGATAGTAGAAATCCTGGGGGTCTGTAAATGCGAGGTCAGCCATTGCCCGCCTTGCGAAACCTGCAGAGTACTCTTTAGCAAGTTTGCCAATGATGTCTTGAAAGTTTTGCTCCAGGATACCCTGAATGGCATCTCCCGTGGCTCTCGTGCTGGATATGGTGGCTGAACTCAGAAAATCAGGATATTGATTGAGGAAAGTTTGAATGGAACGCTCAATCCTTTTATAAGCCTGGGTGTAAAAAATGGGGCTTCTTACTTCCTCTTTCTCTCCTTGAAGAGCAAAGGCATTTCAGCCTTAACATTATATTTGGGTGCGTTTTTAGCCTGCATGTCTTTGAATGTATTTCTTTCCCAGAAAACGCCATCCGCATATCCTTGAATCGCAGGGTCTTTCTCTGCCATCTCCAACCTTTTTAAGGCGTAGAGACAATATTCTTCCTCTATTTCTACCATTACGAAACTTCTTTTCAGTTTTTGGGCAACAACTCCACTGGTTCCCACTCCTGCAAACGGGTCGAATACTACATCCCCCTCTCTGGAACTTGCCAGGATGATTTTTGCCAGAAGTTTCTCTGGCTTCTGTGTAGGGTGGGGAGTATTTTCTGGCATGGACCAGAAGGGAATCGTAATATCCGTCCAGATATTGGAGGGATAGGTCAATCTGTATTTCCCATTTTCAACCTCTGTCCAATCTTTAGGAATACTATTTTCACGATAAGGGGCAATGACTTTTCTCTTTAACTTCACTGCATCTGGGTTAAAGTAATAGTGGTTAGAAACAGTGCAAAACCATATATCCTCCGAGTTGTTTTTCCAATTCTTTTTTGCTCCTCGTCCCTTTTCCCTTTCAAAAGTGATTCTATTCCTGACGATGAAATATTTTTCGCAGAGAAGATGTATGGCGGAAGAGGAGCGCCAATCCCCGCAAATATATACTGATGCAGTGGGCTTTAGACACCTGAGCATTTTGTGAAGCCAGGAATCCATCCACTCCATATATTGGTTCACTGACATCTGCCTGAATGAACGGGTATGAAAATTCTTGGTCAAATTATACGGTGGGTCAATGAATAGAAGGTCAACGAATTGAGCAGGTAGAAAATCCACAACCTCCAAAATATCCTGGTAAACCACCTGATTCAAAATTTGCTCCAGTGTAACCTGCCCATCTATTTTTATTAAATTATGCCGATAATATTCCCTCTCTTTACCGGATAGGGTTAGGGTTCGGTTTCGTGGCGCTCTTTCCATTTTTCTCCCCCTGCCGATTCTTTATTTTATCACCTCATTTCCTTTTTTCGCATTTGCCCTGCTCACCCCTATTATACCTTAAAGGGAAGCGGGAACAGGGAAAAGGGAACAGGGAACAGTTCTCTTCTTATCCCTGACGACTTACGACTTCCGACTCATTACATGCATTTTACTGGTATATTTTATAATATCATTATGGTGGTGATAGAAAATGGTAAATAAGACATCCACAAAGAAGATGACTTTTGCCCTGCCCTCTAGTATAGTGAAAGCATTGCAGGAAGCGGTAAAGGCAGGGGTATTTCCTTCTCAAACCGCCTTGGTCCGCACATCGGCGGAAAAAGAACTCAAGAGAATCCGAAGCGAACTGTTACGCCAGGAGTTTCAAAAGGCGGCTCATGACCCGCAGTTTCTGCGGAATATAAAAGAGACCGAACAAGCGTTTCTGACTGCAGATTCTGAGACCGCGAGAATGCTCCCGGATGATTAAACCTCCATATCAATGGCAAGTGGTCAGCGCACAACTGGACCCGGTGAGAGGGAGCGAGCAAGCGGGAGAGCGTCCTGTTCTCATTATTTCTCACGAAGCCATCAGTTCTGCTCTTCCCATCGTTACCATTCTTCCTATGACTACCCATCGGCAGGGACGACGCATCTACTCCACCGAAGTCCTTCTTCCTGCCCCTCAATCTCTTTAATCAATTCCAGGACTTTTCGCTCGATTTCGTCCCGCACCCGGCGGTAAAATCCTATGGGCTGCCCAATGGGATCTTCGATGCCCCAGTCTCTAGCTTCCCCATGAAATGCAGCAGGACAGACGTTCTTTGCAGAGCAGCCCATGGTGATCACATAATCGAAATCTTTTAACTTCTCTGGATTGATTCCTTTAGAGCGCTGATGAGAGGTATCAATACCCTTCTCCCGCATGACTTTTATGGCATTAGGATGGACGTAGCCAGCGGGCTGCGTGCCAGCGCTCTCGGCTCTGGCCTCTAAGCCGCGCTCTTTGGCATAATAATTGAAAAAGCCCTCAGCCATTTGGCTGCGGCAGCTGTTACCTACGCAGACGAAGATTACCCTCTTCTTAAGCATTGTATTCAATTAAAATTAAATATAATCCTTGCTACTGGTAACCATGTAGATGGTGCGTCCGGCGATGTTGACGGCGTGATCGGCTACTCTTTCTAAGTCCCGAATGGACCAGAGCACCATGATGACATCGCCTGCGATCTCTTGGGCTTGCTCTTGAGTATGTCTCTCACGTGCTCCTTCGATTATTTTGCTCAGCACGCGCTTTCGCAAATCTAAGCACATGCGATCCATCTGCACATCGCGCTCAATGACCTCGGAAGCTTTCGGCACATCACGCCTGGCGAATGCATCGAGCGCATCACGGAGCATCCTCTCCGCGAACTCTCCCAAACGCAAAAGCTCCTCTTTGGGCACGAGCACGAAGGCCTCGGAGTCCATGGCATATTCACCCAAATTTACGGCTAGATCCGCCGCACGTTCTAAGTCCGTAATAATCTTAAAGACGCTCGTGATGAGCCGCAGATCCACGGCCACAGGCTGCTGCAGGGCGAGCAAATCTGTGCACTGCTTCTCTATCTGAAGATTCAGCTCATCAATGCTATCGTCCCAGGAATCTAAGCTGCGAGCTAATGCTAAATCGTGCTCTTTGAGGGCCCGAAGGGCCATATCTATCCCTTCTAATACCTTCTCGCCCATCTTTTGCACAGCCTCATCGAGCTGCTGCAACTGCTTCTGATACGCTTCACGCACCATATTAACCGAACTTTCCCGTGATATAGTCTTCCGTTTGCTTCTTTTCCGGCCGCTCGAAGATCCGTTTTGTCTCACCATATTCTATCAGTTCCCCCAGATAAAGGAAAGCCGTGTAGTCACTGACGCGGGCCGCCTGCTGCATGTTGTGGGTCACAATCACGACCGTGTAGTCTCTTTTTAGCTCGTCAATCAGATCTTCGATCTTAGCGGTCGCGATGGGGTCAAGAGCGCTACATGGCTCGTCCATAAGTAAAACTTCTGGCTCGATTGCAAGCGCCCGCGCTATGCAAAGTCTTTGTTGCTGGCCGCCTGAGAGATCCAGCCCGCTTTTTTTGTGCAGAAAATCCTTGACCTCGTCCCAGAGCGCAGCTTTGCGCAAGGCCTGCTCGACAAGCTCGCTCGTATCTCCCATGTAGCCGTTGACGCGCAGGCCAAACGCCACGTTCTCGTAAACTGACTTTGGGAAGGGGTTGGGCTTCTGGAAGACCATGCCGATTCTACGCCTGACCTCCACAGGATCGACATCGGGGTCATAGATGTGCTTGCCGTGGAAGAGGATTTGCCCCTGCAGGCGAAAGTTGGGAATCAAATCATTCATGCGGTTGAAGCAGCGGATTAGGGTGCTTTTGCCGCAGCCGCTTGGTCCGATGATCGCCGTCACGCGATGGCGCAAAATATCTAATGAGACATCTCTAAGCGCCTGCTGATGGTCGTACCAGGCGCTCAACTGCCGCGTTCGAATCACGGTCTGCCCGGCTCTCTCAATCTCTTCCTTGTCACATTGTAAACTTGTTAACTTGTGAACGGCTTTCATTACCACCGCCTTTGATATTTATTGCGCAGCAGAATAGCTGTCGCGTTAAGCGCCAGAAGCACAATTAGCAACACAATTATCCCAGCCGCGGCCACCTCATGAAACTCGCGCTGAGGGCGACTGGTCCAGTTGAAGATCTGAATGGGCAGCACGGTGAAGTAATCCAATAAATTTTGTGGCAGGAAGGGCACAAATTGCAGGGCGCCAAGCATAATGAGAGGGGCCGTCTCGCCGATGGCGCGCGAGATTGCCAAAATCAAGCCCGTCAGAATCCCCGGAGCCGCATAAGGCAGCACGTGATGGCGGATCACCTGCCAGCGCGTGGCTCCCACGGCGTAAGCAGCCTGACGAATAGAATCTGGCACAGCTCTAATCGCCTCCCGCGCCGCGATGACCGTCAATGGCAGAACGAGCAGCGTGAGCGTCAAAGCCCCTGCTAAAACGCTCTTGCCCAGCCTGAGCCCATTCACAAATAGCCCCAGACCCAAAAGCCCATACACTATCGAGGGCGTGCCAGCCAGATTCGCAATATTGATATTCAGAAGACTCGTGAGAGGGCTCTTAGGGGCATACTCCTCGAGATAGACGGCGGCCCCCACGCCCAAAGGCAGCCCGAAGAGTACCGTAAGAGTTATCACATACAAGCTGCCCACCAGAGCGCTTAAAATGCCCGCCTCTTCTGGAAAGCGCGAAGGGAAGCTCGTGATAAACTGCCAGTCGAGCCATGGCAGCCCATCGCGAAAGATATCAAAGAGCAAAATAGCGAGAAAGCCCAAGCCCAGCAACGTCGAAGCTAGGCTGCAGACGGCAAAGATCTCACCAATGCGCTTACGACGGGCCAATCGACTTTTCATTCGTACCTCTCGCGGAAGCGCCTGACGATGAAGTGGCTGAGCACGTTCATAGCTAACGTCATCAAGAAGAGCATCATACCCACGGCGAAAATCGTTCTGTACTCTAAGGAGCCGTAGGGGGTGTCGCCTAAACTCACTTGAACGATATAGGCAGTCATAGTCTCGATGGGGACGCGTGGGTCTAAGGTGAGCACCGGCCTCATGCCAGCCGCGATGGCCACGATCATGGTCTCGCCCACAGCCCGCGATAAGGCCAATATAAGCGCCGCGGCGATGCCAGACAAGGCCGCTGGCACCACAACGCGCGTGGCAACCTCGAATTTTGTGGCCCCCACGGCATAAGCCCCCTCGCGCAGATCCCGCGGCACCGCACGCATCATGTCTTCGCTCAAACTGGCCACCATGGGCAGAATCATCACACCCATCACGATGCCAGCGCTTAGTGCGTTAAAGATAGAAAGCCCGGGGATGAGCTTCTGCAGAAGCGGGGTAAGAAAGGTGAGCGCGAAGAAGCCGTAGACGACTGTAGGGATGCCAGCCAGAATTTCGAGGGTGGGCTTGATCACGGCGCGAACTTGTTCGCTGGCGTATTCGCTGAGATAAATCGCGCTGAGAAGCCCCAGTGGAAGCGCCACCAGCATAGCGATGAGACTCGTCAGAAAGGTGCCTGCAACAAGTGGCCAGACGCCGAAATATTTAGTCGCAAACAGCGGCGTCCAGCGCGTCTCAGTGAAGAATTCTTTGATAGAAACAACTCTAAAAAACTCGACGGTCTCAAAGATCAAGACGGCGATGATCCCCAGCGTGGTTGCGATCGAGGCCAGCCCGCATAAAAAGAAGACGATGCGAATCAAGCTCTCTTTGAGTGCGCGCCCCGGCGTCGCGCGCAGCGCCGGGGCTGCGGCTGGTTGTGAATACCGGGGAGTTTCGCGGGTCACTTGCAGCGCTTTTCGAGCTGGGCGATCACGTCGGGGACGGTGGCGAAGCCTGTGGGCTTGCCTTCTTTGTCGACGAATGCCGAGCCCGTGATGCGCTTATTGAAGCACATTTGGGCCAACTCGTAGGCTTTATCAGGAAACTCCACGTAGCCCACTTGCCTTACTAACAGCGTGGTCTTGCCCGGGTTGCGGCGGTCGGGCACGACTTTGCGTACGCCCTCCTTGCTTAGATAGAACGTCACGAACTGCACCATTTCTGGCTTCAGATTGACGCTGACAAGATTGGGATATATGAATATGGGGCGGCTCAGGGGCTGATAGGTGCCCTTCAGAACGTTATCGAAGTTGGGCTCGACCCCCTTGCATTCGGTATCAGAGTTGAGATCGACCTTGAGGCTTGGATCGATGGCTACCCCAATCAACTTATCTAAATTTTGTTCGAGATAAGCCAAGCCGAAGTAGCCAAGGGCATTTGTGTCACCTGCAACGGCCTGCACGATTACGTTATCGTCCTCAGAAGCCAGATAGTCGCCGCGGCTGGCCTTGGCCTTGCCCATAATCACCTCTGTGAAAAAGTCAAAGGTGCCGGAATCGGCGCCTGCTCCTGCCAGCACGAGCGGCCGGTCCGGGAAGGTGGCACGAACCTGCTTCCAGGTTTTGATTTTGCCCTCGGCCTGCGGCTCCCAAATGCGCTTGAGCTCCCCCACGGTCAGGCACTTGGCCCACGTATTTTTTTTATTGACCACAACGGACAAACCGTCGATGGCAACCGGAATTTCGATGTATTCGCTCTTGTTCTTTTTGCACCTTTCGTGCTCTTCAGCCCGAATTGGCCGCGAAGCATTTTGGATATCGGTGCGTTCCGGCGGGTTGTCGCTGCAGAATTTTTTGAAGCCTCCTCCGGTGCCGCTGATGCCAACGGTGATGCGAACCTTCTTACCCTGCTTGGTCTTTTTGAACTCCTCAGCGATGGCTGATGTTATGGGCTCCACGGTGCTTGAGCCGTCGATCACAATCGTGCCCGGGGGACTCGTGGTGCCTCCGGGTGGTTGGGCTAAAACCATGGCCGAGAAGGCCACGACTCCGATCAGTAAACCCACGCCCACGAGGCGCGCCAATCCACTGATCCACATACTTTGATTCTTCATTATTATCTATCACCTCACCCAATAAAAATATACACTTTTTAAGCAACCCTGTCAAGTGCGACGAATACCCAATTCAGTCGGCAAATCGACCTTTTCAATCAATCTGCCCAAGAAGTGGGCTGAGGCCGTGGGTTTGTTTCAATTCCCGATGGGAATGCTCTCCGACTGGAGTCGGAGAGAGGGAAGAAGGGAAAGAGGGAAGGAGGGAATCAGCCTGAAGAAACTACTCCCTTATTCGCTTGTTCCCCCGCCCGCCTTATGGCGGGCGCCGTTTCAATTCCCCTTGGGAATTAGGATTGGTTGAGACATTGCAAAATCGGGGAATTGTATCGCATTACATTCATGTTTCAATTCCCCTTGGGAATTAGGATTGGTTGAGACCCTTTCCTATCCCATTTTTATTGATTTTCGCTTTAGTGTTTCAATTCCCCTTGGGAATTAGGATTGGTTGAGACATTATCACCTCAATGGTTTGGGTTATTAGCATATATTTGTTTCAATTCCCCTTGGGAATTAGGATTGGTTGAGACTATAAATGAATTGGATGTATTTCCCTTTGATTTTGGGTTTCAATTCCCCTTGGGAATTAGGATTGGTTGAGACTTAAGTAGTAACCGTTGTTTTTCTACGAATAGTCAAATATGTTTCAATTCCCCTTGGGAATTAGGATTGGTTGAGACGGCAAAAATATGAAATCGGGGAGGAGATTCAAGCGGAAAGTTTCAATTCCCCTTGGGAATTAGGATTGGTTGAGACGAAATGCGGAATTTGCAGGAAGAGAGCGGATCCAAGTTTCAATTCCCCTTGGGAATTAGGATTGGTTGAGACTCCGACTCTCAATGGTCCTGAGTCCGCGGGAACTCGCCAGTTTCAATTCCCCTTGGGAATTAGGATTGGTTGAGACTTGATTTTCGCTTTAGTAGGTTGGAAAACTGGAATGTTTGGCAAGTTTCAATTCCCCTTGGGAATTAGGATTGGTTGAGACGGTGTGAACAGGCATCCAGACCGATAGAAGAAAGGCTTGGGCGTTTCAATTCCCCTTGGGAATTAGGATTGGTTGAGACAGAATCCGTTAATTGCATAATAGTATCTTCATACTCACGTTTCAATTCCCCTTGGGAATTAGGATTGGTTGAGACCCTCTTCATTTTCCATTTGTTCAGAAGGCGGGTTCACTCCCCATTTGCGAGCATCCCCTCTTTTCGTGCCCGAAATTTTTCATTCTTTTGCTTTATCGCCTCCTTTTACCCGATTTATTCGTAGCGAGCATCTCCGGGGATTTCTGCACACCACCGATGCTCGCCGGCTCCCTTTCACACTATTATTATATCATCCGGGGTCAGGTTTTTCTTTACGCCAGCTCGTTCTATTTGCTGAAGGCAGTGTTCGCAGAGGGAATAGAAGATGATGCTATCTTCTTCAGAATCTATCAGTTTCCGGATGGCGGACCGGAGTTTGATGATTTCTTCTTCTTTGAGTTCGCATTCAAAGACGGAGTATTGGACGGGAATCCCATAGCCGGAAAGGAGGGAATGGAGTTTGTTCCGCCGGTCATCCTCGGGGATGTCGTAGGAGATGACAATGTGGCGTTTGAACATACCGCATCACCTCACAGTAAACGGGATGTACTCTTCCAGTTCACCCTGGAGGACTTTTGAAAGGAGGCGAGCCTGGACTTCAAAGATTCTGCGGTAGGTGGCTTTATAGCCGAAGAGGGGATGTTCAATTTCGGTGAGGACTCTTTGCCCGTAGAGGCGGAAGAATTTTTCGCGTCCTGCTTCGTTGAGGTAGACTCCGCCGAGCATTTTTTGCTCAAAGTCGGAGAGGGAGAAGACGCCTTTGTTGATTCCGGTTAAGACGAGGGAATCCACGACGATGGGGCGGAATTCTTCCATCAGGTCTAAGGCGAGGTTGGGGCGACCGTAGCGTTCCTGGTGGAAGAAGCCGGCATAGGGGTCTAATCCTGCAATGGCGGTGGCGCTAATCATATCGGATAAAAGGAGGGTGTAGCCGAAGGAGAGGAGGGCGTTCACCGGGTCGGCGGGCGGTCTTCGGCTTCGTTTCTCAAAGTCAAAGGTGAAGGGGGAGTCTGGGAGTTTGGGGGGTCCAAGAGGCTGAGAATCTGGAAGTTCTGGTGTCTGGGGGCTCCGGGAGGCTGAGGAGGGGCGTTTAATAAGGAGGCCGAAGACTTTGAAGTAGGCAGAGGCGCCCGCACCTTCTATTCCTAAAAGTTCATCAATTGTAGTGATGGAAGGAATACGGAAGACCAGCCTTTTGAGGGATTCAATGGCTTCTTCAATAAGGAGGAGTTCCGGGTTATGGGATGCTGGTTCGGAAGTATCGGTTTCCGGTTTCAGGCTTCTGAGATGGCGTAAAAGGAGGGTTCGGCAGTTATGGAGTTTGCCGAGGACGAAGCCTCGGGCGAAGCGGAGGGAAGTATCGCGGTCAAAGAGCCCCCGGAACTGGCATTTGCGGGCGATGGCATTTTTATGGAGGGAAGGAACGAACCGCCCTTCATATTTCCCGTGGGTGGAAAGGTAGACGATGTCCACATTTGCCCGGAGGAGATAGCGGAGGAGTTGAGTGGAGATTGTGGCGTTGCCCACAAGGATAATCTGGTCAAGATAAGAGGCGGGGATTTTGCGTAGGACTTCGCGTGGACCGCCGGGTTTGGAAGAGGGCTTGTAGACGATGACTTCGCCATGATGTTTGGAGAGGAAGGCGCCCTGCTCGTCCACGAACAGAACCTTTCCGGTCTGGATTTTGGGGATGATGCGATGGGGTGGTTCTACCTCCTGCTTGCCCTGAAGGCGGGAGACCTCAAAGGGGAGGCAGATGGGGTTCAAGGCACAGCCATCACAACGCTCATCCGCTACCGGTTCGGGAATTTCTTCCGAGTCCAGGATTTCCCGTGCTTGCTCTGAAAACTGAAGGGTTTTCTGGCGGAGTTCAGTGGTAAATTCCACTTTTCTGCGGGATTTTGAGGCGGAGTAGTAGAGGTAGCCGAAGGGGATAGAAGCGCCCGTATGTTCCTCCAATAGCATAGCAGAGGCGCAGAGTTGAACATCGTCGTGGAGGGATTCTTTGATGGCGCCGGTTTTGTATTCAAGGGGAATAGGAGGGGATAGAGAAGGTGGATGGAGGAGGAGGGCATCCACGATGGCCACCCATCTGAGGCGTTGTGATGAGATTTTGATAGAGCGGATGTGGACGCCCTCCTCCCTTGTGATGCGCTCTCGCTCTCTTCTGCGTTCGTCTTCCAGAGAGCCTTTGAGGGTATGGACATTTTCCGGCTCCTGCCCTTCCACAGCTCGGTAGTAGAAATTTCTGGGGCAGTAAGCCACTTCTGCGAGGAGAGAAACGGGCAGGTAATCGTCAAAGAGAGAATCCGAATCCCCACCGGGGGGATGCTGGTTCGCATCCGAAATACCGTGAACCACAGCGACCACCTCCTTACAGGGAGGGAGCAAGGCTGGGAGGGAAAAGTGGGCTCCTGTTTTTCCCTGCTCCCTGAATCCTGACTTTCTTTCTTATAGAGTTGTCAAGGTTCGCACACTTCCACTATACGCTACTTTTTTTCTTCCTTTTATTTCGTGTTTTCTTCTCACCTTCACCCGATTCCGGCAAAGGAGAAAGTGCAGAGGGCAAGATAACAAGGTGTTCTCCTTTATAAGGGGTAACTACTGCGTCGTCGTGTGCTGTTCCCACAATCGTCGTTGGTTGATAAACCCCCTCATCAGGTTTATATTCAAGTGGGAAGATGTATTCAACGAGGCTCTTATCTTCAAGAACTTTTTGATGAACCCAGAATACTGTGCCTTTTCCACCATTGCTTGATAATGATTGTAGAGGAAGATAAAAAGAAGTTCTCACCTGGCGTTCAGGAACAGGGTTGACCTCCAAGATTTCTGGTTTTTCACAGACCAAAGCCAGGGATTCGCTATCACCAAGATAAACGGGTGAAGATATCAGGGCTTGTTGCAATTTTTGTAGCAGGTTGAGGTTTTCTGAAATGCAAGCGATTTCCACCTGATGAGTAAAGCCAAACTGGCGGGGCAAAGCATCGGTAGGTTTCTTGGGCTTGCCCTTTTCATCTATATTACCAAAAGCAGTTATAGTTGAAACGATGTGGCTTTTGAGAACGATGGGAGTTAGCGGTCGAGCCCAAACCCCTCCTATTTCCTTCTCTACCTGGTCCATTGTGGCAGGGGGTTCCAGGTTCTCATAGCGCTGGTGGGCATTGGCAAGAAGGCCCAAAGCTGTAGAGGGCGGAGGAAGAGGATAAGAAAGGGCACTCTGCCAGGTATAGGGAACACGGATGGAAAAGAGTGAGGAGCAATGGAGATGGAAAGTAAGCAGGTAGGACATCGTTAAATTAGATTCAGGACTTCTTCAAAAATCCTGTTCACATCAGAGACTGACTTAAAAGGAGCGGGGGGGCTACCAATTCCGAAAGAAAAAGCCTTCACCTTGTCCACAGGTAGAATTCCGGCGTATTTGAGAAGATAGTCAGGGTAAATGGGGGAAGCCGGGAAAGGTAAGGGGCCCTGGGTGGACACAGCGGCGGCGACTTCAAGAATATCCGTGTGAGGAAGGGCATGGGAAAGAGACGCGCCCATTTTGCCGGAAAGCATATCCCGATACGCCTGAATGGCGGCATTTGCCCTTTTCTTCCTGGCTTCTTCGTTAATGACGGCATTAGAAAGAGTCTCTGCCCAGCCGATTCTGGCGAGGTCCACAGCGGAAACGAAGGCATAAATTCCAGAAGCGTAGGATTTGGAGAAAATCACTAGGGCTTTTTGTTTCTCCTCCTCTTCCAGGTAAATCTGCCGGGATACTCTTGTATGCACCACCTGTTTCGAAGTAGTCTCGGTGTCCAAAGCCGGGAGTAGCCAGGAAAAGGAAACCCGGGAGGTATGGCGCCCTGTGGCTCCTTTTTTTTCCTCTTTCTTCGCTTCTTTGGCGATAAGGTAGCCGTGGACATCACAAATGGTGCAATTCTTAATGGCTTCATCCTCGGGAATCGCTACTTGAATTATTTTGTCTCCATCCTTTTTCCCGGGTCGTATTGGCTCACCAGTTTCACAACCCGCACAGAGTTGCAGGCTTGTTGCTTTTGCCAATTCGGTCATCAGGGCAAGGTGCCAGTGCTTGAGCATTCTACCCGATACCGCTGGTGCCTCACGCCTCTTGCCATCAAGTCCAATGTAGTCAATTACCCGAATGTCAGAGACATTTCCAGCCACGGCCTCATTGTTGAGGTCGTGAACATTGAGAATTAACTTTGCTGAAAGCGTAAAAAATGTCGCGGTCATATCTTTATCCCTCCTCTTCTCTATTTGTTTCTTCTTTGATTTCCGATTCTTCTACTTCAGGGGGTAAGAATTCTTCTTCTATTTCTTCCTTCTTCGCGGCATAAGAAAGCGCATAGAGTACGAGCGTGGTTTTCACCTCTTCAAAGTGCTCCGAAGCCAGTTTTAGAACTTCTTCCACTTCAGACTGATTGGGCATGTGCACTTTTCTTTCTTTATCAGGATTTGCCTTTTCCGCTCGCGCCTGTCTGAGTAGTTTGATGAGAGTCTCTTCAAAGTCATGGGTATGCGGTTTGGCGTTGCGGAGGTTGTCAGTGAAGCCATAGTTTTTCTCGTTGACGAAGAAGCGTAAAGTGCTCGCAACGCTTTTGATGGATTCATTCTCCAGAATTTCTCTGGGTATCATGCAAACCACCTCCAAAAGATATTTTACAGTTTCAGGCCATAGAGGCTTTCGCTTTTCGGAACGGTACTGACGGCCGAAGGACAGCGCAAAATTCCGTGCCTGTTCCGTCGTTCCCGCGGACAGAGCAGAAGTCAGATAACTGAGGGGCGCAATGGAGGGGAATTTTCCGAGCAGGGCAGTGACGGTCTGAACATTAAAAGGTGAAAAACTGACAAACCTGGCATGAGATGGATTATCATGAAAGCAAGTGGCACCAAGTCTTATCCGACCGGAAAAAACGGATACATGCATGGCAATTCTTTTTTCAACGAGCAGGTCTGCCGCGGAAGGAAACTTAGACAGGAAGGAGAGAGGTATTGCACTCACTGGGATGAGTCCACTGAGCCATTGGTTTTGGATGGTCCGTTGAGCAGCGCGCAACCGCTGTAGAAAGTAGAAGTCTAAGGCTTCAGCAGGAATTGGGGTGATAATTGTACTGACAAAATTTCCGGCAGAGGTTAAGTTGAATCGGAAAGCGAAATTGTGCACTCCCAGAATGCTCAGATACCCGCAAATAGAGCAAAGGCCTAAATTGAATTCTGTTTTACGGATGTTACGTTCATAAGGCATTCCGGCATGACTTGAGCCCACGAGAAATAGCCCTGATTTTCCGGCAAATCGCGGCATATTATCGTGTCCGCAGTAAGCTCTTTCTTTTGAGACTTCTTTAAGAATAGGGTTAGGTCCAAAAAGTGAAGAGAGGATTTCAGACTTAGGGTCATTAAGAGGAGGAATGAGGTTGCCATCCTTTACGGGTGGAAAATTCTTCTGGTATTTTGGCTGAATACCCGGCAGAGCATAGACTCTATCCGAAGCAAGGAAACGGTGAGCAAGGATGAGGAGCGCTTGGTGAAGAGAGTCTTTATCTCCGTGGATGAGAATTTTATACCTTTCCCCGACAGCAGTAATACTGGGTTTTCCAGATATTTCTAAGCCGAGGGTGGCAATGCCATAGGCTATTTTGGCTTCAAGGTCAGGAAAGCCAGTGCCTGGGGTATAGAGTTCTAACACAGGAATCCCCCTTCTACCAATTTTTGAACAAAAACCCAGTGCACTTGATTTTCATTTCTCTGGCTGGCAGCGCGGACATCACAGAGGCGAAGAATGTGATGGAAAACTGAAGCCTGCAATCGGCGCTGATGGAGTGTGAGAATGTTTTCACCGCGAGCCCAAAGGCGGAGTTCTCGTGCCATTGAGGTAGTATCTTGAAGAGTCAATTGCCTCAAATCAGCAGGAAAAAGATCATTTTGTGGAATATCGTTGAGTTGTTCGCACCAAATAATCCTTCCGGAAAAATCGCAGACCCAGTTTTGAACCAGGAGGACATCAGGTCTTTCCAAAGCATCAGAAACAATACCCACATCAGTGTGATGGATAAGAACAGCAAACGAAATTGGTTGGCGAATCCCTTCCGGTAAAGTTTTGAATAAATAGGCGGCTCCAATTTGGGAATGAGGTGGCGTTTTCTTTCTGTCTTTTATCATTTTCTGCCAGTTCTGCCAGCGTTCGGTCAACTTCCCTAAATCGTGATAAAGGAGCATTTTCTTTACGGCTTGCTCCCAGTCCCAATTAGGGATTCCAATGGTGCGCTTGACGATGGATTCGAAGCGAGACTTTAAAAGGTTCCATTCCTTCATCACACGGTCCAAGTGTTTTTCGTATGCCTCATCAGAAGCAGAAAGTATTCTATCCTTCAACGGTCCACTTCACCCCCTGCGAAGCGTCATAATGTTGAGGATCCAACCTGTAAGTTGAGAAAGGAAATAAGTCCTTCTTTGCTTTTTTTGTGTCAAACTTCTTGCCTTGTCTGTCCCAAGTGATAAGCTCTTGTAGTTTATCCTGTAGACCTACCATTGCAACACCATAATCCAGAGTAATAAGTTTCCTATTGTAATCTTTAGGTAGGATTTCTTCAAGTTCTTTCTTGGTTCCCACCCATACCTGAAGATATTTTCCTTCGCGAACCTGAATATTTTGAGGCTTCTCGTCAGCATAGAGGGTGGCATCAAAGAGGTCTATAAGGCTATCACATGCGGTAATATCGTCTACTCGGTATGGAAGGTTATCTACAAATTTGTTAAGAAAAGTAGGGTCGGCATAATCTCCATTAGAGTTTTCGAATAGGAAATCCCAGGTGAGTTGGAGATGTTCTTTTTCGTAGGGTTTGTAGGCTTCTGGACTTTCCAGGTCAGGAGGAATGAAAAGGTGAATGTAACCATCTCCACCGAATCGGACACATCTACCAAATCGCTGAACGAGGGAATCTGCTGGAGCGAGTTCAGTGATAAGAACATCTGCAGAAACATCCAACCCTGCTTCGCAGACCTGGGTTGAAACCACTACCCCGCCACTGCCGTCTTTCCTCAGCCGGTTAAACGCTTCGTCTTCCAGCCTTTTCCTATCTTCAGTTGTGAATCTGGAGTGAATAAGAGTAACATCTTGCCGAACTTCTCCAATTTTCTGGAACAAGTTTATAGCGCGCTTAACCTGATTGACCACGATGAGAACGCTATGTCTGGACTGGATAGCCTCCAAGGTTTTCGGTGAGATACTGCTATTGGAGACAAGGGGCTCATGATGAAGCGTGAGGTTCAGTTTTCTCTGTTTAGGCGCGGAGGTCGATTTTTCGGGTACAGGGGTGAATGGCACTGAATTCTTGAAGTCACAAAAGAGGCTTTCTGGCATCGTCGCAGTCATCAAGATTATGGGAACTTGAGCACTGCGAAGGATCTCAAGCATGGCACGCATAATGGAAAAAGTAAATGCGCTTTGATACATATGGGCTTCATCGAAAACTACTATTGATGAAGCAATGGAGCCGGCTGGAAAATCCAGATGACGCCCTACGCCCTCGGAGGCGCGAGCGTAGGCATAGACGAACTGGTCCAGCGTAGTTACAACGATGTCTGCCATAAAGAATGCATCAAATGGGTGGGCACCATGATGAACTTCCACTTTGATTTTCGGAGAGACATTATTGGCATATCCTTGAATGCGCTCACCTGTTTTGTTACAGAGAGCCTGTGTGGGAAGGACATAAATGAGGCGAGGAGCAATGGGAAATGACCCTCCAACAAATTGTCGCAGAAAAGGAGCAATAGCGGCTTCCGTTTTCCCAGACCCTGTAGGTGCGAAGAGGGCTACTGGCTCAGTAGGATTCACCCAAAGGTATTCATAAAGTTCCTTTTGGTGCGCATATGGCTCGTGGATACTGAGATATTGCTTATAGAACTCTTTAGCCTTCATAAACCTTTCCGCTTTTCGCTGGTGCGCTGGTAGAATTTGCCGAGGTCGTGGAGAAGACCTGCGAGGGCGATTTTCAGGGTTTCTTCTGGTATAGGGTCAGGCGGGTGCGGCATTTCTTTTTCTCCCCTTACTGATTCATTATTTTATCACCTGTCAAGAATGGGGCAAGGTGAAAAATCAGGGAAAACAACTTGCCAGGGTTGTGCAAAAGACTTGAGAATTGAGATGCTTCAGTCCGTTCAGCATGACCTTTAGGCAGTAGCAAGTTGGCGAGGGCGATTTTTATGTCTTCTTCACGATTTTTGGTTTCAGCCCGCTGGCTCATTTCTCCCTTCCTTCTTAACTACTTTGTAATTTATCACATGGCTTACCGGCTCTGCAAGCCCGAGTATCGAGCCTTCACTGCGTAGTCGGTCAATTGCTCCGCGTCACGAATGTGAGGGGGTATTTCTTCACCTGCTTGCTCGAGAAGACCCATGAGTTCTCCGAGGTCGTGGACATAGCGGAATCCAATGCCCCGATGCAATAAGAGAGCCTTGATGGCTTTTTCAGCCGCCTGCTGGGCATTAAAGCAAAGGTCCTCAAAATAGACATCGGGATGCACGCTCTTTGCCTGCGCAAGATTGCTTCGTGCACGGTTTAACCATTCTCTCGGGTCATCCGGTGGAAAACGTTCAGGTGGCATACACTGTCTTTCCTTCCTCGAGAGCGGATTGGATGATTAGGGCAGGGCACTTGCGGTAGCGCTGGATGTTCTCTGGAGTAACGACAATCACATCTACTGCAAATCCCACACCTCTGAGATTCCGGTAGATTTGCTTTGCGGTTTTGCGGCGATGAACCCCTGTCTTAACTACCAGCAAGTCCACATCGCTGTTTGGACCCATTTCACCTCGTGCGGATGAGCCAAAGAAAATGATTTTCTCCGGCTGGCAAGCCTCTATGACCCTGCGGATGATTTCTTTCAGTGTTTCTTCATTAAAGGTCTTCTGTTTTTTCATCTTTTCAGGTCGTGCAAAAGGGCGGTGAGGGCGATTTTTGGTGATGCGGAATGCAGAGGGCGGATTTCGGGATTGGAGAACTCGGGAATGGGGAGATTTTTGTCTTCTTTTTCCATATTCTGTGTAAATTTTATCACCTGAAAATAGAGAGTCTACAGAGTCTGAAGAGTCAGGAGAGTTTAAAGCGGGCAGTTACAGGGAAGTGGCGCCGAAGCCCATAGGGGTTTTGTAGCCGACGCCGGAGAATTCGGCGAAGGAGGCAAGGGCGAAAAGCATTTTCCGCTCGGGCTCGGAGAATTCTTTCGGGAAATGATATTCGCATTCGCCTTTGAAGCCGATGATTTTGTAGTTGGAAAAGGGGACAAGTTCAGTGTGGAGGTGGTATTTACCGATGAGGATTTGAGGGAAGAGGTGTTTGAGGTCGGGGGGAAAGGCGATGGGGCTGAAGGCGTTCCAGCGGTCTAATAGGGAGGCAAAAACGAGGGAAGGGTCGGGAAAGAGGACGCTTTTCCCTTTTTGGCGGAAGCAGGTGGGGGTGAGGAAGCAGAGGGTGATTCGTGTCTCAGGGTTTGATTGCTGGAAGATTTCTTGAAAGGAGGTGGAATGGGCTTGAACGGAATGGATTTTGATTTTGCCGGAGGAGAGGAAAAGGGAGCGTGCTGGATGTTTGGCGAGGAGAGATTTTGCAATAATTTCGGGCTGCAAACCGAAATAGTGGAGATTCAGGGTGAATGAGGCTTTTTCGGGGATGGAGAGGGCGCCTTTTTCCGGGCGATGGGGGGAAGCGTCAAGGTGAAGGGAGAAGGGTTTTTGTGGGAGGCGGTGGAGTTCGTCGGCAAGGGAGGCATCCACTTTCTGGAGGAGGGTGAAGAAGAGGGCGTGGGCTTCTTCACCGCCGTAGCCACGAAGCGTCAGAGGCTGAAGGGCGTTCAGTAAAATCGGCAGGTGATAAATTTTTCGCTCCTGTGTCATTCGCTTATTGCTTTCCTGCTAATATCCTACATCCATAAAGGGGCAGGGGCAAGGGTAATCTCACGCAAAGGTAGCAAAGATGAGGGCGCTAACTGCTAAGGCGAGGAGGGGGAGCAAAGTTAGGCTGACTGCGAGCGAAGAGACCGTCCAAAGGAGGACACGGTGTAGGGGGAGATGGATGCGGCGACGCAGGGTTTCTATTTCTATTGTTAGAGCAAGCAGGGCAAAAAATAGGTAGAAGGAATTCAATTCCGAAGGAGCAGTGGTGAACTCCTGGCGCAGGCATACTGCAAGGAAATGTTCCCACGAGGGTCCGTGTGGGGTCTGAGCGATGAGCCAGGCAATCCAGAAAGCGGGCAACAGAAGCGGGATGGTGCTGAGTGCCGCACTGACGGCAATGTTTCCGATGTTCGCATTCAGCCTCAGCCATCGACTCCACAATTTGAGCGTTCCCAGCCAGAACCAGCCAGCGATGAGGAAACTGAATGCCCACCACACCGCCTGCATCCCGGAAGACATATCCACACTTCGGGAAATATAGTAGAACAGGGGAGCGGTGAGAGCAACCGGATAAGGTAAAGGTACTGAAGTATTGGCATAAAAGGTCAAGGTGTAAAAAAGCCCCAGGCTGATGGATAAAGAGAGGTATCCGATGGAGGCGAGCACGAGAGCAATTGCTGTGGAAAATCTGGTGCTCGGTGTTCTGGGCGGCGAAGTGGAAGGCGATGACTCTTTGGCATCCATCCTTGCCATTCAAGAATATTGTAGCAGTGGGGAGTGACGGTGACCTCACGCAAAGGACGCCAGGGACGCAAAGGGGAGAAATTTATTGTGATGATATTTAGCCTGCGCGGACCTGGTGGACATGGCGAGAGTAAAGCAGGGTGTGGTATAAATAGAAAACGGTGGGGCGACTAGCTCAGTGTGGATAGAGCGCATGCTTCACACGCATGAGGTCAGGGGTTCAAGTCCCTTGTCGCCCAGGGATGGGGCTGTGGTGTAGCGGCCAAACATGCCGGCCTGTCACGCCGGCGAACGCGGGTTCGAATCCCGTCAGCCCCGTTTTTTTCTTTGTCCTATTTGCCTATCACACTTTAGCTTTTTGCTCTATTCTCCATTTATTTTGTCTAAAGATTTCGAGATGAGAATGAAAGAAAATCGGGATTGCTTTTTTGGAGAGAAGGAGGTAGAAGGCTTTAAGAAGTCATAATTTTTCCACTTTTTTGGAGGGGAAAGGTATGGCGTTTCGCAGATCAAAGATTTTCTGTCCATATTTCACGATTTTTTTCCAGTTGTAGGAAGAATGCGCGGTGGCTATGACTATCAGGTGATAATTGTTCAGCGAAGGATAGTCCAATTGAGCCGAATCGCCGATGCGCTGAAAAATCCTGTTATCAATGGAGAGGGAAGGAATATAGGGGTCGTGGTAAAAGACCGAAGCGCCCTTCTGCAGGAGTATCTTGAGCAACTCAATGGCGGGGGATTCGCGCGTATCGGCAACATTTTCTTTATAGGTGACGCCGAAAACTAATATTCGGGCGTTTTTCAGGGCGATGCCGGAATTTTTCAGGATATTGAGGATTCGGGAGACCACATAGCGAGGCATAGATTGGTTTACTGTATCTGCGAGGGCATGGAAGCGGGGATTATATTTCAGCGTTCGGGCTTTATAGGAAAGGTATAGGGGGTCAACAGGGATGCAGTGACCTCCGAGTCCAGGACCGGGATAAAAAGGCTGGAAGCCGAAGGATTTCGTGGACGCTGCCTGAATCACTTCCCATACATTGATACCCAATCGGTGGCAAAGGATTGCCATTTCGTTTGCCAGCCCAATATTTACCGCGCGATAAGTGTTCTCCAGAAGTTTTGCCATTTCCGCAACGCGGGGGCTGGAAACGGGAATTACTTTTTCCACGAACTGGGAGTAGAACAATTCTGTCAGGCGCAGGCAGGCTGGGCTGACTCCGCTGACTATCTTCGGTGTATTTGCAATGCGGTATCGGGCATTTCCCGGGTCCACGCGCTCAGGGGAATATCCGAGAAAAAAGTCCTTTCCCACTTTCCATTTTCGTTTATATTTCGTTTGATTTTCATTGAGGAGGATGGAAAGAACGACTTCTTCGGTAGTACCGGGAAAAGTGGTGGACTCAAGGATAATCAGTTGCCCCTGGCGGAGATGCTTCGCGATGATGTGCGTCGCATCCAAGATGTGGGAGATGTCCGGCTCGCGGGTTTTGGATAAGGGAGTGGGAACGCAGATGACAATGACGGAGGAGCGAGAAAGTTCGGAATAGGAGGAAGCGTGTGTTTTTTCTGCTTGCAATAACGCTTTCAGGATGTTTTCCGGGACATCCGGGATATACGACTGCCCGAGGGAGAACTGTTTCATCCGTTCAGGATTTTTATCAATTGCGAGGGTTGGAAAGCCGGCTTTTGCTATTTCTACAAGCAGAGGTAAGCCTACATAACCTACACCGACGACCGCCACCACGGCTTTTCTTTCCTGAATTCGCCCATACAAATAGCGATAATATTTCCCTTTCACCGAACTTATTTTACCGCTTCTCCTGTGATAAGGAATCATCCAAAGGGCAGAAACGACAAGCATTCAGAGTTTTGCCCAAGGGGAGCAACTCTCATGCGTACTACTTTGCGGATTTCCTGATGATTTCCTCCAGCCCTCGTGGGTTTTTCACCCGTATCTCGCATGGGCATTGGGGAATCGTTATGAGCCCTTCTTTCTCAAAGTCCTGGATAATCCGTCTTACATGCCGTTCAGATATTCTGCAGAAATGCTCCAGAAATCGCTGAGTCACCTTGCCTTATTGCTCTGCCTGAATCCGAACGGGGGAATCCAGTGGCAACTTCGCTGGGGCGGTGCCGGAAAAGATGAGTTTCGTGCCTTTACCACCACATATGACGGAAAATTCGCCCTTGCCGGATATACCGTTTGGCCCGACACGGGTAGCGATATATGGCTCCTGAAATTCGGCTCCCGTGCCTATCACCGCCTCGCCCAAAGGACTTTGCCCCTGTCCCACTCCCCGACCCCCAGACTCCAAGATTCTACGACTCCCAGACTCTAAAACCTTGAATAACCCTTGAAAAAAAAATCACCCTGCCGCGCTACCACGAGGGCGTAGAATACCTCCAGCCCGCTTTTTGGTTCCCCCGTCATCACCACAGCCTTGCCACTTGAATCTGGTATCCGCTCCGCACCATTTCCTCGATTCGCCTACCGAGGTTCTCGTCCAGTTTGAACTTCATCCGCCTGATTTGAGAGGAATCTCCACATACCGCTCCCGGGACATCTCAGCGCCGTAGGCGATGCAGGCACGAATATCCTCCTCCGTAAGGTGCGGATACTCCTGAAGACTCTCGCCCACGCTCATTCCTTCGGCAAGCATATCCAGAATCAAAGACACCCAGATGCGAGTGCCCAGAATGCAGGGCTTCCATCCCTTTCACCAATATCCTCTTAACATAAGGAACGAAATTTTATTGCGGACATTTGGTCTGTTTTTTCAGTTTTTTGCTAAATGAGTTTTTGGATGGTGGAATGACTTTTGCAGTAAACTGTCAAGCGAGGCGCAGTGGCGTCAAGAACAGCATTTTCATCCCTGACTCCGCCTTTCAGAGGGGTGCCTGCGACAGTGGTGCTAAAGCATCGCTCTGCATATCCCGACTTGTTTATCGGGTGTAGAGGAGAGATTGGTATACGCTGAGGGTTTTTTGAGTGAACTGCTGGAGGGAGAAATGTGAGGAGGCAAGCTGGAATCCGGCATTTCCCAAACGATTTTTCATCTCGGGGTCGTGCAAAAGGGTTTGGAGGGCGTCAGCGAGGGCGTCAGAGTCGCCGGGAGAGAATAAAATGCCGGTCTCGTTGGGTTTTACGAGATCCAGGACACCTCCATGGGCAGAGGCGACCACCGGTTTTTTTAAAGCCATTGCTTCCAGAGCACTTCTGCCGAATGCTTCCGGGATGGAGGAGGGGATCACCACCACATCAACGGCGCTGAGGTATAGGGGCACATTTTCTGTAAAGCCGGTAAAGCGGATATATTCCTCCAGTTGATATTGTCGTATCAGACTTTGGAGAAATTTGTGGTAGCGCCCGTGTCCTTTAGAACTGCCGACGATGAGGCCATAAATTGGGATTTTTCTCTGGTGGAGGATGTGGAGGGTGTGGAGAAAAAGAGAGTGTCCTTTTGTAGGGGAAATGCGGGCGAAAATACCTGCGACGAAAGCATCGGGCGGCAAGTGAAATTTCCGGCGCAGTTCTTGAATTTCTTGCTCTGAAGGTGGTGAAAACTCTTCCAGACTGATACCGCGGGGAATGACCACGATTTTTTGTGGTGGAACACGGAATTTCTGGATGAGATGGTCTGCTACTGCATTGCTGACAGCGATGATTTTTTCTCCGAGGACCATTGAGCGGGAGAGAAGATGTGGGCGGTAAAATCCGTGGGCAGTAGTGAGGAAGTGCACTGAGGATTTCCGCGTGGCGAGATAGGCAACCCAAGCGGGAACGCGGGATCGGGCGTGGACGATTTCAATGCTTTCCTCGTGAATGAAACGCTTGAAACGAGGAAGGCAAGAAAGGGCGATGAAAGGATTTTTTGAGCCGATGGGCAGGCTCAAATGAACGCCGCCTATTTTTTCAATCTCTGCAACAAGCCTTCCTCCACCGGAAACCACATACGCTTTTGCTCCTGATTGGATGAGCGCGTGGGCGATTTCCACCGTTCCTCGTTCTACCCCTCCGTAATTCAATTGCGGAAGAACTTGAAGAACCTTCATTTTGATTTCCTGCGCTTGTTCAGTTTTTGAAATCCCCCTCCATCCGTTTTATAATTATCATAGCGATGTGCGGGATTGCTGGAATTCTACGATTTGACGGGGAGAAAGTAGAATCTTATCTGTTAAAGCAGATGGCGGAGAAACTGAAGCACCGCGGACCGGATGGGGAAGGGTATTATGTGGACTCTGGGCAACATTTCGGTCTGGCTTTCAGGCGACTTGCCGTTATTGACTTAAAGACGGGAGACCAGCCAATGGGCAACGAAGACGGAACCATCTGGATTGTTTTTAATGGAGAAATCTATAATTTTCGGGAATTGAGGCAAGAATTGGAGGAGAAAGGGCACTGGTTCAAAACTCGAAGTGATACGGAAAGCATTATTCACGCTTATGAGGAGTGGGGAGCAGAGTGTGTAAGGCATCTGCGGGGAATGTTTGCTTTTGCCATTCTGGATTTGCGGGAAAAAAGGGTGTTTTTCGCTCGTGACCGACTGGGGATTAAGCCGATGTATTACACTTTTCAAAACAGGGTCTTCGCCTTTGCTTCAGAATTAAAAGCACTTCTCGTACTTCCATTTTTCTCCTTTGAGGTGGATATTTTTGCACTGGTGGATTATCTGCGGTTTGGTTATGTGCCCTCGCCGCTTTCCATTATTTGCGGAATTCACAAATTACCGCCGGCACATTGGGGAGTTGTAGATTTTTCGCAAGCAGGAGGCTCTGGGTCCTCTTTGAAATTGCATCGGTACTGGAAGTCGAACTGGCAGGTAGACGAATCAATTCCTTTTGCAGAATGGGTGAAATTGCTGGAGGAGAAACTGATGGGGAGTGTAGAGAGCCATCTGATTTCCGATGTTCCGCTTGGGGCATTTTTGAGCGGGGGGACTGATTCTTCCAGCGTGGTGGCTTTTATGGCGAAACTTGCGGGCAGAGAAAAGGTGAAGACATTTTCTATTGGATACAAAGAGCGTTTTTTCAATGAACTTCCTTATGCTCGTTTGGTGGTGAGGCGATATGGAACGGATGCTGTGGAACGCATTCTGACTTCTGCTGACCTTGAAGATGGGATTGAGAGGTTGCCAGAAATATTTGATGAACCTTTTGCCGACCCTTCCGCACTACCTACTTTTCAGGTTTCCCGTCTGGCAAGAGAGCAGGTGAAGGTTGCCCTATCCGGTGATGGAGGAGATGAATTGTTTGGGGGTTATGGAAGATATCGCAAAATTCTGCAATCCGTTGAGCGGACTTTTCTGCGCTCACTGGTCCGGTTTCATCGCTCAGACCTGAATCCACTGGAAATTTTTGAGAACAGCCAGCGCATATATACCGATGCGCAGATTCTTGAAATTCTACATCCCAAACTTCATTCTTTCGTTCAGCGTTCTGAATATTTTCAGAAGTTTTATGAAGAGGAGAGTGGGCGGGATTTGCTCTCCGCCTGCCAATGCATTGACCTGATGACATATTTACCTGAAAATAATCTGACCAAAGTGGACCGGGCGAGTATGGCAAATGGTCTGGAAGTTCGCGTGCCCTTTCTGGACCATCAGGTAGTGGAATTTGCAGTGAGGATTCCCTCCGCATTTCGTTTGAAAGGGAGGCAAAGGAAATATATATTGAAGAAGACGATGGAAGCCCATCTTCCCCACAGAGTGCTCTACAGGAAGAAAAGGGGGTTTTCTATTCCCCTTCGCCTCTGGATGCGGGGAGATTTCCTGAAAAAAGTGAAAGAAAGCCTGCTGAGACCGGAAATGAAAGAGTTTTTTAATGAACAGGGAATTCTCTGGTTGTTGCAGAAGCAGGCGCAAAATCCTCGCCGGATGTCTCAGCGTGTCTGGGCACTTTTTTTCTTCAGTCAGTGGCACAAGTGCATGCATTTTGGGTGAAAAAGTCAGCGCTTTTGAGACAGGGAAATCATTAGAATATCAAAAATCTCTTCAAGTAGAGATTTAGAACACTCTGGCGTTTTCATTATTATCACTTCACAATGGCGTCTGCACCACCTGGTGGAAAACCTTTGCGATAAAATAGTAGTAGTGAAGGGGTTTCAGGATTACACCCGGGATGAAGTTCGTGGGATTCTCAAAAAGGTGAAATTATCTCCTTCTCTTGCGGATGTGCTTTTTTTCCGGGCATATAGAGGAAATCTAACTTCGTGGGGAGTGATGGACGATTTTTCGCCCGGGAAAATTCGGATTTTTGAGGAGTATCTACCGCTCATAAAGGCAGAGATTGCGGAAGAGCGAGAAGGTCCGGATGGGAGCAGGAAATATGTGGTGCGATACAGAGATGGGAAGGAAGTGGAGACGGTTCTACTAAAAATTGGTCTGGGCAAAACGCTGTGCATATCCACGCAGGTGGGATGTCCGGTAGGATGTCCATTTTGTGCGACGGGAAGGATGGGTTTTTATCGCAATTTGACTGCTGGGGAAATCGTGGAGCAGGTTCGGGTGGTTTCGCAAAGGATATTTCCGGAGCGCATCTCGCGGCTTGTTTTTTTCGGGATGGGTGAGCCTTTTATCAATTATCGGGAAATGCGGAAGGCTTTGCACATTCTGATGGATAATGCGGGTGCGAATTTTTCTCGCAGGAAAATCGCTCTTTCCACGGTAGGGATAAAACCTGTGTTGGAAAAGTGGACGGAGGAAGGTCCGGAAACAGGGCTGGCAGTTTCTCTGCACGCGGTGCGACCTGAATTGAGAAAAAGGCTCATTCCTTTTGCTGGCTGTTATGAATTGGACGAATTGCTTTCGCTGCTGAGGTGGTATACCAATGGAAGGGGAAAGCAGAGGAAAGTGATGATAGAATACGTGCTTTTGAGAGGGGTGAATGATGGTCAGGGGGATGCAAAGAAATTAGGGCAGATTTTGCAGGGGATTCGAGGAAAAGTGAATGTAATTTGTTACAATCCTGTGGAGGGAGCGCTATTCATTCGTCCTGAATGGGAAGAGGCAGTGGCTTTTGTGGAAGAAATCCGCCGCAGTGGTTTTCCCGCATATTTACGGGAGAGCAGGGCGTTAGAAATAACTGGCGCCTGTGGTCAGTTGATGAGAAATTATGGATAATAATCGCATTTTAGCCAGAATGTTTGAGCGCGTCGGTGATGCACTGGAAATTAAGGGAGAAAATCAGTTCAAAATTCTGGCGTATCGGAAAGTTGCCCGTGTGCTGAAGGATTTGCCCAAAGATGTTTCGGAATATCAGATGGAAGGTACACTTTCTCAGATTCCAGGCGTTGGAGAAGCGATTGCGAAGAAAATTGAGGAATATCTTGCCACGGGAAAGATGAGCAAATATGAGGAGGAGGTGGCAAGTTTACCGGCGGGGCTTTTTGAAATCCTAGATGTGCCGGAAGTAGGACCGAAAACGGTGAAATTGGTTTATGAGAAATTGGGCGTTACTGATTTAGAAGGATTTCGCAGAGTTGTGGAAGATGGGAGTCTGGCGAAGTTGCCCGGGATGGGGGAGAAGAAGGCAGAAAACATCAAGAAGGGGCTTCAATTTCGGGAGGCGGCTGTGAAAAGGCTGGCATTGGGGGAAGCCCTTCCGATTGCGGAGCGAACGATGCAGAGATTGCGGCATCTTTCCGGGATGAAGCAAATTGAAGTAGCCGGCAGTATTCGTCGCTGGAAGGAATCCATAGGAGATATTGACATACTCGTGGTTACCGAAGTTCCGGAGCGGGCGATGGAGGAGTTTGTGAAACAACCGGAAGTTACAAGGTTATTGGTGCAGGGGGATACGAAGTCTTCCATCATACTGGAAAATCGGGTGCAGATGGACCTTCGTGTGGTGGAGCCTTCGGCTTATGGGTCGGCGCTGGCATATTTTACCGGTTCCAAGGCGCACAATGTGCGGATTCGCGACATAGCAAAAAAATTGGGTTTAAAAATCAGCGAATACGGAATTTTCCGTGGAGAGAAGAAAATTGGGGGGGAGAAGGAAGAAGAAATCTATGATGCGGTGGGATTGCCTTATATTCCGCCGGAATTGCGGGAAGACCGGGGAGAAGTGGAAGCAGCAATGGAGGGGACGCTTCCGAAGTTGGTGGAATTATCAGATATTCGGGGCGATTTGCATGTGCATTCAAAATATTCCGATGGAACGCAGAGCATAGAAGAATTGGTAGCGGAAGCGGAGCAAAATGGGTATGAATACATAGGGATAGCCGACCATTCGCAGAGTGTGAAATGGGCGCATGGCATGTCAGCCGAGCGGATAAGCAAGCAGTGGAAGGAGATAGACGAGATTCAGAAAACCGCCAGGGTGCGTATTTTCAAAGGGGCGGAGGTGGACATTCTTTCTGATGGCACAGTGGATTATCCCGAAGAAATTTTGCGGGAATTGGATTTCGTGATACTTGCGGTGCATATCGGCTGGAAGGACAATACAGAGCGGATTTTGAAGGCAATGGACCATCCGCTGGTGCACGCATTATCCCATCCGACTGGGCGTTTGATCAATCAGCGGGAACCCTATCCCCTTGACCTGCAAAAAGTTCTCAAAAAGGCGAAGGAGAAGCAGATTTTTCTGGAATTGAACTCGCATTATCTGCGTCTGGATCTGGATGATGTATGGTGTCGGGCGGCAAAGGAAATGGGCATTCCAATTTATTTGGGCACAGATTCTCACGCTCCGGGAGGAATGGCGTTAATGCGCTATGGTGTGGGGCAAGCGCGTCGGGGCTGGCTGGAAAAGGAAAATGTGCTGAATACGCGCTCTTATTCAGAATTGAGGGATTTATTTCGCCAGAAATGAGAGAAAGCATTTTTTCTCTCTGCGGGAAGTTGCGTCAACAAAATGCCGGGGCCCGGAATTGAACCGGGGACACATGGATTTTCAGTCCACTGCTCTACCGACTGAGCTACCCCGGCGACCAATATGGATTATACAGCGAATCATCTCGTTCTGATTAGAGAAAGATTTTATGGAGAAGATACCTGAACCGTTCACTTTGGTTTTAGGCGGGGGAGGAGCAAAAGGATATGCCCATCTGGGTGTTTTGAAAGCACTGGAAGAAAAGAAGCATAAGCCTTCCCTGGTGGTTGGCACCAGTATGGGGGCTCTGGTGGGTTTTCTGTATTGCACGGGCATTCCTCTGGAACGGATAATTGAAGGAATGGAAAGAATCAGCAAATGGACATTTTTCTGGCTAAGTGAGTTTTCCCCGTGGTCGCTGATGTGGTTGTTTTCCCTCGGACCTCTGGAGGAAAAGCTGAGGAAGGAGACAGGGGACCCGCGGTTTGAAGACCTGCCTATCAGGCTTGCAGTGGTTGCAGTGGAGGCACACACAGGAAGGAAGCACATTTTTCGAGAAGGGAATGTAGTAGATGGAGTGCTGGCAAGTATAGCGGTGCCGGGATATTTCCGCCCGTTGAAGCGCAACGGGAAATTCTGGGTGGATGGAGGATTAATTGAACCTCTGCCGATTTTATCCGCGCGGGAACTGGGAAAGGCGTTTATTGTGGCGGTGGATGTCTGGAGTAGAAGAGATACGCCACTTTATTCTCTCCATCGCCCGTATAATCTTTTCACCGCAGCTGCATATTCCATAGATATTTTGCTGCTCACCCTGAATCAGCAAGCTCACCAATATGCCGACCTGCTGATATTACCGAATTGCTCTGATATCCACTGGATGCATTTCCACCGGGCAAAAGAGGCAATCACGCGGGGATATGAGGAAGCGAATGAGGTGCTATCGGATTCGTTATGAGTGATGTGCAATTTCTGGAGGAGAATGGGCACATCCGCTGCGTTCCCGGATGCCTTCTTCCTCCAGACCTTCTGGAGTGCATCAATCGGTATATGCGGGGAGGTTTTGTACCGGATTTTCATTTCTATCCGCTGATACGGGCATTAAAAGCGGAATCCATCTCTTATTCTTTTTCGCCGGAATTTCACCGCAAACTGGAGCAAATTAAGAAGAAGTATCTGGTGACTCTGGGCTGGGAAGATAAGCGGAGATTTTTTCTGCAATTTGATGCGGAGCAATTGGACCCGATTTTGAAAGCCATTGCTTCCCGCTTCGCCGATGTGCAGGGCAAGATTAAAGAGGAAAGGCGGTTAGGAAATCTATTAAAAAAACTGAAAGAAAAGGGCGCAGGCATTGAAATTACCAGTATAGCGCAAATGAAACTAAACGATTTGAAACGAAGAAATACTGTGGCGCTCATCTGGAAAGATGGATGGGTGCATATTCAAACAGACAAGACGTTGCGGAAGGCGCTTCTGGAAATCATTGCCCGATATACGGAGGGGAATCGTCTTTCAGACCCTCTGTTATTTTTTCAACTCAAGAAGAGGCTGGACGAGCGAGAAGGCTGGGTTGAAGTGGAAGATGCGGTTTTGCGTTTTTTAAAAGATTATGGGAAGAGCCACATTTCCGTCATCGTATCGCAGGGATATTTCAAGCAGATAGAAATTGTGTTTCATCCAAGTTCATTTCCGGAAGGATATAGAAAAGTTCTTGCGCCTTATATGGATGATTGGCATTTGCTGAAAGATTACCGGGAGTTGGAAGTTATGACGAGCCAGTTGCGTTCTGCAGGGTGCTCGGTCCGCGTGGACCCTGAAGTTCTGCATCTCATTCAGGAGAATGCGCATATAGCGCTGGGAAATCTTTCGGTGGCTCTGAAACACGCTCTTTACCCATTCCAACGGATAGGAGCGCTTTTTCTGGTCACCCGGCAGAGGGCGATTCTGGCGGACGATATGGGCTTGGGCAAAACTGTGCAAGCCCTTGCTGGCATTTCCCAATTGCTGGAGCAGAAAAGAGCCTCACGCGCGCTCATCTTCTGCCCGGCAAGCCTGAAATATCAATGGGTTCGGGAGTGTGAAAAGTTTACTGACCTGACCTACAGCCTGATCACAGGGAATAAAATACAGCGGGAGGAAGCATACGCCAAGCCTGCGCAGGTGTATGTGGTAAATTATGAACTGCTTCTGCGGGATTTTGAGCACATTGCTCCTTTAGCCGGAGAAATCATTGTAATAGATGAAGCTCAGCGGATAAAGAATTATCAGACGCAGACCCACAAGCGAATGAAACAACTGCCGGCAAAATATGTTTTTGCCCTCACTGGCACGCCGATAGAAAATGAACTGATGGAACTGTATACCATTCTCCGCTTTGTTTCTTCTGATGTTCTGGGCACTAATGTCCGCAAATTTATGCAACGCTATGTCATCCGGAATTTTTTTGGAGGTATTCAGGGCTATCGCTATGTGGATGAGGTTCGGAAACGAGTGAGTTCGGTTATCCTGAGAAGAACGAAAAAAGAGGTGCTCCAAGAACTTCCTGATGTGGTGGAAAACATTTACTGGGTGGAAATGACGGAGCAACAGCAAAAGTTCTACCGTGAAATTCGGAATAAACTTTCTCATCTGCTGAGCAAAAAACAATTTTGGAGTAAGCGTGAATTGCACCAGGCATTCGAGCAACTCACTTATCTGCGGGAAGTGTGTGATAGCGCGGAATTACTGGATGAGGAGAAAAAATCTTCTGCCAAGATTTCCGAGATTCTGCAGATTCTGGACGAATTATTGCGGACTGAGCACAAAATTTTAATTTTCAGCCAGTGGGAAAAGATGACGCGAATCATTGAGCGGGAACTGGAGAAGAAAAAAATCAGTTGTGTGCGATTTTATGGGGAATTGAGCGATAAACAGAGGCAGGTGGTATTGGATACTTTCAATGAAAGAGCGGATATTCCGATATTTCTCTCTACGGATGCTGGGGCGTACGGGGTGAACCTGCAGGTGGCGGATGTGGTGATAAATTTTGACCTTCCGTATAATCCGGCGAGGCTGGAGCAGAGGATAGCCCGGGCGCATCGGTTCGGGCAGAAAAAAACCGTCAATGTCCTTCACCTGATCACTCCTCGCTCTGTGGAATCCGGTATGCTTCGCCTTTTGTATCGGAAAAAGAAACTCTTTCAGGACCTGATAGAGAAACTGGATACCCGGGAAGTGCTGGAAACTGCTCCCGAAGCGGCGGAACTCATTGAACAACTTCTCCAGGGCTGATTCCCTTCCCCGTTGCCTCTGATGCTCAATAATTATTTATTATATAAAAAATTGATATAGGTCAAACTTTTTGAGTATTATGTTTGATACCGTTGGTTTGGTGAGGGCTGGATGGGGGAGAGAAAATACTGGAGAACCCCTCTGGATATAGAGAAAGCCCGCAAGCAAAAGGGCAGGGTAATTATCCACGAGGAATGGTGCAAAGGATGCGAATTTTGCAGTTTTTTTTGTCCACTGGATGTGTTGAAGATGAGCGAACGGTTCAATTCTAAGGGGTATCATCCGGTAGAGGTGGTGGATGAAGAAAGCTGTGTGGGATGCAAGTTATGCGAATGTATTTGTCCAGAATTTGCCATCATTGTGGAATGTGATGTGAAGGAGGGAAGATGAAACGATGGAAGAAGTGGTAAAGCCCGGGGTATATTTCTGGCTTGGAGACCATGCAATAGCCGAAGGAGCGGTGGTGGCAGGTTGTCGGTTTTTTGCAGGTTATCCGATTACTCCATCTACTGAGACGGCGGAGCGAATGGCGGAACTTCTTCCCGCCATTGGCGGTGTGTTCATTCAGATGGAGGACGAACTGGCGAGTTTGGCTGCAGTGATTGGCGCTTCCTGTGGAGGTCTGAAGGCGATGACGACTACTTCGGGTCCGGGCTTCAGCCTGATGATGGAACACATAGGGCTTGCCGCGATGCTGGAGGTTCCCTGTGTTGTGGCAAATGTGATGCGAGGAGGGCCTTCTACCGGCCTGCCCACACTCGTTGGTCAGCAGGATGTTCTTCAGGCAAGATGGGGCTCCCACGGGGATTATGAACTGATTGCCCTATGCCCAAACTCCTGCCAGGAGTCCTTTGACCTGACAATTGAGGCATTTAATCTTGCCGAGCAATATCGGGTACCCGTCATTCTTCTTGCGGATGAAATTGTCGGACATATGACGGAGAAGGTGGTTGTGCCGCCCATATCAGATATTCCTTTGGTGGAACGAAAATGGTATACTGGTCCTGCACCATATATTCCCTATAAGACCGATAGAGATGAGGAAATTCCGCCTATGGCGATGCCGGGGAAGGGATATTATTTTCATATGACCGGATTGACGCACGATGAACGGGGTTATCCTGATATCACGGGAGAGGCTCAGGAAACACTCGTTCGCAGGCTGGTCAATAAAATTCAGAAGAATGCGCACAAAATATACCGATATGAAGAAAAATTCCTTCAGGATGCAGAAATCGTTGTGGTATCGTATGGGATTTCTTCAAGAACTGCGGAAAGGGCAGTGTTTGAGGCGAGGGAAAAAGGTATATCAGTGGGCTTATTTCGGCTAATCAGTCTCTGGCCATTTCCGGATGAACGAATTTATGCTCTTGCCCGGCAGGCGAAGGCAATGGTAGTGGCAGAAATCAATGCGGGTCAGATAATCAGAGAGGTTCAAAGGGCGGCAAAGAAAGATATGCCCTTTGTGGGCGTGCACCGCATGGGCGGGGAGATTATCCCGCCTGAAAGTGTGCTGGAGGCGATTGAGCAATGCAGGAAACCTGTGAGCACGAATTAATCAAGTATTTGCGAATGGAACGCCTTCCGCATATCTGGTGTGCCGGATGCGGTCTGGGGATTGCTATGTCTGCGTTCCTCAGGGCTGTGGAAGAATCTGGAATTCCGCAGGAGAAAGTTGTGGTGATTTCCGGAATTGGATGCACTGGTCGAGTTGCCGGCTATGTGCGGATGGACTCTTATCATGTGACCCATGGGAGGCCGGTGCCCTTTGCAGTCGGGTTAAAACTGGCGCGTCCGGACCTAACGGTGGTAGTATTTTCCGGCGATGGCGATATAGTGGCAATTGGTGGGAATCATCTCATTCACACTGCCAGAAGGAATTTTGATATCACAGTGATTTGTTGCAACAATTTCAACTATGGAATGACCGGGGGTCAATTCGGGCCGACCACGCCATTGCACGCAAAAACCACCACGACTCCTTATGGCAATCTGGAGCATCCATTTAACCTGGTACACCTCGCCGCTGCGGCGGGCGCTACTTATGTGGCTCGCTGGACGGTCTTCCATATGTTCCAGATGCAGAAATCCTTCCGCGAGGCAATTCTGCACAAAGGCTTCTCTTTTGTGGAAATTATTTTTCCCTGCCCTGTGGGCTTTGGTAGACCGAATAAAATCGGCGAGGCGCTGGATGAAATGAAATATTATCAGACGCATTCAGTGGTGCGGAATTTCTCTGACCCGAAAGAGGCTGAATTGAGTTTTCATGGGCAAATTGTGGTAGGAAAATTCGTTCAGGTAGAAAAACCCAGTTATCTTGAAATTTTGAAAGAAGTGGAAAAGGTGGCGATGAAACATTGAGAATTGAGGTCCGGTTCAGCGGTTTTGGTGGTCAAGGAATCATCTTAATGGGATATGTGTTTGGCAAGGCGTTGTCCGTTTATCAGGGCTTGAATGCGGTTCTTACCCAGAGTTATGGTCCTGAAGCGCGCGGAGGTGCCTCAGCGGCAGATGTGGTATTTTCCCCTCTTTCTGTGGATTACCCCAAAGTGCGTAACTGCCATATTCTGGTCTGTATGTCTCAGGATGCCTATTATTCCTATCATCATCTGCTACAGGATGGGGGGATGCTCCTGTATGACTCCCATCTGGTGGAAGTTCCAGTGGATAAAAACGAAGCAAATTGCTTCTCTTTCCCTGCCACAGAACTTGCGGAGCGAATTATCAAGAAGAAGATTACTGCCAATATGATTATCCTCGGAGCCTTGTGCAAAATTTCGGGCTTCCCTGGAAAGGATGCTCTGGAAGAGAGTATTCGCACCTCGTTGCGAAAAGAATTTGTGGACTTGAATCTTTCTGCGATGCGACTTGGCTATGAAGAGGCAGGCAAAAGGGGGTACATCTATGAAATTCGACTCCCAATTCCCGCGTGAAGTTGCCAGTATAATTGGAGGATTTGATTTTGTGATGTGCTATCAGTGTGGAAAATGCACCAGTCTCTGCCCGGTATATCTCCAAAACCCTTCGCTATTCCATCCGAGAAAAATTCTGGAAAAAGTTCTTCTCGGAAGGCGAGACATTTTGAGAGAAAAAAGCATCTGGCTATGCACCACTTGTTATGAATGCTTTGAGAATTGCCCGCAGAAGGTAAATCTGGCTGAGGTATTTGTTGCATTGAGAAATCTTGCGGTGCGCGAAGGATATGTGCCAGCAGAATTGAACAAAGAAGTGGAACAGATTTCTCAATCCGGTTACATCTATCCTTCCGCAGAGCAAATTCGGAAAGTGCGAGCAGAACTTAATTTACCTCCCTTGTCAGTGAATGGTAGCCGTCTGCAATCTATAAGACCGAAGAAGCAGGAGATCGCAGTAAAATGAAAGCCGTATTGTTCCCCGGGTGTCAATTTGCCTTTCGCTATCCGTATATTGAACGCATCAGCCGTGAAGTGTGCGCCGATTTTGGACTGGAGTTTTCCGACGAGCCGGAATTTTCCTGTTGCCCGGACCCGGTAGGAGTTCGCTCTTACGATAGCAACCTCTGGCTGGATTTAGCGGCTCGAAATCTTGCTCTGGCGGAAAAAAAAGATTCACTCCTGGTCACCTTCTGCAATGGATGCTATGAAACCCTTCATACCGCTTCGGTGACGCTCAAAAGTGATGAGAAGAAAAGAAAAGCAATCAATGAAATTCTGTCCTCTTCGGGATTGCAACTCTCCGGAAAGCTGGAGGTCAAGCACATCGCAGAGATTTTCTACAACCAAATAACTCCTGAACAGATTCAAAAGAAGGTGAAAATTCCAATGACTGGATTCGTTTTTGCCGCTCATCCCGGATGCCACCTGGTTCGCCCTTCCAATGTAGCAGATTTTGACCAGCCTTTGCGCGCGCAATTTCTGGATGTGCTGATTGAAGCCATTGGTGCAACCTCCATAGATTATCCGGAAAAAATGAATTGCTGTGGGCTGACAATTTTTTATTACGACCGGGAGCTTTCCACCTCAATGGCTTTTGATAAGGTTTGCAAGGTTCAGGATACGGATGGAATTGTTGTAACCTGTCCTTCCTGCCTTCTGCATCTGGAGACTTCGCAAATGGCGAAGAAAGGAGAGAGGAAAAAGGAAGTGCCCATTTTTTATTATTTTGAACTTCTGGCGCTTGCGATGGGGAAAGACCCCGAATGGGTGGGAATTTCCCGCCATCGTTTGCCCACAAGGGAATTTTTGAAAAAGTGGGAGGAAAGGAGAAATGTCCCTGCCTGAAGATGAAGTCAGGATCGGAGTATATGTGTGCCACTGTGGTCTGAACATTTCCGGAGCGCTGGATGTAAGTGATACTGCAAAATTCGCCGCTACTTTGCCTAATGTGGTGGTGGCAAAGGATTACCGATATGCCTGTTCCGACCCAGGCCAGGCGATGATAAAAAACGATATTCTTCAGGAACGGTTGAATCGGATTATTGTTGCCGCCTGCTCTCCGCGAATGCACGAAGTCACATTCCGAAATGCTTGTAGAGAGGCAGGTTTGAACCCATACCTGTTTGAAATGGCGAATATTCGAGAGCATTGTTCCTGGGTGCATCCTCAAGACCGAAATAGGGCAACATTGAAAGCCAAAGATTTGATCAAAATGGCTGTTGCCCGTGCGCGGTTTCTGAAACCGCAAGAAGAGATGGAAATTCCGATTAGGCGTTCTGCTCTGGTGATTGGTGGTGGAGTGGCAGGCATTCAATCAGCCCTGGACCTGGCAGATACCGGCTATCAGGTGTATCTGGTGGAGAAAGAATCTTCCATAGGTGGTAGAATGGCTCAACTGGACAAAACTTTTCCTACAATGGATTGCTCCATTTGCATTCTGGGACCGAAAATGGTGGAAGTCTCAAGGCATCCCAATGTCACCCTCCTTACCCTTTCGGAAGTCAAAGAGATTGCCGGATATATTGGAAATTTCCAGGTGAAAGTGTATCAAAAGCCGCGGTATGTGACCAAGGATTGCTCGGCATGCGGGGATTGTGCCAAAGTATGCCCGGTTTCTCTATCTAATGAATTTGATGTGGGGCTGGCATACCGCAATGCGATATATATGCCCTTTCCCCAGGCTGTCCCTGCCATATATTTGATTGACCGGGAGGCGTGTCTCAGCCGGGGTCCTATTGGATGCCACAATTGCTACGATGCCTGTCAACTGCAGAAACAATGCATTGATTTTGATGAACAGCCAAAAGAATGGAATCTGCAAGTAGGAACGATAATAGTGGCAACAGGAATGGATGTTCTGGACCCTGCGGATTTGTGGGAATACGGCTACGGGAAATATTCAAATGTCATCACTTCGCTGGAATTTGAAAGGTTGATCAATGCTGCTGGTCCCAGTAAGGGAATGCTTATTCGCCCCAGCGACCAGAAAATTCCCCGCAGGGTTGGCTTTTTGCAGTGTGTGGGTTCCCGCACTTTGCGCAGTGGCGTGCCCTATTGCAGCAATGTCTGCTGTATGAATACTGTGAAGGATTCTCTCCTCATCAAAGAGCACTGGCCTTCCACCGAAATTTATGTTTTTTATATTGACATCCGCGCCTTTGGTAAAGGATTTGAGAGCCTGTATCGCAGAAGCAGAGAAGAGGGAGTGATTTATATCCGCGGTAAACCTTCCCGCATCATTGAAAATAACGATAAAACTCTGACCATTCTAACGGAAGATACCAGTTTGGGCGAACCGGTGGAAATGGATGTGGATATGGTGATTCTTTCCACCGGTCTGGTACCAAGAAAGGATTCCGAACTGGTACAGAAACTTCTGGCGCTTGCCCGAACGGAGGACGGTTTTTTCCTCGAGGCGCATCCGAAATTGAAGCCTGTGGATACTGCAGTGGGTGGTGTGTTTCTGGCAGGATGTGTTGAAGGTCCAAAAGATATTAAGGATAGTGTGACGCAGGCGAGCGCCGCTGCTGCACGGGCAGGGATACTGATGGCGAAAGGGAAAGTCACAGTGGAAGCGCTGACCCCAATGCTGATCAAAGACAAATGCACCTATTGCGGACTGTGTGCGAAAGTCTGCCCTTTCCATTCCTGGATATTTACTCCGGGGGTGAAAAAACTGCCTGAATTGATTGCTGCTTCCTGTCAGGGATGCGGTGCCTGTGGGGCAGAATGCCCTTCCGATGCCCTGTATATGCGGCATTTTCCTGATGAAACCATTTACGCAATGATAGATGCGGTGGCTGAGGAAGAACCGGAAACGAAGATATTATGCTTTGCCTGCAACTGGTGCTCTTATGCGGGAAGTGACCTCGCCGGTGTTTCCCGGATTGTCTATCCTCCTTCGGTACGCATTGTCCGAACTATGTGCTCCGCCAGGGTTTCTGAAGAGTTTGTGCTTTATGCCCTGAAGAAGAAAATCGGTCTGGTGCTTGTTTCTGGATGCCACATTGGAGATTGCCACTACAATTATGCGAACTTAAATACCAAGCGGCGGGTGGAAAGATTGTGGAAGCGTCTGGAGAAGAAAGGCGTTGAGACTCAAAGAGTTCACCTGGACTGGTTTTCCGCCGCAGAAGGACAGCAGTTCGCTCGGAAAATTGCCCAAATGGATGAATTGCTCAACAATATTCCACAGGAGCAAATCCGCAGAGAAGCTGAGATTCTTTCGGAAAAAAGGCGGGTTGCCGCCGTCGCCGCTTAATTTTACCCCTTGGATTTTTATGATAGGATGATAGGCGGTGAAGCGACTCCATCCATTTGAAGGGTTTTTTGTATTTTTCCTGATTGTGGGGATTTTCTTTCTCCTCGCACAATATCGTCCACCCCTTTCGGTTTTACAGGGAATGCTGTTGTCTCACTTGGGAGTTTTTTTCTTGCTTCCATTATTTTATACACTTTTACGCGGAGTTTCGCTTAAAGAAATTTTTCCACTGCGCTGGGCGGGATTTCGGGTAATTTTTGCGGGAATTTTTGGCGGATTGGGTGCATTACTTACCGGCTTTGCCATTATAGACATTTTTTTGCGGCATTTACTTCCTATTCCGGAAGAAGTCCTGAAGGAACTTGTGGAAATAGTGCGCTCCCAAACACATGCGGAAGCGGTACTGCTTTTTGCCTTGATCCCGGCGGTTTTTGAAGAGTGGTTGTATCGGGGATTCCTTTATCATTCCCTGCGCTGGCGTTGGGGCGTTATTCCTTCAGCCATCCTTTCGTCTTTGCTTTTCGGGATGTCGCATCTTCAACTGATGGACGATTGGATGCGTGGTATGACCACCGCCTGGCTCGGATTCGTTCTGGCTCTGATGGTGGAGCGGTTTTCTTCTCTTATTCCAGCGATGATTGGGCATTTCTTTGTGAATTACTCCGTAGTCCTTGTGGTATTTTTAGAAAACCCCACCCTGACAGGTTTAGAACCTGCAGGTCCTTTGATAAGTTACTCTTTCCTCATATTTGGGGCAATGATGTTATTTATCACATTTTTTGTCGTGAAGCCTTTCAAACGGCGCTGAACTTGGCAATTGCTTCTCTCTCGCTAAAATCTTGTTCACCCGTGGAAACCTCTCGTAGAGGAGTCCAGATGGGCAAAATTGCCAAAAGTTTACTTCAGTCATCAACCGCCCCAAAGGCGATGTTTCTTTTGAGCGGTCCGCTGGGTGTCGGCAAAACGCTTTTTATTCGCGGTATGGCAAAAGGGTTGGGATGCTCCGAGGACAGGGTTCGGTCGCCTTCTTTTCTCACTGCTCTATGCTACCCCGGCAAAATTCCCTTTCTTCACATTGATATGTATCGGAAGATTCTGCCTGAAAAAGACTTGCTCTCCGAGATGGAAGATTTCTCGGGAGTAATTGCTGTAGAATGGGGGGAGAAAATCCGAGCAATGATTTTTCCTGATTACCTGGAAATTAGTATGCAGTTCGCAGGCAGGAAAAATGAGCGAAAAATAGTTTTCACGGCAACAGGTCATCAAAGTGAAGCCATTCTAAAAAGGTTCCAGAAAATGGTGCGAAAGGGGAAATGAGGAAAACCCCTCTGTTTTTCGGAGTGGATACCGCTTCCCGAATTTCCTCGGTCTGGCTTGGCTATCCGGACCGTTTGATTCTACAAATCGGCTTTCCACAGAGGAGTGCTATGGAATGCTTACCGGGAAGTACAAAAACGCTATGGCAGAAATCCGGGATTTCCCCAGCCGAAATCGGTGCATTTGTGGTAAACAGAGGACCTGGTTCCCTTACGGGTATCAAGATAGGGATTGCATTTCAGAGCGTGTTGGGAAAAATTTTCCGCAAACCTGTTCTGGGGATTTCTGGCCTGGATGCTCTGGCTTTCAGTCTAATGAAATTTGCGCAAACGAAGGACACCCTGATTATTCCGGTAATCTCGGCAGTGAGAAATGAGGTGTATTTCGCTTTTTATGGGAAGGCTTCCCCTGTTCCCAAGCGGTTAAGTGAATATCAGCGTATGGTTTCAGCGAATTGTCGTCTGCCACAAAAATACAGCAGGATAGTCATTGGAGGAGATGGAGCGGAAAATCTTTCTCCCTTTATTCTGCCGGAGATTCGCGTAGAGAAAATCCTTTCCCTGCAAATTCCCACTGCTCTTTCTTTCCTGGTTTGGGCGCGAAAAATGTGGAAGAAAGGAAATTTTGAAGAGACTGTGGAGCCCTTATACATTTATCCTCCCCCCATTCACCTAAAACCCCGGCAGTAAAGCAGATAGATTCCCTGAACGACCAGATGGGGATAAAAATGGGAAAAGTAAGGGGCAAAATGCTCTGCCATTCCGCCTGAGCATACCATTGAGATATTCCCGAATTGTTCCGTGAGCAATTTCCTCCATTTTTCCACAATTCCCTGAAAAGCAGAGAAAATTCCGGATTCTACTCCTTCTTGCGTGGATTTTCCGATGGCAACAGGCGAAAAGTGTTGTGGAAAAGGAAATTCTGGAATGAGAGCGGTTTTTTCAGAAAGCGCTTCCCAGCACGATTGAATCCCGGGAAAAATCCAGCCTCCGATAAATTCATTGTTTTGATTCACTATGGACACTGTAAGGGCAGTGCCAAAAGAAAAAACAGCCACAGGAATCCCGACCAATTCTTTTGCCGCTTCACAGGCACAAAGGCGGTCTGTTCCCACCAGACCTTGGTATCGGTTATGAAAAGAGAAGGGTGCGTCAGGTGTTACTGTGAAAATGGGAGAAAATCTTTCTGACCATAGTGCTTTAATTTTTTCCTCCGCTTCCAGATTCACGGAAGCGAGGGCAATTGCAGTAATTTTTCCCCACGCGTCGGAAACGCTGGCTTGCAGGGTTTGAGGCTCAACATCTACGGGAAAGTTCCAAACGTAGACTGGCTGAATTCGGGAGGAGAATAGAGCGACTTTTAATGAAGAATTGCCGATGTCACAGGCAAGAAGCATACAGAAAAGACATCAAACCCTGCGGACATATTCCCCTGTGCGCGTATCCACCTGAACGACATCTCCTTCTTTAATAAACAAGGGCACTTGGATCGTAGCACCGGTTTCCAATGTTACCTGCTTTGTTCCACCGGAAACGGTGTCTCCTCTAACGCCCGGGGGCGCTTCCACCACCCGCAGTTCTAAAAAGGTGGGCAACTCAATGCCAATCACCTTATGCTCAACCACGAGCAGATATACTTCGCCATTTTCCTTCAGAAATTGCAAGTTGGTTGCAATAGTATCCTGATGGAGAATGGCTTCTTCAAAAGATTCCGAGTCCATAAAATGGAACTCTTCACCGGAGCGATATAAAAATACGGCAGATTTTCTCTGGAAAAATGGGCGCTCAATATCCTCATCCGCCCGGAGATTTTTATCCTGTACCGCACCTGTTTTCAGCGATTTTAGGCGGGTTCGAACGAACGCATGTCCTTTCCCCGGTTTATAGTGCGATGCTTCTACTACCAGATAATACTCTCCGTCCAAAGCAATCATCATTCCGGAGCGCAGGTCATTCGTTGAAATCTTTGCCATATTTACTTTTCTTCCGCAGAAGTGAGCAGGAGAATGATGCCGTCCTGGATTCCATCAGGTCTGCCAAATACCACCCGGCGCGTTTTTGTCAGTTCCCCCAGTGACAGCCCGCGGGTGCCAAAGGTATCCAGATCACAGTCGGAAATATCTCCTACTCTGCCATTTGGAGGTTCGTCGCAGTCGTCATTATTGATATTTCCGTCCATATCCGGGTCCCAAGCATCCATCATCACTTTATTGGGCAACCCAGATTCTCTTCCTATTGTTCCGTAGGCAATGTCATCACAGGGCAAACCCCGAAGGTCGCGATTGCTGGGATTATCACATATGATGTCCCTTCCAGCAGTGTAAAAGGAACCGTATACTCCGAGGAGGAAATGTTCTCCGAAAGCGGCGCTTTCACAGTCAGGAAAATTGGGGTTTTGATATGGTTGGGGCTGACCAATGCAATTGGGCTGTTGCGGTTTGATGCTCCAGGAGCGATAGATGAGCATGCCGGGTAACCAGTCTGCGGTCTGTGTATATCCATCGCCTGCAAAATAAAGCATTCCCATACGCTGGCTGGGAATCGCGGCCACGGCGCCAATCGGAGAAGAAGGGAAATTTGGGTCGGGCAGAATGTTTCCCATCGTGCTGGGTTGCCCAAAATCGGAACATCCAAATCGGGGGTCATTTTGCAATACATAGCAGAAGGCATCGGTATTGGGTAAAAATGGATTTTGTGGATATTCCCGAAGGTACCCATATCGGATGAGTGGGTCTAAAATCATCCAGGAAGTTGAGGTGGCTCCATACTGCAATCGGCTATCCGGGACAATTCTTTCAGAAATGCGGCAATCCTGTCGGATATTGAACGCAGTCGTCCTCGCTGTTCCCGGTATGGTGCACCAGGATGTATCATTGCCTCCCCAGAGGTAGCCGGGATAGTATCCATAATGGTCATTCGCATATCGTTCTAATCCATGATTGATAGTGGCAAGATTGGCACGGGCTTGGGCTTCCAGAGCCGTATTTTTCGCCTTCATCAGATTGGGAACCGCTAAGGCAATGAGAATGCCCACTATGGTGATAACCACAAGCATTTCAATCAAAGTAAATCCGCGTTTCATTTTCTTCCCTCCTTTTTAAGCCAAATATTCACCTAATTTTCTTTTCCTTGCGGGAATGTGCAGTTTTTTAATGGCTTTATCCTCAATCTGCCGGACGCGCTCCCTGGTGATGCCCAGGGCGTTGCCTACCTGTTCGAGGGTTTTTGGATTGCCGTCATCCAGACCATACTTCATAATCAACACCTGTTTTTCTCGGTCGGTCAGAAAATCATTGATCAATCTCAATAGGTCCTGTCGCATAATATCTCTCTCCACGCCCTCCTCCGGAGTAGGGATTGAGGTATCGGGGAGGAAATCAATCATCGTGCTGTCATCATCTTCACTCATTGGTTTTTCGAGAGAAATCACTTTTTGGGCGTGGATGCGAATATCTTCAATTTTCTGAACTTCCAAGCCCATTTCGTCTGCAATTTCCTCATTGGTGGGAGGTCGCCCAAGTTTCTGTTGCAAATCGTTCACCACTCGCTTGAACTTATTGATGTTCTCAAACATATGCACCGGCTTGCGGATGGTTTCCCCGTAATCGGCTAAAGCCCGGCTAATTCCCTGTCGTATCCACCAGGTTGCATAAGTACTAAATTTGAATCCTCTGCGCCAATCAAATTTTTCCACTGCCTTGAGAAGCCCCAGACATCCTTCCTGAATGAGGTCAATGAAACTCAATCCCCTTCCCATATGCTTCCGGGCAATAGAAATGACCAGGCGGAAATTCGCTTTACACAACTGCTCCCGCGCATCCATATCTGACGCGGGAAGTCGGGATAAAGACAATGGCATTCGTTTTCCATTTTCCATTGTATATATCTTGCAGGTGGGAGGAACCCGAACCATAACAGTCTCATGACCGGGTGTTAAAACTTCCAGCCAATTTTCCTGTTTGGGCTTGAGCGGACGTCCCCGCTTTTTATGTATCCGAACCGGCTCAACCGTCCGAGTCGTCTTTTTCACGATTAACCCGCGGAAAATTACTGGCGCTGACTCGTCAATCGTAGTAAGTTTACTGAGCGTGATTTCTGCTCTTCCCGGCACACTTTCTGGAGCGCGGATAATTGTCCATGCGCAAACTTGCAGAGGCTTTAAGGAAGTCACCACACCTTCAACCTGAATTTTTCCTTTCTCAATTCGCTTTGCCAATTCTATCTCCTCTTCGCGAGTGAGTAATGCCTCTTGAGACATCTCCTGCATCGCATATTTTGTGGTTTCCTCCAGAGGAAATTCCGCCTCCTCCATTTTTTCTTTGAATGGCCTTCTGCCTCTGCCCCTTTTTACGGGAACAGTTTCCCGCTTCTCCAGTTCCTTCCGCGTGACGATTTCAATTCCCAAGCGTTCAAATTCCTGAGCTATGTTCAGATACTCTTCAAAAGGGATTTCCTCTAATACCTGCGTCAGGTCTTCATAAGTAACTACCCCTGTGCGTTTCCCCTTGCGGATTAATCCTCTCAGTGTATCGTATGCTGATCCAGTATCTCCAGTTAAAACTTCTTCTTCTCGTTTTTTCATTTTATTTCCCCTCTTTCAATATATATTTTATCGTAATCATATCTTCTTGCTCATATATGCAGAATTTTTCTGAATTTCCTTCTCCCAGTAATCCAGCAAATCTGCAAGCGTCTGACGAAAGGGAATAAGAGGTTGCCATCCGACCTCCTGTCGAATTTTGGAATTATCTCCCACAAGAACAGGAACATCCGAAGGTCTGAATTTCTGCTGATTCACAACGATTTCTGCTTGTAGTTGAGCAATATCCAGCAATTCGTTTAAAACCATCCCAATCTTATATCCTTTCCCGGAGCAAATATTATACGCTTCTCCCTTCGTACCCTTTCGGAGGGCAGAAACATAAGCAATTACCACATCTCGGACATCGGTATAATCCCGAATAGCATCCAGGTTGCCCACCTCGATTTGAGATTTTTGCAAGTAGAATTTTATCCGAACAATCTGGTGAGCAAAATCCGAAGGTGCAAACATTTTTCCTCTCCGTGGACCCTCATGGTTGAATGCTCGGGCGCGAATAATGTGCATTCCATACGACTGAAAATATTGCCAGCCCAACAAATCCTGCGCAACTTTGCTCACGCCATACGGGCTCAGCGGCCGCAACGGCTGATTTTCTTTAATCGGCAGTTCGTGTGGATATACCAGTCCGTATTCTTCACTGCTTCCAGCAATCAGCACCCGAGCAAATGGGCAGCACTGCCGAATGCTTTCCAGCAGGTGCACTTCCCCGAGCACATTCGTGTGCAAAGTTTCGGCAGGTGCTCTCCAGGATGTGGGAACAAAACTCTGGGCGGCAAGATGATACACTTCCTCTGGTTGGCTTTCCATCAGCACCTGTTGCAAACTGCGTGCATCCAGCAAATCCCCTTCCACAAGTTTCAACTCTTCCAGTATCCCTTTGATATGTTCCAGAGGGCTCCTTCTACGTATCATTCCCCATACTTCTTCTTTCTGGTGGAGAAGGTATTCGGCAAGGTGGCTTCCGGCAAAGCCTGTGATTCCAGTAATTAAAACCCTCAACGGCTTAAGGTAAAAAAGTAGAGTTTTCCGTCTTCATTTCCCACGACCAGCATTTTTCTGTCATCCAGCCACACTGCCGGAGACGCAAACCAACCCTCACCCCGAATCCTGTGGAGAATTTGTCCATTTTCTGAATCCACCAGTGCCACTGCATTTCCTTTTTCCTTGGAAATGGAAAGAATTAATCCCTTTTTTCCTGACAGGATGCCGGAGGCATATCCATCTACCTGTTGCTTCCACAGGAAATTTCCATCCAGGTCTACCGCATATACTGTGGAACCCGCGGAGAGGAAAATCACTTGCCCTGTGGTGGAAAGCGCCCAATTCCATGGAACATCTTTCAAATCTGCTTCAATGGGGAAATCCATACTCCACAACTCTTTTCCACCGAGAGAAAATAGATGGAGACGGACCGTTTTGGGTCCTCGGGAGAGGACAACGAAAGCGCGCCCAGGAATTCCCATCACTCCTCCAAAAAACGGCTGACCAAGAGATGCCTTCCACTGCACACTGCCCGTTCCCGAAAGCAATCCATATATCATTCCGGAAGAAGTTGCTATGTTCAGTAAAGATTGGGTCATCGCAGGAACCATGCGAAGCGGGTCTATTCCCTCCCCTAAAGAGGTTTTCCAGTTTATCTCTCCCTCCCGGTTCAACCGATAAACTCCTCCGCGAGCATCGGCGAAATAAATTCCCTCTCCATCCGTCATCGGCACGGTGGGAGCATCATCCAGGGGATAACTCCATTTTTCTTTACCATTTTTGAGGTCGACAAAATGGATAAATGGTTCAAGCCCTGCGGGAAAAATTCCCATCGTGTCCACAATGCAGAACCCTTTTTGTTGAACAAGTAAGGCTTTGGGGAGGTTTTTTTGCCAGAGCAGTTTCCTATCTGAAAGGGACATTACACCTACCTGCCCTTTTCGGGATGCGATATAAACCAGCGCAGAAGTTCCCTCCAGTTGAAAGGCGATGGGCTGGGCAAAGAGTCCTTTCAATGGAGCCACTGCCTCTGAATGCGCAAACCAGAAATCTGTGAATTCCACAGGAGCATAATTGGTATGCTCGGCATTCCCTCCAAAATTCTTCACAGCAAGAAGAAAAAGGTAAAAAAGCATTATGAGGCTTCCGAGGCTTTGCGTAGAACCTCTGCTCGGTCGGTTTTCTCCCAGGTTAAATTCAGGTCTTCTCGGCCAAAATGCCCATAAGAGGAAAGAGGCAAATAAATCGGCTTCTGCAAATCCAATTCCCAAATGATACATCCGGGTCTGGGGTCAAAGTGTTCGCGTACCAATTGTTCAATGCGCTCGCGGGGAATAGTTTCTGTGCCAAAAGTTTCAATGTTTAGAGAAGTGGGATGAGCCACGCCAATGGCATAAGAAAGCGATACTTCGCACTGCTCGCAGAGACCGGCAGAAACCAGATTTTTTGCGATATACCGCGCATAATAAGTCCCGGACCGGTCTACTTTTGTCGGGTCTTTCCCCGAAAAGGACCCTCCTCCGTGACGGCAATAGCCTCCGTAGGTATCTACGATGTTTTTTCTCCCGGATAATCCAGTATCTGCGGATGGACCGCCTTTCACAAAACTGCCTGAAGGATTTATCAGAATTTCCGTGTCTTTGGTGAGCAACTCCTGCGGAACGATTTTCTGAATGACCTCCTCTCGAATCCCGTCTTGGAGAGTAATTTTGTTCACTTGTGGTTTATGCTGAGCAGAAATCAAGATATGCTCTACCGCGATGGGTTTATTCCCCTCGTATCGCACCGTCACTTGGGTTTTTCCATCGGGGCGAAGGAAGTCCAGAATCTTCTGTTTCCGCACATAAGCCAATCTTTTTGCTAAACGATTGGCAAGGGTAATCGGCATTGGCATTAATTCTTCGGTTTCTGGGCAGGCATAACCAAACATAATCCCTTGGTCTCCGGCGCCCAGCATTTTCATCGGGTGATTTTCCCTTTTGCCTCCACGATATTCCAGAGCCATATTCACCCCAGCAGCTATTTCTGGGGATTGCTCATCAATGCTGGTGAGAATTCCACCGGTTTCGCTATCAAATCCATCTTCTGCGGTGACATATCCAGCGGTTTTTATTACCTCGCGAGCGACTCGTGGAATATCCAGGCGAACAGAAGTGGTAATCTGCCCGGCAATAAAAATCATGCCCGTTACTGCCATTACTTCCATAGCAACTCTCGCGTCATGATCTTCCGTTAGAATTGCATCCAGAATTGCATCAGCAATGCGGTCACACAGTTTATCCGGGTGCCCTTCGGTCACGGATTCTGAAGTGAAGACATTCCTAGATGATTTGCTCATTTTTCTCCTGCTGTCTGAAACACCAGACTTTTCCAAATTGAGGCAAGGGAAGAGACGGCAGAAGCAATATGACTGGCTCGGCAAATGAACGAACCAGCAACAAGCCAGTCTGCTCCTGCTTCCACTACTTTTTTCCCATTTTCTACATTGATTCCTCCATCCACCTCAATTTTCACTGGAATCCCCTTCAGCAAAATCTGCTCTTTGAGTTTCTGCACCCGCTCCACTGTGGCTGGAATAAATGATTGCCCGCCGTATCCTGGATTCACCGCCATTAAAAGGATAAAATCCGCGAGCGGAGGAGTAGTCAGCACCTCATCCAGCACATTCAAGGGTGTTCCGGGATTGATGGCAACTCCAGCGGCAATCCCTCTTTGCCGTATTTCCCCCAGAACCCGATGAATGTGTTTCGTTGCCTCAATATGAACGGAAATCCATTTTACGCCCTCCCGATAGAATAGGCTCAAAAGCCGCTCTGGCTCATCTACCATCAGGTGCACATCCAGCGGAAAACCATAATATAGCAGAGATTCCAGCAGGGGAGAGCCCAGAGTGATGTTGGGAACGAAATGTCCATCCATCACATCAAAATGGACGAAAGAAACTCCGCTTTTGAACGCTTCCTCCAGAATTTCCTTCAATCGGAATTGATCCGCCGAAAGAATTGATACTCCTATCATCCCACTACATAAAATTGTATATCACAGTGGACAGGGATGGAAGGATAATTTTTCACTAAAATTGCTCGGAAAATCATTTCATCGGTTAGGATACTTCAATAGACGCAAACGCTCAGCAATTGGAGGATGTGTGGCGAAAAACATCGGACGAAGCGTTGCTTTTTCCTCTTCCTGACCACCCAGTTTTATCAATGCCGAGCGGTATACCTCGCCAAAAAAAGAGAAGGCATACTGGTCTGCGCGCTTCTCCATATATCGGGAAATCAGAAAAAATCCTGAAAGCCCTAAAATCAGGTAAAGTAGCAGTGCCCATTCTCTGCCGGTCAACTGCCAGAAATCCACCAGCATATATAAACCTGTCAGAACTGGAATGAGATATCCCGCAAGCCAAAAATTATGTTTCTGGCGGATATGCGCCACTTCATGAGCCACAACGCTTGCGATTTCTTCCTCGGTCAGATGCCTCATCAATTCTTTGCTCAAAAAGAGGTAATGCCACCCGGGAATCCAACCGGTAACAAAGGCGTTCATCACCTTTTGCGGAAATCCTTCATAGGTGAAGATGCCACGAAAGCCTATACCGGTGCGTTCCTCTACTTGCCGAATTGTCTGAAGAACCGCCGAATCCTTCAGGGCAACGCCTGAGAAAAACTTCCGGATAAGAACCGGACCGGCGATGAGAGAACCAAGGAAAATCCCAATGAATGTGAGTATTTGATAGATTTCGCTTGTGGAAAAAGGAAATAAGAGTAAATAAAGCCCCAAAGGTAATGAAAGAACGGCATAACCTTTAAGCAGAACGGTGAAATATTCCGCCCATCTCCGCTTCTCTTGCTCTAAATAAGCGTAGAATATGGAGGAGCGCAACAAGGTGAAGGAGAGCAAACCCATTAGGTACAGCGAAATGCCACTCCATTGCAGAGCAAAAAGAAATTCAAAGGCAGAAAACACATTAGACTGCAGGGTATAAATCAGCCAATATATCCAGAGGAACATCAAAATTCCTGGAAGCCAACGCGGGAATATCTGAGCAGGTATCCCTTTCCCCAACCCTCTCAAAAGGGGCAAAATACCGAGAATAAATGGAAAAAGAAATAATATTCCTAATTCAATAAAACCTTCTCTGCTGAGAGTAGCCATAAATTGCTCTGTTTCCGTAAATGTGCCTCGGTAGATTTTGTAGTTCGGACCCGAAAGGATTTCTGGAAAAAGGGATGGTGAAGAGGAGTTCCCTGCAAGAATTTCCATTGGTGGAAAAACCAGCACTTCTACAAATAATTCCGCAGAGTCATTCCAGAATTCCGGGTGAACGTGCCAGGTGTTCTGAAGCAAGAGGAGTTTGAGATATTGCGAATTGTTTTTGACTGGAAGCGGTTTCTCTCTGGTTTTCCACTGTTCCTGCCGGATGTGTTCCTCAATTTTCTCTTTGGGTTCCATATCTGGAATCCAGACTTCAACGCCCTTGCTGTGCACGACGAAGTACAAGGAGTGAATCTGAGCGCACAGAAAAGTAAAAAAAACCCAGAAAGGAGGCATTCTCTCCCAGCCGTTATAATTGTATCGGATGGTTAGTTAGTGTGATTTCGGGAGTTTTACTTCTTTTTCTCGGAGCGGTGGAGAAGTGGGAAGGGGTAAATTCTACGATATTGTCGGGTGAAGAAGTGGTTTATGAAAGCGAGGGAACCTGGAAATTCAGTTATCCATCAGGATTTCAGGTTGGCGGTCCAGTTTTTCAAACTTTCATTTACCGAATTGAAATGGCAGAAGAGGGGGATGAAAACGAGGAAAACTCGGATTTATCGGGAAAAAAAGATAATTCCGATACGGAGCGAGTGTATTGGTGGGAGATTCTGGATATTTCTTCGCGTATGGAGGCGGAAGTTTTTGGAGGTTGGGAGATGCGCTATATCTTGCGTTCTCTTTTCCCTGAAGAAATTTTTTTTGGCGGAATGTCCTCCCGGCTTTCTAATGGGAAGGAACTGCCCATACGCGTTCGTTTTCAGTACCCACCCGGAGCGGAGCAGGAAGTGCCTGAGAAGGAGATTTCCTCCTTTGTTGCTCAGCATTTCTATTTTTTGCTTCTTGGAGGGGATTTGCAGAAATTCAGCACTTTCCTGAAGAAAGAAAAGATTTCCTTGCCCGATGGGGTAAACACAGAGGCATACCGATACGAATTTCGCAGGGAGAAATGGGAAATCCCTGCGGGGAAAAATAAACGATACCGCATCAATGTGGTAGCAGATTTCTGGCTCACCCCTGAAGTTCCCACTGCTCTGGCAAAAGGGAAAATTAAGTTGATTTCTACCTTCCTTTTAGGCTCAGATATTTTGAGGGAATCATACACCCTTTCTCTGAATATGGATTTTTCACTAAAAGAATTCAAAAAGGTGCAGGAAGAAAGCCGGTGAATTTTCTCCCCGTTGCCGGATTTTTGCTTGCAATCCTTGTTCCTCCCCCTCCAAAAGTAGAAGGATTTTCTCTGATTCCCAGTCCCTCCATCTATGTGGAATACGAAGGATGGGTGGAATACAGCGCAGAAAAAATACCATTTCGTCTCCGCTCGGCGGTAATTTCAGAAGAAACGCGAAAGGACATCCCCTATTATTGGGTGGAGCATAATTTCTTTGAGAAAAATGAGAAGGGTGAGGAGGAGGGTAGTCATATCAAAGCCCTAATAAAGGTTTCTGATTGGGAACGCTATTGGAAAAATCTTCGCACTCATTTGAAAAAAGCAGAGGAGGTGTGGTTACTCACTGCTGAAGGACAACTGCGGAAGATTATGGAGCCTGCTGAGATGGAAATGATATTGCCTCTGCTCGGTCCGGGTTTTGTCCTTTTTCGCGATTTTTCCAGAGCACTGGAAAAGAAATATACCGAAAAGAAGGAAATTGAAGTAAAAGCGGGAAAATTCCAATGCTTCTTAATTCCTTTTGATTATGCGCTGACGGACCAGGTGGAAACGGACCTGGGCATCAAAGTGTTAGAATCGCGGTATTTTGGTTTATTATGGGTGTCCAATGAAGTTCCTTTCGGCATTGTAAAAGCCACCTATATAGTTCAGCACACTACCAGGTATGAGATTGAAGGAGTAAAAGTACCTGCTCATCGGGAAGAAATGAAGTTTGAATTTGAACTTGTGAAGAAGGGTCAGAACGCTTCTTCTCTCCTTCTAACGGCGAAATAACCAAAAAGAATCAGCAGAGCAAGATAACTGAGCAGGGAGGGGAGGGGTTGAGTAAAGAAAGGAAGGGGTGGTTGTTCCGGCAACAAAGCAGGGAGACGAACGGAAAGAGCCACGAAAAATAAACCGAGGATAGCATCGCCTGCCACAAGGCCTGAACCGAGGAGGATTCCTTTGCGGGAGTTTTGAGTAAGGTGAGCCACAATACCGCCGAGTAACAGGGAAGTAGAGAGGCGCAGAGGAAGATATAACCCAACTGCGAAAGCCAGCGTGGGCAAGCCAATGAGTTCCACCAGCAAAGCCAGAACCGCACCGATCAGGATCAATCCCCAGGGGAGTTGCCCTTCAAAAATCCCGCGCACCACGATAGATATCAGGGTTGCCTGCGGCGCAGGGAAAGTTTCACTTCCCAGACCTTGCCCCCCCGTTTTAGCCGCGCTTTGAATAAGAAATAAAGCTGTGCCGACGAAAATCGCTGGCGTCACTACTCCTATCAGTTCGCCAATTTGCTGTTTCCACGGCGTAGCGCCCACCAGAAATCCTGTTTTCAAATCCTGAGATAAATCTCCCGCCATGCAGATGGCAATGCATACCGCCGCTCCAAAAGATAGCGAAAGTAAAATTCCTGCTGAGCCCCGGATTCCCAGAGCATGGAGAACCAGGCTCATCACGACTAGAGAGGCAATGGTCATTCCTGAGACCGGATTGGACGAACTTCCAACCAAGCCCGTCATCCGGGAAGATACCACCGAGAAAATAAACCCGAAGACGAAGGTGCCTATAATGGTGAGCAAGTGATAGGGTAGGGGGCTGATAGTCATAAGAATCAGAGCGATGGAAAGAATTCCGAGCACCCATTTGGGGGAAAGGTCGCTCCCTTCAGCCGCAGGCATCCGCATTCTGCGAATTTCTCCGACGATGCTGCGAAAGATCACCGGTATCGTTTTGACTGCCCCTGCAAGCCCACCCGCAAGAACTGCTCCCGCCCCGATATATCGAATATAATTCCGCCAGATTCCCATCGGGTCTAATTCCCCAATCGGCTGGTCTGCGGGAAATAACGGCTGGGGTAAACCGGACCCAAAAAAGGTAATCAAAGGCAAAAGGACGAACCAGCCGACCGCACCCCCGAAAAAAACAAAAGTCGCAATCCGCAAACCCAGAATATACCCCACCCCTGCGAGGGCAGGACCAAGTTCAAATTGAAGCATACTGCGCATTTGCCTGCCGAACACCCATCCAGGCGTTTCCTGAAAAAGTTGGAAAATTGACACCAGGGCTTTGTATCCTGCCCCCAGCAATCCACCAATAAAAACCCATCTTGCCTGCACTCCTCCCACATCTCCCGCCTTCAATACCTCTGCACAAGCGGTTCCCTCGGGAAATTTCAGCACTTCTGCCTCTTCTTCTATATGCCTCTTCCGAAGCGGAATCATAAATCCTACACCCAGCAACCCGCCAATCAATGCCCATAGGAAGATGTGCAGATAGCGAATTTCAAACCCTAAAAAATCCAGAAAAAAGAAGGCAGGAATTGTGAAAGTTACCCCGGCGGCGAGAGATTCGCCACTGGAAGCAATCGTCTGCACCATATTATTTTCATAAATAGTCCCGCGCTTCAACAATCCTCGCAGAATTGCCATAGAAACCACTGCCGCAGGAATACTTGCCGAAATCGTCATCCCCACCTTCACCGCCAGATAAGCATTTGCCATCCCGAAAATTCCTGCAAGCACAATACCCCAGAAAATTGCATTAAAAGTCAGTTCTCTTTTCATCAGTTTCAATTTTATCCTATGACAAATCCGAAATTCTAAATCCGAAACAAATCACAATGAATCAAACTCCAAACTCTAAACATCAACTCAGTCTGGAATTTGGAAATTAGAATTTAGATTTTTCCAGATGCTCCCTCCATCCTTCTTTTTTTCCTTTCATTCTCCCTCCATTCTCCTTTCTATATCCAGAATTGTTTTTTTCTTTGATTTTACGAGGAGGGATTTGCCGGGATGAGGGTGAGCAGAGCATCATAAGTGGGGAAAAGCTTGGTATCAGGAGGCAAAGAAGAGGAAGCGGAGTTCAGGTCAGTAACCAGAATGGTATGAAGGTGCCTTGCGGAGAAAAAGGATTGCAGGGATTGGTTCACGGTTTGTCGGTCCATCTGGCGAATTTCTTTGAGGTCTTTCCGCCAATACTCTTTGGGCAAATCGTAGAAAAGCCCATCCAGAATAATTCGGCTCCACTGACTGGAAGTCTCCATAAATCTGGGCAAACTGCCCAAAAAGAAGGATTGCGCCCCCCGGAGTTCGGAAGTGCGTACTCCCTTCGCCTGCAATTCCCCAACCACTTTTTTCACGCTATTCAGGGATTGAGTGAGATTGGGTATGTGCGTATCCCAACCGAGGCTGAATTTTCCGAAATATTCTCTTCCTGCAGTGAGTTGGGAATAAACCGAATACGCCAGACCTTGCTCAACCCGCAAAGTGCGGAATAGACGGGAGGCAAAAAATCCTCCTCCGAGAATGTAGTTCCAAATCCTGCAGGCATTGAAATCTGGTGTCTTGCGGTGAATTCCCCATCCCGCCATTTGCACAAATACCTGGTTCACCGGTAAATGCACTGCAATAATTTTTGCATGTTCGTGTTCAGGTAAGGGCGGATATTCCAATCTTGCAGGCGATTCCACTGGTAGGCCCTGCACGAAATTTTCCACCAACAGCAGAATTTCCTCAAAAGGCTTATCGCTCACAATACTCATCCTGCCTCGCGATAGGCAAAAATATTTCTGATACCACTCCAGCAAATCTCTTTGACAGATCGCGGGAATGGACTTTTCGTCCCCCTCTGTCGGTTTTTGCACGCGGTGACCTGGATAAAGCAGAAGGCGAACTGCATCCGAAAGAATCCCATACGGCTCCTGTCGTTTCTGCAATTGTTGGGTGAGGATGACCTTTTTCTCCTTCTCCAGTTCTTCCTCTGGAAACATGGGATTTTGAAGAAAGTTGTGGAGTAAATCCATAGCCGGGTTCAGGTATTCGGAGAGGACTTGCAGGGAAAATCCAAAAGTTTGATAGGTACAGAAAGTGGCAAATCGAGCACCAAGGGATTCCAATGCTTTCGCGCATTCAAAGGGCGATACACTATCGTATCCTTTGCCTAAAAGAGCGGCAACAAAGGAAGCAGTTCCCTGTTTGCCTATGGGGTCTTGAAGCCCCCCGCCTTCTACATAAACTGCAATGGAAGTGGCGGGTAGATGCGGATTGTGAAAGTATCCTAACCGCATTCCACTGGGTAATTGATGATACATTGGTTTTGCCACAGTTTTTTAGTTGCTCCTAAAATTCTGCTTTAATTCCCAGAATAGCCCGGGGTTCTTTCTCTTTCTCTACCCCTGCCAGTAGAGAGAGATACTGGCGAAGTTGAATGGCAAAAAGGGCTTGATAGCGCGCAGAAAAAGAAGTATCTGGAGGAAACCAGAAAGCGGCTTCTAACTCCCAGGGCTTCTGTGTCCATCCCAATTCTACGGATGTTTCTCCTCTTCTTCTGCCTGCGCCCAATTTCCAATGTGCAAACCTTCCACCGACATACCATAAATTGCGAGTTTTTCCGCCCACCTGTTCTTCTCCTATGAGGGCATACCAGGGGCTTTCCTCCGAAAATATCTCCAGATGGATTCGGTGGAGAAAGCGTTTTTCGCTTTCCTTTGAGTATATTTGGGTCTCGAGGGAAGTTTGGATTGCCGCAGTTTCTTCCACACCCTTTTGCACTTTTTGGGCAATTCGCTGGGCGCTTTGCAGAGTAGAAGAAATTGCTTCTCGGGTCTCCGGTTTTGCAAGTATTTCACTCAATTTTTCTATGTTTTCCGAAATTTTTTTCAAATTGTTCACGGCTTCTGCGAGGTCGTCCAGAATCTGCTTTTCTTCCACAGTGGATTGAATGTTCTCCACAATAGATTGAATTCGCTCTGCGGTGGTATCCAATTTTTCCAGAGTCCGGGACAATTGGGCACGAATGGAGGCGATAGACGAGCGGGCTTCTTCGCTCACATTCTGAATTTGCTCACCTGCCATCTCCACCTGATGTTCCAATGTGAGCACGGTGGAGCGAATTTCGGAGACCAACGCGGGAAGTTGTTCTGCAGTCTGCGCAACCGGGTCTGCCAATCTCTGTACCAGAAGCTGCAATTGGCTCACCACAGCGTTTACCTGAGCCATTGTTCCCTGGATCGAATCAGTAAGTTCCTTCACCTGATAGGTCAGTTCTGCCACAAGGTCTTCAAAAGTCGGTCGGGCTTCTCCGAGGGAAGGAACAGTGACTCCATGGGCGAGAAACTCCTTTGAACTTCCCGGTTGGATCATCACTCTGGGCTCTCCAATCATTGCTTCTATCCCCACATAAAATTTGGAATCTATGGGAATTTTATATGCCTCTTGAATGAACAGCAGGGCAAACGGGAATCCCTTTTCGCTGTCATATCCTGTAGCTTTGACGAAGCCGATTCCTTGACCGAGTAGCAGAACCTGCGAACCAGCGGTAAGACCTTTGAGTTCCTGAAAATGTACATAAATTTCATAACCTCGGGGGGTGTATCGCCAGTATCCCAGCCGGAAGTAAACAAAAATGAGAATGCCCGCAAAGAGCAGGAGAAAAAAACCGAAGCGGACTTCTGCTGGAATCCTCATACGGGAGGAAGCCCCGCGATAAACCTCAAAATGACCTCTTCAGAGTGGTTTTCTGGCGTTCCTTTTTCCCGAAGCCTATCCCATTGTTTGCGTTCCACATAAGATATAATTTCTCCGCCCTGCAGGAGGAGCATCAAATCCCCTACAACAGCAGGAATTCTCAGGTCGTGCGTGGAAATAAAGCACAGCCGAACACGGCGAGAAATTTCTGATAGCAATGCCACAATCTTTTTGCTCGTTATCGGGTCTAAACCCATTGTCGGCTCATCAAAAAAGGCGACTTCTGGCATCAATGCAAGGATGCGGGCAACTCCCACTCGCCTTTTCATCCCTCCGGATAATTCCGCAGGATATTTTTTCAGCACTTCCTCTTCCAGTTCTACTGCCTTCATCAATTCTACCACTTGCTCTCTCCATTTCTGCTTGGGTACGCCTTTTCGCTTGAGTGGTAGTATGAGATTTTCCCACGTCGTTAAAGAATCCAGCAAAGCCGCTTCTTGAAATACGAAACCGAAGGAGCGAAAGAGCAATTTTCTTTTCCAAATCGGTAGAGAGTATGGGTCCACATCCTGGTAAAGCATCTGCCCGGAAATCGGGGCAAGCAATCCGGAAAAACTGCGGAGTAAAGTAGTTTTTCCACTTCCGCTCTTGCCCAATATTACCAAAGTGCTCTTTTCCAATAGTTGTAGCGAATCCACCTGAACAATCACCTGTGAGTCATATCCTGCCTTCCAGTTTTTCACAGAAAAAATATGAGTATTCATCGGAAAAACAATGCGGCGAGCACAAAATCCGCAAGCAGAATCAATACCATAGAAGTGACCACGCCTTCGGTTACTCTTAATCCGAGTTCTTCGGCACCTTTTCGCACAGCGAATCCTTTATGGCAGGAAATGAAAGCAATGATAAAGCCAAAAACTGCAGATTTCCACAAGCATTCCCGGATATATCTCTGCCGGAAAAAGGAACGGATGGAGTATTCATAAGTGAACCAGGAAATGCCGAGGATGTTTTGGGCGGGAAGGAATCCCATCCAAACGCTAAAAAAAATTACTGTGGCGACCAGCATTGGGGTAATCAGAAGTCCGGATAGCCATCTGGGCAAGACCAAATATTGAAAGGGGTCAATCCCGAGAGATTTCACAGCATCCAATTGCTCGGAAACCTTCATCGAGCCGATTTCAGAAATGATGGAAGCGCCCACGCGTCCGCAGAGGATTAAACCGATGAGCACAGGTCCCAAATCCCGGGTCATTACTGATGCCACCGCCCCGCCTACGAAATGTTTTCCCAGCCCGCCCGCTTCCTTGACCGACTCGCTAATCAGATAACTGGTAATGCCTGCTGTTATCCCTCCAGCAATCAGGGATATGGGAAAAGATTCTATTCCCCAAAAGACCATTTGCCGGCTAAACTGCTTCCATTCAAAAAAATATGGCGGAAAGATTCCTTCCCATACCGTTTTTGCACTGATACCTATTTCTTGGAGTTTCTCCCACATCCACCCAATCAGAGGAATTTCCTTGCGAAGTTTTTCTATCACCGTTGATAATTGTATTGCATATTTTTAGTTAAGACGAAGGCGATGAGATTATAGCCCTATTTGACAGGAGAGAAAAAATATGGTATATACATTATTTTGGTGGGATTAGGGAAGATGAGTCCTACATTGCAGCAAGTGGTGAAATGGGGAAGAAGAAAGAAAAAGGAGAAAAGCAAAACGCCTGCTTTGAGCGGGAATCCACAAAAAAGGGGAGTGATATTGCGCACATTTACGGTGACGCCGAAGAAGCCGAATTCAGCGCTCCGCAAAGTGGCGCGCGTGCGTTTGTCCCACGGTGCGGAAGTGACCGCATATATCCCGGGTATTGGGCATAGTCTACAGGAGCATCATATCGTTCTGGTTCGTGGCGGGAGAGTAAAAGATTTACCGGGGATATGGTATAAGATTATTAGAGGCACGAAAGACGCTACGGGGGTAGTGGATCGGCGTCGTTCGCGCTCCAAATACGGAGCGAAAAAGCCTAAGTAGCGGGGAGGAGGAAAATAATGGGCAGAAGAGGAAGAGCTGCAAAGCGAAATATCGCACCGGATGCAAAATATCAATCCGTGCTGGTGCAGAAACTCATTAACAAAGTGATGAAAGAGGGCAAAAAGAGCGTGGCAGAATGGATAGTGTATGATTCACTGGAGTTTGTGGCAAGCCGGATCAAGAAAAATCCGTTGGAGATTTTGGAGCAGGCGATACATAATGTGGTTCCTCAGGTACAAGTTCGGTCGCGCCGAGTCGGCGGCGCGAACTATCAGGTGCCAGTAGAAGTGCCGTTAGAAAAAGGATTGTCCCTTGCCCTGCGGTGGCTGGTGGAGGCAGCGAGGAATCGGAAAGGCAGAAGTATGATAGAGAAATTGTCCTCGGAAATTCTGGATGCGCTGAAAAATGAAGGAGGTGCGGTAAGGAAAAAGCAGGAAGTGCACCGAATGGCGGAAGCCAATCGAGCTTTTGCGCATTATCGCTGGTAGAATGGAGCACATTCGAAATATTGGCATAGCGGCGCATATTGATGCCGGAAAAACTACCACTACGGAGCGGATTTTATACCTCACCGGAAGGATTTATCGAATGGGAGAAGTGGATGAAGGTACGGCAACGATGGATTGGATGGAATTGGAAAAAGAGCGGGGAATTACCATAACTTCAGCAGCAACTTATTGTTGCTGGAAAAACCATAACATCCACATAATTGATACCCCTGGTCATGTGGATTTTACTATTGAAGTGGAACGGGCTCTCCGCGTGCTGGATGGGGCAGTAGTCCTGTTGAGCGGTGTGGAAGGAGTGCAATCCCAGACCGAAACCGTCTGGAAACAGGCAGACCGGTATCGGGTTCCCCGCATACTATTTGTAAATAAAATGGACCGTCCCGGAGCCAATTTCTTTCGCACCATAGAAAGTGCTGAGGAGAAATTCCGCATTCGGATACTTCCCCTGCAGTTGCCCATTGGAGAGGCGTCGGAGTTCAAAGGTATCATAGATGTTCTGCAAAATCAAGTGATCTGGTGGAAAAATGATTCTTGCACCGAATGGGAAATCGGTGAGATTCTGCCGGAATATCAGGATGATGTGTGCAAACATCGGCAAAGAATTGAAGAAGTGCTGGCTGAGATGGATGACGAAGTTGCGGAATTGTACCTTTCCGGCAAACCGGCGCCTGTGCATTTATTGAAAAAAGTTCTCAGAAAAGGAGTAATCCAATTCCGCCTAGTACCAGCGTTTTGCGGTTCTGCTCTGAAAAATAAAGGGGTGCATCAATTGCTGGATGCCATCATAGATTATTTACCTTCGCCGCTGGATTTGCCACCGGTGGAAGGCTGGCATCCGAAGACGCAGGAGAAATTGAGCAGAATTCACAGTATAGATGCTCCGCTGACCGCATATGCGTTCAAAGTGGCTACTGACCCGTTCGTAGGGCGGTTGGTGTATGTGCGCATTTATTCCGGAAAACTCCAAAAAGGGAAATTGGTGTTGAATGCCACGAGGGGATGCCGTGAGCGGATTGGTCGTGTTTTGCGGATGCATTCCAACTACCGGGAAGATGTAGAAGAATTGTCCGCAGGGGAATTGGGCGCTATTGTGGGGGTTAAAAACACTTTTACCGGAGATTCCCTTTGCCTTTTGGAGCATCCCATCGTGCTGGAAGCCCTCTATGTTCCTGAAGCCGTAGTTTCTGTGGCAATAGAGCCGCGGTCCCAGCAAGACCAGGACCGATTGGCGCGAGCCCTGAAAAAACTTGCCGAAGAAGACCCCACTTTTCATATTCAATTCCAAGAGGAAACTGGTCAAACTATTCTGAGTGGTATGGGAGAATTGCACCTGGAAATTATTACCTCCCGACTACTCAGGGAGTTCCAGGTGGGAGCGCGGATTGGGAGACCCGAGGTGGCTTACAAAGAAACCATCGCTATGCCAGTGGAAGTGGAGGGGCGATATGTTCGGCAGAGTGGGGGAAGAGGACATTTTGGAGTTGTTCGGGTGCGCCTGGAACCCATTTCGCCCACCGAAGGGTTTCAATTTGAAAATAGAATTCGGGAGGGCAGAATCCCTTCGGAATTCATCCCGGCAGTGGAACAGGGAATGAAAGAAGCCCTGGCAAGCGCAGGAGTTTTCGGATATCCGCTGATTGGGGTGAAAGCCATTTTACTTGATGGAGCGTATCATGAAGTGGATTCTTCCGATATTGCCTTCAAAATTGCAGGTGTTATGGCACTGCGAGAAGGGGTGAGAAAAGCAAATCCTGTTCTTCTGGAACCGATGATGAAACTGGAAGTGGTGATTCCCCCGGGGAGTTTGGGAAGCGTGCTGAGTGACTTGCAGAGTCATCGGGGTCAGGTTGCTGGATTACAAATATATGGAGATGGACTTCAAGTAGTTCAGGCCATTGTCCCGTTAGCGGAAATGTTTGGCTACGCCGGACGACTGCGCACGCTGACCCAAGGTAAAGGTTCGTTCACTATGGAGTTTTATCGTTATGAGCCGAAACAAACGAATCATCTATTGAAGGAAGAAGAGCAGGTGCTGGTCCACAAATGAAAGCAGAGCGAGAGAAACGCATACGCTTGAAACTCTCATCCTTTGATGCCCGCATACTGGAGAAATTTTCCCGGGAAATTGTGGAGACGGCGAAAAAAGCAGGAGCACGGGTAGCTGGTCCTATACCTCTGCCGGTGCGAAAAAAAATCTTCACCGTTCTGTCTTCGCCATTTATAGATAAAAATGCCCGTGAACAGTTTGAAATCCGCATCCATAAGCGAATTATTGATATTTATGACCCTCCCCGAGATGTGATCAATGCACTCACCGGTATGAGCAGCCCTGCAGGAATTTCTATTGAGGTGAAATGGTGAAAAGTCTCGGTTGTGTTGCTAAAAAAGTTGGAATGACCACCATAGTGGATAATCAAGACAATATTCAGCCTGCTACCATCATTCAGTTGCTTCCTTCGCATATCGTGCGGATTAAGACTCCTGAAAAAGACGGATATTCCGCAGTAGTTGTGGGCTATGATTCTGTGAAGAAAGCCCGATTGAAAAAGCCGATACTGGGAGAATTAGAAAGAAGAAATGTGCCTCAGCTATATCGTCATTTTACTGAATTTCGTGTGGAGGATGTGCAACATTATCAGGCGGGAATGGAGTGGAAATGTCCGGTGAAAGAAGGAGATAAAGTTGATGTTACCGGATATACGAAAGGCAGGGGATTTCAGGGAGTGGTGAAAAGGTTTCGGTTCTCCGGTGCCCCGGACTCTCACGGAGTAAGCGTAGTGCATCGCCGTCCGATGAGTGCAGGTTCCCGCTGGCCCCAGAGAATCATTAAGGGGAAGAGGATGCCAGGGCATATGGGGCAGGAAAGGAAAACTATAAAAAACCTTACCGTCCTGAAAGTAATACAGGACCTTGTTTACCTCCGGGGAGCAGTTCCAGGAAGTCCAAATTCATTACTGTTCTTGAAGCTTGCGAACCGCTGGGGAGGCGAAAAGCAGTGAGCATTTTGGTGGACTTCCGTAACGAGGCGGGAGCCGTCGTCAAGCAAAAAGAAGTTCCTGAGAGAATTCTTGGACAACCTTTCCATCCGCCCCTGGTCAATCAGGCTGTGCGGTATTATCTCTGGAATCGGCTACCCCGGAGTGGACATACGAAAGATAGGGGCGAAGTCCGCGGCGGTGGCAGAAAGCCCTGGCCCCAGAAACATACGGGTAGAGCCCGTCACGGAAGCATCCGTTCCCCGATCTGGGTGGGCGGCGGTGTGGTCTTCGGGCCTCGCGGTCCACGCAGAATGTTAAAAATGAATAAAAAGATGCGCAGAAAGGCTTTCTTTTCTGTGCTTTCAGAAAAATGGCGCGAGGGAAATCTGATTTTTATTACCGATTGGCAGTTGCCAAAACCTAATAGCAGGGAAGCGAAAAAGAATTTAGAAACCCTCGGACTGAATCAAGAAAAAACCCTTCTCTGGCTGACTTTGCATAAGGATTTTCCTCTGGCTCTTTCTCTGCGAAACCTTCCCCGACTGCGCCTTTTAGACCCCAGACAACTCAATCTGATGCATCTTCTTCGCTGGGACTGCGTGGTGATTCCCGAATCGGTTCTGGACTTCTTTCTGGAGGCCTGGGGCAAATGAGAATTCCTTTAACGGAAGTCCTGCGGAAACCACTAATTTCGGAAAAAACAATGAGGCTGGCGGAAAGCGGGATTTATACCTTTCTGGTGCATCCGTCGTCGACCAAAATCCAAGTGAAGCATGCAATGGAAAAACTTTTTCAGGTGAAAGTAGCCAAAGTTCGGTGTGTTCGCCTTCCCGCAAAGGAGAGAATTCGGTTCGGAAGAAGAGCCATTTTCCGGGGAAAAACGCAGGAAAAAGTCAAGGCGTATATTCAATTAAAGGAGGGCTATTCCCTGCCGAAGTTTTTTGAAACCGGGTGAAGACGATGAAGCGATTTAAGCCATATACTGCTTCCAGGCGATTTATGCGGTTGCAAGATTTTTCGGATTTGACGGCAAAGAAACCCATGGAAAAAGGACTGCTGGCTGCAAAGAAATCCAAAGCGGGGCGAAATGCTCAGGGTAGAATCACCTGTCGTCATAAAGGCGGGGGAAGAAAACAGAAGTTGAGAAAGGTGGATTTTTTGCGGGAAAAGGAAGGAATATACGCCCGTGTGGTTACCATAGAATATGACCCTAATCGGAGCGCTCGGATAGCCCTTTTGCATTATATGGATGGGGAGAAACGCTATATTTTGGCGCCGGATGGATTAAAAGTGGGGATGACGGTGGTGAGTGGAGAAGATGCACCCGTTCAAGTGGGGAATTGCCTTCCTCTCAAAAGAATTCCTCCCGGTATGTCGGTACACAATATAGAAATCTTGCCCGGCAAAGGGGGGCAATTGGTTCGTAGCGCCGGAGCGGGTGCTCAAATTATTGCTCGGGAAGATTCTATGGTTCAAGTGCGCCTGCCGTCTGGAGAAATCCGGAAGCTATCCGGTGATTGTAGCGCCACCATCGGCGTAGTAGGAAATATGGATTATTCGCTGGTGCGGTTCGGTAAAGCCGGCAGAAGCCGGTGGCTGGGCATCAGACCCACGGTTCGCGGCACGGTGATGAATGCGGTGGACCATCCGCACGGCGGCGGAGAGGGAAAGACCAAAGGACGCCACCCGGTTTCCCCTTGGGGTTGGTCCACAAAAGGCAGGAAAACCAGAAATCCGAGAAAAGTCTCCTCAAAGTGGATTGTTCAGCGAAGAAAACGCAAAAGGGTGTGATATGGGAAGAGCAAGTAAAAAGGGTCCTTTTGTTCCGGAGCATATACTCAAAAAGATTCGTCGGGCGATAGAGAAAAAGGATAAAACCCCTATCACCACCTGGGCTCGGGATGCTACTATCGTGCCGGAAATGGTGGGTTTGACCTTCCTAGTGCATAATGGGAAAAAGCACATCCCGGTTTTTGTGCACGAATCTATGGTGGGGCATAGATTGGGAGAGTTTGCCCCCACGCGCGTCTACGGAGGACATAAGGCAAAAGGGGAAACCAAAGAGGAAAAGCAGTAATGGAAGTGTCTGCGCACATTCCGGTAGTTCGCGCCTCACCAAAGAAAGCCACGCGCATAGCACAGTTGATTCGTGGAAAAAAAGTTTCAGAAGCGCGAAATATCCTTCGTTTTCTACCGCATAAACTTGCGCGAGTACTGTATAATCTTCTGCAATCCGCCATAGCAAATGCAGAGAATAACTTTGACCTTGCCCGGGAGGATTTAATCGTGCGCCGTGTAGATGTGGGCAGGGTCTATTTCCTGCGCCGGGTAAAAGCCAGAGCACGAGGCAGAGGAACACTCAACAAACGACCTACCTGTTTTCTGCGTGTTGTGGTAGAGGCAGAAAAGGGTCCGGATAAGGAGGAAAAATAGTGGGACAAAAGGTACACCCAATTTGTTTTCGATTGGGGATAAATCAAGAATCTCGTTCCCGATGGTTTGCATCTCCGAGGGCGTATGCGCAGTATGTTCGGGCGGACTTACTGGTCAGGAAAGAGATTTTTTCTGCCCTTTCTGATGCTTTGGTGGAAGATATCCATATAGTCCGCCCTCGCCCCGGTCTCATTGAGGTGACTATCAAAACAGCACGCCCGGGGTTAGTCATCGGAGAGAAAGGTCAAAATATTCGCCAACTGCACAGCAAGGTTATGAATACCCTTAGCAAAAATGGGATAGAAGAGGAGGTAAAAATTCGAACGGAAGAAGTTCCGGACGCTGATATGTCCGCTGCACTTACCGCACAGCAGATTGCCCAGCAACTCGAGCGTAAAGTCCATCATCGGAGGGCAATGAAGAGGGCGATGGAAGCGGTTCTGGAAAAAAGGGTTCTGGGAATTCGTGTGGAATGTAAAGGACGCCTCGCTGGCGCAGAACTGGCGCGAAGAGAATGGTACCAGAAAGGACGACTACCTCGCCATACTCTCCGCGCTTCCATTGATTACGGCTTTGCCGAGGCTATGACCAAATACGGAAAAATTGGTGTCAAAGTTTGGTTGTATAAAGGCGATACGGAAACTGCGCAAGCACAAAAAAGGTGAAGCAAAATGCCCATCACTCAGCCGCGAAAGACCAAATTCCTCAAACAGCAAAAGGGAAGATGCAGAGGCAAATCTCTGCTTGCACATACTCTGGATTTCGGTGAAGTCGGAATTCAGGCGTTAGGAAATGGCCGTTTGAAATCCGCACACATTGAAATGCTGCGCGTAATGATTACCCGAAATCTATCCAAAGGAGGAAAATTGTGGTTCCGAATCTTCCCGGACAAGCCGGTGACCAAAAAACCTCAGGAAACAAGGATGGGAAAAGGAAAAGGCGATGTGGACCATTGGGTGGCAGTGGTTCGGCGGGGAAGAATTCTTGTAGAAGTGGCTGGGGTACCGGTGGATACGATGAAAGAAGTTTTACGCTCTGTTTTGTACAAACTTCCTATCCCCTGTCGGGTGGTGACACGCCGGGATGTGGAAGGAGGGTATATGTAGATGCGACCTGTGGAATGGAGAAGTCTTACTCCTGCGGAAATTGAGCGAAAAATCCGAACCTTGCAAAAAGAGTTAATGGATTTGCGTTTTCAGCACGCGCGAAGTCCGGTGAGTAATCCCAAAAAATTTCGGGAATTGCGAAAGGACATAGCACGCGGACTTACGATTTATCGGGAGCAAACTGGCAGGAGGTTGTCGTTTGAATGAGAAAGCGAAGAACGGGAATTGTGGTGAGTGCAAAAATGCAGAAAACGGTTACCGTCCGAGTGGATACTATGAAAATTCATCCGCTGTATAAAAAAGTGGTTCGGCGGTCAAAAAAATTTCTGGCTGATACCGGGGGAGAAATATTTCACGAAGGAGATGTCGTGGAAATTGAAGAGACCCGGCCGTTGAGCAGGCGAAAAAGGTGGAGAGTGCTGAGGAAAGTTGGCGAAAAAATTGCCGTTACCCCGGAGGTGACTCAGAGTGATCCGACAGCAAACGAGGCTGAAAGTGGCAGATAACACAGGAGCAAAAGAAATTTTGTGCATTCGCGTGGTAGGAGGTAGCGGTCGAAAAACTGGGACGGTGGGCGATTTAATCGTTGCCGCAGTGAAAGAATCCCTGCCCAGAGGTATGGTGAAGCAAGGCGATAAGGTTTTGGCGGTCATTATTCGGACAAAAAAGGAAAAAAGAAGAGCAGATGGTTCGTTTATTCGTTTTGATGATAATGCGGCTGTGATCGTAGATAGAGAGCAAAATCCGGTGGGAACTCGGGTATTTGGTCCTGTGGCTCGAGAACTTCGGGCAAAAAACTTTACCAAAATTCTTTCCCTGGCTCCGGAGGTGCTATGAAGAAAAATTTGGTGAAAACGCATCTGAAAGTGGGTGATACGGTGCAGGTTCTGAGCGGAGAAGAACGCGGGAAAAAAGGCAAAATCGTTACGATAGAGCGTGAGGAGGGGACCGTGGTAGTAGAGGGGGTAAATTTGGCGATTCGGCATGCAGTTCCCCGGGGCCGAATGCGACAGGCAGGAAAAGTTGATATTCCTCAGCCTATACCTGTGAGCAGGGTGATGCGGGTGTGCCCGCATTGCGGGAAGCCTACCCGGTTTCGGAGAGTGAAAAGGAGTGAAGGCTGGTTCTGGTCTTGTATTCATTGCGAGGAGGTGTTTAGATGAGTGCACCGGTTGCCAGCCATCCTATGCCTGCTTTGTTGGAAAAATATCGGAAGGAAGTTGTTCCTGAAATGATGAAAAAGATGGGATATACCTCTCCGATGCAGGTACCCCGAATTGAGAAGGTAGTGGTACATATGGGCTTGGGTGATATGAGCCAAAATCCGAAAAGTATGGAATCCGGGATGAAAATTTTACAAGCCATCACCGGGCAAAAGCCTGCGGTGAAAAGGGTAAAGCGTTCCGAGGCTGCCTTCAAGGTGCGAGCGGGTGCTCCTGTGGGCTTAATGGTGACTTTGCGCGGGCGTCGTATGGCGTATTTTCTTGAGAAACTCTTCCATATCGTTCTACCGCGTTTCAAAGATTTTCACGGTTTATCTTTCTCCGGTTTTGATGGCAGAGGGAATTACACTATTGGCGTAAAGGAGCAGATGGTTTTTCCGGAAGTATCCTTCTCGGATATCGACCGGGTCAGGGGGATGAATATCTCAATAGTGACCACAAGCAACACGGATGCAGAAGCGTCGGAACTATTGAAATCTCTGGGAATGCCTCTGAGGGAGGAGATATGACGAGGAAGTGCTTGATTTATCGGAATTTGCGGAAGGCACGGATGATTGAAAAGAACAAGGAATACCGGACGCGGTATCGCAGCCGTTGTGCCCGGTGTGGGAGAGCACGAGGATACATCCGTTTCTTTGGATTATGTCGGATATGCATGAGAGAACTCGCCCATTGGGGATACTTTCCAGGTTTGAGGAAAGCGAGTTGGTGAATATGTCGGTGAATGACCCTGTGTCGGATATGCTGATTCGTATTCAGAATGCAGCAAGAGCGAAGCACAATTCCTGTGTGGTGCCTTTTTCGAAGTTGAACCATTCCATCGCATTACTGCTGGTCAGAGAAGGATATATTCAGGATGTAGAGTTGATAGAAAGGGAGAGAAAAAAGGACCTGCGTGTGCACTTAAAATATATCGCAAAAGGGATAGAGAAAGAACCGCCTTTTAGCCGATTCCACAGAGTCAGTAAGCCAGGAAGAAGAATCTACTGTTCGTGGCGAGAAATTCCGCGTGTATTAAGCGGTCTGGGAATTGCCGTCGTTTCCACCTCAGAAGGGGTTCTCACAGACCGGGAAGCCAGGAAAATCCGTCGGGGAGGGGAACTTCTTTTTACTGTATGGTAAAGGAGGAATCTGATGAGCCGGATTGGGAAAATGCCGATACCATTACCTGCTGATGTGCGGGTAGAATGGAAAGATGGAGTGCTTTCGGTGAAGGGAAAAAATGGAAGTTTGTCGCGGAAGATTCCTCCAGAAATACAAATTGAGATATTTTCTGACCGGATTGAAGTGAAAAAGAAGGAGAGGAGCCCCGATGCAGAAAAACTCTGGGGAACATACCGTGCGCATATAGCAAATATGGTTCAGGGAGTTTCCAAGGGGTTTGAGGAAGTGCTGATAGTAACAGGACCTGCATTTAAGATAATACCGGAGAGAAGCGGACTGCGGATGATTGTGGGATACAGCCACCCAGTTTTTGTGCCTTTTCCTTCTGGTATTACGGCAAGGGCAGAGGAAAATCGCCTTATTCTTAGCGGTGTGGATAAAGAAATGCTTGGGAAGTTTGCGGCAGATGTTCGCGCTGTTCGCCCTCCGGACCCTTACCACGGGCATGGGATTCGTTATGCGTATGAAGTGGAAGTGCGGAAGCCGAAGAAGGTTGTTAAGGTGGCATAAGATATGAAGAAAAGGGAAACACGAGAAGAGAAGCGACAGATAAGAAAAAGAAGGATTCGGCGTGTGGTATTTGGCACTTCTCAAAGGCCGAGAATTTCGGTGAAGAAGAGTCTTCGGCACATTTACGCACAGGCAATAGATGACAGTTCGGGCATTACAATAGTTGCGAAGAGCAGTCTTTCGCCGGAGATTCGGGAATTTGGGAAACTGCCCAAGACCCAAATAGCCAGTTTAGTAGGAAAGTACTTGGGGAAGCAGATGATTGATATGGGAATATGGCAGGCAGTTTTTGATCGCGGGGGGCACAAATATCACGGGAGGGTAAAGTCTTTAGCGGAAGCAATGAGAGAAGCAGGCGTGCGGATGTAGGGGGTGGAGGAGGATGATGGAGAAGCAGTTGGTGGAGGAAGTGGTTGAGGTGAGACGGGTTACGAAAGTTGTAGCGGGAGGAAAGCGAATGAAGTTTCGCGCCACAGTAGTCGTAGGTGATGAAGATGGTAGGGTGGGATTGGGAATTACGAAGGCCCCAGAGGTAGTGGATGCGGTGAGAAAGGCTCGCGTGCAAGCAGAGAAAACTCTCTTTTCTTTTCCGCTCATTGGGACGACCATACCGCATGAAGTGGAGGGAAAGGTAGGCGCAACGCGACTTTTGTTGAAGCCAGCAGTATCGGGCACAGGCATTATTGCTGGTGGCTCTGCCCGCTTGGTTTTACAAGTTGCTGGGGTGAAGGATGTAATCGCCAAAGCCCGTGGTGCAACCAATGGGATGAATCTTGCAAAGGCTACCATCACCGCTCTAAAAAGTCTGAAAGACCCAAGGTATGTGGCAAAGGTCCGGGGATTGCCATTGCAAGAAGTCTGGTCATATCCTCATCTGCCAGAAATTCCTTATGAGGAGCCTGATGAAACAGAATGAAACTTTCTGACATCCCCGCAGATACAGGAAGAAAGAAAAGAAAGCGCGTGGGCAGGGGGGAGAGTTCAGGTTGGGAGAAAACAGCGGGGCGGGGGCATAAAGGGCAGAAATCTCGGTCAGGAGGAGCCAAGCCCCCTTATTTTGAAGGTGGACAGATGCCCCTGATTCGCCGCTTGCCAAAAAAGAAAGGTTTTTTCCCCTTGCACCGGAGAGTTTTCCAAGTGGTGAACCTGGGGCAAATTGCCCAGAAATTTCCTCAGGGAGGGCTAATTACCCCGGAAATGCTTGAAGAAAATGGTTTGGTTCGTTCGCAAAAAGAATGGATAAAAGTTTTAGGTGAGGGAGAAATTGGTGCACAATATGAATTGGTTGCCGATGCGATTAGCCGGAGCGCAGAGGAGAAAATTGTTCAAGGGGGAGGAGCCTTTCAGCGCAGAGACCTGTGGAAAAAAGAAAAATAGATTTAAAGGGCTTACTTTCATTTCCTGACCTTCGCAAGAGAATTACTTTCCTGCTGTTTGCGTTCGTCATCTACCTTCTTGGAGTGCATATTCCTGTGCCTGGTGTAGACCTTGAGCAAGTGCGCCAAATTATGCAGACGGGAAGGGGCGGATTTCTGGGATTATGGAATATGTTTACCGGGGGGGCTCTGGAGCAACTTTCCATCTTTGCCCTCGGGCTGATGCCGTATATCAATGCCTCCATCGCTATGCAGTTAGTGCAATATGCATTCCCTGCATACAGTAAAAGGATTCGTGACCTGGGTGAAGCGGGCAGACGGGAAGTTTCCCGCTACACCCGTTATGGCACTTTGTTTTTCGCTTTCTTTGAATCCATAATTATGGTGCAGTATTTTCACCGGCAGAGTCAGGGGCAATTGTTTACCGGAAGTGGTTTTCTTTATTATCTGCTTGTTTATTTGTCTTTAACGGCGGGAAGTTGCTTTCTGCTCTGGTTGGGTGAAGAGATTACGAATAAAGGGATAGGTCAGGGAGTTTCCTTGCTGATTTTTGCTGGCATCGTTGTAAACATACCCCGGCAATTGGGCTCTCAAGCTGCGCTTTCAGCCACAAGCATGGCTTATCTGGTGAAATTCTTCATCTATCTGGCTTTTCTGGTTGGAATGATAGTATTCATCGTTTTTGTAGAATTATCTGAGAGAAAAATCCCTGTGCAATATGCCCGAAAGGTAGTGGGTCGAATGGTAATGGGGGGGCAATTTTCCTATCTTCCCGTGCGGATCAATATTGGCGGTGTGATTCCATTAGTGTTTGCTCTGACTTTTTTGATGTTCATTCAAATTGCTTTCAGCTGGGGCGCTCGTTTTAATAACGCTTTCGAGCAATTAACCAACTTGCTTCTTGACACCAATAGTGTTTTCTATTACATTCTTCTTGCTGTTCTCATTCTGTTCTGCAATCATTTTTATTCTGCAGTCGTGTTCAAGCCCGATGAAATTGCAGATAATCTGCGAACTTATGGCGGGTTTATTCCCGGTGTGAGACCGGGGAAGCCAACGGAAGAATATATCAGCGCCGTGCAGGAAAAAGTCACCTGGATGGGAGGATTTTTTCTTGTTCTTGTGGGTGTATTTTCTATACTGGTTCCGCGAGTCATTCTCGGTCGTGGCGCGATAGGTTTGTTTTCTATGACCGGATTACTGATCGCCGTGGGTGTTACATTGGACCTCATTCGGCAGATTGAGGCTCATATTGTCACCCGACACTACGAGGGATTTATTCGTTGAAGGCAAGGATGTTTGTGGTTTTGGGTCCGTTGGGCTCGGGAAAAGGAACAGCCATTCGTAAAGTGTCGGAAAAATACGGCTTTTATCCAGTAGATACAGGGGAACTGCTCAGAAAATATGTGCACAGCGAGTTGCCTTTAGGTGCGCAATTGCGTCCTTATCTGGAAAAAGGGCTTCTGGTGCCGGATAATTTGGTCTCAAAAATTTTGGAATCCGAGTTGCAAATGGTGCGAAAGAACTCGGAAACATTTCTTTTGGACGGTTTTCCGAGGAATTTGAATCAGGTACATTTACTGGAGGAAATACTCCACAGAACGGGAATTCAACTGCAAGGGGTTTTCTGGTTTGAAACTTCAGAAGAAATTGTGCGTGAACGAATCAGTTTAAGGAGGGTTTGCCAGGAGTGTGGAGCAATTTATCATCTGAAGCATTTTCCTCCCAAAAAGGAGGGAATATGTGACCACTGTGGCGTTCCTTTACTGCACCGCAAAGATGACCAGACGGCAATAGTTTCCGCTCGCTGGGAAGTATATCATCAGCAAACCCAACCGGTCTGCGAATGGTATCAGAAGAAGAATTTGCTCATTTCGGTGAATGCTTCAGGAACTCCGGAAGAAATCGTCAGGCAGATGGAATCCTGGTGGGGAAAAGGATGAAAAAGAAGAAAAAGTTTACCGAATCCCAGCCGCAAAAGGAGGAAAAACTACGGATGGAAGGCATTATAGTGGAAACCTTGCCCAATGGTTTATTTCGTGTAGAAGTAGGGGAGGGGCATCAATTTATCGCCCATGTATCGGGAAAAATGCGGATGCGTTTTGTCCGTTTGATGCGTGGTGACCGGGTGTTGGTAGAGCTGAGCCCGTATGATTTGACCCGGGGCAGGATTTTATATCGCTTGGAGGAGCGTGCAGAGGGATGAAGGTTCAAGCCTCGGTAAAGAAGCGATGTGCTTCTTGTAAGGTAGTTCGTCGGAAGGGGCGCGTATACATTATTTGTAAAAACCCAAAACACAGGCAAAAGCAAGGATAAGGGGGGAAAGATGGCTCGCATTGCAGGAGTGGAATTGCCGGATGACAAGGTGGCGGTGGTTGCTTTGACCTATATTTACGGCATTGGCTGGAGCCTTGCGCGAAAAATTTTGAAAAAAGCCGGTGTGGAAGAAACGAAAAAATTGAAGGATTTGAAGGAGAGCGAATTAACGCGTATCCGGGGAATTATTGAGAGGGAATACAAAGTGGAAGGGGAATTGCGTCAGGCGGTTCACGATTCCTTCCAGCGTTTGATAGAAATTAAATGCTACCGAGGAATGCGCAGGCTCAAAGGTCTGCCGGTGCGCGGGCAAAGGACGAGGAAAAATGCGCGCTCTTGGAAAGGACCCAGACCCAGCGTGATTCGGAGAAGGAGACTGACTCCACAGAAATCTACATAGAGGTGAAAGATTATGGCTCGTGCATCTCGTAGTCCAAAAAGAAAAAAAGTCCGAAAAGTCTCTCATGGGATTATTCATATCCACGCCACTTTTAATAACACCGTTCTTACAATGACTGATACCGAGGGAAATGTGATTGGATGGTCCAGTGGCGGTCTTGCGGGATTTAAGGGAACCAAAAAAGGGACGCCGTATGCGGCTCAGCAGGCGGCAGACCGATTGGCGCGGAAAGCATTAGAAGAGGTTGGGGTGAAAAGCGTGGAAATTTACACCAAAGGACCGGGAAGCGGTCGGGATACTGCGATTCGTACTTTGCAGGCATCCGGTCTGAAAATTCTTTCCATTGAAGATGTCACCCCTCTGCCTCACAATGGATGCAGGCCAAAGAAAGCGAAAAGGGGATGAGGCGAATGGCGCGATATACTGGCTCCCGATGTCGTAGATGTCGCAGAGCAGGGATGAAATTGTTCCTCAAAGGCTCTCGTTGTTATAATAAATGCCCCCTGGACCGGGATGTCGCTATTCCTCCGGGTATGCACTCGCGCAGGGCAAAGTTAACCGGTTATGGCACGCGGATGATGGAAAAGCAAAAAATCCGCTGGTATTATGGCATCACAGAGCAACAGTTGAGACGATATATGAAATTGGCTTCGCGGCAAAGGGGGATGCCCGGAACCAATCTTTTGCTTTTGCTGGAACGACGACTGGACTCCTTGGTCGTGCGAAGTGGTATGTGCCTATCGCTTCCTCAAGCCCGTCAATGGATAACCCATTGCCACTTTGAAGTAGATGGCAAAAGGCTCAACATTCCTTCTGCTCTACTGCGCGTAGGCTCCAAGGTGCGCATTCGTGCCGATTCTTCGCTTTTTGCTACCGCATTAAAGAATTTGAAAGAAAAACAGGAACTGGGTGTAATTCCTGCCTGGATCAAAGTGAATCCTGAAGAAGGTTCTTTCGAGTTTGTGCGTCCTGCCGAACGAATGGAATTGCCCATTCCGGACATTGAAGAGCGCATGGTTTCTGAATTTTACACACGGTAGGTGGGAAAAGTATGGTGCGTATGGAACAGAAGCCGATCACGATTAAGCAGGAATATGTGGATGAGAGCGGGAAATATGCCGTGTTCTCCATTTCGCCTTTGATGAGAGGATATGGGATTACTATGGGAACAGCCCTGCGCCGTGCTTTGCTTTCTTCTGTGCAGGGTCCTGCTTTTACTGATGTGGAAATCCGCACTTTGCAAAAGAAAAAAGGGTCGAATGAGCCCATCGTGACTCAAATCCTCCATGAATTTACCTCTATCCCTGGAGTGGTGGAAACTGCAACAGAATTGATTTTGAATCTGCGTTCTCTGCCGATCCGTATTCACTCCCGCGAGCCCAAGAGGATTTTAATAGAGGGTGTGGGCTATAAAGAGGTGTGTGGTCGGGATGTCATTCCGGATCTGGAAATGGAAATTCTGGACCCGGAGCACTATATTTGCACCGTGGAAAAGGGAACAATCATAAAAATTGAGGCGCGATGTATGTTGGGCCGTGGATATATTCCTGCAGAACAGCACTGGCCTCCCCATCTGCGCCCGGAATGGGCACAACTGGAATCTTTCCCTCCCGGCGTCATCCCGGTAGATTCAGATTTTAGTCCGGTAAAAAAGGTGGCAATGAATGTGGAGCAAATTCGCGTGGAACGCTTTGCTGACTACGAAAAACTCACTCTCGAAATCTGGACCAATGGCTCGGTGGACCCTCAGCAGGCTCTGGGAGAAGCGGCGGATATTCTCTGGGGTTATTTTCATACCGTTCGGGGCGATTATGCCCCAATTTCCGAACTTTTGGGAAAACCTGCCATAATCCCTTCCTCCCGTGCGCATTTGCTCCCTATTTCCACTTTGAACCTGCCCAAAAGATTGCACAATAAACTCACTGGAATGGAAATTCGCACCGTGGGTGACCTCATAGACCGGAGACCATCCGATCTGCAGAAGGTAAAAGGCATGGGTAAGGAAACCATTAGCAGAGTGCAAATGGCCCTGGCTCAATTTGGCTTGTCTATGAAAAAAGAAAAAGATGAAGAAGACAAGGAGGGTCTGCTCAGTGATGAATCTCTGAAAGAAATGGAACCTGAACCAGAGCGCAGGGAAAAAAAGCGGAGAAGAAAGCGGAAAGAAGGGAGCAAGGAAGATGAGGCATAAGCGAAAAGGGCGAAAACTAGGGAGAAGGTCAGCCCATCGGAAACAGGTGCTGAGGAATCTCGCTTCAGCACTTGCGCTCAATGAACGCATCATTACAACGGAAGGCAAGGGAAAAGAGGTGAAACGCTTCATGGAGCATTTGATGTCCATCGCAGTAAAACAACCAGAAAAACTGGACTCTGCGGAAGAAAAGTTGCTCCAGGTCAATCTCATTCGTCAGGTTTTCAAAGAACTCCCCAACAAGCGAGCCTGTATGAAATTGTTTGAACGGGCAAAGGAATATGACGGTCGAAAAACCGGCTTTATCAGGATATTCCATTTGCCTCCAAGAAAAGGTGATGCGGCGCATATGGTTCTGCTGAATTGGGTGAAAACTAAAAAGTAGCAATGAGAAACCTCAAGGTCACACTGGAATATGATGGCACGCCCTATTATGGGTTTCAGTACCAGCCGGGATTGCCCACAGTTCAAGGCTCCATTGAGCAAGCCTGGAGCAGAGTTTTGAGCCATCCGGTGCGCGTTTATGCCGCAGGCAGAACGGATGCCGGTGTTCATGCTGAAGGTCAAGTAGTCTCTTTTTATACTTCGTTTTCCGCTCCCGCTTCTTCCCTTATGCGTACCCTTAATGCGTTTCTCCCCGAAAGTATTACAGTGAAACGGGTGGAAGAGGTGCCGCTGGAATTTCACGCGCGCTTCTGGGCAAAAAGAAGGGTATATGAATATCGCATTCTGGAAAACACTGAGCGTTCTTCCCTATGGAAATACAGATGGTTCTGTTCGCCAGACTCTCTGGACTTGAATCGGCTCGAGGAAGCGGCGAAATTGTTTCTTGGCAGGCACAATTTTTATTCCTTCTGCGCTGGCGGAACACCCAGACCATACGCGGAAAAGAATATTCACGACATTCTGATAAAGAAAAATCATTCCGCACTGACCTTCCGTTTTGAGGCTCCTTCGTTTCTACCCCGTATGGTTCGGATGATTGCGGCGGCTATGCTCAGTTATGCCCGGGGCAGTCTTCCTCGGGATACTTTGCAGGAATATCTCAATGAGGCGCAGAAGAAATTCGCCCATACCCTACCGCCGTGGGGGTTATATCTGGTAGCAGTGCATTATGAGGAGTGATAAAGATGAGAAAAATTCAAAAAACTTCCCACACCCCTCTTCCTTATACACCGGGATTAGATAAAGGAAGAAAATGGTATCTGATTGATGCCGGCGGGCAAATACTCGGACGACTCGCCACGCAGATTGCGCTTTTACTCACAGGAAAACATAAACCAGAATATACGCCATTTCTGGATTATGGCGATTTCGTCGTGGTCGTGAATGCGGAGAAGGTGCAGTTGACGAAAGACAAGTGGGAAAAGAAAAAGTATGTCCGACATTCCGGACATTTGGGCGGATTGAAAGAAACAAAGTATCAAGTGTTGAGGGAAAAGAAGCCAGAATTCATTATAGAAAAGGCTGTCTGGGGGATGATGCCCAAAACACGACTGGGCAGAGCCCAATTCCGCAGATTAAAAGTGTTCGCTGGACCCGCCCACCCCCACCAGGCGCAAAAGCCTATCCCCTTCAGGCGTGGATTTCAATGATGTCGCCGTCCTGGACTTGGTGGGTTCGCTCCACTCTCTGCCCTTCAAATTGCGTGGAGCCCCACACTCGGGCATACTGAAAGTTTTTGCCGATGTCATTGTGGACGGCGAAGGCGAGGTCCAGTACTGTGCTTCCTTTCCGGAGAATGAAAGGATGGGTTTTGATAAATGGCTGACCGGGTTTTTTAGTATAGACGCGGACGATGCCTAAAAGGTGGAAAATACCTGAAGAAAGCGCGGCTAATCCGATGCAGGTGATAGTGGAAACGGCAAAGAGGGGAAACTCTTTTTGAAACATTTGCCGAAGGGAAGCAAACACTTCATCGGTGGCTGGGATGTCTAAATGGGTGCAGGCAAGCGCGGCGGGTAATGTCCCTTCCCCCTTTTGCTCTATGTTTCCGGTGAATCGGATTTTCTTTCCTTTTAGTATTGCCAGTGTATCAGAAAGTTCCTCTTCTGGAGAGGGCGAAGCAAGGCTGATGACGAGGAGGATGGCATCTGCCTGGCGGATGAGGTTATATACCCATCCATCGGTCTCTTCCGCAATAGGCGGGAGGTCTAACAATTGTATCTGCACATCTTCAAAAGGCATCATTCCCACGGTGGGGCTTATCGTGGAGAAAGGATATTCGGCAATCACGGGTTGAGCGTTGGATAAACAGCCCAACAGGGAGGATTTGCCGGAATTAGGGGGTCCGACGAAGGCAATCTGCCCCGCGCCCATTTTGGGGATGTAATCGGGAAAAGGGGAGCGGGCGGTTTTGGCTCTTGCTGTTGCTTGCTCCTGCAACTTCGCCAGCCTTCTTTTCAAATCCACCATCAATTTTTCTGTTCCTTTGTGGTGAGGCACACAGCGAATCATTTCTTTTAGCGCCTCAATTTTTTCTGCAGGGCTTTTTGCCTGCCGATAAATCCGCTCGGCTTGGAAATATTCCGGAGGGAGATTAGCGGGCATACCGCTTATATATCCCGGGGAATCCCGGCGGGCAATGGTTTTTTCTTCTTCAAATTCGCGATGGCGGCGGCGAGTTTTGCCACCGGAATGCGATATGGAGAGGTGCTGACATAATTCACATTCAAATCGAGGAAGAATTCAATGGATGAAGGGTCTCCGCCGTGCTCACCACACACACCTATTTCCAGGTCAGGGTTTTGTGCTCTTCCCTTTTCCACAGCGATGCGAATTAGTTGTCCCACGCCTTCCCGGTCGAGCACCTGAAATGGGTCGGCGGGCAGGATATTTCGCTCAATGTAATCGGGAAGAAACTTTCCAGCGTCATCACGGGAAAATCCTAAAGCAGTCTGCGTGAGGTCATTCGTGCCGAAGGAGAAAAAATCCACATAAGGGGCAATCTGGTCCGCTGTGATGCAGGAGCGAGGCAGTTCTATCATTGTTCCGATGGGTATATTCAGCGCTACATTTGCTCGCTCTGATACTTCTCGAATTGCGCTCTCTATGTAATCCCGGAGAAGTGCCAATTCTTCTTGAAAACCTACCAGAGGGAGCATGATATAGGGATAAACTTTCTTATTTTCCTTGATGAGTTGCGCTGTGGCTTCGGCAAGTGCTTTGACCTGGATGAGGGCGATTTCCGGGAAAGTGACGATGAGGCGAACGCCGCGATGCCCCAGCATCGGGTTCACTTCCTGCAAAGAATCAATGGCGGAGCGGATGAATTCCGCGTGAATGCCAGTCTGTTTTGTCAGAGTGTTTATCGTCTCATCCGTGCGGGGGAGGAACTCGTGAAGTGGCGGGTCCAGCAGACGAATCACCACAGGGTAGCCTTCCATTTTTTCCAGAATTTTGCGGAAATCTTCCTGCTGAATGTTCTGGATTTTGTGAATGGAAGAGCGCAGGCGGATGCGAATGGATTCGCCATCGTGCACATCTCGGAGTCGCCGCTCATACAGCGCCAGAAGAATCAGTTCTCGAAACATGCCTATGCGGTTCTCACCGAAGAACATATGCTCGGTGCGAGCCAGGCCGATGCCTTCTGCGCCCATTTCTTTGCCCTTTTCCACATCTTCCAGAGTTTCCGCATTCATCCGAACCTTCATTGTTCGGTACTGGTCTGCCCACTGCAGAAGTTCCTGCATTTCAGGAAAAAGAGTGGGCGGGGATTTTGGGACATCGCCGAGAAAGACAGTGCCGGTTCCGCCATCAATGGTGATGATGTCGTATTTGCGTATTCGGGTCTGGGCAACATCCAGAAAACCGCCCTCAAAGATGATGCGTATGGATTCAGCCCCCACCACAGCAGGCTTACCCATTCCGCGCGCAACGACGGCGGCATGCGAAGTTTTTCCTCCGCGGGTGGTCAGAATTCCCGCAGATGCAACCATTCCCCGAATGTCTTCTGCCGAAGTTTCATTGCGCGCAAGGATGACCGGCTGACCCTGCTGGGAAAGATGTTCTGCCTCGCGCCAATCCAGAACTACCATACCCGTTGCTACGCCGGGCGATGCAGCAATTCCTTTTGCGATTTCCTTGCCTTTGTATGTGGGAGAAACCGAAGCGTGCAAGAGCAATTCAAAATCTTCCGGATTCTGTCGTAAAAGCGCTTCTTCTCTGGAAATCAGCCCTTCTCTCGCCATATCTACCGCAATGACCACTTTAGCTCTGGGTGAGCGTTTGCCCGTTCGTGTTTGCAATAGCCAGAGTTTTCCTTCTTCTATAGTGAATTCTGCATCCTGCATTTCCCGAAAATGGTGCTCCAGTATGTCTGCGGCATTTTGAAGTTCGGCATACGCTTCCGGCATCCAGGTTTCCAAGCACATTTTTTGTGTGGGGAGCAGGTCCGCCTTGCTCAAAGGAAACGGGGTGCGAATCCCTGCCACCACATCTTCTCCCTGCGCATTGGGGAGAAATTCTCCATATAATCTTCTTTCTCCGGTGGCTGGGTCACGGGTAAAAGCCACGCCAGTTCCTGAGCGATTTCCCAGATTTCCAAACACCATCGAGACAATATTGACTGCAGTACCAATGGAATCGGAGACTTTATAAAGTTTCCGATAGGCTTTTGCTCGTTCATTATTCCAGGAATGGAATATCGCCTTGATGGCCATCCAGAGATGGTCATAGGGATTCTGAGGGAAAGGCTTTCCTGTTTCGCGTTCTATGATGCGGAGGAATTGGTGGGAAAGTTCCCGAAGGTCTTCGGCAGAGAGTTCCACATCCAGCCGAACCTTCTTTTTTTCCTTCACTTGCTCTAAAGCCAATTCAAAAAGGGAGCCGTGGACGGAAAGGACAACCTTCCCCATCATCTGCAAAAATCGGCGGTAAGAATCGTAGATAAACCGGGCATTTCCCGTGGATTGGGCGAGATGCTCTGCGATATCTTCAGTTAACCCAAGGTTGAGGATGGTATCCATCATACCGGGCATAGAAACGGGCGCTCCAGAACGAATGGAAATCAGCAGCGGCTGATGGGTATCGCCGAATTTTTTCTTCAGCGCCTTTTCCAATCGGGGTAGCTGTGCCAGAACTTCTTCCTCCAGCTTGGGAGGAAATTGGTTTTCTTTAAGAAAATATCTGCAGGCCTCGGTGTGAACTGTGAAGCCGGGAGGAACGGAAAGCCCCAGAGCCATCATTTCATCCAGTCCTGCGCCCTTGCTCCCTAACATCGCCACCTTCTCTTCCCAGGAGTTATATTTTCCTTCTCCTAAAAATACCGTCCACTTCACTTTTCCTGACCTCCAACCTTCATTATACATTCAACAGGGCTGCACCGAGTCTGCTTTTATGTTTCCGATGTCAGGGCAGGGGGTTGAACTCGATGAACTTTTCCGCATCCAGAGCAGACATACAACCCATACCAGCGGCGGTAATTGCTTGCCGGTATCTGTGGTCAACTGCATCACCAGCGGCAAAGACGCCGGGAACGCTGGTCTGCGTATGTTCCTTCCAGATGATGTAACCCAGACTATCCATTTCAATTTGCCCCTGAAAAATTTCGGTGTTCGGGATGTGTCCAATGGCGAGGAAAACGCCATCGCAGGGGAATTCCCTTCGTTCGCCGTTTTGAACGGATTCAATCAAAACCCCTGTGACTTTGCCTTTTTGCACATCAAAAATATCTTTTATGACAGTATTCCATAAGAAGGAAATTTTCGGATTCTGGAATGCTTTATCCTGGAGAATTTTAGAGGCGCGGAGTTTATCTCTGCGGTGAATGATGGAAACTTCCCGGGCGTGGTGAGTGAGGAAAAGCGCTTCTTCCATAGCGGAGTCCCCGCCGCCGACGACTACGACTTTTTTATCGCGAAAAAAGAAGCCATCGCAGACGGCGCACGTAGAGACGCCTCTGCCAAGCAAGGCTTGTTCTGATGGCAAGCCGAGCATACGGGGGCGAGCGCCGGTAGCAATAATCACGGTGGCAGCAGAGTAGGAATTGCCCTCCTCATCCTCAATTTTGAACGGACGATGGGAAAAATTCACCTTTGAGGCACTTTTTTGAAGCATTGTGGCGCCGAACCGCTCGGCTTGTTCCTGCATCTGTTTCATCAATTCCGGACCAAGGATTCCCCGAGGAAAGCCAGGAAAATTCTCTACTTCCGTAGTGAGGGTGAGCAAGCCCCCTGGAAGATTTCCAGCAAAAACCAGCGGTTCTAACTTAGCGCGAGCAGTATACAGCGCCGCCGTTAAACCCGCTGGTCCGCTACCAAGTATCACTACTTTTCTCAACTCTTTCTCCATCGGATCTCGCCGCCTTTTCCTTGAGTAATGTTGAAATAGTTTTGCCCAGAACGGGATGAACGAAGTCTGGTGATAGGTCAGCAAGGGGGATGAGAACAAACAGCCTCTCGGCAATCAGGGGATGCGGGATGGTAAGTTCTGGAGTTTTTAGAATCAGATGGTCGTAGAAAAGAATATCCAGGTCTATAATTCTTGGTCCCCATTTCTGGCTTTGCTGTCTTCCTATTTTTTTCTCAATGCTTTTCAGAATGTGTAAAAGGCTCAAAGGGTGGGCATCTGTTTCAATCTCCAGCACCGCATTCAGAAATCCGGGCTGGTCCAGGTAACCCCAAGGAGAAGTATGGTAAATAGGTGAGCGACGAATGATGAGGATGGAATTTTGAAGCAGGAGTTGCGCCGCGTGATAGAAATTGGCATTTTGGTCGCCCAGATTACTTCCGATACCGATGAAAACTCTTGCCATCAATCCAATTCGGAATACAGGGGAAAGCGTTCACACAATTTTTTCACTTCATTACGGACATTGTGAATGGTGGCTTCATCTTTTTTCTGAAGTGTACGGAAAATGGCTTCTGCAATCCATTCCATTTCCTCCAGTCCCATTCCTCTTGTGGTGACTGCCGGAGTGCCGATGCGGATTCCGCTGCAAATGGTGGGAGGTTGAGGGTCAAATGGGATGGTATTTTTGTTCACGGTGATTCCCGCTTGCTCAAGGAGAGTTTCCGCCTCTTTGCCAGTTAAACCCAGCGGGCGCAGGTCGACGAGGAACAAATGGTTATCAGTTCCGCCGGAAACGATGCGGAGGCTGTGGTATTGAAGGCAATGCGCCAGATGTCGGGAATTTGCCAGCACTTGTTTCTGATACGCTGCGAATTCTGGTTGCAGAGCCTCTTTGAAGCAAACTGCTTTCGCGGCGATAATGTGCATCAAAGGACCGCCTTGGCCGCCGGGAAAAACTGCGCGGTCTATCGGCTTGGCAAAATCCTTCCGGCATAAAACCAATCCGCCCCGAGGTCCTCGCATCGTTTTATGTGTGGTGAGGGTGACCACTTCGCAATATGGCACCGGGTCAGAATAAATCCCGGCAGCAATTAAACCGGCGGGATGCGCCACATCGGCAGCAAGCAAAGCGCCCACTTCATCCGCTATGTCGCGAAATGCCGGAAAATCCACGGTTCGACTGTATGCAGAAAATCCCACCCAGATGAGTTTTGGATGATGCTCTTTCGCCAGTCTCCGCACCTGGTCCATATCTATCCTTTCGGATTTTTCATCTACACCGTAATGAATCACATGATACAGTTGACCGGAAAAATTCACAGAATGACCGTGGGATAAATGACCACCGTGCGATAGACTGAGCGCCATATAAGTATCTCCGGGCTTCAGAAATGCGAAATATACTGCCATATTGGCTTGCGTGCCCGAGTGGGGCTGGACATTGGCATGCTCGCAGTGAAAAATCTGCTTTGCCCGTTCCCGAGCCAAATCTTCTGCTTCATCCACGAATTGACATCCACCATAATATCGCTTTCCGGGATAGCCTTCGGCATATTTGGAAGTCATTACGGAGCCCATCGCCTCCAGAACTGCGATACTGGGGAAATTTTCAGAAGCAATCAGTTCAAGATTTTCCCTCTCACGACGGATTTCTTTGCGCAAGGAGGCATAAATTTCCGGGTCGGTCCTCTTCAGAGCCAAACCCCAGGCAATGGTCTGTAGGGGTACAGAACCTTTAGTCATTTTCGCTCGCCTCTTTTTGCTGGAGTTTTCGGGTCTGCTCAAGGAAAGAGTTGAGCAGGAATTCAAATTCGGCAAAAAATTGGTCTCTGCGCCGTTTCAAAGCCAGAATTTCCCGGTCTAAGTCTTTTAATTCCACTTCCTTTTCTCTTTTCATCACTTCGGCTTCTTTTTTCGCCGTTTCCACAATTTCTTCCGCGGCTTTTTTCGCTAATAAGAGCGTTTCTTCCAGGTCTTTCTTAATTTTTTCCAGTTCTTCCAGCCGCTGAGTGGCATCCTGATTCTCCTCCAGCAAGTGCTCAAATGCCTCGGAAAGTTCTTTGAGAAACTCCTCAACCTCTCGCGGGCTGAAGCCATATAATGCTTTACGAAATTTCTTGCGCTGAATATCCAGCGGAGTCCATCTCATAGGCTAAAATGACCTTGCAAGGATTTGCTTTACTACTTCCAGGACCAGAAAAGCCAGCAAAGGCGAAATATCCAGAAAACCAATGGGGGGGAGCATCCGTCGGAATGGAAGAAGAAAAGGGTCAGTGAGCAGAGCTAGGAAATAATACAATGGTGTTCGCATCAAGGGCGGTATCCAGGTGACCAGGATGCGAAGGAAAATAATTACCTCATAAACCGAGATGAACAAAATTAAAGTGCTGACGAACCCACTCATTTTCTCGGATATGAAAAGATTTCCGGCGCAAGATTTTGAATCAGGCGGCTAAGGGTGAAAAAATCATGGTTCAACTGCTCCTTCCACATCGGATTATGAAGAACTGCAGCCGGATGGTAAGTGCAGAAAAAGTTCAGCCCCCAGCGGGTGAAATGCTTTCCCCGAACATCTTTCAGCCGGGTTTTCGGACCCAGAATACCTTCTACCGCAACTTTTCCGAGCAGGCAGACGAGCTTGGGTTGGAGCAGATGAATCTGGGCGAGCAAATACGGCAAGCAAGCGGATACCTCTTCCGGTTCCGGGTCGCGATTGTCTGGAGGACGGCATTTGAGCACATTGGTGATGTATACCATTTGCCTCGGAATACCTACGATTGTCATGATTTCAGATAGAAGTTGCCCTGCTCTACCTACGAAAGGTAAGCCCTGCAGTGATTCCTCTTCTCCGGGTGCTTCGCCGATGAACATCACAGAAGTCTGGATGGAGCCGTCGCCGGGAACAGCAAGGTAGTTTTTCTCATCCCGGTGATTGCCCAGCGGACATCTATGGCAAGCGGAAATTTCCTGCTCTATTCCTCTGAAAATGCTTTCTTTGGTCATTGCCAATCAATCTCTGCCAAGATTTTTTTGATTTTCTGGCGCTCTTCTTCTGTTGGGCTTCGGAGAGGTGGACGAAGATAATCCGAAGGAATCTCGCCGGTGACATAAAGAGCCGCTTTTACCGGTATGGGATTGGTTACAAAAAACAGTCCTTTGAAGAGAGGGAAAAGTTTGAGGTGGATTTTTTTCGCTTCCTGGACATCACCGTGAAAAAATCGCTGAATCATCTCGGCAATTTGACTGCCCACAAGATGAGATGCTACACTGACCACGCCTTTCGCCCCTACCGAGAGGAAGGGAAGTGTGAGCGAGTCATCGCCAGAATAAATGGTGAAATGTTCCGGCGCTTCTTTATGGATGATAGAAGTTTCTTCCAGGGAAGCATTTGCCTGTTTCAGAGCCACGATATTCTCAATTTTCGCCAATCGCAGAATGATTTCGGGAGAAATATTCACACCAGTGCGAGAGGGAATGTTGTAGAGCATTATGGGGAGGGAAGTAGCCTCGGCAACGGCGGCGAAGTGAAGAAATAGGGCATCTTGAGGAGGACGATTGTAATAAGGGGCAACCACCATAAGTCCGTCCAATCCGATTTTTTCTGCTTCCCGAGCTAGGTGGATAGTGTGCTCGGTGGAAGAAGTGCCCACGCCAGCAATGACCTTCGCCTTCGTTCCCACTTCTTCCTTCACCAATTGGAAAAGTCGCAATTTTTCGGCATCGGTTAAAGTGGGAGACTCTCCGGTGGTGCCAGCGACGACGAACCCATCAGAACCGTTTTCTACCAGTCGTTTGCACAGGCGTCGCACCGCTTGCTCATCCACTTCGCTATTTTGTTTAAATGGAGTGACCAGAGCAGTCAAAACACTTTTGAACATTCCTTCACCTTCTTGAGCAATTCCATCGCTATTTGAAAAGCATTGGTTGCCCCGCCTTTGCGGAGATTGTCTCCAATGACCCAGAACGAGAGGCGGTCCTGGCTGAATTGTCTCAAACGCCCCAAAAATACTTCATCTTTGCCTTCTGTTTCTTTTGGCGTGGCATAATCAGGCGTATATTGCAACCCTGGCGTGCGGGAAATTTCTTCCTGCAGGGCATCCCAATTTACCGGCTTCTGTGTTTTGACAAATACTGATAGTGCGTGGCAGCGAATGGTGGGGACCCGGACGCAAACTACGCCTATGCGCAGTTGTGAATCATTCAGGATTTTTCGGGTTTCCAGTATAACCTTCCTTTCTTCTTCGGAAAGCCTATCCTCGCTAATTCGTCCAATTTGAGGGAAGTAGTTTTCATAAATCGGTCGAGGAAAAACTGCCTGCTCAACCTGCATCCCTTCTCGTTCTCTGTGCAATTGTTCCACTCCCTCTTTTCCCGCTCCGGAAACTGATTGATAGGATGAGGCATACACTTCTTCCAAACCAAATTGCTTCCAGATGGGCAGAAGACCCATAATGAGGATGGTGGTAGTGCAATTGGGGCTGGCGTAGAATTTCTGTTCTGGTTGAATCAGATGACCATTTACCTCAGGAATGACGAGCGGGGCATCAGGAGCAAGGCGGAACGCACTGGATAAGTCAATCACATAGCCGCCTGCAGGCTCCAAAAATGCCATCCATTTCCGGCTGACCTCTTCTTCTGTGCATAGGAAAGTGAGGGATTTATCATCAAAATTTTCTGGAAGTAAAAAGGCACGAGCAGGAATGCGTTCAAGGGAATTTTCTGAAAATTGCGCGATCAGAAGGTTTTGTAGTTCCATTCCGGTTAATCCGCTGGCTCCGATGAGATAGATTTTCATATCAGAAAATCCTGAATGCCAAAGTGCACCCCGCGAACAGATGAAATGTGTTCCAGAGCAAGCAGAACACCATACAGATAGGCAAAACGGGAAAGGGCATCGTGGTGGATGACAAGGAATTCCCCATCGTTGCTGAAAATCACGGACTGATGAGCCACAGCGGCGGGAAGGCGAAGGCTGTGAATGCGAATTCCGGAAACTTCCCCCCCGCGCACGCCGGGGATTTTTTCTTCTCCTGCCGATGAAGCAGAAACTTCCCTGCTTCTCCCAATCAGGCGAGCGGTGGTCAATGCCGTTCCCGAAGGAGCATCTTTTTTTGTTGGAGCGTGCGTTTCCAGAATCTCCGCTGAAGGAAAATATTTTCCCGCTTCTTTGCTCCATTTCATCATCAGATTAGCCCCGATGGAAAAATTAGAGGCAATCACCACGCCAATGCCTTTTTCTTTTGCCCGGACATCTATGCCGGTCCAAAAAGAATCTTCCACACCTGTGGTACCAATCACGAGCGGAATGGTATGGTCCAGAAAGACCGGGATATTTTCCTTCACTGCCTGAGAATGAGTGAAATCAACTATTGCCTCGGGTTGGAGCGTTTGGCAGAAAGTTTCAGCATCCTGAAAAACAGGGACATCCGGAAATTCCGGAGAAAGTTGTCGCAGAGAGGAAAGGGAGTTTTTCGCCAATCCACCCACTACCGAATGTTTGCCCTGCAATCCTACCGCGAGGCATCTTCCGGTTTTCCCAGTGATGCCGCTAATGGCGACCTTCATTTCATCTCGTTGGACCAGGCGCGGAACAGGTCATAGAGCGAGCGAAGTTTCCAAGAATCTGACTGATCAAACGGCACCACCTTAAATTGAAGAACCTGAACCGGAGGCTGGAGGATTTTTCCGTTCTTTGCTCGCAGATTCCGAGCCTTTAGGCGAATCACCGTTCCGACCTCGGGGTAATTATCAGGATGAAGGGAAAAAATCACCCGGCGATTATGGGAAGTCCAGGTAAATTTTCCTCTTTCTGCAACGGGCATTTCTCTCGACCATTTCCCACCCTGCTCAACTTGAAATACCACCCCATTTTCTACGGATTTCGGGTCCATCGGATGGGAAAACAAGGCTTCTACCTCGATGAAAGGAGAAAGTATTCCCGAGCCTGGGTCAGGCTTCAGCGAGATTAAATGCGGCGGTTGTTGCTGATTCCACCAGTAAGCGAATGCTACAGAAGCGGTGAACATCAGTATTACTGGCAAAATCCAACGAAGAGGGGAGCGGGGAAGCGGCTTCCCCGGCAGACTTTCTTCCCATTTTTTCACGGGTACATATTTTCCGCAGTAATTTTTGCCGATACATCAAACTGAAGGAGCGAGGAAATCAGAGCAGTGGGCGTCATTTTGGAATTCAATTCGCCGGTCAATTTCATTGGTTTTCCGGATTTAATATTCGTCCACAGCGTTCCCGTGAACACATTTTCCTGAATTCGGGCAAGCGCTCCCTCATATTCCTCATAGGCGTGAATGCTGGCAGAAATTTTTGCAACATCTTTCTCTACGGAAACCAGACGGTAATGCCCTCTCACCCAGCCTTTGTACCCTTTCTGGTCCCACGACCATTCGTAATCCCATGTTTGGCCTGGGGAGTAAGCACCAAGGGGATAAATACCGACATTGAAAGGATTCAGCGGATGCATAATGAAAGTGTTGTTTTCTTTCGGGCAGGCAAAACGGTTCAATCCCGCCGGTTTTAAGGTCGTTTTCTTCTGCTGGCAATCCACAATCATTTCCCACATCTCGTCTTCGCGGACTTTCATCCGGCGAATTCTCAGGATTTCCTCTGTTTCCCCCGTTGCTTTCGTTCGGATGAATCCCACTTTCGCATTTCCATCCACTGAGCCAATGAGCCGAATAGAAAGGGTGTCTTTTTCTTCAAATGTGAATGGAATGGTATACTTCACTTCTTTTGCCTCTTTCACCGCATTCAGCAGGAGAAAAACTCCCACAAATATGCAGATTTTCTTCATTTCCTTCCCCTCCTCTACTTTGATTATAATCTATATCATTGGATGCAAGTGCAGAAGTCGCTTCCGCTTTTGATTTCCCATTGCGAGGAATTATATCCGCTGAATTTGGAAAATGATGTGCGCCCAATCAAAGATGGGGCGGTGTATATCAGGGAAGGAAAGGTTCATCTCATCGGCTATACAGAAGAGGTGATGGCTCGCCTGCCAGATGAGCCGCATCAGGAAATCCGGGCGGAGGGTTATACGGTGATTCCCGGGCTGATTGACTGTCACACTCATTTACCATTTGCCGGCACCCGGGAGCAGGAGTTTCAAAAGCGGTTACGAGGAGTCTCTTACGAGGAAATTCAAAAGGAAGGGGGAGGAATTTTTTGTACCGCACAGGTCACCCAGATGTTGCCTCCGAAAATCCTGATGCGCGATGTGCTAAAGAGGCTGAAGGCAATCCTTCTTACCGGTACAACCACGCTGGAAATGAAAACAGGTTATGGTATTGAACCGGAGAGGGAATTGAAGTTCCTGCACCTCATCGGGAAAATTGCGGAAAAAAGCCCTTTGGATATTGTTCCCACATTGTTGGCGCATCTGCCCCCACAGCATTCCCGAGACCGGATGATTGAAAAATGGTGGAAAATCCTTCCTGCTTCGTTGGGAAAGGCGAAATTTGTGGATGTGTTCTGCGACCCTTCTGCGTTCACCCTTGGGGAGAGCAGGGCGATTCTGACCAGGGCGAAAGAACTGGGATTTTCCCTCAAGATTCATGCGGAGGAGTTCACAAATAATGGTGCTACGCAACTTGCGGCAAGCCTGAATGCTACTTCCGCCGACCATCTTTTGTATGCTACCCGAGAGGATATCCGGGCGTTGAAAAAATCCGGAACGGTGGCGGTGATTCTGCCAATGACTAATTTAAGCGTGCACCCGGAGAAGAAACCGCCGGTGCACTGGATTCTGGAAGAGGGGGTGCCTCTTGCCTTCGCCACGGATTTCAATCCGGGGACTTCTTTCTGCTACTCTCTACTCGCAGTGTCCTCCTTTGCCATTCCCTTTTATCGCATACCTTCTGAGGTTGCTCTGCTTGCCATCACGCGAAATGCGGCGCGGGCATTGGGGCTTTCTGACCGCGGATTTCTCGCCCCGGGTTCTGTGGCGGACCTGATAATTCTGAATTTCCCTTCCCTGAATTTTTTTGGTTATGCGCACGGGGTAAATCCGGTCATCGCCATTATCCGGAAGGGCAGAATCTACCCTGTCCACCATCACCTCTTCCGCAAAATCTTCAAACGACAATGGTAGTTTGAGCATTTCCTACCGTTAGGGAAAAGAGGATGCACGGCAAAACGGATTCTGCCCTATGAACCTTTATTTTTTGCATCTCAGGTTGAAAGAGTTGACAGATTTGGCGATATGGAATAAAACAAACTCCGGACGATGGAAGCGAATCACCTGAAGTCTCTCTCGAGATTTTTTTGGGGGGAAGCGGGGAAAATCTTCAAAAAAAGGAGGTGAGAAAAAATGAGAGGCATACATCCCAGTGTGGTAAAAAATCTTCGGTGGGTCGTGTTGGGAGTCCTCCTCATTGTCTCAATCTGTCCTGATGTTTGTGAGAATGCCATGGGCCCTCAACTTTTCGTCTGTTGCCTGCATGATAATGCTTGGAATACTGATGCTCGGGCGGATTGCTGTCGGAGTGCAGGCGGAACGTGGTACCAGGAGACGGGACATTGTGAGTGGGATGCAGATGAAAGAGGCTATTGTTCAGATGGACGTACGACCTGTTCTATCCAGACCGATGATGCAAATGGGAATGGCAAGGTTGACCATGGAAGTCGTTGTGGTATTGGAGAGATCAAATGCGATGGAATTAAGAAGTGCAGAATTCCGAAATTGGAAGCGCAAACTTGGTGCGAAGAAAATGGGGGAACTCCTTATGATACCTACTGTGCCTTCCCGGAAGCAGGTAATGCTGTGGTATGGGAAGACCTGAATGAGGACGGCGAAATTCAGGTGGATGACGAGGTGCATTGCGAATCGCTGGATGAAGGTGGAAATCCTTCCGGAACCTGGGTTGATTGTGAAACGGGCGATGCTTGCCAGTAAGAGAAAATGAAGCGCCTTTCCACTCCCCGCTTCCCCCTTGTTCTCTGGGTTTTTCCACTCGCTTTTTTAATAGGAGGGGTTATTAGGTGGCTTGCGTATCTGAATTTGAGTGGCGCGCACACGCATTTTAATTATCTGACTCCTATACTTTTTATGCTTTTTGTGGTCATCCCAATAGTAGACCGGGTGATAGCGCAATCAGGTTGGGATTTTTCCCGCTGGAAAAGGGATGGAGTGCTGTTTTTGCTTCTATTTCCACTCTGGATTGTTTTGAATGTATTGGCGAGAAAAGAAGGAGATTTGTATGTTCCCTGCTTTGAATTCTGGAATTGGGTGGGCTGGAAGATATATTTTTTCCGTCTGGTGAATGAGGGATGGAGAATTCTTCTTGCGGGGTATCTTGCAGCAAGAATGCCTTTTCGCATACCTGTTTCTGTCCTTGCGCTCCTGTTTGGTCCCATCGCGTATTTTTCTCCTCTTTTTCTTAATGGGCAAGTGATTCAGTCTCTGCAGTGGTGGCTGCAATCTGGCGTAATTTATCTGGCTTTTTACTGGGTATTTTCCCGAAAAAATGCCCTTCTTGCGCTGTGGTTGTTGTCCTGCAGGTGGTTTTTCCTTGAACTTCCGTAAGCCTTCGGGTTTGGTTTCTCCAGAATGGCTGGTGATGTTGTTGTTTTACTGCATGTTTTCTTTCAAATGGTTCGGTTTGGAAAATCGGGATAAACTTTCCTCTTCCGCGGAGGTGTGGATGATGCTTCTGTGGGACTTTCAGGAGCCTGTCCTTCTTCTCTTTTTAACCTTACTGTTGCTTCGCTGGATGAGGGAATATCCGGATGATTTTCCTTCCTGGGCTGTGGAATTAACTGCTTTTGTCCTATTTCCTGTTCTTTACCTGGTGCGTTATAACGGTAATTTTATATATTCCACTCCCCTTCTGATGGCAGTTTTACTGTTTAATGGAAAGGATGCACGCAGAAAAGTTTCGGCAGTGGATTGGATTCTTTTTTTCCTCCTTTTGACCTTGATAGCAGACCCTGAGTTGGATAAAATATTAGGCTTTATCCAAAAATATGATGTTACCTGGTCTTTTATCCTTGAAGAAATCATATGGCGTTCACGCTATGTTGTTGCCCTTCTTTTCCTTTTCCGTTCGACCCAATGGCAGGGATGGAGCATTTTGAAGAGTTGGAGGAAGGTTGTGAAGGTGACTGCTCTGGGTTTGGGCATTTTATATTTCGGCGGACTCATATTCCACTATCTCACTGACGCAGAGTTCAGAAAAGATTTTCTTTTCCTTGTGAATGCGTTTCAAACCGGAGGGCTGATTCCCTTGCTTTCCGGATTGGTCCAAAAATTTGCAATGGGGGAGATTGCATTATCCTCATGGGGCTGGGATGTCGTAGGTTTAACTTTCCAGGAAATCTATTATCGCGGGTATCTTTTTGGCGCTATGGAGAAGCGGTGGGGATTTTATTATTCTGCTGTTTTCAGTAGCCTTCTTTTTGTGATAGGGCACGGCTACTGGGCTACTCATATTTTTTTATTCGGGCTTCTGGCTTGCTGGGCGATGAAAGCCTCCGGTTCCCTGCTTCCTCCCATCTTTCTGCATGTCATCGGCAACTACACTATTACGATATTAAAGATTCTTGCCCGCTCGTGAAGAAAACAGGAAATACCCATCAGGAAAAGAAAAAATGAAGCGCCTTTCCCCAGCCCGCTTCCCCCTTGTTTTGTGGTTAGTGCCTTTAGTATGGGTAATCAGTTCCCTATATTATTCCTATTCTTTCCATTTTTTACCTCTGAAATTTGAAGGGCGTGATATTTATCAAAAACTGGAGGCAATGGATTTACATAAAAGCGTAGGGGTGGGGTTACCCCTTTTTGCCTTTTTTGTGGAGCTTTCTGACCGCGGATTTCTCGCCCCGGGTTCTGTGGCGGACCTGATAATTCTGAATTTCCCTTCCCTGAATTTTTTTGG